>JRYD01005805.1_pt1 | contig 11753 bp, 12 predicted proteins | sample 235311 | NCBI WGS metagenome assembly JRYD01 (sample SAMN03074213, study PRJNA261472) | activated sludge metagenome | biome: Common Effluent Treatment Plant; feature: Wastewater; material: Activated sludge; isolation source: activated biomass in a lab-scale reactor treating industrial wastewater at... | reverse complement strand
ATGCGGCTGCGCCCGTCGGGGCAGAAAGGCCCGGTGGCGGCCCAGCTCTCGACCTTCCGCGAGTACCAGGCGACGGAGGCGTGGACCTGGGAGCACATGGCCCTCACGCGCGCGCGCGTCGTCGCCGGGCCGCCCGAGCTCAGGAGCAAGGTGGAAGCCGCCATCCGCGNNATCGCCGCCGAAAAGGGGACCGACAGGATCTGGGCCCTGAAGCAGGTTCGCGGCGGCCTCGTGGACCTCGAGTTTATCGCTCAGTATCTGCAACTCGTATCCGCGGCCGCCCATCCCGAGGTGCTGGACCAGAATACGCTCGCCGCGTTCCGCAAGCTCGCCGCTGCCGGCGCCGTGCCTGCCGCCAAGGCCGATGGCCTCATCCAGGCCACGCGGCTTATCCATAACCTGACTCAGGTCATAAGGCTCTGTCTTGAGGGAACTTTCGATCCCGCGACGGCGCCGAGCGGCCTCAAGGCGCTGCTCGCCCGGGCGGGTGGAGCGCCTGATTTCGCAGCCCTCGAAAGGGACCTCTGCGAGACCTTGGCGAACGTCGAGGTTCAGTTCCGGGAGTTGATCTCCTAAAATGCGCATGAGCGACGAGGACCAGCGACGGATTCCGAGGGACACAGCCGTTTCCGCTCCTGAGATCATCTGCGGAGCAGGATCCGGTGGCGCTGCCCGGCGGACAGTTGCGATATAGCGGTGTGACGGTGAGGTCGGGGCCCGACGGACCCATGGGGACGACACCAGGAGCCAACGTGCGGGCAGGTCCATGGCCGGACGCGCCGGAGGATCGCGTGCTTCTGGCGCGTGTCGCCCGGCAGGACGCCCAGGCTTTCCGCATCCTCGTGGATCGTCACCTCGGCGCGATCGTCGCGCTCGCGAGACGCATGCTGAAGGACGAGGCGGAAGCCGACGATGTGGCCCAGGAGGCTTTGCTGCGGCTCTGGCGCGCGGGCGAGACGCTCGACGTGGGGCCGCACGGGCTCCGTCCCTGGCTGCGCCGTGTCACCTCGAACCTCTGTCTGGACCGCATCCGCGCGACGCGGCGGACCGTGGTGACGGACGAGGTGCCCGAGGTCGCGGAGCCGCCGACCCAGGCGCAGGGGCTCGAGGACCAGGATCTCGCCCGGCGTGTCGGCGAGGCGATGAACGCCCTGCCGGAGCGCCAGCGCCGCGCGTTGACGCTCTTCCACCACGAGGGCCTGAGCCAGGCCGAGGTGGGCGAGGTGCTCGGCGTATCGGACGAGGCGGTGGAAAGCCTGCTGTCGCGCGCCCGGCGAGCGCTCCGCGCCAGCCTGGAGAAAGATTGGAAAGCCTTGCTGCAAAGCGAGGGATGAGTTTGGAAAGCCCGGGACAACGGCAATGACTGAGAGAAGCACAATCGAAGGAACCGGCGTCGGGGCGCTCGAGCAGGTTCTGGAGCGTTTCGGGAGCGACCGCACGCGCTGGCCCGCGCCCGTGCGCCGGGATTTCGCCGGACTGCTTACGAGCAGCGCCGAAGCGAAGGCCCGCCTGCGCGAGGCCGAGGCCCTCGACCGGCTCCTGGATCTCGCGCCGGAGCCCGAGATCGACACCCGCGCGCTGGCTGACCGCATCGTGGCCGCCGCCGCGGCCGAGCGGCCGGCCGTCGCGCCTCCGGAGATCCGAGCCGCTGGGGCGACCGGCGCCAGGGCAGCGGCGACCCGCATCGAATGGCCGGCTGCAGCCTTGCTGGCCGCCTCGCTCGTGCTCGGCATGTTCGTCGGCCTCAACGGAACGTTCGACACCGCGGTCGCGCCGCTGGTGGCGCAAGTCTCCGCCGACGCCGATATCGATCCCGGTCAGATCGCATTCGGCAGCGAAGGGCTCGATATGTTCGAGGAGGATCTGCTGTGAGCGAGGTTTCCCGACCCGAGCCGGCATCGCCTCCGGGCTCCGGATCGCGACGCCTGAAGTACGCGCTGATCGCCTCCCTGGCGCTCAACCTGCTGGTCCTCGGCGCGGCGGCCGGGACCATGTACACCTTCGGCTTCGGCAAGCATGGCCCGCAGCGGTTCGGGCCCGGACGCGGCGAGGACTTCGGCTTGATGGGCCTGACCTATCGGCTGCCCGAGGAGCGCCGCAAGGAGATCCGCAAGAAGCTGCGCGAGGACCGTGCCGTGCTGAAGCCGCTGGTCGAGGACGTGCGCGCAGCGCGTCGCGCCGCGGCCGAGAAGCTCGCCGCCGGGTCTTACGACCGGGTGGCCCTGGAGGGCGCCATCACCGTGGCCGCGGACAAGGAGCGTACGCTGCGCCAGGCGGCGGTTGCCGCCTTCCTGAGCCATGCCGACACCCTGACGGCTGAAGAGCGCCGCCTGCTCGCGGACCGGTGGCTGAAGATGAACGAGCCCTTCAAGGAGCGCGCCACGAAAAAGAAGGCCAAGACCGGCGACGAGCCGAAGCCCGCGCCGCCGGCCGACTGAATCAGGCGTAAACGGCCTCGCGGAATGGAGACGCCGGCATAGGGAGCGGCATGGCCTCCGGGAGCGCGGCGAAGAAGTCGCGTTGCGCGTCGCGCTTGAGCACGGTGATAGCGCGCCACGTCGCGTGGGGGTCGTCCACCTCGATCAGCGATGCGCCGTGAAGCTCGAGCAGCGCTCGCGCGAGGCAGATCGGCAGTGACGCCTGCCCGACGCCGGGCGCGCCCGGCTGCCCGCGGAGAAAAACCTCCATCTGCACCAGATCCCCGTTGATGGTGGCGACCACGCCGAGGCGCCCGCGGGCGTCCGAGCGGCGCACCGCTTCGGCGAAGAGGTTGATCAGGATCTGGCGCATGGGGCGCCGTTCGACCATGATCTCGATGCCCTCGGGAATCTCGGCGTCGAGGGTGAGCCCGTGGCTGCTGTTCGGTCCGGAATGGAAGGTCCACGCGTCCTCGACCATGAGGCGCAGGTCGACGCCGGTTGCGACCGGCATGCTCGGGTCGTGGTCGAGCAGGCAGGTGATGGCGAGCGTGTCCTCGGCCGATTTGAGGAGGTCGCGGCCGCAGTCGCCGATGTGGCGCGCATATTCGCGGTAGCGCGGGTGCCCCACGGGTCCCAGCAACTCGGACTGCATGACATCGGAAAAGCCGATCACGGCATTGAGGGGCGTGCGCAACTCGTGACTGACGCGCGCCATGAGCTCGCCCCAGGGGTGGGCTTGCCCCGACGACAGGTGGCTGAGCCGGGCCGCGGCCCGGGCCAGGCTCGTGAGCTCGAGGCGATCCGGTTCAAGCGCGATCCGCTCACCTACGAAGGGCAGCGGGGAGGGCGAGGCCCCGCTGCCCGCCAACGGCGGGGAGAGATCGTGTGATTCGGCGGACGTGTGCGGCTGGAGCATCCCGAGCGCGGCCAGCGTGACGGCAAAACCGCTGATGAGAACGACAAGCGACGGCAGCGAGACGGGATGGACGAACGCGAGCAGAAGCCCCGCACCGTGCACCACGACGACACCTTGGAGCAGGCGGACGGCGGGTGCCTTGGCGAGGACGGAGACCGCCGCCGTTCGACCGGCGGACGCCTCGTTTCGAAAGGCAGACTCCTCCCGTGGACAGGCCGACAGGGTCCCAGCCATCCGTATCTCCAATGCGATTTTTACGTGGTGAGCGTGACGAGAATTCTGCCGGTACGCCAGCGAATCACACCCCTACTTCACCGATTCGAGTCGGCCGTGTCGAGGGAGATTAAATGTGGCCAAATCATAGTTTTCAGGGGTGTTACCTGTCGAGCATCCTGGTCACGATCTCGAATACGTCCCGGGAGAGACCCGGGGTCTTGGCTATGCTCTGCAACACGCGCCGGGCCGCCGCCCGGCGCCCCGGCTCGAGGGCGTGCCAGATGCGGAAAGCCCCGAGCATGCGCGCTGCGATCGAGGGGTTGAAGCGGTCGATGGCCAACACCTGCCTGGCCACGAATTCGTAGCCGGCGCCGTCCGGCCGGTGAAACTGGACCGGGTTCTGGGTCGCGAACACGCCGATCAGTGCCCGCACCTTGTTGGGCGCCGTGAGGCTGAACAGGGGGTGGCGCGTGAGCGCCTTGACCTGGGCCAGCGCCGACCGCGCCGGAGACATCGCCTGCGCGCCGAACCAGGTGTCGATGACGAGGTGATCCCCTTTCCAGCGATCGTAGAAATGCGCGAGCGCCTTCTCGCGTACGGGGCCGGACCTGGCCGCCAGCAGCATGAGGCTGTGGGCTTCGTCCGTCATGTTGGTGGCCTTGAAGAAGTGATGCGCGAGGCGCGTCTCGTCGGCCGCCGTGCCGCGCGCCGAGAGCAGCGTCAGCGCCGCGTTGCGGAGCGCGCGCCGGCCTGCGCTCTCTGCGTCGGGCGAGAACGGGCCCGTCGCGCGCATCTCGGCGTAAACGTCCTCGAGCGCATCCCCGAGCACCGTGCCCGCGACCTTCAGGAGCTGGCGGTGCGCACGGAAGATCAGCCCGGGGTCGACGTTGCGCCCGATCACGCGTGCGATGTCGGCCTGGCTCGGCAGCTTCAGAAGCTCCGCGCGGTAGGCAGGCTCGAGATCGCCATGGCCGACGGCCGCGCCGAGCGCGGTCACGAAGGCGGTGGCGCGCGCCGTCGACCGCTCGCCCTTGCGCAAGCCCTTGACCATGTCGACGAGCGTCCGCGTCGCATACGTGTTCGCCGCCTGCCAGCGGTTGAAGAGGTCCTGGTCGTGCGCCATCAGGAACTCGAGGTCGCGGTCGGCGAGATTGAGGGTGAGGTTCACGGGCGCGGAGAACCCGCGCAGGATCGACGGCACGGGCGGAGAGGGCACGTCGGCGAAGCGGAACGTCTCGGTGCGCTTCGTCACGTGCAGCACGCCGTCCTCGATCGCCTCGCCGGTGACGCGCCTGAGCGGGATCTCCTGGCCGTTGCCGCCGATGAGGCCGATCCGTACCGGGATGTGCAACGGCTTCTTCCGGCTCTCGCCCGGCGTCGGCGGCAGCACCTGCTCGATCCTGAGCTCGGCCTCTTTGTTCGCCTTGTCGTAGGAGAGCGCGCAGACCAGCTCCGGCGTGCCCGCCTGTGCGTACCACAGCTTGAAATGCGAGAGATCGCGCTTGGATGCTTGCTCGAAGCAGGCGAGGAAATCCTCGATCGTCGCGGCCTGTCCGTCGTGGCGCGCGAAGTAGAGGTCCATGCCGCGGCGGAAATCCTCGTGCCCGAGGATGGTCTCGATCATGCGCACGAGCTCGGCGCCCTTCTCGTAGACGGTCGCCGTGTAGAAGTTGTTGATCTCGATATAGCTCTCGGGCCGCACGGGGTGCGCGAGGGGGCCGGCGTCCTCCGTGAACTGCATCGCGCGGAGCTGGCGCACGTCGACGATCCGCTGCACGGTCGCTGAGCGCTCGTCCGCCGAGAACTCCTGGTCGCGATAGACCGTGAGGCCTTCCTTGAGGCAGAGCTGGAACCAGTCGCGGCACGTGATGCGGTTGCCGGTCCAGTTGTNNGTTGAGGCCCTTGTTCTCCATCGCGCCCATGTTGAAGTCGGAGACGGCGACGATGTTGAACACGTCGAGATCGTATTCGCGCCCGAAGCGCTTTTCGTCCCACCGCATGGAGCGCTTGAGGGCATCCATGGCCCACGCCGCGCGCGGCTCCTTGCCGTGCTCCACGTAGATCTTGAGATCCACCTTGCGCCCGGACGCGGTCGTGAAGGTGGACGAGATGGGCGCGAGGTCGCCGCCGACCAGAGCGAACAGGTAGCTTGGCTTCGGATGCGGATCGTGCCAGACGGCGAAATGACGGCCATGCGCGAGCTTGCCCCTCCCGACCGGGTTTCCGTTCGCGAGCAGGACCGGCACCGTGGCCGCGTCCGCCTCGATGCGGCAGGTGTAGGTGGAGAGCACGTCGGGGCGGTCGGGAAAGAACGTGATGCGACGGAAGCCTTCCGCCTCGCATTGCGTGCAGAAGACGCCGCGCGACCGGTAGAGGCCCTGCAGCGCCTTGTTGGTGTCGGGGTTGATGCGGGTCGTGAGCTCGAGCGTGAAGGCGCGGGCCGGCACCTTCGCGATGGTGAGCGAGGTCTCGTCAATCGTGTAGCGGTCGGGAGCGAGCGCCTTTCCATCGATCGCGATGTGGGCGAGATCGAGCTGCTCGCCGTCGAGCACCAGGGGTGTGCCCGTCGCGGTGCGTGCCGCAGGATTGCGCCGTATCCTGAGCTTCGCCTTGACCTCCGTCCGCTTGGGAGCGAGCGCGACATCGAGGTCCACATGATCGACCAGATAGGCGGGCGGGCGGTAGTCCTTGAGGCGATGCGGACGCGGGGTTTCGGGCTTCATGGCCTCTCCGGTGGCGGATGCGGATGAGTGCGCTGCGCCCCGCGCCTCTTCCGTCGGGCCGGTGGACGTTGGCGCGGCGATGCCGAGGACGACGCCCTGCGCCGCCTCAGCGGTTGAGCGCGAGGACGAGCGTGCGCGGGTTGCCGCCGTTCTCCGAGATATAGTTCTGGAACAGCGTGTTCAGGAAGCTCGTCATCTCGAAGCCGATGATCTCGGCCTCGCGCACCTTGTAGGCGTTGCCGCGGCGGACGATGCGCCAGCGCACCTCGTATGTCTCGCCACTCTTTAGCGTGATGCGGCTATCGACATAGATGCCGCTTGCGCTCTCCTGCGCCTGCCCGACGACGATGGCCTTGGCCACGGGGAACTTCGGTCCTTCTTTCGCGGCATAGCGCGCGATGAAGTTGATCATGCCGGCGTAGTAGGCGGGCCGGTCCGATTTATCGAGGCTCTGCGCATAGGAGCCGAGCGCCGTGATGGCGATCGACGGTACGTCGGCATGGCTGCGCAACACCGTTGCGAAATCGGCTTCGGAGCCCGCGCGCTGCGCGGCAATGAGCTGGTTGGCGACGCGCTGCATGTAGGCGGCCGGCGTTTCTGCGAGCGCGGCTGCCGAGCCGGCCATGAGGAGGAGGAGCGAGAGAGCCGTGGCCTTGAGCGCGAAGAACCACCCTGGGACGGGCCCCCCCTTGCAAACGGTCGTCATGAAACTGTGCTCCCGCATTCAACGCGACCCGGCTCCGCTTGCGGCGCAAGCGCCCGTGACGGAGGGATCGAACTTGTGTCCTCATTCAGCATGCGCACGCGTCCCAGTCAAAGCGCCGCCGCCGCTTGCCTAGCCTGGCATCCATTGGGGTTTAAGCTCCGCGAGGTCAAAATACCCGTGCGCGGGCGCGAAGCTAGCGGCCTCTCGCGACGGAATTTCGGCAAGAGCGAAAAGTTGCGCCGCCGAGGCCAGCGCCTCCTGTGAGACCTGGGGTCCCGAGTGCAGGATCACGGAGCGCGAGGGCCGGGGATGGACCAGCACCAGCTCGTGGCGTACGCCCGAGATCGACGTCCTGACCCGTTGGGTGAGCCCCGCATAGGCGCCGATCGGCTCGGTCCAGGAGGATTTTCCGATCCGTCCGACAACCTCCGAACGCACCGCGCCGTTGCCGATCGTGATGCGGCGCCGGCTGAGCGCCGCGCCGACGAGCGCTGCCAGCGGCCAGCCGAAAATCGCCGCCACGGCAAGCATTCCTGCCGCAAGCTCCAGGCCGAGCAGCGGGCGGGCCACCAGGATAGCACGGGCGGCCGGGTCCGAGGCGAGTTGAGCGACAACCAGCCCGAAGGGCGCCATCAGCGCCACGAGGACCAGCAACGACACGGCGACGAGCACGAAGCGGCCGCCGCCTTCGGGGGTCTGCTCGAGCACCAGCGGCGGGCCAATGCCGGGGTGATCGGACGACGCAGGGTCGAAATCCGCAAACGTGCCGTGCATAGAAATCCTGCCCCCCAGGATGCGAGCTAAACGAATCAAACTTTGTAGTGTTTCGGACTTTCCCCGAGGTTACCGGCCCAGGAATTACCGGCTCCAATGTGCAATGGGTGCTTGACACATAAACATATCTTTATATCTTGCACGGCAATCCGCCGTTACGAGCTGCACCCCTGATGTCCGGAACCCTCGATACCAACGATCTCGTGCTGGCGCTCAAGGCGGCGGCCGAGACGACGCGTCTCAGGATCCTGCTGCTGCTCGCCGCGGGGGAGCTCAACGTCAAGGACCTGACCCAGATCCTGGGCCAGAGCCAGCCGCGCATCAGCCGTCACCTGAAGCTGCTCGCCGAGGCCGGGCTCATCGAGCGCTTCCGCGAGGGAAGCTGGGTCTATTTCCACGTCTCGGACCGCTCCGAGGGCGGCAAGCTCGCACACCGCATCCTGGAGACGGTGGACGGGAGCGACCCGGTCCTCAGCCGCGACATCGCCCGCGCCGAGGCGTTGAAGCACGAGCGCGAGGCGGCCGCGCAGACCTATTTCCGCGAGCACGCGGCCGACTGGGACCGCATCCGCACGCTTTATGTCTCCGAGAACGCCGTCGAGTCCGCCGTTGCAACCGCCCTGGCCGGCCCCCCTCTCAAGCTGCTCGTGGACCTCGGCACGGGGACCGGGCGCATGCTGGAGGTGCTGGCGGACCATTACGAGCGCGGGCTCGGGCTCGACGTGAACCAGTCGATGCTCGATTATGCGCGCTCGCGGCTCAAGAGCGCGGGGCTTCACCGCGCCGAGGTCCGCCATGGTGACATCTACAACGTGGCGCTCCCCGACAATGCCGCCGACGGGGTGGTGATCCACCAGGTGCTCCACTACCTCTCGGAGCCCGCCCACGCCGTCCGCGAGGCCGCGCGCATCCTGGCACCGGGCGGAAAGCTGCTGATCGTGGACTTCGCCCCGCACGGGCTCGAAGAGCTGCGGGAGCGGCACGCCCATGAGCGCCTCGGCTTCGAGCCGGGCCACGTGACGGCCTGGCTCGAGGAGGCGGGGCTGTCGGACATCGAGGTGCGAAGCCTCGCACCCGAGACGCACGACGACCGCCAGCAACTCACCGTGTCGCTCTGGCTTGGCCGCAGGCCGCGGGGTGCCGGCACCGCGAAACACCCACAGGAACTCGAACGGATCGGATCATGACACCGCCAGGCAACGAACGAAAAAGCCGCCTTCTCGGCGCGGGGGAGATCGACGTGTCGTTCGAGTTCTTCCCGCCCAAGACGGAAAAGATGGAGGCGTCGCTGTGGGAGGCGGTGAAGCGCCTGGCGCCGCTCGCCCCCGAGTTCGTCTCCGTGACCTATGGTGCCGGCGGCTCGACGCGCGAGCGCACGCACGCGACGGTGACGCGCATCCTGAAGGAGACGGCGTTGCGGCCGGCCGCCCACCTCACCTGCGTGGATGCCACGCGCGAGGAGGTGGATGCCGTGGCCCGCGCCTATCGGGATGCCGGGGTCCGCCACATCGTGGCGCTACGTGGCGATCCCGCGGGGGGCGTTGGCCAGCGCTACACGCCGACGCCCGGCGGCTATGCCAATGCGGCCGAGCTGGTTGCCGGCCTGAAGAGGATTGCCAACTTCGAGATCTCGGTCGCCGGCTACCCCGAGAAGCACCCCGAGAGCACCTCGCTGGCGAGCGACATCGAGAACCTCAAGGCCAAGGTCGACGCCGGTGCCGACCGCATCATCACGCAGTTCGGCTTCGACAATACGCATTACCTGCGCTTCCTGGAGCGCGCGCGCGCCGCGGGCATCTGGGTGCCGATCACGCCCGGCGTCGTGCCGATCCACAATTTCCGGCAGGTGGCGGGCTTCGCGGTTCGCGCCGGTGCCAGTGTGCCGGCCTGGCTCGCACGCCGTTTCGATGGGCTCGACGACGATGCCGCGACGACCCACCTGGTGGCGGCGGCCGTCGCCACCGAGCAGGTGATGGACCTCGTCGACGAGGGCATCAAGAGCTTCCACTTCTACACGCTGAACCGCGCCGACCTCGTCTACGCGATCTGCCATCTCCTGGGGCTGCGTCCGCTCAAGGTCGCGCCGCTGGAGGAGCGCAGGGCCGTAGGCTGACCCCGAACTCGAGCAGAGATCCATGAGCAAGAAAAACATCCGCGCCGCTCTCGAGAAGGCCGCCTCCGAGCGCATCCTGATCATCGACGGCGCCATGGGCACCATGATCCAGCGCCACAAGCTGGACGAGGCGGACTACCGCGGCGAGCGCTTCAAGGACTGGCCGCGCGACGTCAAGGGCAATAACGACCTTCTGGTGCTGACGCAGCCGAAGATCATCCAGGACATCCACGAGCAGTATCTCGCGGCCGGCGCCGACATTATCGAGACCAACACCTTCAATGCGCAGCAGATCTCCATGGCCGACTACGGCATGGAGGACCTGTCGTACGAGATCAACGTCGCGGCGGCGCGGCTCGCCCGCGCGGCGGCGGACAAGTATACGACGCCGGACAAGCCGCGCTTCGTCGCCGGCGCCGTCGGGCCGACCAACCGCACCGCCTCGATCTCGCCCGACGTCAACAACCCCGGCTTCCGCAACATCACCTTCGACCAGCTGCGCGCCGCCTACAAGGAGCAGGTCAAGGGCCTGATCGAAGGCGGCGCCGACATCATCCTGATCGAGACCATCTTCGACACCTTGAACGCCAAGGCGGCGGGCCTCGCCACGCTCGAAGCCTTCGATGAGACCGGCGTCACGCTGCCGATCATGATCTCGGGCACGATCACCGACCGCTCGGGCCGCACACTCTCGGGCCAGACGGCGGAAGCGTTCTGGTACTCGATGCGGCACCTGAAGCCGTTCTCGATCGGCCTCAACTGCGCGCTCGGCGCCGAGCTGATGCGTCCCTATCTCGCCGAGCTCGCGCACGTCGCGGACGTGCGCATCTCGGCCTACCCCAACGCGGGGCTTCCGAACGCCATGGGCGAGTATGACGAGACACCCGACGACATGGCGTGCGCCACCGAGCCATGGGCGGCCGACGGCCTCATCAACGTCATCGGCGGCTGCTGCGGCTCGACGCCGGACCACATCCGCCACATCGCCGAGCACGTGGCCAAGTATCCGCCGCGGCCGGTTCCGGAGATTGCGCCCAAGATGCGCCTCTCCGGTCTCGAGCCCTTCGTGCACGGGTGATGCAGGTGAGCAGCAACAGCGATAGCCTGGAGGAGCGGGTGTTTGCCCGCGTCGCAGAGATGACGAGAGCGCCGCGGCATGCCCTCGGTCACACCACGGATCTCTACCGGGACCTGGCCTTGACCGGTCCCGAAGCCAGAAACCTGCTGGCGGCCCTGGCGGAAGAGTTCGATATCGATTTGAGCGGCATCAGATTCTATCGCCACTTCGACAACGGGGGCTTCTCGCTCTCCTCTCCGAATGTGCTCTGGACGATCATGGGAGCCGTCCTGTTTGCCATGACAAGCGTTCCGGCGGCCTCATACCTGACTGAAAGGTTCGATCTGCCGTACTGGGGCAACTACGTGCTGATCGGGCTCTGCATCCCGCTGGTGTTGGTATGGATGCAGGTCGGCAGCTTGATCTTTCCGCGGCCGCGCGATTGGAGCAGCGAGAAGATTCCCGTGACCATTCAAGATCTGATCTCGGCCGCAAAAGAGAAGAAATGGCCGATCAACTATGAAGGCAGGTATACGTCGTGACCACCGGCAGCGCAGCGCAATCCTTCATCAACGTCGGCGAGCGGACCAACGTCACGGGCTCGGCGAAGTTTCGCAAGCTCATCGAGGCGAACGACTATCCGGCCGCGCTCGCGGTCGCGCGCCAGCAGGTCGAGACGGGCGCCATGATCCTCGACGTCAACATGGACGAGGGCCTGCTCGACTCCGAGAAGGCGATGACGACGTTCCTGAACCTCATCGCCTCCGAGCCCGACATCGCCCGCGTGCCGATCATGATCGACAGCTCCAAGTGGAGCGTGATCGAAGC
>JRYD01005977.1_pt1 | contig 11813 bp, 10 predicted proteins | sample 235311 | NCBI WGS metagenome assembly JRYD01 (sample SAMN03074213, study PRJNA261472) | activated sludge metagenome | biome: Common Effluent Treatment Plant; feature: Wastewater; material: Activated sludge; isolation source: activated biomass in a lab-scale reactor treating industrial wastewater at... | reverse complement strand
CCGCCGATCACCACGACATGCTTGCCCGCGGCATTCAGCGCATCCTCGGCATCGACCTTGTCGCCGAGCCCGCGGCCCATGATGGCGCCGGTGGGACTCAGCATCTCGCGCATGCCCGGGCCGCCGCGCGGTCCTTCATGGCGGATGACGACGACATCGCCCGCCTTGACCTTGCCGCCGAGGATGGCGCGGGTGGCCGCTTCCTCGCCCTCGAACACGCGCGCGCGCCCCGAGAATCGCAGCCCTTCCTTGCCCGTGATCTTGGCGACCGCCCCTTCCGGCGCGCAGTTACCATAAAGCACGACGAGATGACTGTCCTTCTTGATGGGCGCATCGAGCGGCCGGACGATGTCCTGCCCGGGCGGATAGTCTTCGACCGAAGCAAGATTCTGCGCCAGGCTCCTGCCCGTCACGGTCAGGCAATCGCCATGCAGCAATCCCGCCGCCAGCAGGCGCTTCATCAGCGGCTGGATGCCGCCGATCGCGATCAGCTCCGACATCAGGTAGCGGCCGCTCGGACGCACGTCGGCGAGCACTGGAACCCGCTTGCCGATCCGCGTGAAATCGTCGAGCGTGAGTTTCACGCGTGCCGCCCTTGCGATCGCCAGCAGGTGCAGCACGGCATTCGTCGAGCCGCCGAGCGCGATCGTCACGGTGATCGCATTCTCGAAGGCCTTGCGCGTCAGGATCTGCGAGGGGCGGAGCCCGTCGCGCACGAGCCGCACGACGGCCTCGCCGGCCCGCCGGCAGTCCTCCTGCTTCGTCGTGCCGACGGCCTCCTGTGCCGAACTGCCCGGCAGCGAGAGCCCGAGCGCCTCCATGGCCGAAGCCATCGTGTTGGCGGTGTACATGCCGNNGCCATGGTGTTGGCCGTGTACATCCCGCCGCAGCTGCCGGCGCCCGGAATCGCGGTGCGCTCCACTTCGAGCAGCTTCGCGTCGCTCACCTTGCCGGCCGCATGGCCGCCGACGGCCTCGAACACCGCGACGATATCGCGCCGCTGCGCGCCCGGCCGGATCGTGCCGCCGTAGACGAACACCGCCGGCCGGTCGAGGCGCGCGATCGCCATCGCGCAACCCGGCATGTTCTTGTCGCAGCCGCCGATCGCGACGAGCCCGTCGAAGCCCTCCGCGCCCACCACCGTCTCGATCGAATCCGCGATCACTTCGCGCGACACGAGCGAGTAACGCATGCCGGGCGAACCCATCGAAATGCCGTCCGACACGGTGATGGTATTGAAGATCACGCTCTTGCCGCCCGCCGCGTCGGCGCCCGCGCCGGCCTGCTTCGCGAGGTCGCCGATGTGCATGTTGCAGGGCGTGACGTTCGCCCAGGTCGAAGCGATGCCGATCTGCGGCTTGCCGAAATCGGCTTCGGTGAAGCCGACCGCGCGCAGCATGGCGCGCGAGGGCGCCTGCTTCGCGCCATCGACGACGAGGCGCGAGTACGCGCGGGGATCGACGACCTTCTTGCTCATTTTCTTCATGTCCGCCTGTTCTTCATCAGATTGAAACCGATCGCGCCCGCGGTGGTCATCGCGAGCGGCAGCGCGAGGGCAAGCCTGCCCGCGCCCCGCTGCCAGTTCTCGAGCAGCTGGTAAACGAGCATGCCGCCGGGTGGCGCGATCATGCCGCGCACGCCGGTCAGCGTGACATGCACGCCCATGTAATGCTGGGCGCGCCCGCTCGACGCGAAATCCGCGTGCCCGAGGTTCCAGCCAAGGTTAGCACCCGCCATCGCGAATCCGTAGGTCACGGCCGCGGGCCACAGCAACCACTCCCATGCGCCGAACACCGCGACGCAGTACAGCGCGATCGCCGCGACCAGCGCGCGGCACTGGCGCGCCCGGTAGACGATCACATGCTCGCCGTCGAAGAAACGCGCCCACCACGGCACGAAGAGCGGCAGTGCGAGCAGCGGCACGACCGCGAGCAGCGCGATCTGCCGGCCCCCGGACATCGCGAAATCGTCGGTGAGGATCACGACGAGTTGCGCGACGATCATCAGGTTGCCGCCGCCGAACAGGCCCATCCACAGCATGTACTCGCGAAACGCCGGGTCGCGCGCGAGGATTTCACGGACCATGCGCAGCGAGAAGGCCTCGCTCGTTCCCGCTTCGGCCGTTTCGTCCGCGAGCAGCCGGAACTCACGCCGCACCCGCGCGCGCCGGTAGAGGGAGGCGGCGAGCAGTCCGCAGGCGGCCGCGCCTCCATACAGCCAGCGCGGGTCGAAGGCGCGGGACTTGAGCACGATGCCGGCGAGGGCCGCGGCGCCCGCCACGGCGAGCGAGCTCACGATCACGATGCGACCGGTGATCCGCGCGATGACGGGCCGCGGGTAGTTCGCCGTCCAGACGGCGGCGCGCACGGTCAGGATGCCCGCCCAGATCATCCTGGCCGCCAGGATCGAGACCACGGCGAAGGCAAGCCCGCCGCCGGCGCGCGGCGCGAGGCCGATCAGGCCGACGAGCAGCGCGAACAGCGCCTGCAGGCGCACCAGCAACTGCACGCGCGCGCGCCCGTGGGCAATGTTGGCCCACGCGAAACTCACGACGTTGGCGAAGGCCGGCGCGCCGCTGACGAGCGCCGTGGCGATGTTCACCGCAAGCGGCGTCGCGGCGCCCCTGAAGCCGGTCTTGACGAGCACGGCCGCGGTGGCGCCCTCGACGAGGCCGAGGGTGAGGCCCACGAGCGCCCAGGGCAGGATCTCGCGGCGGAACATCGCTTCCGCGCTGGCGCTCGGCCGGCCTCGTTGCCCCACGCCTCAGCTACCCGTGTCCGTGAACTGCTTTTCGCGCAGCGTGATGATCAGCACGCCGAGCAGCGTGCAGGCGCCGCCGAGCGCGATGCGCGGCGTCAGCGCATCGCCGAGCAGCAGCACGCCGAAGATCACCGAGAACACCGGCGAGAGCACGGTCAGCGGCGCGATGCTCGTGACCGGATAGCGCTGCACGAGGAAGAAATACGCCGTGTGCGCGAAGAGGCTCGAGAAGATCGCCGTGTAGGCGAGCGCCCCCCATCCGGCCCAGCCCGCCGACGCGAGGCCGGCGCGCTGCCCGCCCTCCACCAGCAGCGACAGCGCGAGCAGCAGCGGCCAGCTGATCCAGGCGATCCAGGCCTGCAGCTCGAGCGGCCGCATGGGCGGCAGGCGCTTGATCGCGATGAGGCCGAGCGAGCCGATGAAGGCCGAGCCGATCACGAAGGCGAGGCTCATCCGCTGGCTGAATACGGCCGGATCGAACCCCATGATGCACACGCCGAGGAACGCCAGACCGATGCCGCTCCAGCGGCGCCAGCGGACCCTTTCACCCAGGAGCGCGATCGACAGCAGGGTCGCGAACGGCACGCCGAGCTGGGTCGCGATCGCGACCGAGGAGATGTTGTCCGCGCGCGCGAGACCGATGAACAGCAGCGCGAAATGCAGCCCGCCGACCAGCAGCGCCACCACGATGATCGCGCCCATCGCCTCCCGGTGCCAGCGCAGGAACGGCAGCAGCAACACCGCGAGCACGGCAAAGCGCAGCGCGGTGAACAGCACCGGCGTCATGTCGCCGACGCCGACCTTCGCGACCACGAGGTTCAGCCCCCAGATGAGCGTGATGCCAACGAGGAGCAGGAAGTGGCGTGGCGCGATCGCGATCATCCGCAGCGCGCGCGGATCAGGCGATAGAGCGCCCGCACGCACTGGGCCTCGGCGCCGACCGGCCGCCCCGGTCGCTCGCGCGCATTCCAGGCGTACAGGTCGACGTGCAGCCAGCGCGGGCTCGCGGTGACGAAGCGGCGCAGGAACAGCGCGCCCATGATCGAGCCGGCGAAGGCGTGCGCGGCCACGTTGTTGACGTCCGCGATCCGGCTCGCGAGGTCCTCGTCATAGCCGCCCCAGAGCGGCATGGGCCAAAGCGGATCGTGCTCGCGTTCCGCATGCCCCTGCAGTTCCGCAAGCAGCGCATTGTCGTTCGAATAGGCGGCCGGCAGTTCCGGTCCGAGCGCCGTCCGCGCCGCACCGGTCAGTGTCGCAAGGTCGACCAGGAGTTCCGCTGCGCCCGCATCCGCCTCGGCGAGCGCGTCGGCCAGCACGAGACGCCCCTCGGCGTCGGTGTTGCCCACCTCCACGGTGAGTCCCTTGCGGGAACGCAGTACGTCGCCCGGCCGATAGGCGCTGCCGTCGACGGCATTCTCGACCGCGGGAATGAGCACCCGCAGGCGGATGGGCGCCTTCGATCGCATCAGGAGGTCGGCGAGCGCGAGCGTGCAGGCTGCGCCGCCCATGTCCTTCTTCATGAGCAGCATGCCCGAGGCAGGCTTGAGGTCGAGGCCGCCCGAGTCGAAGCAAACGCCCTTGCCGACGAGCGTGACGCGGGGTGCGCCCTCCCCGCCCCACGCAACATCGATCAGCCGCGGCGCCCGCGCGCTCGCCCGGCCGACCGCGTGGATCAGCGGAAAACCGGCGGCGAGCGCCTCGCCTTCGATGACCGTGATCGTCGCGCCATGGCGGGCGGCGAGGTCCGCGGCGGCACGCGCGAGTTCGGCTGGCCCGAGGTCATTCGCCGGTGTATTGACGAGATCGCGGGCCAGCTCCATCGAGCCCGCCGCGGCGCGCGCGTACGCGACATCCGCGCCTGCCGGCGCCTCGAGCATCGAATGGACTGCCGGTGCACTGCGATAGCGGGCGTAGCGGTACGCGCCCACCAGCCAGCCGAGGGCAAACTGCGTCGCGGCCGCCGCCGGCAGCGATGTTGCGAGGCGCCAGGCGCCCGGCGGCAGGCGCTCCGCCAGCGGCGCGGCATGCCAAAGATTGAGCGCCTCGAGGGACGCGAGGTTGCCGAGACCGAGGAGCGCGCCAGCGACTCGCCCATCCGGCCCCGGCACGGCGAGCACCCGGTGACGTTCACCGGTGAACTGGTGGGCGCGCACCCACAGTGCGGTGGCGGGCGCGCTTTGGGCGAGCCATTCATCGACCGATGATTCGGGCAGGAGCCAGAGGGGCAAGGCCTCCTGGGCGGCGGTCGTGATGAGATCGGCGGTCACGGATGGAAAGCGCTCTGCAGGGCCCGACAGCTTACAGTATGGCTGCGTTGACAATCACTTCCGCGGTGTGATGTCATCGGGCGGATCAGCTTGCGCGACGTTCGACAACCCCGTGTTCCGCACGGCAGTGCCGACGATCGTCCCGCTTGTCCCGGCACCTCGCGCGGATGTGGCGAGCAGCCACTGCGGGTCGCGCGTATAGCTTAATGCAGGCAGGCGAGCGAAGAATCGAGACCCCGCAGCGGCCATGCCGATGCGGGGTTTTTCCCTGTTTTCACCACCCATGCTGGAGTCGAAGTGATGAAGCTGTTCTCGCAGAAGGACGTAGACCGCAAGGCGCTCAAGGGCGCGCGCATCGCCGTGATCGGTTACGGCAGCCAGGGCCGCGCCCATGCGCTGAACCTGAAGGACAGCGGCTTCGACGTCGTCGTCGGCGTGCGCCGCGGCGGTGACGGCTGGAAGAGCGCGAAGAAGGACGGCCTCGCGGTCGCCGAGCCCGCCACGGCCGTCGTCGGCGCCGAGCTCGTCGCGATGCTGACGCCCGATCTCACGCAGAAGGGCGTCTACAAGTCGATCGAGAAGGGCCTGAAGAAGGGCGCCACCCTGCTCTTCGCGCACGGCTTCAACATCCACTTCAAGCAGATCCGCCCGCGCAAGGACCTCGACGTGGTGCTGATCGCCCCGAAGGGCCCGGGCGGCCTCGTGCGGCGCCAGTACCAGCAGGGCCGCGGCGTGCCCTCCCTCATCGCGGTATTCCAGGACCCGAGCGGCAAGGGCTTCGCCAAGGCGCTCGCCTACGCGCACGGCATCGGCGGCACGCGCGGTGGCGTCCTCAAGACCACCTTTGCCGAGGAGACCGAAACCGACCTGTTCGGCGAACAGGCCGTCTTGTGCGGCGGGGCGACCGAGCTCGTCGTCAAGGGCTTCGAGACGCTGGTGGAAGCCGGCTACCAGCCGGAAGTCGCCTACTACGAATGCCTGCACGAACTGAAGCTGATCGTCGACCTGCTGCACGAGGGCGGGCTCGCGAAGATGCACAAGTTCATCAGCGAGACCGCGAAGTACGGCGACCTGACCCGCGGCCCGCGCATCGTCAATGCGGCGACGAAGAAGGAGATGCGCAAGGTCCTGAAGGAAATCCAGCAGGGCAAGTTCGCCCGCCAGTGGATCAGCGAAAACGCCAAGGGCCGCAGGAAGTACGACCGGCTGATGAAGAAGGACCTGACCCACAAGATCGAGAAGGTGGGCGCCGCGCTGCGCGAACGCATGCCCTGGCTCTCTGAAGAGCGGGCCTGAGCAATGCCGGGACGGGGCCCGGCGCGATGCGCCGGCCCCCTTCCAGTCCGCCTACCTACCGAAAGGACCGATGCGCGTGAGTTCGCCGAAGACGATGTTCGAGAAGGTCTGGGACCGCCACGTGGTGGTGCCCGAAACGGCGGACACCCCCGCCGTGCTGTTCATCGACCTGCACCTGACCCACGAAGTCACTTCGCCGCAGGCCTTCCAGCTGCTGCGCGAGCGCGGCATGAAGCTGCGGCGGCCGGACCTGACGCTCGCCACGATGGACCACTCGACCCCCACGCGCACCGAGCAGGTCTTCGGCGGCCAGCCGATTTCGATCGAGTCGGCGGCGAGACAGGTGCATCAGCTCGAGAAGAACTGCGCCGAATTCGGCGTCGAACTGCTCGGCCTGCGGCATGAGCTGCGCGGCATCGTGCACATCATCGGGCCCGAACTCGGCCTCACGCAGCCCGGGCGGACGATCGTCTGCGGCGACAGCCACACGAGCACGCACGGCGCCTTCGGCGCCCTCGCCTTCGGCATCGGCACCACCGAGGTCGGCCACGTGCTCGCCACGCAGTGCCTGCTGCAGCGCCGGCCGAAGACGCTTGCGATCGAAGTGGCGAACGCCCTGCATCCCGGCGTCACGGCCAAGGACCTGATCCTCGGCATCATCGGCCAGATCGGCGTCGCCGGCGGCACCGGCCACGTGATCGAATATCGCGGCGCGGCGATCCGCGCGATGGACATGGAAGCGCGCATGACCGTCTGCAACATGAGCATCGAGGCGGGCGCGCGCGCAGGGCTGATCGCCCCCGACGAGACGACCTTCGCCTACCTGAAGGGCAAGGCGCGCGCGCCGCGGGGCGCCGCGTGGGACGAGGCCGTGGCGCGTTGGCGCGAGCTGCCGAGCGACTCCGGCGCGCGTTTCGACAGGACCGTCAACGTCGACGCCGCCGCGCTCGAGCCGATGATCACCTACGGCACGAACCCCGGCATGGTGGTGCCGATCACGGCCCCGATCCCGTCGCGCAGCGGCGATGCCGCCTTCGACAAGTCGCTCGCCTACATGGGGTTCACCGCAGGCGAGCCGATACGCAACCAGCCGGTCAACGTCGTGTTCCTCGGCAGTTGCACCAACGGGCGCATCTCCGACCTGCGCGCCGCGGCCGACGTGCTGCGCGGCCACAAGGTCGCCAGGGGCGTGCACCTGCTCGTCGTGCCGGGCTCGCAGCAGGTGCGGCGCGAGGCCGAGAAGGAAGGCCTCGACCGGGTCTTCATCGAGGCCGGCGCCGACTGGCGCGAGTCCGGCTGCTCGATGTGCCTCGGCATGAACGGCGACACGGTGCCGAAGGGCGAGTATTGCGTCAGCACCAGCAACCGCAATTTCGAGGGCCGCCAGGGCGTGGGCGCCCGCACCCTGCTCGCGAGCCCGCTCACGGCGGCGGCGACCGCGATCCGCGGCCGCGTCACCGATCCGCGCGACCTGATCAACGGATGAACGACATGACAGCGATCAAGACCCTGCGTTCGAGAACCGTCGTGCTGCCATCGACCAACATCGACACCGACCAGATCATGCCGGCGCGCTTCCTCACGACGACGACCCGGGAAGGGCTCGGCGCGCATCTCTTCGCCGATTGGCGCTACGACGCCGCAGGCGCGCCGAATCCTGATTTCGTGCTGAACCGCCCCGAAGCCAAGGGCTGCCAGGTGCTGGTCGCCGGCCGCAACATCGGCTGCGGCTCCTCGCGCGAACACGCTCCCTGGGGGCTGGTCGACTACGGCTTCCGGGCCGTCATCAGCACCGAGATCGCCGACATCTTCCGCAACAATTCCCTGAAGAACGGCCTGCTGCCCGTGATCGTCGACGGCCAGACGCACGAGTGGCTGCTCGCGAACCCCGGCGCCGAGGTCACGATCGACCTCGAATCCTGCACGCTCACGCTGCCGACCGGGACCGCCGTGAAGTTCCCGATCGATGCCTTCGCGCGCTACTGCCTGATGAACGGCGTCGACGAACTCGGCTACCTGCTCTCGAAGGACGCTGAAATCCGCGCCTACGAACAGCGCCGCGCATGAAGGCGCTGGTCGCGGTGCTGGGCGGGGACGGCATCGGCCCCGATGTCGTCGCACAGGCCGTGCAGGTGCTCGAAGCCACGGCGCAGCTCGGCGGCCATCACTTCGAGCTCGCGCCCGCTCTTTTTGGCGGCGCCGCCATCGATGTCCACGGTGACGGCCTGCCGCCAGCGACGCTCGACCTGTGCCGGCGCGCCGACGCGGTCCTGCTCGGCGCCATCGGCGGGCCGAAGTGGAGCGCGCCGGATGCGAAAGTGCGTCCCGAAACGGCCCTGCTCGCGCTGCGGCGCGAACTCGGCGTGTTCGCAAACCTGCGCCCGGTCGCCGTGCACCCCGCGCTGCGCGACGCCTCGCCGATCAGGCCGGAAGTCATCGACGGCGTCGACTTCGTGTTCGTGCGCGAACTCACCGGCGGCATCTATTTCGGCGAGAAGCGCCGCACCGCCACCGACGCCACCGACGTGTGCACGTACTCCGTCGCCGAGATCGAGCGCGTCACGCGCGTCGCGGGCCAGCTCGCGCGCGCGCGCCGCAAGCGGGTGACTTCGATCGACAAATCGAACGTGCTCGAGACTTCACGCCTGTGGCGCACCGTCGCGGGCCGCGTGATCGCGGCCGAGTTCCCGGACGTCGCGCTCGAGCACATGCTGGTCGACGCGGCGGCGATGCACCTGATCCGCCGTCCGCGCGATTTCGACGTGCTGCTCACCGAAAACATGTTCGGCGACATCCTGACCGACGAAGCCTCGATGCTTGCCGGCTCGCTCGGCGTGCTGCCGTCGGCCTCGCTCGGCGAGGGCCGCCGCGGGCTCTACGAGCCCATCCACGGCTCGGCGCCCGACATCGCCGGCCGCGGCATCGCGAACCCGATCGGCACGATCCTCTCCGCCGCCCTGCTGCTGCGCCACTCGCTCGGCCTCGAGCGGGAGGCCCTTGCAATCGAGACCGCCGTGGGTCGCGTACTGGACGCGGGTGCGCGCACCGCCGACATTGCGGCGCCGGGCGCGAAGACCGTCGGCACGGGCGAGATGGGGGCGGCGATTGTCGCGGCATTGAGGCATGCATCGAGCTGAGAGGCGCGCGTCGCGAGCCGAAGGCGCGCCCGGATAGCGAGGGAGCGGATGAATCACAGCGCCGCTGACCCGCATCACGCAGCACACATCACGCCGCCCGCCGCAGCGCCCGCGCAAGATCCGACTTGAGGTCCTCGAACGCCTCGATCCCGATGGACAGCCGCAACAGGCCGTCCACGAGGCCCGCCGCGGCGCGCGCGGCCGGTTCCATCGCCGCGTGGGTCATCGTCGCCGGGTGCGCGACCAGGCTCTCGACACCGCCCAGCGATTCCGCGAGCGAGAACAGTTCGAGGCCGTCGACGAAGCGGCGCACGGTGGCCTCGCCACCGGCCAGTTCGATCGAGACCATCGCCCCGAAGCCGCGCTGCTGGCGCTTCGCGACCGCATGGCCGGGATGCGTGGCGAGCCCCGGGTAGTACACCCGCGCAACGCCCGGCTCACGCACCAGCCACTCTGCGAGGCCCTGCGCATTGCGCTCATGGACCGCGAGCCGCGCGTGCAGCGTGCGCAGGCCGCGCAGGGTGAGGAAGCTGTCGAAGGGCGAGCCCGTGAGCCCGAGGCAGTTCGCCCACCATGTCAGTTCCTGCGCATGCGCCGCCGTCCTTGCGACCACAGCGCCACCAACGACGTCGCTATGGCCGTTCAGGTACTTCGTGGTCGAGTGCACCACGAGGTCGGCACCCAGTGCGAGCGGCTGCTGCCACGCGGGCGACAGGAAGGTGTTGTCGACCGCGACCAGCGCGCCGGCCTTGCGGCCGCGCGCCGCGAGATCGGCGATGTCGGAGATGCGCAGCAGCGGGTTGCTCGGCGTTTCGATCCAGAGGAGCGCGCAGGGCGATGACAGCGCCGCCTCGACGGCCGCGGCATCGCCGAAATCGACGAAGTCGACTTTCAGTTCGCCGCGGCGCTGCCATGCCGAAAAAAGGCGAAAGGTGCCGCCATAGCAGTCGTGTGCGGCCACGATGCGACTGCCCGCCGGCAACAGGTGCCCCACCACGGTGATCGCCGCCATGCCGGTCGCCGTGACCACGGCGCCCGCGCCGCCTTCCATGTCGGCCAGCGCGTCGGCAAGCAGGTCGCGCGTCGGGTTTCCCGAGCGCGTGTAGTCGTACTTGCGCTTCTCGCCGAAGCCACGGAACGCGAAGGTCGACGTGAGATGGATCGGCGGCACCACCGCGCCCGTGGATTCATCGGTCTCGAGTCCCGCGCGCACGGCACGGGTGGTGTCATCGAATCGGCTGGTCAAGCAAGGCTCCCGGTACAGTTGGCAAGGGCGGGTTTGAGCTGGGCCGCTTCCTTGAGGAAGGCGTCGTGCCCGTAAACCGACGAGATTTCGTGCAGCCGCGCGTCGGCGAGCCGCGCGACGAGGCGGCGCAGGTCCGTGACCGGCACGAGCTGGTCCTCGCGCACCGCCACGACAGTTGTCGGCACGAAGATACGGCTTGCGTCGACGCGATGCAGGTCGATCGACTCCGACAGACAGAGGAATGCTTCCGGCTGGTGGCGCGCGGCGTAGTCCGCGCCCCGCGCAAAGAGGTACTCCTCGACCGGAAACCTCACGGGTTCCGCGCCGGGGCGCGGGGCGCCGGAGAAGCGCGCGGCGAATTCCTCGGGACTGCGATAGGTCGCCATGGCGAGGGCACGCGCGATCTCGAGGCCCTCCTGGCCGCGCCCACACTCGGCGCCGAAGCGGATCACGCGCCGTTGCACGCTGCGCCAGGCCGTCGCCATCGGATGGGTGCAGTCAGCCGCGCTGATCACGACGATTTCCGCGACGCGTTCAGGGAACAGCTCAGCGAACGCAAGCGCCACCATGCCACCGTAGGACGCGCCGACGATCGCCTGCAGCGATTTCAGGCCGAGGTGGTTGATCAGGCGCAGCAGCAGCTCGGCCTGGTCGTAGGTCGAGATGGATGGAAACGATTCGCCCCGCCCCGGGCCGGTGGTATCACCGCTGCCACCGAGGTAGTCAAAGGAGAGGATGCGCACGAGAGAAGCATCGAGGGCGCGGCCCGGACCGACGATTTCGCCCCACCACCCTTCGCCCGGCTTGTCGCCGTAGACACGCCTATGGGCCGAGATGCCACCGAGGGTCGCCACCACCGGCGCGTTGGCGGGTCCCGCGAGGCGCCAGGCCACGTGGACGCCGGCAAGACGGCCGCCGTGATGCAGCGACATCTCCCCAGGCACTTCAAGCAAGCCTTCGCGCACGATGGCACGCGGCCGCTCGCCGGCGCTGGCCGGGGTTGTCGGGTCGGATGTTTGTGGATGCTCCATGTCGAGTGCCTTCTGTCGGTCATCGGCACTCCTGCGGCGGGCACCCGCGTTCGGCGGGAGCGTCTGGCATCCATCC
>JRYD01000307.1_pt1 | contig 11828 bp, 10 predicted proteins | sample 235311 | NCBI WGS metagenome assembly JRYD01 (sample SAMN03074213, study PRJNA261472) | activated sludge metagenome | biome: Common Effluent Treatment Plant; feature: Wastewater; material: Activated sludge; isolation source: activated biomass in a lab-scale reactor treating industrial wastewater at... | reverse complement strand
TCACCGTCGGCGTCTCGGGAGATTCTCCCGCGTATCAATGGCGCAAGAACGGGAGCAATATCGGCGGCGCGACCTCCAACTCCTACACGATCGCCTCGGTCGTGGCTGGCGACGCGGGGTCGTATGACTGCGTCGTCACCGACACCTGCAACACCATCACCAGCAACGCCGCCACGCTCGGCGTGAACACCCCCGCCTCGGTCACGAGCCAGCCCGCGCCCGTGACCATCTGCCCCGGCTCTCCCGCGACCTTCACCGTCGCCGCCACAGGCACGTCGCTCTCGTACCAATGGAGGAAGAACGGGAACTCCATCGGCGGCGCGACCGGGAACTCCTATAGCATTGCCTCTGTCGTTGCCGGCGACGCGGGCAACTATGACTGCGTCGTGACCGGATCGTGCAACACCGTGACGAGCAACCAGGCGTCGCTCACGGTTCGCGTGCCCGCCTCGATCACGAGCGATCCCAACCCCGTGACGGCCTGCGTTGGCTCGCCCGCGACGTTCATCGTGGCGGCTGGCGGGACCTCGCCCTCCTTCCAGTGGCGGAAGAACGGCACGCCGATCGGCGGGGCCACAACCAGCACCTACTCGATCGCCGCTGTCGCGCTCGCCGACGCGGGCAACTACGACTGCGTCGTGACCAACGACTGCAACAGCGTAACGAGCACCGCTGCCGCCCTGACCGTGGGCGATGGCGTGTCGATCACGGCCGACCCGCAGCCCGCGACGATGTGCACGGGCATGCCCGCGTCCTTCTCCGTGTCCTTCAGCGGGAGCGGCGCGACCTTCCAGTGGCGAAAGGACACGAGCAATATCTCGGGCGCCAACGCCGACACCTACTCCATCGCCGCAGTCTCGCCCGCCGACGCCGGATCGTACGATTGCGTCGTGACCAACTCCTGTGGCACGGCCACCAGTGCCGCCGCCGCCCTCACCGTGCAGACCTGCTGCGTCGCCGACGTGGACGACGGCACGGGCACGGGCTCGCCCGACGGCGGCGTGACGGTGGACGACCTGCTCTACTACCTCACCCAGTTCAACGCCGGCAGCCTCTCCGCCGACGTGGACGACGGCTCGGGCACGGGCGCCCCCGATGGAGGCGTGACGGTGGACGATCTGCTCTATTACCTCGTTCGCTACAACGCGGGCTGCTGAGACAGGCTCGTCACAACTCTTCGTTCTTTCCACGGCCTCGGGGCGTATTCCCGAGGCCGTGTGCTTTCTGTGCGCCTCGACGGCGCATCCCCGCAACAATCACGCGTGATGCGGCAGCCCATGAACCAACAACCAACGATGGGTTTCGGCGAGTTGATGCGAAGGCTCTGGTCGCGCCCGGAGACGAAGTTCGGCGTGTGGATGTGGGCCGCCGCCCTCGCCGCCGCGATCGCGCTGGGGGTGTACATCCAGCGATCGCGCCAGAACCACGTGCCGGGCAACAGAGACACACAGGCTGTCCAGCACACGAGCATGACTCCTTACCAGACCGGGCTTGGTGTCGTCGTCCTCGTGATGGGAGGCCTGGGGTCGATGTCGCTCCTCATCGGGATGAACAAGACGCTCAAGAGCGTGGTACCCCCGTCGGGACCGGACGGCTCGTGACACCAGCGAACCACCATCCTGACGGCTCAACGAACGCGTCCACGCTGGCGAGTCGACCGATCACAAAGCCCACATCGAGGGCGGCGCTGATCCTCGGGGGAGTTCTCCTTGTCGTCGGTCTCGTCGTGGCGCTCGTGGGGCTCTTCATGGCCGTCAAGCCCGTGATCGCGATGTACAGCGAGGCCCTCAACGACCCGTTGGGCAACGACGCCCGTGCCGCCGGCGGCGCTGATCCCCTCGGCGATGGGAAGCAGGTCGCCCATTCCATGATCCCCGGCCTGATCGTCATGGGGCTGGGCACGATCGCCTCAATCGCGGGATCGGTGATGCTGAAAGTCGGCATCATTCGGAGGATCATCCGGGCGCGACACGAGAAGCAGAGTGCCGCATCCAACACGCCGTGACCACCGATCACACCTCAGCCAACACGCAGCCCCGCCCGCGTGAGGCGCTACGCTCCGCGTCTGTGCCAACGGCCGAACCCGCTCCAACTCCGTCGACGCCATCCACACCAGAACTCTCGGTGCCCGTTTCGCCGCCGTCCTCGTCGACCCCCCCTCCAGCCTGGCTCCTCCCGCTCCATGTCCTGGGCGTGATCCTCATCCAATCCACGTCCTTTGCCTCGTGGTTCATCGTCCCCATCATCGCGAAGAAGTACTTCGAGGCCGACGCCAGGCACGTGGTCATCCTGACCGCCGCGCCAGTCGTCCTCTTCTGCCTCTCGATCTTCTGGAACGATCTCTACTCGCGCCTGCGGTTCAAGCGATACGCCGCGATCTACTGGCTCGTCGCCTCGCTCCCCCTCGCCCTCACCTCGTTCGCGACCAACTTCTGGTTCCTCGCGATTCCACAGGTCATCGCCTCCATCGGCGGCGCGGCCTACCACCCCGCCGCCGGAGACCTCCTCCGCTCGCTCTACCCAGCCAAGTCCCGCGGACGCGTGTATTCCATCATTTGGGGCTCATCCATGCTCGTCAGCGGCGGCATCGGGTACCTCCTCGGTGAAGTCCAGAACTCCAACCCGGATTCCTTCCGCGTCTTCATGATCGCGATCGTCTTCTGCCAGTTGCTCGGCGTCGGCGTCCTCACCTTCCTCGCCACGAGAACAGGCCACGACGCCCGTCGAGTCCTCGCCGCCAAGCGCGGCGAGCACCCCATCCGCGCCCTGCTCTACCCGGTCGTCCACATGAAGGAAGTCCTCCGCGACGATCCAGCGTTCACTCGTTACGAGGGCGCCTACATGACCTATGGCGTCGGCTGGATGATCGCCACTGCGCTCCTCCCCAACCTCGTCACCGACAAACTGAATCTCCCCTACGACACGATCGCCAACTCCACCCACGTGCCGTATCAGATCGCGGTGGTCGCGATGATCCTCCCCGCCGGGTGGCTGCTCGATCGCCTCGGCGCCGTCCGCAGCACGGCCCTCTCCTTCTTCCTCCTCACGTTCTATCCCATGGGCCTCATGCTCGCGCGCGGGCACGCCGACCTGCTTGTTGTCAGCATCGTCTATGGCATCGCCCACGCCGGCGCCAGCATGGGCTGGATGCTCGGGCCCGTCGCCTTCGCCCCGACGCCAGAGCGCGCCGCCCAGTACGTCTCCATCCACGCCACGCTCGTCGGCGTCCGCGGCACGATCTTCCAGGCCCTGGGCATCACCCTCTACGAGATCTTCCACGCCTTCGACATCCCTCTCGCTCTCGCCGCCATCGCCCACGTCTGGTCGGCGTACCAGATGTGGCGACTCCACGCCGTCATGAAGAAGTCGGGCACAAGAGGGCGAATCGAAATGCACCACCTCCCGCTTCAAAGCGCAACTCCTGTTGCGAGCAACGTGGATAGATCATCCGATACGAAATAGACATTTCGTACGGATGCTGTTAGGACTGGCAATATGAACTTGACAGAGGGGGGGGGGAAGGGAGTAATCTGCACCTTGTGAATCTACGTCGAAGCTGCCACGATTGTGAAGCACAAGGGTTGTCTCACAAAGGACGCCGATACTTGGCTGTATTCACAATGCTGATTTCGAGCACCATAGGTGCGCAGACTCCTGCTGGTCCAAGCTCAGAACAAATATTGGAGTGGTACAAGTCACAGGTAGATCAGGCTTCCAAGCCATTGAAGTTCAACGGTTTTTCACTCACGTGGGACTCCCATCTATACACGATGATGTCGGATGACGAACTGGCGCAGATGAAGCGCGATGTTGAAGGTAAACCAGATCATCCAGGTCGTATGCAACTGCAGTTGCATGATCAAGCAAAGAGTCGTGGCTTTGTCCTCAATCAGCATCAACTCTTTGCGAACGGCAAGGATCAGTGGCGGTACAACTTCAGCCAGGTCGGCCTGTACTACACAGATTCAGTTCTATCACGGAGCGCTTCATGGCGGACGACACCAACTGAGATTCACCTCTATTCCCCGGCTGACTCGTTATCTGGCGCCGATCCGCGATTGACGGTGCGACACGATGAGAATGTGTTTGCGATTGATGTCGATCGTGTGCTCTTCGGTCTTGCGGGGGCTATGCGTCGAGTAGGAGCGACAGAGATTACTGTCACTGTCCCCGGTGATAACTGGAAACTGACAGCTTCGTCCCCGACAGTCGTGAATGGTCGAAGTGTCGTCTCGTACGAGGTCGCGGGTGATTGGGACAATCAGGCTCAACGTGGATGTGTACGGAGTGTGCGCAATGTGACATACCCCTCTGCTGAATGGGAGGGTGATACAGAGGCGTTTGATGCATGGATCATTGATCCGAAACATGACATTTGGTATTGTCCCAAAGTCAGCATTAGTAAGCAAAATGGACGAAAGTATCGCAGTGTCGAGAACATAACGCTCCCGGGGCTTCCCGAAGGTGGATTCCCCGCAGTTATCGTTCCACCTACTCATGGCGGGTCTGACGCGGTGCGTGGGAAGTACACTCAATCTGTGGTCACGGATTATCCACGAGGCAAGCGGACTGAGTACAACAAGGATGGCTCAGCTCATAGTAGTGCACTTGAACTCATCGAACTCTCCGATTCGAGATGGAGGTGGCTGCGTCCATTCGGCTGGGTGCTCTTCGCGTTGATCATCGGTGCAGGTGTGTTGTATCGACAGGGCTATCTTAGAAGGAGCAAGGCATGAGAAATGGTGATTCGGGATGGATGAGCGCGGTGCCACGGGTCTTGGCTTGCATTGTGCTGACGACATCGGCTACGGCCACGTGCTTTGTTCTGCACTCGAACATCACCTGTTGTGCCCAATCGTCCTCCACCACATGCACGAGCACGAGTGGCGGAACATATAAGTGTGTCACAACCAAGGTTGGCGGCGACGGGCCCTGGACATACAAGGACGTCAAGTTGGTTGCGGCAGGTGAGCAAGGCCAGAAACTGACTCCAGTCACCAGGGGGTCGTGCGTGCTATCTGTGATGTCGTGCGGCCCCCACAACTCGTGCACGGGGCCGACCACAATGTCTGTGACGTGTCAAGAGCCGGCCTTGTCTGGTGTGTGCACGGGCACGGGTGGATGACATCGACGGGCTGTCGATCCGTTCACGATGATATTGACGACAGGGCGTGATCCATGGCACACGACGCCAGGCAGCGATCAGATCATCGCGTTTCCTCGATCCTTGGAACCATCGCGCTCATTGCTCTCGGTACTTCTGGCGCACTCAAGTTGTTCAACCTGACAGAGTTCCGGGAGTCGCTCGAACTCTGGTCGGTCGTGCCCGGACAGATTCGAACACCCATCGCGGTGCTTCTCCCCGCTCTGGAATTAGTAGGATTCGTATGGGGGTTCTTCATCCACAGACAACGTGCTTTGTGGGTTCTCTTGGTTCTACTCTCCATCATGGTGGCGACATCGGGGATTCAACTGTCCGTGGCTCCACCCGAGCGATGCGGTTGTTTTGGTGTGCTCGAGCAGTATGTCTCGGGACTTCAGTCGGGTCGCTGGCTCATCGTCAAGAGCGGGAGTCTGCTCGCCGTCACGGCCATGTCTCTGGTGCTGGGAACCAAAGAATCGGTTCTCGCGAGGACCGCCATTCCTTGCATGGGGTTTGATCAGGGCCGAAAAGCACGACGAGGATTCACGCTTCTAGAAGTGTTATGGGCAGTCGTCGTGGTCGGGTTGCTGCTCGCACTTCTTGCCCCGTCGCTCGCTCAGAGCACGTTGGCCGCCAGATCGGCAAGGAACCTGGCCAATCTCCGAGCGAACGGCCAGATCCTCGCCGTCTATTCCGCCGACTGGCGCGACTCGTTCCCCTCGTTTATCGACCCACGCGCGGGGCCTCCATGGGAGGTGCGTCTGTCTAGTGGCGAGGTCGGCTTCACAGTGCCATTGTATTTCATAGCGAGTCTTGAATGGCAGCATGGGATCGCTGAGCAGTACTACGACGGACACGCCCGCCACCCCGTCGCGAGATCCATCCATGATCTCCGCCATGTTCGGGGCGGAGTCATCACGTTCATGATGCCTTGCGTCTTCTTCGCCCGTCCACAGTACTGGAATCGAGCCACACGAACCGGGCGCGACCAACTCGGCGCGACGTACGCCTATCAGGTTGTCTGGCCCTCGAAGAAGATTCTTCTCCTCGACGATTATTTCCAGAAGAACCTCGATGTCGCTCCGTCGCTTCGATCTCGACTCCCCGTGCTCGCGACCGACGGCCACGCCGAGAACACGGATTCCGCTCGTGTGCTCCACGACTGGTTGAGCTCGGATTGGTCAACAAGTGCCCCGTGGGCGTATCACGCGGGGGGTGGCGATTGGACTCCAGGGTTGCACACGACCGACGGGGTTCGAGGACGGGATCTCCCCTGACGGCGACACGCTCACATCCACCCCAGCCCCGTCACGTCCTCCACCGGCTCGTCGAACGAGCAGCTGCCGAACGAAAGCGCGAACGACTCGCGGACGCGGGCGAGGTCCGTGGCCGAGATCCTGACCGCGGCTCCCGAGGGTGAGGGCGTCCACGTCGCGCCCTCGTCGGTGAACGCGAAGGCCGCCCCTTTCGTCTCGCTCAGGAGTTTCACGAGCGAGTGGTCGTCGAGTCGAGTGCCCAGCACGCGCACGAACGCCGCCGCGAGGAAGACGTTGACGAACCCGTGCATCACGCCGCGCACGCTTCCTGCCTCATAGGTCAGCGCGTGTTCCGATCGGATCGGGTGGTGAAGGCCAGCCGTCGCCTTGAAGGGCACGTCGGCGGCATGGCACGCCCGCAGAAACGCCGCGATCGAGAAGGCGCTCGGGTACGCCTCGGGCGTCACGCCCCCGGTGCGGATCTTGGCGCTGGCCTTGCTGCCGGACAACGCCGCGACAAACCCGCGGCAGTCCTCGCCCTTCTCCACGATGGTGGGGATCTCAAAGAATGGAGAGAGATACTCCGGCATCTCATCGAGCACGCGATCGATCGTCGTCGGCGAATCCACCTTGAGTTCCACCGCATCGATGACGGCCATTCCGTGGTCTTCGTCGGTGTGCCGCTCGTTGAAGGCGGCGATCGCGTCGAGATCCGCGTCGAGTGCCGCGCTGCTGCTCGCATCGACAAGCACGCTCAACCGCCACGGTTCACCGCCCCCTGAGTGCTCGGCGTACTCGCGGTAGCCGCTCGTCGCGAGCGTCCCGGGGAGCATCCCTCCGCCCCCCGCGGTTTTCTCGAACTCGGCGAGCCTCGCCGCGGGGCAGATGAATCTCCCCAGCATCCACTCGTGCTCGCCGCGGGCGCAGCGGGCGTAGGTCTCGACGGCCTTCTGCATGTCGAGCTTCGCGGGAGGGAAGAGCCCGGCGTAATCGACGAGTCCGGTGAGGAAGGTTCGGAGGGAGCGGGTGGGATGGGGAGGAGTGGGCATGTCGGGTGGAGTTCCTGGGAGATGAAGAGAAGGAGTTCTGAAGAGACAAAGTGGGGAGGGGGTGTGGAGTGGTGAGGGCGTTTACTTGGCGAGCTTGGCGATGAGTCGCCACAGGTCGTGGTCGCTGATGTCGCGCCCGCTCGTGCGGACGAACTCGTCGCGCAGCACATCGAACTCGGGAGAGTACGGCAGCCGATCGCGCCTGCCGACACCGCTCCTGCCCTCCATTCCGGTGTGTTTCGCGATCAGGTCGCGGACGAGCGACTCCTCCTGCTCGGTCACGCGGATGGGTTTGGGTGCCGCGGGTGTGCTCGCCGGCCTCACCTCCATCTCCGCGACGGCCTGGCGCGTGGGCAACCTCGAGGCCTTTCTCATGTTCTGGAGCAGACGCAGGATCTGGTGCCGCTGCTCGCGCGGCGTGGAGGGTGGCGTGTGTCCGGGGGGAGTCTGCGCCATGGCGAAGAACAGCTCGACGCGCGCGCACAGACGTTCGAACTCGTCGGTGTACGGCAGGTCATCGAGCGTCTTGCCGTCCTGGCATGCCTCGATGTACGCGGCGACGAGGGCGGCCTCACGCTCGCGGTTCGCGCCCGTTGATGGCGTCGCGTCCTTTCGCGGGCTCGCGGGCTGGCCGAAGAGGTCCACGTCGTGCGGGGGATGGGAGGGGGTGCGATTGTTCATGGGAAGGTGAAAGACGTTGGGCGAGATCAGTGGAGGACCCGGAAGGGGCGTGGTAGGGGCGGTGGGGACGGCCGATGCCGTGCGGGCCCGTCCACGCCCGATCGCGGTCCGACGGAGCATGATTGGAGGGCCGGTCGTGGCGGGATATGCAAATAAAGTCACGGATTCTGGAGCTCAATCCATTGGGATTTGTTCATCGTTCGAGAACGGAGACCATTGTGAGATGGCGTCGATGGCTCTGTGTGCGCCGAAAAACAGGTGGGGGACGGGAGGTAGCGCAACTTATGCGCGGCTGGATTGTGGTGAGCCGATCTGGATTAGTAGGGATGATGGCGGTGGGGGCCGTCGGGGGAAAGAGTGACCTCTTGGTCGGCCGTGTGTGTATTGCCCATGTTGACATCGGCACTGCAGGTTGCCTAACCACCCAGAGTTAAGTGCCCATGTCCAAGGAATTCCCCTGTTTTGGGTGGAACGTGTGTGGGGCGATAAGAAATCTCTTGTTCTGACGGGGAAATCCTGTATTCTCGTATCCAGAGAGATCCTGCCCGGGCCAATGCTGCATCCGGGCAGTGTGCAAGACCGTCTGGGGCGAAGGCCCGGGACACTGAGCGCCCTGAAAGGGGACATGAGGAGAGATCGATGACTGGCACACACCACACCGTGTACAGGTTGGGTATTGCTGCGGCCGCCGTGATTGGGGGCGTGATCGGGCTTGGTGGTCTGGCCGTTGGCGCCTCCGGCGTGACGATCGACACGGGGACCTATAGCCTGCACAACCATCCCGATGGGAACGAGGTCCCGCCTCCGTACGGGGCGCGCCTCGACGAGTTGTTCGACGTGACGGCCGGACACGACGTCTTCACGTTCGACTTCGACCACGCCACCTCGGCGATGTTCCTCGAGTACGACGGGACCACGATCCACATCTACGGGCACGCTCTCGGCGGGCGCGACATCGGCGGCTCGTACGCCAACGACCTCTACCTTGGGCAGTACCTCTTTGACTTCACGTACACCCTCCACGTCGGGATCGTCCCCGGTGATGACGACGTGTACGTCTCCTCCGATGCGGGGAACAACAGCGGCTCGGTCACCACGCCCGGGGGAGCCGTCATCCCCCTCTTCGACAAGAGCGACGGCAACCACGCCTTCCGCTTCGGCGACGAGGACAACGACCTTGGCCACCGGGGGTTTGCGGGGATCTCCGGGTGGGGATGGCTGATGGCCGGCGACCCTAACACGTACATCGAGAGCAACGACTGGCTCTTCACCGCCGAACTTGTCCCAGCGCCGGGAACCCTCGGCCTCGCGATCGGCGGGATGCTGCTCGCAGGCCGCCGCCGCCGGAACTGATGGCCTCGCGTCGCCGGACGGTCGCCGTGCTCCAGTGAGTCCGCACAACACATGCCCCCACACACGCAGCGCCCCGCCTCACCGCAAGGTACGGCGGGGCGACTGGTTTTCAGATGGGTGTGGGACGAGCGGTACGGGTGGCACGGGCGTTGCGGCGTGTGCGGCGTCCCGCGATGCGCCATGCGCGTCGTGGAAGAACGCCATGGGCCAGACGGCCAGGGCGCGGGAGCGTGTATGTCCGACATGACCTTCAAGCAGATCCTGTCCCTCGAGGTGCCGATCATCGTGCGCGTCGCCGAGCGGAAGCTGCGCGTGAGCGAGATCACGTCGCTCGTCCCGGGCTCGATCATCGAGCTCACCAAGCACGCCGAGGAAGAGCTGGACCTGCTTGTTCACAATCGGCACGTGGGCTTCGGGCAGGCGGTGAAGGTCGGCGAGAACTTCGGGATCCGCGTCACGTTCATCGGCGACGTCCGCGAGCGACTCGAGGCCGTCGGCGGCTGGGTGGAAGCCGGCAACGACGACGGCGCCGACGATGCCGCCCGCATGATGGCCTCGATGTTCCCCGGGACGTGACGCCAAGACTCGACGAATGATCTGCCATGACGCTGCGGCGAGTCGCCGAGGATTTTCGCGTGCGCGAGGTGCTCCATGACGAGACGCTCGCGGCAGTTGTTCCATCGTGGTCGGAGGAGACGCCCTTCGCGGTCTTCCTCTGCGAGAAGCGGCAGAAGACGACTCCCGAGGCCTCGATCGCGCTGGGGCGAGTGCTCGGCGTCAAGCCCGGGAGCGTGGCCCACGCGGGGCTCAAGGACAAGCACGCCGTCACCACGCAGCACCTCAGCGTGAGGCTCGAGAAGGCCCGCGACCTCGCGAGGGCCGAGGCGCCCGGTCTGTCATACGAGCCCGTCGGCTATGCGCCGCGCGCGCTCGTCGCGGCGGACATCGGGCACAACGCCTTCGAGATCGTGGTGCGCGGGCTGGACCGGGAACGCGTCGGCGAGATGGGGCGTCTCGCGCAGGAGTACCACGCCGAGGGGGATGCGAACGCGGCGACCCTCTGGTTCACGAACTACTTCGGCTCGCAGCGGTTCGGCTCGGCGAGGCACAAGGAGGGATTCGCCGCGCGATCGCTCATCGCGGGTGACTATCTCGAAGGGATCCGCCTGCTCGTCGCGACGCCGGCGAGGAAGGACACGGGGATGAAACGCACGTTCACCCGGCTGTGTGCGCAGAAGTGGGGGAGGTGGGAGGAACTCGCGCGCGAGTTGCCGGCGTGCGCGGATCGTCGGCCGATCGAGCGATTGGCGGCGGGCGAGCCGCCGATGGAGGCCTTCGCGTCGATCTCGCCCCAGACCCAGCAGTTCGCGATCGATGCCTTTCAGAGTTGGCTGTGGAATGAGACGGCGTCGCTCGTCACGATGCGTCTCGCAGGGGCAACGACCCGCGCCGTCATGGACGACCATGGCATCCTGCAGTTCGCCTCGCCCGCAACGCTGAGGCCGGCACTCGAATCGCTGGGCGGCGTGGACGGTCTTGTGCTCCCCACGGCATCGATGGACCTCAAGCCGCGAGCACCATGGGCTGAGGCGCTCGCGACTGTGCTCACGAAGGCCGGGATCACGCTCGCGAATCTGCGTCTGCCCGGCCTGCGCCGCCCGATGTTCCGATCGGTGGATCGGACACTCATCGCGAAGGCAACGGGATTCACGATGTCGCGGGCCGAGCCCGACGAGTTCGCCCCGCCTCGCTCGCCGAAGAAGTTCCTGAGGCGCGTGTCGTTCACGCTCCCCTCGGGGAGTTACGCGACCGTGCTCCTGCGGGCGCTGGGCGAATAGGCCCCACTCGAGATCGAACCAAACCGGACTTCGGTCGCGGGGCAGACGTCGGTCGCGTACCCTACCCCCTATGGCACACAACGCGATATCCGCCCAGGCGAAATCGAAGATCTTCCAGTCGACCCGCGACGCCTTCGCCGATCTCAAGCAGAAGGGCGTCCTCAAGGACGGCATCACCGTGATGGTCGGTGGCTTCGGGCTCTGCGGAATCCCCGAGCACCTCATCGCGGCGCTCCGCGACTCGGGCGTGAAGCAACTCACCTGCGTCAGCAACAACGCCGGCGTCGACGACTTCGGGCTTGGGCTGCTCCTCCAGACGCGCCAGATCAAGAAGATGATCTCGAGTTACGTCGGCGAGAACGCGACCTTCGAGAAGCAGTTCCTCTCGAACGAACTCGAGGTCGAGTTCAACCCGCAGGGAACCCTCGCCGAGCGCATCCGAGCGGGCGGGGCGGGCATCCCCGCGTTCTACACGGCGACGGGCGCGGGCACGATCGTCGCCGACGGC
>JRYD01000037.1_pt1 | contig 11904 bp, 9 predicted proteins | sample 235311 | NCBI WGS metagenome assembly JRYD01 (sample SAMN03074213, study PRJNA261472) | activated sludge metagenome | biome: Common Effluent Treatment Plant; feature: Wastewater; material: Activated sludge; isolation source: activated biomass in a lab-scale reactor treating industrial wastewater at... | reverse complement strand
AGGAGGAGGTAACCGTCTCCGGTCTTTATCGCGGCCGCGTCGTCGCCGAGGAGAACCTCGCTGCCGTCTACTACGGAAGAGGAAGGCAAGTGGGTCCAGACGCCGCTTATCGCCCGCTTCTGAAACAGCCTCGACGAAGACCGTATGCTTTGAATGAGCTCCTGCATAATCTCCCTTTCAGCCGGAGGCAATGTCCGCCTCCATGAGTTGGTGAGGAATACCGTGATATTCCTCGGGGTCGCCAATCGGAGTCCATCCCAGTCTTTGGAAAAATCTCACATTCTGCGGCTGTACGTAAGCTAGGAACCTTCGGCACTCGTCCGTGGCCTTCATCGTCTGCACGGCGAACTTCACGAGCCCCATGCCGACGCGCCCGTTCCGGTACCCGGGAGCGGCGCTGAGCCGTCCCCCCACCCACGTATCACCCTCTATCCTGTAACACCTGACCGCTCCTACCACCTCGCGCTCGGGGAGCTTCACCGAGACTATGTGAATGACTTTGTGGAATGGGTCGGTGTCGAATTCGTCTACGTCCGTCTCGCTGAAAATACCTTGCTCGGATACGAAAACTTCGCGTCGCAGACGAAAGTAATCCTCAAGCTCCTTCTCATCCCCGGCAATTTTGAAAATAAACCTTTCCAAAAGACTATCACTCGGGACCGTCTACTATACTTGACAGCTTATCAACTTTAGTAAATTAAGTCAAGACATTTTTGGATGCCGGAAGCGCCCGATAAAATGCTCTTCTGCATGGACGAAGACAAAAAGGCAATAACCCCGGAAGGTTCGGTAAATACTGCCCCGCAGCGCGAAAGCGGCCGCGAAAAATTACGGTTGACTATAAAGCCCGAATTTCCTAGAATATATAAAATATAAACTTTAGGAAACCCCTATGCCTATCTACGAATATGAATGTCACGATTGTGAAAAAGAAGTAAGCATATTTTTCCTGAGTTTTTCCGACGCCGAAAACGAAGAAGCCCTTTGCCCCGAATGCGGGTCGAAGAAGCTCGAAAGAATCGTCTCCGGCGTGGCCGTCCTTAAAGAAAAAAAGCCGGTTGCCCAAACCCCCTCATCCGGAAGCACAGCACATAAAGCAGAAGACACCCAGAGCCTGGCCCGCACGATGGACGACGCGGCTCGGAAATCATCGAAAGGCTACGGGGACGATTTCAAGGAAGTGAAAGGACGCCTCGAAAAGGGCGAGTCTTCCACTTCGATCGAAAAGCGCATGCGTAAACGCGTCGGTGAAAGCATGGATACGCCGCATTAACAAAAATTCCAATAACGAAACGCGTCCAAGGAGGGCAATATCATGAGCGTAGTAAAGAGAAAGAAGGTTTTCGACAATCATTCGCATATAGGCCCAGTGCCCGGATTCGCGTACTACGGGCTGCCCCAGGCCGTAAAACCCACTACGGACTACGACACGACGGATGCATACCTGAAGGGCATGGACGGCCACGGCGTCGACCGCGCGCTCGTCATGTCGAATTACGGCTACCCCGATTCTGCCCAGCCGTTCACGCTCAACCCGCTCGTCGGCGAAAGCGTCCAGTCGACCGACAGGCTCCTCGGCCTCATATGGGTGTCGGCGCTTCCGAAAGATAAAGAGCGGACGACCGAGGCGCTCAAGCTCATCGGCGAAAAGGGACTCGTCGGCCTCAAGACGACCTGCCTCCTCGGCGGCACGTTCGACCCCGGGCAGTGGGAGCCCGAGGCTGCGGAGATATGGAAGATGATCCTCGACGCGGCAGCCGACAACGACATGCCGCTCCACATCCACACCAGCCCCGGCGGCGGCTCCGACATAGACAACGCGCTGGCGCTGATCAAGGAATACGGCAAGAAGGTGAAGATCCACGTCGTCCACATGGGCGGCGGCGTCAGCGGACACATCAAATTCGTCCCCCGCTTCTTCGACCTCGTCGAGGAGGGCTACAAGGTCTACACCGACTCGTCGTGGGCGGTCGGGTTCGGCTCGTCCTGGCTCCTTAAGGAAATCGAGGAAAAGGGTATCGGCGGCGACCGCTTCCTCTTCGGATCGGACATACCGTGGAGCGACTTCGCTTCGGAGTACTGGAAAATAGAAGGCGCCGAGATTTCCGAGCAGCTCAAGGACGACATCTTCTGGAACAACGCCGAGAAGCTCTACGGCAAGTTCTGGTAAGCGGTTCAGGCTGGAGGGTTTAGCGCATCACCCTTGCACGTGACGCAGGAACGCACGTGCAAGATACTAATATAGAAAAACCACATATATAAAGACAAAAAGGGGTGACCGTGCGTCACCCCTTTTTTATTTGCATCCCTTTTTTACGAACGCAGCTCTCTTGCGTTTTTAAGGTACCAAAGCATATAATCAGAATTATTCCCGGGATTACTCAGGCACCTGATTTTGAAGTGTGAAATAGAAGGAAGAAGAAATGGTGCCGAAGGCGGGAGTCGAACCCGCACGCCCGGAGGGCACCACCCCCTCAAGATGGCGCGTCTGCCAGTTCCGCCACTTCGGCACTCGTTGGCGTAGTTAAGTCATACGAGGGAAAAGATAAATTAGCATAACGTGAGAGGATTTCAAGAGCCGGGTGAACGTTCTAAAAAATATTCCCGCCGGGCCGTCCTGAAACATCCCGGTAATACAGGCAAAATCGCGCATCGCCTCGCCAGGCACCCGATCACGCCCCGTATTTCTGTAGCCGTCCCGAGTGCGCCAGGACGAGCGTCATCAGGTCGGCCGCCCTGAAGGTGCCTAGCTCCCCTGCCCTGCACGCGCCCTCGCCGAAGCCGCCTTCCCCGCCGCCCTGCGTATACTTCGAGCTTATGAGTATCGGCACGGGATGCCAGCTGTGCGCCTTCATCCTCGCCGGCGTCGAATGGTCTCCCGTCACGACCAAAACGTCCGGCTTAAGCGCCATGATCTCCGGCACGAGCGAATCGAATTCCTCTATAACCCCGGCCTTCGCGTCGAAGTTCCCGTCCTCGCCGTAGCTGTCCGTCTTCTTCACGTGGAGGAAAAAGAAGTCGTGCTTGTCGAAGTCCCTCTTCAGCGTCTCGACCTCGCTCTTTATCGTCATGTCCTCGACTTCGAGCACCTCCATCCCGACGAGCTTCGCGACGCCCCTGTACATCGGGTAGGTGGCAATGCATGCGGCGTCGAGGCCGTACGCCTCGGAATAGGGCGTAAGGTTCGGGTGCACGGCGAAACCCCGGAGGAGCATGTAATTCGCCCTCTCCTCGTCCCTTATGACCTTCGCGACTTCGTCGACGAACTTCGCGACGACGGCCGCCACCTTCTCAGCCTCGGGGTTGTTGCCGTGTGGCCTGACGGGGCTCTTCCCTTCGAGCTGCGGGTCGGTGTCGTCTATGTCGTCCCCGCCCTTCGGCACCGGCCCCGGGAACGTCAGTATCACGGCTACCCTGTGCTCCATGCCGGATGTCACGTTCACCTTGACCCCGTCTATCTCCTTGATCTTCTCCGTTATCCTGCGGACGATCCTGATATTCTCCTGCGTCGGGATCCTTCCCGCGCGGCGGTCGGTGACGATCGGCGTATCGCCCTCGTACTTCACGGTGGCGAAGTTGCCGCGAATGGCAATGTCGTTAGGGCCGACCACGAGGCCGAGCCCGAGAGCTTCGAGCACCCCGCGCCCTATCTCATACTTGAGCGGGTCGTATCCGAAAAGCCCGAGGTGCGCGGCTCCGCTTCCGGGGGTTATGCCGACGGCGACGGGCATGTGGAGCCCCGTCGCGCCCGCCCCTGCCAGCGCGTCCAGGTTCGGCGTCGATGCCGTTTCGAGCTCCGTCTTCCCGTCCTTCGTAAGCCCGCCGAGGCCGTCGAGGACGCAGAAAACTATCTTAGTATCGTTCTTCTGGAGTATTTTCTTTATCACTTCCTGCATTGNNGGCCTGTACCTGAGTGCGCTTATTATAAGAGCTTCGAGGCCCGTCAGCTTCTCCATGGTCTCGTCCGGGATGCCGCTGCAGTCGGTCAGATATGCGAGCCCCCCTATCCTGTACCCGAGTATGGTCCAGTCCGCGTGGAATATAGGAAGCGGCGTCACCTTCACGCCGTCCGCCTCGAAATCCCCGGACACGGTGTTCAGAATCAGTTTTGGCTTCCCCCCGGCCGTAACCGCCCCGTCGAATATATAACTGAAATTTTTCTTTATATTGCCGATGGTTCTGGCGTCCCCGAAGCACGGGATCACCTTCCCGTTCATGAAGTTATAGACCCTGAGCTCGTCTATCCCGTGCGTGTGGTCGGCGTGCGAATGGGTGTAGAGGACAGCATCGAGATTCGTGATATCGTGCCTGAGCGCCTGGAACCTTAGATCGGTCGAGGTATCGATGAGTATATTCCTCCCCCCAGTGTTGATGAAAAGGGAGCACCTCGTCCTGTTATTTTTGGGATTGCCGGATGTGCAAACAGGGCACGTACATCCGACTATCGGAACGCCCGTGGAGGTGGCGCACCCGAGAATAATTACCTTCATTGTTATGAATTTAGCATTAAGCGCGGGTTATTTCAAAAAAACACCCTTTAAAACGGGGGATCGTCCGGTAAAATGTTAAAGTAGTTTATAAAATACCATTTACAAAAGGCCAGCAAACTAATATAATATAGATTAATGTGATGAAAAGAACGGCACTTTACCTCACAATCGTTGCTCTCATCGCCATGTTTTCATCATTCGGAGATGTATACGCCCAGGACAGGGGCGAAAAGCTCTATACCCAGACCCTAGAGCTCTACAAATCCCTCGCCGCCGACCCTTCCAAAGTCAACAACAAGGAAATCTGGAATACCATAGCCCGCGCTTTTTACAGTATTTACAGCAACTACGGCAACAGCGAGAAGGCCCCCAACTCCCTTTTCCTCTCCGGCAAGATGTACGAGGAGATGGGCGACCGCTTCAAGTCACAGGACGATCTCAACACCGCTGTCGAATATTCACGACTTTTCGTAAAACGCTACCCCGACAGCAACCTCGCCGACGACGCCCAGCTCAGGGTGGCGAGGATAATCGAAAAGGAAAGCAAGCCCGGGGCTTATATCGAATATCAGAAGCTGATAGACGAATACCCCAACGGCGACATGGTCACGGCTGCCAAGAACAAGACCATGGATCTCGCGCCGTTCAAGCCGAAGACGCCGATCAAGACTGCCGACTCTTCGGACAAGGCGAAATACGAGCCGGAAGCGGCCGGAAGCGGGCTGGTAAAGGTAAACCAGATACGGCACTGGTCTACGGAAGACTACACACGCGTCGTCATACAGCTCGACAAAGAGATGCCGTTTAAGCCCATATTCCTCAAGGAAGACCCTGCCAACGGCATGCCGCCCCGCCTTTTCGTGGACATTTACGGCACGCGCGTCGACAAGAACCTCTACGTCGAGCCCATTTCGTCGGGGCTCCTCGAAGAGATAAAATTCGCCAGAAACACCAGGGACAGCGTAAGGGTCGTGCTCTATATAAAGAGCTTCGACGACTACAAGGTGTTCGCGCTCCAGAACCCGTTCAGGATAGTCATGGACATCAAGGGCTCCGGCAAGACGCCCGAGGATTACAACATCGCCAAGAACGAGCCGAAATACGAAACACCCCTGCCCCAGGACAAGGTATCGTCCCTGTCTCAGGCCCTCGGCCTCAAGATTAGGACGGTCGTAATCGACGCCGGGCACGGCGGGCACGACCCCGGGGCTATAGGCCCGTCCGGCCTAAAGGAAAAGGACGTAAATCTCAGGATAGCGAAGGCCCTCAAGGAGAAGCTCGACAAGGAAGGCGGCAAATTCGGCATCACGAACGTCTACCTTACGAGGAGCGACGACAGGTTCATTCCCCTCGAGGAGAGGACCGGCATAGCGAGGAAAAAAGGCGCTGACCTTTTTATCTCGATTCACTGTAACGCCGCCCGGAGCAGCGAGGCATACGGCATAGAGACGTTCATACTGAGCTTCACCAACGACCAGAAGTCCCTCGCCGTGGCCGCGAGGGAAAACGCGAGCTCCAACATGTCCCGGAGCCAGATGTCGAGCGTCCTCAAACAGTATCTCCTGAGCGCCAAGATAGAAGAATCCGAGCGCTTCGCTACGCACGTCCAGGGCTCCGTCGTCGGCAAGCTTTCGGCCAGGTACAAGCCCGTTAAGGACAAGGGCGTAAAGAAGGCGCCATTCGTCGTCCTCATCGGGGCCGATATCCCCAGCATTCTCGTCGAGACGGCGTTCATCACGAACCCGAGGGACGAAAAGAGGCTCAAGGACGGCAATTACATCGACCAGATCGCCGACGGGATAATGGCCGGCGTAAAGCGCTTCTCCTCCGAGATGCAGACCGCATCCATCCAGTAACTCTTTCGTTTAACCCTGAAGATATATTAGAAGAGGTACTTGCGGAGGCCGTGAAGGTCCGATAGCGCGGTTATGTCCGAGCCCGCGTCCGGGACCGCCGCACAGCCGAATTCCTGTCTCAGGCGGTCGAGCGCGTCATGCTCGGCGGCCGCGATCTCCTCGTAAAGCCCGTAATTGGCTTCGAGCTTTTGCGCCAGCTCCTTACGTCCCGAAAAGCCCTTTGGAAGCCTGACCGCTGGCCGCCTCTCCTCGGGGAATAGCACCCTGTTCACGACTACGCCCCCGACGCCGTACCCGCCCGCCCGAAGCTCCCCGCGCCACGAGGCGGCGTTCGCCATCGAGTCCTCCCTAAGGCTCGTCACTATCACGAAAGACGCCTCGGGCGATCTTAGAAGCTCGTCCGTCTTCCGCGCCCTCGCCTTCATCCCCTCGCCCACGCCCTCGAAGCCCGAGAAGAATTCCCACATGTCGTGGAGGACGTCGATGCCGACTATCTTCTCGATGAACTTGAGCGAGACGGACGTAAAGAGCTTCGTGAACCCGAAGCTCAGCCGGTCCATCATGACGAACGACTTGAAGCCCGACGAATCCAGTATCGCCGCGAGCCTCGACGGGGCCGAGAGGAACCCTGAAAGGTGCTCCGCCGGCGGCGTATCGAGTATCACGAGATCGTACTCGCCCTCCTCGAACGACGTCAGCAGCGCCTCCCCCGCCATGTACTCGTGCACCCCGGCCAAAGACGACGCGACGCTCGTGTAGTAGTTGTTCGCAAGGATGGTCCGGGCCGCGTCTTCCGACGGAGCCGTCTTCCTGACGAGGGCGTCGAACGTCGCCCGCGAGTCGAGGAGCCTCACATCGAGCTCCGCCTCGGGGGCGAAACCGGCCTCGCGCATGCGCCTTTCCGTAACGCGGCCGAGCTCGGCGTCCGGGCGCACGCCGAGCGCCTGCGCGAGCCTCCGCGACGGGTCCATCGTAAGCGCGAGCGTCCGCCTGCCGCGCGACGCCGCTTCCAGCGCCAGCAGAGACGATATCGTCGTCTTCCCGACGCCTCCCGGGCCTATCGAGACGACGACCTTCTTATCGGCTATGAGACGCGCGAGGTCCGTCATTTCCGCCCCGCCTGGTTTTCTATTTCTACCGAAAGCGCCCGCAGGTCTTCGAGCGACAGGTCCTTTTTGTATATCCGCGGTGCGGTAAGGACTGCCCCGGGAAGGCTCCGGCGAAGGGTCCTCCGGTATTTCGCCGTGGCCCGCGCGCGGGATATAGTGAGATGCGCGAGCCTCATTACGTCCCCTTCGCCATCTGCACCTTCAGCGGCGGCGAGGACGGTCTTTTCCTCTGCTGCCGAGAACGGGCTTTTGACGGCGTAATTCAGCACAGCGCCGATGACATTTATCCCAGCCTCGCGTACAGAGCCCACGAGATCGAGCGTCTCCCCGGCCGCCATGTCCTCCGGGGCAGAGACCGCCAGGACCGCCGTCTTCCCGGGGTCCTTGAGGAATCCCTCCACCCATTCTATGTGGCTCCGGAAAGCCCCTCCCCTCACCATGTCTAGGACTCGTGACGGCAGGTCCAGTATCGGCACTGCATGTCCCGTCGACGGGGCGTCGAATATGACCTGGTCATATCCCCCAGGCCTGTTGCCGAGGTGCCAGACCTTGCCGATTGTTATGAGCTCTTTCAGGCCGGGGGCGGCTTCGAAGAATCCGCTCACCGCCTTCGATTTGAGCACAGCGGCATAGAGCGGGTAGAGCCTGACGAAACGCTCCTTTACGTATTCGTCGAGCGCGGCCGTGGGGTCGATGTAATGCGCGAAGATACCCTCGTCGATCTCGGTCTCGCCGCTCCCGACGCCTCCCCTGAAACCGAAAAACGGGGAGCCGGGCTCTACCTCCTTCAGCGTGACGTACACGGGCCTCCGACCGAGGCGGGCGTTCAAATAGGAGAGTGCGAGGGAGACCGTCGTCTTCCCCACGCCGCCCTTCCCCGTTATCACGATGAGCTTTTTTCCGAGAATGTCGTCGAGCGTCATGGTTATTCAGCGTCCGGCCGGCGGCGGCGGGGATTTCCGCAGTGAAGCCGGATAGCGGTTACCGGTTTATTGTACCATCCCGCGTCCCGCTCGCCTTTATGAGCACCGCGAACCGGTGCAGTTTTGCCGGGCGGAAATCATTTTTCATCCATGTTATTATCATATTCCGAATGGGAAGAACTATAGAGAAAGATACTCCAAACGGGAAAAAATGAGCAAGAACAGAGAGATAGCTGAAATATTCGAAAACATGGCCGACATGCTGAGCATAGCCGACGAGAACCCCTTCAAGATACGTGCTTACAAAATAGCCGCCGTGAATATATTGGAGTTGAGGGAGCCCGTCGAGGACGCGGCCGCCCGGGGCGAGCTCACGCAGATACCCGGCGTCGGGAAGGACCTCGCCGACAAGATAAAGGAATACGTCGAGACGGGGCACGTGCAGGAGTACGAAAAGCTCCAGAAAAAAATACCGCTCGACACGGTTGACCTCTTGAGGATTCCCGGCCTCGGCCCGAAGACCCTCTCCCTTCTCTTCACGGAGCTCGGCGTAAGGAACGCCGGCGACCTCGAAAAGGCGCTTGACGGGCCCGAGATTCTGAAATTCAAGGGCATGGGCAAGAAGAAGATCGAGGACATACGGAGGGGGATTACGCTCCTTCGCGAAAGTAAGGAGAGGTCGCGCCTCGGCGTCGTGCTGCCACTCGGCGAAAGCCTCGTCGAGGCGGTTTCGAATATCCCCCGGACAGAGGGCACGATACTCGCCGGCTCTCTCAGGAGAATGCGCGAGACCGTAAAGGACATAGACGTCCTCACGATATCCGACAACCCGCCCGATGTGGTCGAGGCGTTCACGTCCCTCCGCCCCGAAAAGGACGTCCTCGCGTCCGGCGGCACGAAGGGCAGCGTAATACTTCAGGAAGGCATCCAGGCCGACCTTCGGGTAGTAGGCCCCGAGTCGTACGGTGCCGCCCTCCTCTACTTCACCGGCTCCAAGGCCCACAACGTCCGGCTCCGCGGGCTCGCCCAGAAAAAGGGCCTCAAGATAAACGAGTACGGCGTATTCAGGGGCGACGAGATCATAGCCGGCGAAACCGAAAAAGAGATTTACGAGACACTCGGACTCCCGTTCATCCCCCCCGAGCTCCGCGAAGACAGGGGCGAGATAGAGGCCGCCATGGAAGGCAGGCTCCCCGACCTCATCGAGCTCGCCGACATAAGGGGCGACCTCCACACGCATACCACGTGGAGCGACGGCAAGGCTACCATCGCCCAAATGGCCGACGCCGCCGAGGAGCTCGGATACGAGTACATCGCCATCACGGACCACTCCCCGTCTCAGACGATAGCTAAGGGACTCTCGATCGAAAGGCTTGCCGAGAAAAGGGTCGAGCTCGAAGCCGAGGCGAAGAAGCGAAAGAATATCCGTGTCCTCATGGGTACTGAAGTGGATATCAAGATGGACGGGACGCTCGACTATCCCGACGAGATATTGAAAGACCTCGACGTCGTCGTGGCCTCGGTTCACAGCGGCTTCAAGATGGACCGCGAGACAATGACGAACCGTATTATCAGCGCGATAAAGAACCCGTACGTCCACGCCATCGGCCACCCGACCGGAAGGCTCATAAACGAAAGGGAGCCATACGACGTGGACATTGACCTCGTCATCGAGGCGGCAGCCGAGTACGGAAAGGCGCTCGAAGTGAACGGCTCCTATCCCAGGCTCGACTTGAACGACCTTCACGTAAGAAAGGCCGTGGACGCCGGGGTGAAGATAATCATATCGACCGACGCCCACTCGACGACGCAGCTCCTCTTCATGCGCTACGGCGTCGGGACGGCGCGGCGCGGATGGGTGCAAAAAAAAGACGTCCTCAACGCCCTTCCGTTCGGCGAGCTCCACGAGTGGCTGAAATCGGTGAGAGGATAAGATGAAAAAGACAAAATCTCACCACTAGACCGGAGCCTCGATGAACACGAAACCGACAGAAAAAGAAGCGGCCGAGCGGATAGAGAGGCTTTCGAGGGAGATCGACAGGCACAACGATCTTTACTACGTCAAGAACAGCCCGGAGATTTCCGACTCCGAGTTCGACGCGATGCTGAACGAGTTAAAGGAGCTCGAAGCCAGATACCCCGAGCTCGTCAGGCCCGACTCCCCGACGCAGCGTGTGGGAGGATGGGTGGCGGAGGGATTCACGTCCGTGGATCACATCGTCCCCATGATGAGCATCGACAACGTATCGACAGCCGAAGGAGCCTACGACTTCGACAGGCGGGTGAAGAAGCTCCTCGAACGGGATGACGTCGAATACGTGGCCGAGCCGAAATTCGACGGCGTATCGGCCTCGCTGACGTACCGGGACGGGATACTCACGCGCGGCGCGACTCGCGGGAACGGGCTCACGGGCGAGGACGTCACGGCAAACCTCAAGACCATCAACACTATCCCGCTCAGACTCGTCGGCGGCGGGAAAAGACCGGAGCTTATCGAGATAAGGGGCGAAGTGCTCTACCCCATAGAGGACTTCAGGAAGCTCAACAAAGAGCTCGCCGACGCCGGAGAGCCCCTCTTCGCCAACCCGCGTAACGCCGCCTCGGGCGCGATAAGGCAGCTCGATTCGTCCATAACCGCTTCGAGGCCGCTCACGTTCTACTGCTGGGGCGTGGGCGAGGTAAGGGGCGTCGAGATCGACACGGAATGGGACCTCGTCCGGAGGCTCGGCGAGTGGGGGTTCAAGGTAGACGAGCACATGCACATCTGCAAGGACATGGACGAGGCCCTCGCTTACCAGAAAGAGCTCGAAGAGATAAGGGACTCCCTCCCCTACGAGGCCGACGGCATCGTCGTCAAGGTGAACCGGAGGGACTATCAAAAAGAGCTTGGCGCGACGGCCAAGCACCCGAGGTGGAACATCGCCTACAAGTTCAAGCCGAGGCAGGGGACGACGGTCGTAAACGACATCACCGTCCAGGTCGGCCGCGTCGGCCTGCTCACTCCCGTTGCCGAGCTTGAGCCCGTCGGCATAGGCGGCATCACGGTCAAGCGCGCCTCCCTCCACACGGACGACATAATCAAGGCCAAGGACATCAGGATAGGCGACACCGTCCTCGTCGAGCGCGCCGGCGACGTTATACCCGACATCGTCATGCCCATCATCGAGAAGCGTACTGGCAAGGAGAAGGAATTCGTCATGCCCTCCGAGTGCCCCGTCTGCGGGACACCCGTCGAAAGAGAGGGCGCTTACTTCTACTGCCCGAACCTCTCCTGCCCCGCCCAGCTCAAGGGACGGATACGGCACATGGCCGGCCGCCGCGCGTTCGACATCGAAGGGCTCGGCGAAAAGATCGTCGAGCAGCTCCTCACCGAGGGGCTGATAAAAGACCCGGCTGGCGTGTTCTACCTGAAGAAGGACGAGCTGACCCCGCTCGAAAGGTTCGCCGAGAAATCCGCCGCGAACCTCATAGCCCAGATTGAAAAGAGTAAGAACGTCCCCTTCGACAGGTTCATTAACGCGCTCAG
>JRYD01004697.1_pt1 | contig 11906 bp, 9 predicted proteins | sample 235311 | NCBI WGS metagenome assembly JRYD01 (sample SAMN03074213, study PRJNA261472) | activated sludge metagenome | biome: Common Effluent Treatment Plant; feature: Wastewater; material: Activated sludge; isolation source: activated biomass in a lab-scale reactor treating industrial wastewater at... | reverse complement strand
GTTGACCGTCTCGACCTTGAGCAGCTCCAGGTAGCGCTCGCCCTCCTTGGGGGGGCGGATCTGGCCGGTCACGGTGTCGCCGGTGCGCAGGTCAAACCGCTTGATCTGGCTCGGGCTCACATAGATGTCGTCGGGGCCGTACAGGTAGTTCCAGTCCTGCGAGCGCAGGAAGCCGTAGCCTTCAGGCAGGATCTCCAGGACGCCTTCGCCCCGAATCACGGTATCCTTGTCGAGCAGGGACTGCTCGATGCGGAAGATCAGGTCCTGCTTGCGGAGGCCCGAGTAGTTGGTAATGTTGAGTTCCGATGCCAGTTCGTGCAGTTGGGCAACGGACTTCTGCTTCAGTTCAGCGATATCCACGGTATCTCCAGCTCTGCCGACGGATCGGCCGCAGCGGGTGCGGGCGTTCGGATGGGCAAGCTTGGCGGGTGTCTTCTATGGGGTTGGGTGCCGGAACGGCCCCGATGACCTGCAAGCGTAGGGGAGGGGATCGGAGTATGAGGATATGAAGCGTCGGCCAGTCCGTCAAGGTGGCGCTTGAGCGACCCCACCCGCTTCTTCGCCACCTGGCGCGAGCAGGAGCTGGAGGGCAGCCGTCGGGTGCTCGATGGCCTGGTGGCCGCCGGGCACCGGGGGCCTTCGGCCGAACTGGCCACGTTCCTGAGCAAGTGGCCGGGGGCGTGGTATTGGGGCGATGACGCCCGGCACCGGTTGGTCCTGATCCGCGGTTCGGCTCCGGCCCGGCCCGAACGCTGGATCTGGCACGGCGCCCTGCTCGCCGTCACCGTAGTGACCACCCTGGCTGCCGGGGCGATCCTGGCCCATTCGTGGCGGCCGCCGGCCCATGGTCCGGGCGTCAGCGTGATGGTCGCCGGCGTGATCCAGTTCGGTGAATTCGTGGTGCAGGGCGGTTGGCGCCAGTTGCTGCCGGGGTGGTCGTTCGCGGTGCCGCTGTTGGCCATCCTGCTGATCCACGAACTGGGGCACTACCTGGCGGCGCGCCGATATGCCATCGATGTATCACCGCCGTATTTCCTGCCGGTGCCGCCGACGCTGTCACCGATCGGCAACCTGGGGGCCTTCATCCGGATCCGGACTCCGGTGTACGATCGACGCCAACTGCTCGACGTCGGGGCGGCCGGCATCGCCAAGAACCTTGGTGATGACGCCCTCGGCGAGTGTCGTCGTGCCGCCGAGTCCGGGCTGGGGATAGGCGAGGATCTCGACGACGACCTTGTCACCCTCACGGGCGTTCTTGCTGGTGGCGTCGCGGACGACGATGGGCTCGGTGAGTTCGCGCCCGTCGGGGGCGACGAGCCACTGGTCACCGCGTTTGAAGAGTTCACCGGCGAAGTTGGAGCGTTTGCGTTTGAGGACCTCGACGATGACGCCGACGAATCCGCTGGAGTTCTTCCCGCCGCCGCGTCGGTCGACTTCGAGCGCGACGCGGACGGTGTCTCCCGTGAGGGCGTCCAGGGTGTCCTCCGGACCGACGAAGACGCTTCCCTCTTTGACCGAGGGCGAAGGCTCGACGAAGCCGAAGCCTCGGGGGTTTCGGCGGAACGTGCCGATGATCTCACCGCCGCGTGAGGCGAGGGAGGGGAGCGAGAGATTGCCGGCCTGGTTGAGGTGGACGAGTTTCTGTCTCGCGAGGGCCTGGACGGCCTCTTCGAACTCGGGAAGTTCCTCGCTGGGAATGGCGAGATCGCGCGCGACCTCCTGGACCTTGCGTGGGGTGTAGTCGTCGTGCTTGAGGTGCTCGAGCAGGCGACGCGTGTAACGAAGACTCATGGACGAGGGTAGGTGGGGCGGCGATTGAACCCGACGCGAATCAGGGCGCGCTCGCGAGCGACTGGACGATGGCCTGCACTCGTGCCTGGAGCGCGGCGATCGTCCGGTCGTCGCCCGTCGCGTCCACGGTCGCGGTGAGCGTGCTGGGCCCGAGCGCATCGCTGAAGCCCGCCGAGTGGTGAACGAGGTTCAATGTGGACCCCACCAGCGTAGCGTGGAGTGTCGTGTCGCCCGAGGCGCGGAGGAACCCGCCCCCGGCATAGATCCCGACGCCGGTGGGGGCGATGAGGATGTAGCGGACGGTGGCGTTGGAGGCGTTGTTGGAGATTGGCGTCTCGCCGGGCTTGGGGGCGATGAACTGGTGGATGTGGACGAGGCTGGCGCTCACGCCGGCGAGCGAGGTGTCGGGGTGCCACCGCTCGATGGGCAAGTCGGTCATGTAGATGTCGATCGAGTTGGCGTCCTGACGGGCGAAAACGCGAGTGGGGAGTCGGGCCTCGAAGGCGCGTTGGGAGGTGGCCGAGGAGAGACGAACGACCCCCTGGGAGGCGCACCCGGTGAGAGCCAAGGCGATCAAGACAAACAAGCCCAGAACAAATAGACCATGCGGAATGTGTGGAGCTTTGGTGTCGGGCATGCAACAGAGTACGAACCATGCAGGTACAACGTGATGCCTTCCGGACTGATGCACTCCTGTGCTTGGGAGAGTGTGGTCACGGGTTTGCCGTTACAGAACCCATCGTCGAGTCCGGGGTCAAACAACGATGACATGCACGTGGGGGAGAGGCCGTGGGGGATTGGCACGGAGACGCACGATGAATGCGAGGATGACGACCACCAAGAGGCGCTCTATGAAGCAAAGTCGGATTCCCAATCCACGCCTTGCTGTCGGCGTGCTCGCGATGGCGCTCGGCGCAGGTGCGATCGGGCAGGCCACGGCTCCCGGCGTCAGTCCCAAGGGCACATCGGATATCGCGCCCCAGACCGGGCCCGGCGTTGGGGTCAAGGTTGGGGATGGCGTGCGCCAACTGGCCGTGCCCAACACCGACTCGCGGCTTGGTGAGAACTACCCGGGATCGCTCTTTCGACCAGAACGCGTGCGGCTCCCCGGCATGCCGATGGTTCGCGCATTGCACCACGGTTCTGGGGCTCGGGCGTCCGGCGTGCCGCGCCGACCGCGCGCGACCTCATCGGGATTTCCGCCCAGTGTCGATCGGTCTCAGTGGCTTGACTGGTTGCGACGAAGCGGGCCGAACTGGATGGTGACAGCGGCCCATGATCCGGCGATGCTCGCCAGACTCGCGCTCGTCGATGCCGCGTGGCAGAACGACGACCGTCGCCACGCGATGAACGATGCCGAACTGGACGCCACACACTCCGGCAAGCCGCTCGACACCACCGGGCATCCATACGTCATCGGTGGCGGCGGGGCGACCCTCTTCGATCGACGCACGCTCGACAGCCTTTCCCCGGAAGATCGTGCGCGGCTCGCGCGCGGCATGCAATCAGAACTACGCCGTGAGGCCGTCGAAGCCGAGATGGAACGACGGGGTTGGGTCGATGGGAAGCCGCCACCCGAGAAGACGTCCTGGCAACTTGGAATCGACGCCTTGCAGAAGAGGCGCGCCAAGGACGCGATCGAGCCACTGCTCAAGCACCTTGCCGTCCATCCCAGTGATGTGGTTGGCAAGCGGCTGCTCGGGGTGGCGATGCTGGAGGCGGGACGAGTCAACGAGGGCATCGCGATGATCCTGTCGGCCTATGCCGACGACCCGCGATTGGCCCTCACGCCGCTCGATATCGAATCGTCGGGTCTGGATGAATCCCGGGTGCGGACGCTGGTCTCGCGTGCGACCCAGCAGGCGAACTCGACCAAACAAGGAATGGCATGGCTGACGGTCGTCATGCTGATGCAGGCGGAAAGTGCCACGGACCCAGCCCGTCTGGACCTGGCCGACAAGTGCCTCGCGAAGGCCAGGGATCATGACCTGGATGCCACGATCGCGGGGTGGATGGAAACGGCGTTGGACACCCAGCGACGGCGACTGGCCGAGGAGCAGGCCGCGGATAAGTCCATGCCAGGGAAAGACATGTCGCGACGCAATCGCGAATAGGTTTTTGTTTGTATAATCCCGTCGTGGTGCTTCCTGTGGGGTCGAACGATCTGGTGCGAATTCGTCGTGTAGTGAACTTGGAATCCGATGGAGTGGCGGCTATCCTCCCGCCCTCGTCAATGAGGCTTGACTGCTCCAGGGCCGACGCCTTGGCGTAGGACAACCCAGAACCGACAGGACTACTTTGGTCCGCGACGCTCCAGGCCGGAGGTCGCGTCCGGGGCTTGCGTGAGCGGGACCCGGGACCATTGTGGGAGGTGGAAATCGATGGCCAAGAAAGAAATCACTCAGGTCTTCAAGATCATGGCTCCCGGCGGGTCCGCGACCCCCGCGCCTCCGCTTGGCCCCGTTCTGGGCTCCAAGGGCGTCAACCCCGGGCAGTTCATCCAGAAGTTCAATGCCGCGACCCAGCACGTCAAGGGCAAGGTCGTCGGGTGCGTCGTCACGGTCTATTCCGACAAGTCGTTCGACCTCGAGATCAAGAGCTCGCCCGCGAGCGTGCTGATCAAGGACGCGGCCAAGGCGGAAAAGGGCTCGGGCGAACCGAACAAGACCAAGGTCGGCAAACTGACCCAGGACCAGGTCCGCAAGATCGCGCAAGAGAAGATGGCGGACATGAACTCGCAGTCCATCGAGGCGGCGATGCGCGTGATCGCGGGAACGGCCCGCTCCATGGGCGTGACGATCGAGGGCTGAGTCAAGGCACACACACGAGCGACAACGCTCCGCAAGCGAGAAGACGCATGGCATACCGGATCACCAAGAGGCAGAAGGCGAACTCGGGCGTTGCGCCCGCAACCGCGGTGGACGCCGCCGAGGCCGTCAGCGCCCTCAAGAAGTTCAAGGCCCCCAAGTTCGACCAGACGGTAAACGTCTGCATGCACCTGGGCATCGACACGAACCAGGCGGACCAGAACCTGCGCGGCGCGGTGAGCCTGCCCAAGGGCATCGGCAAGACCAAGCGCGTCGTGGCCTTCTGCCAGAGCGACGTGGCGCCCAAGGCGCTCGAGATGGGCGCCGTGAAGGCCGGAGGCGAGGAACTCGTCTCGGAGATCGAGAAGGGCTGGATGGATTTCGACGTGGCGATCGCCTCGCCCGACATGATGCGTGTCGTGTCGCGCCTCGGCAAGGTGCTCGGCCCCAAGGGCCTCATGCCCAGCCCCAAGGCCGGGACGGTTACCCCGAATGTGGCGGAAGCCGTGAAGGAATACTCGGCGGGCAAGGTCGAGTATCGCGCCGACAAGGGCGGGAACGTCCACGCGGTCATCGGCAAGATGTCGTTCAAGGAGCAGGACCTCCTGGAAAACCTGCAGTACTTCATCAGCGCCATCGAAAAGGTCAAGCCGCAGTCCTCGAAGGGGACGTACATCAAGAAGATCACGGTCTCGGGGAGCATGACGCCTGGTGTTCAGGTGAAGCACGTGGTGGCGGAGGCGACGGCCTAAGACGCGTGACGAACGCGTCGGACCCCAAACCGAGATCTGGAGCGAACCATGTCGAAGCAAGTCAAAACCATCATCATGCGTGACTACCAGGACCGGATCGGCGACGCCGCCGACGCCCTGGTGATCAACATCTCCGCCCTGAAGGGGACGCAGACGACCGAGATGCGCAACGGGCTGGCGAAGAAGCAGATCCGCGTCGCGGTCGTCCGCAACGAACTCGCCAAGAAGGTCATGGACTCCACCGAGCTCAAGCCGCTCAAGGAGTTCCTGACCGGGCACAGCGCCCTGGCCTACGGCGGACAGTCCGTGGTCGAGGTCGCTCGCGAGATCGTCGGGCTGATGGCCAAAATGCCCGCGATCGAGCTCAAGGGCGCGATCCTCGACGGGCAGGTCTTCAAGGGCAAGAACGGCGTGATGGAACTCTCCAAGTTCCCGACGCGCGAGGAGGCCCAGGCCAAGGTCGTCACCCTCGTCGTCAGCCCCGGTCGCAACCTGCTCGGCGCCCTCAAGGGCCCCGGCTCGACCGTCGCGGGTCTCGTCAAGGCGATCGAGAGCAAACTGGAGAAGAACGAACCCATCGCGAAGGTCGGGTGAGCCGCGGCTCGGGTCGACCGATCGCGTGCGAGTGAATCGTGTGTGAAATCATCGTGCCTCTGGTCCGCCTCATGGGTGGATGAAAGCGCCGAGCGTCTCGGCCCCACTGGCACGGGCGAATGCGTGGGTCGCGAATCCCACGGTGAAGGTGAAGACATGTCCGAAGCAACCACGTTCGAAGCAAAGATCACGGATCTCGCGGACAAACTGGCCGGCCTCACGCTCAAGGAGGCGGTCGACCTCGGGAAGTACATGAAGGAGACCTACGGCATCGAGGCCGCAGCCGGTGGCGCGGTCGTGATGGCGGCGGGTGGCGGCGGTGGCGGTGGCGCGGCGGCGGCGGAGGAGAAGACCTCCTTCAACGTCGTCCTCAAGGCCGTCGATGCCGCGAAGAAGATCGCGGTCATCAAGACCGTCCGCGAGATCACGGGCCTGGGCCTGGCCGAGGCGAAGGCCTTCGTCGACGCTCCAGGCAAGGCCGTCAAGGAAGGCGTCTCGAAGGACGACGCCGAGAAGATGAAGAAGTCGCTGACCGAGGCCGGCGCGACCGTCGAACTCACGTAATCTCACGTTCAATTACTTCAAGAAAGGCCCGGGTCAATCCACCCGGGCTTTTTGCTTTTTGTTTGGGCCTCTCACTCGGTCCACGGCTCGGCTAAACATGAATTTTGAGGTTTGGTTTTCGTTCCAAGGCATGGTCTGGCAAGGTTTTGTGAAATTATGGCATGAAATCTGCAGGCCCGGCTTGCACTTGGCCGGGATGGGCCGTAGGGGTGGTGGCTATACTCATCGGTTCCACACCACGCGGTGAGGGCGGGGAAACCAGTGGACCATCGGCACGGCGGAGTCAGGAAGACAGTTAGAACACAGTGACCACACCGGGGCACCACAACCGGCAGGTTGGATGTTCGTCCTCTCGGGCGAACGCACAACGTCGGGAAGGCGATCCCTGTCGCCACAGTTCGAAACGTGTTTCTCCCGGCCTCGCCATCGACGTGCGGCCAACAACCAGACGAGGTATCGATGCCATCATCAGCCGGCTCGACGAACGGGAACGGGGCGATTCGCAACTTCAGCAAGCGTGGGGACGCCCTGGAGATTCCGGACCTGACCGAGGTCCAGGCCGACGCGTATGAGCGGTTCCTCCAGTTCGGGAAGAACCCCGACGAGCGCGATCCTCAGATCGGGCTGGAGTCGCTGCTCCGCGAGGTCTTCCCGATCGAGAGTTACGACGGGACGATGAAGCTCGAGTACACGCGCTACGTGCTCGAGGAGCCGCGCTACACCAGCGACGAGTGCCGCGAGTTGCGCCTGACCTACGGGCGACCGTTCCGAATCGGCGTGCTCCTCAAGCGTGAGGGGCGCCCGGACATGCCGGAGGAGGACATCTACCTCGGCGAGTTCCCGATCATGATGGGCGGGGGCGAGTTCATCGTGAACGGCGCCGAGCGCGTCATCGTCAGCCAGTTGCACCGCTCCCCGGGCGTGGACTTCTCCATCGTGTCGAGCGAGTCCGACCGTCCGCTCCACTCGGCGCGCATCATCCCCGAGCGTGGCTCGTGGATCGAGCTCGAGGTGACGAAGAAGGACGTACTGGCGATGCGCATCGACCAGAGCACCAAGCTCGCCGCGACCACGTTCCTCCGCTGCCTCGATGAGTCGATCTCGACGACCCCCGCGCTCCTGAGCCTCTTCTACGAGATCAGCGAGATCAACGCCGAGAAGGTCCGCCCCGAGCACTGGGCCGCGGACTCCATCATCAATACCGACACGGGTGAGGAACTCGTCCACGTCGGGCGTCAGATCGGTGAAGAGGGCGCGGCGGCGATCCACGCCAGCAACCTGAAGAAGGTCCGCGTCATCGAGAATCCCTCCGACGTGCTCATCCTGAACACGGTGGCCGAGGAGAAACTCGAGCAGTTCGAGGCCGACACCGAGTACGAGCGGGCGCTCCTGAAGGTGTATGGCAAACTCCGCCCGGGCAACCCGCCCCAGGTCGAGAAGGCACGCCAACTCTTCCAGGAGAAGTTCTACGACGAGAACCGTTACCGCCTGGGGCGCGTCGGTCGCTTCCGCATCAACCGCAAGTTCGACCTGAACACGCCCGAGGACCTGATGTTCATCTCGTCGCAGGACTTCCTGCGCGTGATCCAGTACATGCTCGACCTCCGCAGCAACCGCCCGGACCCCAAGACGGGCCGCCCGGTCGCGACGGTGGACGACATCGACCACCTCGGCAACCGCCGCCTCCGCACGCTCGATGAGCTCGCCGTGGAGGAACTCCGCAAGGGCTTCCTGAAGCTCCGGCGCACGGTCCAGGAGCGCATGAGCGTCAAGGATCCCGAGGAACTCGCGAAGATCGCGGACCTCGTGAACAGCAAGTCGATCTCCTCGGCCATCGACTTCTTCTTCGGGCGAAGCGAGCTCTCCCAGGTCGTCGACCAGACCAACCCGCTCTCGACCCTCGTGCACGAACGCCGACTCTCGGCCCTTGGGCCGGGCGGGCTCAACCGCAAGCGCGCCGGCTTCGAGGTACGCGACGTCCACATCTCGCACTACGGGCGCATCTGCCCCATCGAGACCCCCGAAGGCACGAACATCGGCCTCATCGCCTCCCTGGGCATCTTCTCCTCCATCGATGACTACGGCTTCCTCCGCACGCCCTATCGCGAGGTGAAGAACGGCTCGCCGACGGGCAAGGTCGTCCACCTCCGCGCCGACGAGGAGATGCGGGCGATCCTCGCCCCCGCCGACACGATCGCGACCGATGGCAAACTGAAGAAGGGCGCGATCGTCGCCCGCGTCGATGGCGAGCTGACCCAGGTCGATTCGAGCACCGTCGACTACATCGACATCAGCCCGAAGCAGATCGTGGGTATCTCCGCCGCCCTCATCCCCTTCCTCGAGCACGACGACGCGAACCGCGCGCTCATGGGCTCGAACATGCAGCGACAGGCCGTCCCCCTCATCCGCGTCCAGCCGCCGAGCGTGGCGACGGGCGTCGAGAAGGCCGTCGGGTACAACAGCGGCATGGTGGTGAAGGCGAAGAACGCGGGCGTCGTGACGTTCGTGGACTCCGAGCGGATCATCATCGACAACTCCGACGAGTACGTGCTCCGCAAGTTCGTTGGGCTGAACGAGCGCACCTGCCACAACCAGAAGCCCATCGTGAAGATGGGCCAGAAGGTCAGCAAGGGCCAGGTCATCGCCGACGGCGCCTCGACGCTGCAGGGCGAGCTCGCCATCGGGCGCAGCGTGATGGTCGCGTTCAACACCTTCGACGGGTACAACTTCGAGGACGCGATCGTCATCAACGAGCGACTCGTGAAGGACGACGTCTTCACGAGCATCCACATCGACGCCTTCGACGTCGAGATCCGCGAGACGAAACTGGGTCGCGAGGAGTTCACCCGCGACATCCCCAACGTCAGCGAGAAGATGCTCCGCAACCTCGACGAGAACGGCGCCATCCGTCTGGGCGCCCGCGTCATGCCGGGCGACATCCTCGTCGGCAAGGTCAGCCCCAAGAGCAAGGTCGAGTTGACGCCGGAAGAGAAACTGCTCCACGCGATCTTCGGCCGCGCCGGCGAGGACGTGAAGAACGACTCGCTCGAGGTCCCCGCGGGCGTCGAGGGCGTGGTGATCGGGGCCAAACGCTTCAGCCGCCGCCTCCACATGAACGAGGAGCAGAAGAAGCAACTCAAGAAGGACATCGCCGCCTACGAGGCGGACATGGACCAGAAGGCGATCGGGCTCTTCCGCCAGATGGTGAACGCGATCAACGACGTGGTGGGAACGGCGATGGTCGACCCCAACACGCGCCAGAAGGTCGGTGCCGCCGACATCGCCGAAGTCATCATGGAGCAGATCCGCACCTTCGATCTCAAGTGGATCAAGGGGAGCAAGGAGACCAAGGTCGACGCGGAGAAGACGTTCCGCCAGTTCTGGCCCCGCGTGCAGGCGATCCTGACCGAGAAGGCCCGCAAGGTCGCCCACATGAAGCGAGGCGACGAGTTGCCCACGGGCGTCCTCGAGATGGTGAAGGTCTACCTCGCGACCAAGCGTCAACTCTCCGTCGGCGACAAGATGGCCGGCCGCCACGGGAACAAGGGCGTCATCGCCCGCATCGTCCCCGAGGAAGAGATGCCCTTCATGGAAGACGGCACGCCGGTCGACGTGCTCCTCAATCCGCTGGGCGTCCCCAGCCGAATGAACGTCGGGCAGATCCTCGAGACACACCTCGGGTGGGCGGCCCAGGTCCTGGGCTTCCAGGCCGTCACGCCCGTCTTCGACGGCGCGACCGAGGACGAGGTCCACGCCGCCGTCCAGGAGGCCAACAGGCACGTCGAGCAGCGCCTCAAGCACTACGAGGACACAGCCACCTGGCCCCACCCGCGTGAACTGCTCGCGCGCATGCCCAGGGGCGGCAAGATCCAACTCTTCGACGGCCGCACGGGCGAGCCGTTCCGACAGAAGACGACCGTCGGCTACATGTATGTCCTCAAGCTCCACCACCTCGTGGACGACAAGATCCACGCCCGCGCGACCGGGCCATACTCCCTCATCACCCAGCAGCCGCTCGGCGGCAAGGCCCGCACCGGCGGCCAGCGCTTCGGCGAGATGGAAGTGTGGGCGCTCGAGGCCTACGGCGCGGCGTACATCCTGCAGGAACTGCTCACCGTCAAGTCCGACGACGTCGAGGGCCGCACCAAGATCTACGAGAGCATGGTCAAGGGCCAGAACAAGCTCGAGGCGGGCATGCCCGTCGCGTTCGACGTGCTCTGCAACGAACTCAAGGGCCTGGGCATGAACATCACGATGGAGAAGAAGCAGATCGAGGGCGGGAGCCTGCTGTAAAGGGTCCTCGATCCGCACGTGGGCGGGACGATGCGAGCCCATCGATTCCGCCGGATTGACGAACGATCATCGCCGCCAGGACGACTGCCGCGGCTGGAAGGATGCATCCCATGGCCGAGACCGTGTACGACCGTGTGAACGATTTCGCCTCCGTCAAGGTCACGCTGGCGTCGCCCAACGACATCCGCGCGTGGTCCTATGGCGAGGTCAAGAAGCCCGAGACCATCAACTACCGCACCTACCGCCCCGAGCGGGACGGCCTCTTCTGCGAGCGCATCTTCGGCCCCGAGCGCGACTACGAGTGCGCCTGCGGCAAGTACCGCGGCACGAAGTACAAGGGGATCATCTGCGATCGCTGCGGCGTCAAGGTCACCCACTCGCGCGTCCGCCGCAAGCGCATGGGCCACATCAACCTCGCCAGCCCCGTCGTCCACATCTGGTTCTTCAAGAGCATGCCCAGCCGCCTGGGCACCCTGCTCGGCATGAAGACCAGCGACCTCGAGAAGATCATCTACTACCAGGACTACGTCGTCACCGACCCCGGCGACACCGAACTCAAGTTCAAGCAGGTCCTGACCGAGGACGAGCACCGCCAGGCCGTCGAGAAGTTCGGCAACGCCTTCCGCGCCATGATGGGCGCCGACGCCATCCGCGAACTCGTCGAGAAGACCGACCTCGATGCCGAGGCCTCCGGCCTGCGCGACGCGCTCAAGGAGACCAAGAGCAAGCAGAAGATCAAGGACTTCGCCAAACGCCTCAAACTCATCGAGCAGATCCGCGGGAGCGAGAACGACCCCGCGTGGCTCGTGATGGACGTCGTCCCGGTCATCCCGCCCGACCTCCGCCCCCTCGTCCTCTTGGAGTCGGGCAACTTCGCGACCAGCGACCTCAACGACCTCTACCGCCGCGTCATCAACCGCAACAACCGCCTCAAGCGGCTGATGGACCTCAACGCGCCCGACGTCATCATCCGCAACGAGAAGCGGATGCTGCAGGAGGCCGTCGACGCGCTGTTCGACAACAACCGCTGCCGCCGCCCGGTGCTCGGCTCCTCCAACCGCCCGCTCAAGTCGCTCACCGACATGATCAAGGGCAAGCAGGGCCG
>JRYD01013630.1_pt1 | contig 11927 bp, 8 predicted proteins | sample 235311 | NCBI WGS metagenome assembly JRYD01 (sample SAMN03074213, study PRJNA261472) | activated sludge metagenome | biome: Common Effluent Treatment Plant; feature: Wastewater; material: Activated sludge; isolation source: activated biomass in a lab-scale reactor treating industrial wastewater at... | reverse complement strand
TCCCGAACAGGGCTGGACGGTCATCGTGCCGATACGGAACTGCATCACCCGGGGCCATAGCTGCGCCGGAACTCCGATCAGCGGCGACGGCCGTACCTGGGAACCGTGGTTCGACGGCGCCGCTGCCGGCAACGTGCAGTTCCACACGGACGAGGGGCCGGACGTGCGTTTCATCGTCGATGCGGTGAAGTGCGCCGCCACTGTCTTCCCGATCGACCAGAGCCGCATCTTCATCGGCGGTATTTCCGCCGGCGGTACGCTGGCCAACCGGGCGCTGACCTTCAGGTCGGACTTCTTTGCCGGCGGCGTGCCTGCTTCACCCGAGTGGTATCGGGTCGATCTCGGCGGCGGCACCACCATCAACACCCCGGTGGGCAATGAGATCATCGAAGGGCGCTGCTGTCCGCGGCCGCTGCGGGATCTGCATCACGGCATCAACATGGTCTTCTGGGGCGGCCCGTCCGACGTATGGCCGCTGCCGCCGGCAACGCCGCTGGCCAACTACGCGCCTTCCACCAAGCTGTCCTCCAACTACTATGCGAGTCAGCCGAATGTGGTGTCGCTCGCCTGTTCCCATAACGAGGGACACTGGTGGCCGAGGAATGCGGCGTTCACCAACTGGGTGGCCGAGACGCTGAGGTCGCATCCCAAGGGCACGCCCAGGGAGTCGTTCGTGCTGCCGCCACCACCGCCGGGCTTCTCCTGTGTGGTAGGCAGCTATACCGACCACTGATCGCCGAGGAGAGTTGCGTGGTCGAGCCGGAGCCTGATGGCCGGCTCGACCCGCGGCCCCATCGGCAGGGCCGATCAACCATTGAGGAACCGATAGGCGGGCACAGGCCCGCCACTACGCATGTCCAGAACCTCGGCCTTGTGGTTGAGTCAACACGTTGCGGGCCGCTGAAAACCCTAAATCCTGCCATGCCCCTGCCACGCTGCGACTACTTGCTGACGGTCCAGGGCGTTGACATACCGCTCCTCATATTTCTTCCTGCATCACTTCCGCCCAGATCTGCGGCTGGCGCACGTCCCACACGCGCTCGTTGCGGAACGCCTGGGCGAGATTGGCTCCGGCCAGCGACAGCCGGTGCAATCGTTCGCGATAGCGCCGATAAGTGTCGACCAGAAAATCGACCCGGCTTTGCGGCAGCAGATTGCCGGAGGCGAGGCTTTCGAGCTGACGGATGTTGTCCGAAAAGATGACGATCTCGGGATGGCGATCGGCCCACTTCAGCATCCAGTACTGCACCAGGAATTCGAGATCCGCGACACCGCCGGCGTCCTGTTTGATGTCGAATTGACCGGCCTTCGCCTTCGAGAGGTTGTCGCGCATTTTCGCTCGCATATTGCGCACTTCCGCTTTCAGCGCGTCGCGCTTGACCGCCGTGCGCAACACTTCGATACGCGCCTCTTCGAATTGGGCGCGCATCCCAGGATCGCCCGCGATCGCACGGGCGCGCAGCAGAGATTGATGTTCCCAGGTCCATGCCTCCTCGAATTCGTATTCGCGAAAACTTTGCAGTGTCTGCGCGATGAGGCCGCGGTTGCCGCCAGGACGCAGACGCGTGTCCACTTCATACAGCCGGCCCGCGGACGTATGCACTGTGAGCAAATGCACGAGCCGCTGCGCCAGCCGCTGGAAATACACGGTATTGTCGATCGGCTGCGCGCCGCTCGTACGCTGCGAATCGCCCGACGAATCGTGCAGAAACACCAGATCGAGATCCGACCCGTAGCCAAGCTCCAAGCCGCCGAGCTTGCCGTAGGCGACGACGATCATCTGCGCCGTTCGCAGCGTGCCATCCGGCTGCACACATAAGGGCTCGCCGTGCTTCGCGTTAGTTTGCTCGCGTGCCAGCGCCAGCGCCTCGCACACGATCAGCTCGGCAATGTCCGTGAGCCGATCGCTCACCTTCATCAAGGGCAGGCGGCCGGTGAAATCCGCGACGGCGACGCGAAACAGCGCTGCGCGCTGGAATTGCCGCAGCACTTCCACTTGACGCTCAGGGTCCTCGCCTTGCATCGCCGCGTGGCGCATCGCGAGCTCTTCCTCGAATCGTGCGCGAGTCGGCGGCTCGTCGATCAGCCGCTCATCGATGAGCTCATCGAGCAGCAGCGGATGCATCGCGATCTGATCGGCGAGGAATTGGCTATGCGCGGCGAGCTCGACGAGCCGCCGCAACGCGTTGCCGTTTTCGTTGAGCAGCGCGAGATACACGGTGCGCCCGCCGATCATCTCGAGAATCTTCGTCAACCGCCCGAACGTGGTCACGGGCGCCGGCGACGCGGCGACCAGGCGCAGCAATCGCGGCAACAGCTCGCGCAAACGCCGCTGGCCCGTGCCATCCAGCCGCCGGTAATACGCCGATTCGCGCAAGGCATCGAGCGCGGCGCCGATCGGCGCCGTCTCGCCAAATCCCAGCGCCAGCAGCGAATGCTCCCGATCCTCCGGGGTCGCATCGGCATCGACCAGCGACAGAGCACGATCGGTATCATCCTGCGTGGTCGCGATCGGGTCGAACAACGCTTGTGCGAAATGCCGTGCGACGCGCTCGCGATGCCGCACGATCTGCGCCTCGAGCTGCGTCCAGCTCGAATCGCCCATCGAGACTGCCAGCCGCAAGCGCGCGTCGTCTGCGTCGGGCAGTTGATGCGTCTGTTCGTCGTTCCATTCCTGCAGACGATTTTCCAGCACGCGCAGGAACCGATAGGAGTCGAGCAGCTCCGCGACGACCTCGGCGCGCAGCAATCGCTGCCCGACGCGCAGCGGCATCACCTCTCGCAGCTCACGCCGCTGCAGCCTCCGGTCCGCGCCGCCGCGAATCAGCTGAAAGGCTTGCACGATGAACTCGATTTCGCGAATGCCGCCAGGGCCCAGCTTCACGTTGTCCTGCAGCTCGCGGCGCTCCACCTCTCGCGCGATCATCGCCTTCATGTCTCGCAAGGACTCGAACACGCTGAAATCGAGATAGCGTCGATAGACGAACGGCCGCAACACTTCGTCGTACAGCGCGGGATAATGCTCTTCGCCGGTGATCGCGCGCGCCTTCACGTAGGCATAGCGCTCCCAATCGCGGCCGTGCTGCTGCAGGTAGTTTTCGAATGCACCGAAGCTGACGGCCAGCCGGCCACTGTCGCCGAACGGCCGTAACCGCAAGTCGACGCGGTAGACGATGCCCTCCACCGTCGGCGCGCTGAGCATCTGCGCGATCTTCTGGCCCAGACGCAAAAAGAACTCCGCGTTGTCGACGCTGCGAACGCCGTCGGTTTGCCCCTCTTCGGGATAGAGATACACCAGATCGATGTCGGAAGAGAAATTGAGCTCACCGCCGCCGAGCTTGCCCATGCCGAAGATCAACATGGGCTGCGGTTCGCCGCTCTGCTCGCCCAGAGGTGTGCCATAGCGGCTGACGAGCGCCGCATAGGCATGCTCGTATGAGAAGCGCAGGCATGCATCGGCCAGCGCAGTGAGCTCGGCGAGTGTCTCATCCAGATCCGCTTCGCCTGCGATATCGCGCCATGCGATACGCACCATATGGCGGCGGCGGAAGCGACGCAGCGAATCCATCACTTCGATTTCATTGGTGCCGTCGACGCTGGCGCCGAGATCCCCGGCGAAATCCGCAAACGTGAGCGATCGAGTCAGATGCCCGTCCGCGATGAGACGATCGAGCAGCTCCGGAGTGCGCGCGCAGCTCGCAGCGACGAACTCGCTCGCGAACCACACACGTTCCATTGAGTGTGCAACCGGATCACACGCCATCCAGCGCAGCCAGGCTTCGGGGTGTTGCTCGCGCAGTGACGCTACGTGTCGCAGAAAATGCGGTGCGCGGGAGAGAAGCGATTCCAGATCCAGGCTCATGTTGATGCTGTTTTGATGACTTTTGATTTGATGACCAAGGGGCTATGGCCTACGGAACTTTTTCGAACAGGGAACTTTCGCGAGCAGACGCGTCCACACCCTCATGGATCGGCTTGAACCTTTCTGAAAACCGCGGACGTTTATGGTGTGAGTGTTCAACAAAAGGAACCGAATTATGACGCCAGATCGACGTAGTGGTGGACGTAATGGTGGAAGCGTGTTGGCGCGAACGGGTCCGATGGCGGCCGTCATCGGCATCCATGTGGCGATCGTCTATCTGCTGGCGGTCAGCATGGGTGTGGTCGAGGCGCCGAAGTTCGCCGAGCCCATCCAGGTGGCCTTCATCCCGGAGCAAACCACGCAACCCGAGCCTGAAATCCCGGTCGTGAAACCGCAGATCGACGAAATCGCGGCGCCGAGCGAGGTACCGCCGCCGAACATCCAGTTCGATGACATCGTGGTGCCGCCGGCAGAAACTCCGATGCCCGCGTCGACGAGCGCACCGCTCGCCACTGCGGCGACCGTGGGTCAAACCTCGCAAGCGTTGAAGACGAACACGCGGATCGAACCGGCCTATCCGCCGGCTTCGCGTCGCGCGGGCGAGGAAGGCACGGTGCGCTTGCGCGTGCTGGTCGATGAGAGCGGTCGTCCAAAAGATGTGCAGGTCGCACAGACGAGCGGCTTCAGCCGCCTGGATGACGCCGCAACCCAGGCAGTACGCCGGTGGCGCTTCCAGCCGGCAACCGATGCGGGCCGACCGATCACCGTCTGGACGCAAGTTGCCATCACGTTCCGTCTCACCGACAGCTGACCGCCTCCATCCTAGGGATTTTTTCGAGTGCTCGAACCGAAGGCCGGTGCCGCCAGGCGCCGGCCTTCGTATGTGTCGATGAAATTTTCGCCGGCGCTCAGCGCGCCACCGCCGAACTGTGGACTCGTTAGCGTTTCTTGTCGCGGATCGCGCCTAGTCTTGACCCGCATTCATCGCTACGTTGATGAACATGAGCGATGAACGCGGACAGCGTCGATGTCGGGCCATCTCCTAATCGTAGATCTGATCGAACGGCACCGGACTCGACGCATGGGGCGGCACGTAAAGTCACGGTAACGTTTCGGCATGCACACCACACGCCTGCAAGCCCGGTCACGACGCTCACCTCGTGTTCTTCTCGCCACTTTGAGTCTCGCAGGCATCGCCACGATCGCCTTGTCGAGCCGCTGCGCCGAGGCCGCGAGCGGGCTGGGTATCGAGCACTCCATGCGCGAATCCCTCGTGACGCGCACGATTGCGAATCTCGCGCGGGACAGCGACATGATCCGCGACAAGCTCTCGGATCAGGAGTCTTTTTCGTTCAGCGGCGTCGGCACGCTCGTTTGCACGGTGAATGGCCAGCGGCGCAACGCAACGGCATTCCTCGTCGGCGCCTTCGATATCGGCGTCACGGTCGCACACACCTTCGTCGACAAGGGCGCCTGGGTACAGCCCGAACACTGCATCTATACGACGATCGACTCGCTCGGGCAGGTTCGCGAACGCATTCCGGTCGCGTACATCAAGGCGCAATGGGAATCCGAGGACGGCGCACTCGGACAGCCAGCAAAAGACTTCGCGGTGATTCGACTCATGGAGCCGTCGCTGTTCGCGCAACGCACGATGCCCCTCGGTAAGTTCTCCGGCTTCGCGACCAACGCCCTCATGGTCGGGTTCAGGGCGGACATCGACACCGGTACCATCAAATTGAAGTCGCAAGGCCGCGTCTACGAGCGCACCGCGAACGGCGTTTCAATCTCGAATCTCGCGGGATTCACTCACGACATGGATACGCGCGGCATCGCGGCCGGCGCTGCGGTCATCGACGAGCGCTCGGGCGTGATCATCGGCATTCATACGCGCAGCAGCACGCCGTCCGGCGGCGCACGCAACACGATGATCACCATGAACGAATGGCTCGAAACCACGCTGCGCGCGGAAATGCAGATCGAGTCGGCGGCGCAAGCACATTAGGAGACCGGCCAGCTGGGGCGCTGGCCATTCCACTCTCATCTCATCGCCTCGCTCCACGCCGAGCTTCTCTTCGCGCTCAGCTCGCCATTCCTGGCGATCACGTACATCACCGCAATGCCTTCGCGCTCCGCAAGCTCGATGCCGGCGTCGGGGCCGAGGACGTTGAGCACCGTCGCCCATGCGTCGATGACGAGCGATGAGTCGCCGAAGATGCACACCGAGCCGTAGCTTTCGATCGGATGGCCGCTGCGCGGGTCGATCGTGTGCGAGTAACGCACGCCGTCACGCTCGAAGTAATGGCGATACTCTCCGGACGTGGTCACGGAGGCGTTGTCCAGCTGGATGACCTCGAAAGGTGCGGGTATGTCATCGATCGGGCGTTCCACTGCAATGCGCCACACCTCGCCGCGCGCATTGCGGCCGCGTGCAAGCACTTCACCGCCGATATCGATCATGAAATCCCTCACACCGAGCGCAAGAAAGCGCTCGGCGCGCACATCGACGGCATAGCCTGGCGCGACGCCGTTGACGTCGATCGTCAACTCCGGATGGCGCTTGCGCAGGGCCGGCGGCGCGAGGCGAACGTCGAGCAATTCGTACCCCATGCGCTCGCGCAATGCCGCGATCTCGGCTTCCCCCGGCAACGACGCCGGCTCGCCCGACGGCCCGAAACCCCACGCGGCGATCAGCGGCGCAATCGTGATATCGAACGCACCGCCGCTGCGCTCGCTGATTTCCCGTGACACCGCGACGACCTTCGCGAGGCTGGCGGGGACTTCGATCCAATCCGTGGATGCGGCCGCATTGAACCGGGAGATGGCCGAATCGGACCGATACGTCGACATCTCGATATCCGTGCTCGCGAGCACCGCATCGATCTCGCGCCGGATCGCATCCGCATCGATCGTCGCAGGCGTACCAGCGACTTTCACGGTATACGTCGTACCCATCGTCGGGCCCGAGAGCACGAGCTCCCGCGGCATCCGCGAACAGGACATCAACAACGGAAACAGAGTAACGAACAGGATCAGCGCGCGCATCGGCGCATGATAAGAGATTGCCCGGAGATTGCCGGAGGGGTTGGCGGTGAGCGGCCGGCGCTTCCGCCATCCGCTATCGTCTTCTCTCCTGCGCCGGCTTGCCGGCGGCATCGCACGACGTACTTCGATCGACACCCCGGCCTGCTACGAATTTCAGCGGCTCCTCATCGCCAGAGCATTGGCCGCGTCCGCTGGTCTGGGTGCCGCTGCCAACCATCGAGCTCACCGGAACGACGATCGGCGCCGCGGTGCGTTTTGCATAACCGTTGAGTAGGAGGGCGAGCAGAACGCTGATCCCGACCAACACCCCGCCAATCACCGCGCCCCGCTCCATATTCGCCCCATGCCTCGAAAATCCCAGCGCTGCCTCGCGCTGCTGGGGACGACTCTAGGGGCGGCGAGAACTTTCCGGACACGTCCTTAGGGGCGGCATGCCCGTTTGGGCATATGGCTCAGTTGCGCATGGCGTTTTCCATGTGCGCATGCCGGGCGGCGAGATTGATGAGCACATCGGAACTTTCGCCGCCATGATGCGCGTGAGGCGATCGCGCAATCTGCAGGCGGCGGAGCGTGTCGCCGACGCGCTTGGGCGTGCCGAGATCGCTCCAGCCGCAGGCAGGCACATGCACCACGCGCAGGCTCGCCTCGCGGCCNNCGGCGCTGGCGGCGCGGTTCATGATGACCCGCATCTCCATGACGATCGGCGCGAACCGTTGCATGCATAGATTGAGAAGCGACCGCGCGCAGGCGGCGATGATGAAGGTATTCCACAATCCGCCGGCGGCGATGATTTGCTCCGCGACGTGCACGGGCGGCTTTTCGATGAAGCGTCCGACGCGACGCCCGCCAAGCGGATCGACCTCGCCGGGAAGGATGTAGCCCAGGTCGGCATCGACTTCGTCGGGCTCGAGCCCGAGCAGCATCGGCGTCGACGGATCTCGTTCGAGGCGCGAGAGCGCGATGCGCAGCGACCGACGCAGCACGGCTTCCTCGCGCACGTAGTGATCGGCAGGCAGCAGGAGCAGCTTCGCCTCGGGATCGCGCGCCAGCACTTGCAGGATCGAGAACAGCACGCCGATCGCAGTGCCGCGATTACGTGGCTGCACGAAGACGTTCTGCATCGGCATGCCTTCGAGCGCCGACGGCCACCATTCGCGATGCTGCTGTGCGACGATCGCGCACACGCGCGCTCTGTCGACGACACCAGCCGCGCGGTCGACGGCGTCCTCGAGCAGCGTGCGACCACCTTGGAACGAACAAAATTGCTTCGGTACCGCCGTCCCGCACGGCCGAGTCGTCAGCGCGCGCAATCGAGCGCCTTCGCCACCTGCCAAAACGACCGACCACACATTACCGGCGCTTTCCATGGGATCACTCCAGCGACTCGACCGTTGCGACGGGAATTGAGCTTGCGGCGAGGGCGTCTCATTCCTGCATCCGCATTGCATGTTCGCTACGAATGTCTGGACGTTGCGACTGGTTCCATCGAAACGACCGGCTGGCGTGCTGGCCAGCGGGAACTGCTGGCAAGATGAAGAGAGCTCAACGAGGTTCCACGCACCCCACGTGACAGCGGGTCGGTCTATGCGATCCGCCAACCGCTATCCGTCTCTTTCTAAAAAATTCCCATGAACTTTTTCCGCGCCACGTTCTTCCGGCGCGGGTCGATGAAATCCTTCACGTCTGCGTCGAGCAGCGCCTCGAACAGATGATTCACGCCTCTCGCCTCCTTCAGCTCGAGCTCCTCCTTATACAAGGGCAACACGCTGAAGAACGCGATCGAGCGGGCCGCCGTCTTGAGCTCGTAGAAGTCTTGAGGCACGAGCAGCGAAGGCACGATGACCGCGCCGCACAATTTCGTGCTCGGTCCGAGCGGTCGTGGCGGATTGTCCGCGATGGTCTCGCCCCAACCGATCCAGCGCTGCGACGTCGTCGGCAGCGATGCGATCGCCCGCAACTGCTTCAGCGACCAACTCCATCGCGGGTCGTGCCGCGCCTTCTCGTCGAACGGCCAGGTGCGCGGCAACGTCACCATCAGCTCGATGTAAGGCGGCGCGTTCTTGCCCGACGGCACGTTCATCGCACGGTCGCTCATACCGCAGGTTACGAGCGTACGCACCGGGCGCGTGTCCTGCGGGGGCACATGCAATATCTCGATTTCCGATGGATCGGAGGTCTCACGCAGATCTTCGCGGATCGGGCCGAGATGCCGGGTCACATGAGCGCGAATTTCGTCACGGTAGTTGGAGGAGCTGGAGACAATGTTTGCCACGATCGATCGGCCCTCGGGTGATCGTCCGAGTATAAGCGCTCGAATGGGAAGCACCTCCTCCCATCCCAGCCTGCCCCCGCGACGCGGGGGCAGGCTGGAAATACGTGTGGCAGCGGCAAACCGCCCACCGCTTCGTCACTGAAGCAGTCGCTCCGCGATCTGGACTGCGTTCAACGCCGCGCCTTTGAGCAGCTGATCGCCGGCGATGAACAGGGAGATCGAGCGATTCGAGGGATCGCTCACGTCCTGGCGGATGCGACCGACGAGAAGCTCATCACGGCCCGAGGCGTCCTTGGGCATCGGGAAGTAGTTGCGCTCGACGTCATCGACGAGCTTCACGCCCGGCGCCTTCTCGATGATTTCGCGCACCTGCTGCGGCGTGATGCGATTTTCGCATTCGAAGTTGACCGACATGCAGTGTGCGCGCAACACCGGCACACGCACGCAGGTCGCCGTGATACGCAGCGCCGGGTCATTGAAGATCTTGCGCGCCTCCTCCATGACCTTCGTCTCTTCTTCGTTGTAACCCGTCGCCGGATCGATGCGGGTGTTGTGACTGAACACATTGAACGCGTAGGGATGCGGCAGCACCTTCGGCGCATAGTCCTCGCCGGCAAGATGGGCGCGCGTGCTCTCGCGCAGCTCCTGCATCGCCGCGGCGCCCGCGCCCGATGCCGCTTGATACGTGGAGATGATCAGCCGCTTGAGCGGATTCGCCCGATGAATCGGCCACAGCGGCGTGATGCTGAGGATCGCCGCACAATTCGGGTTCGCGATGATGCCGCGGTGGGACCGAATCGCATCCGCATTGATCTCGGGAACGACCAGCGGCACGCCCGGGTCCATGCGAAACGCGGACGAGTTGTCGACGACGATCGTGCCGCGTTCGGCAAGCAACGGCCCGAAGCGCTTCGAGATCGAGCTGCCTGCCGAGAACAGCGCGATATCGATGCCGTCGAGCGCATCCTCACGCAGCTCTTTGATGGTGAGATTCCGGCCATTGAAGCTGGCGTGCTGGCCTGCAGAGCGCGCGGAGGCGAACAAGCGCAGCGATTGCAGCGGAAACTTGCGCCGCTGCAGGCATTCGACCATCTCGACGCCGACGGCGCCGGTGGCACCGACCACCGCGACGACGGGCGACCTCAGATCGGGACGACGCAAACCGGACCCGGCTGCGCCTGAAGAGGCGACGACTGCTGCACACATTTACTTGCTTCCTCGAATGAATGAAGCCGGCAGACGGGCACCCAAACGAAAAAGGCCCCGTCGTTTCCGGCGGGGCCTTTGAACCGTTCGTTCGCTCTTATCTCACGCGCGCAAACAGCACAGCCGCCCCGCAGGGAGGAGAAAAGTAAAGAGTACGGGGTGGTATCCGTTTTATGCTCGCACCAGGCGCAGCACACACTCATTTCCGGCCGCCTTTCCGGCCATTTTTCGGCCCTTCGGAGCCTTCGTGACCCCATCGGATCTCTATCGCGAGCGACTGCAGGCGCGCGAGCAGCGCCTCGCGGAGCTCGACCGCGCCTTGAATCGATTCGGATCGCTGCGGGTCGTGCTGTTCTTCGTCGCGATGGCCGCGACGTGGTGGCTGTTGAACGAAACCACCGTCTCGGCATGGTGGCTCGCCGTTCCAATCGGCGCATTCTTCGCAGCCGTCATCCGACATGGACAGCTCAAGCAAGCGAAAACCCTCGCCGAACGCGCGGCCGCGTTCTATCGCGCCGGCATCGCGCGCCTGGAAGATCGATGGGAGGGCACCGGACACACGGGCGAGCGTTTCGACGATCCGCATCACGTCTATGCATCGGATCTCGATTTGTTCGGACGTGGCGGATTCTTCGAGCTGCTGTTCACCGGCCGCACACGCATGGGAGAAGAGTGTCTCGCACGATGGCTGCTCACACCCGCGAACGTCGCAACGATTCTCGAACGCCAAACCGCCATCGAGGAGCTGCGCGCACGAACCGACTTACGCGAAGACATCGCCGTGCTCGGCGCGGAGGCGGGAATCGGCGTACAACCCGAAGCGCTCGCACGATGGGCCGAATCGCTCAATCGACTCACGCGACCGTGGCTCCTCTGGGCAGGTTACTTACTACCCCTACTGGTCGTTGCCGCCGTGTTCGCGTGGAGCGAATGGGGATTGCTTTCGCCGCTCGTGCTCGTATTGCTGATCGAATTCGGCGTTCTGCGGCAAATCAAAGCAGAGCTGCAGGAGACATTGCAGGGTACGGAGCAGGCGTTCGAAGACCTGAAGCTGCTCGCCGGATTGCTGGAACGCATCGAACGTGAACCGCTGCAAAGCCCGCGCCTGAGCACGCTCAGGATGAGCCTGGCCTCGCACCAGCGTCGCGCGGCGAGCACGATGGCGCGACTGGCGACGATCGTGCAGTGGATCGAGTCGCGTAGAAATCCGCTGCTGCAATTCCTTTCACTGCCACTGATGTATCCGCTGCATGTCGCGCGCGCCGCGGAGCGATGGCGCAGCGACCATGGAAACGTCGTGCGCGCATGGCTCGACGCCATCGGTGAAATCGAAGCATTGCTCTCGCTCGCTGCCTACGGCTTCGAGCATCCGGACGATGTATTCCCAACCTTCATCGAGGGCGAGTCGCGATTCATGGGCATCGCGCTCGGCCATCCGCTGATCCCCGAGTCACGCTGCGTGCGCAACGACGTCGTCGTCGCCACGCCGGCACGGGTGTTGTTGATCAGCGGCTCGAACATGTCGGGCAAGAGCACGCTGCT
>JRYD01018466.1_pt1 | contig 11941 bp, 7 predicted proteins | sample 235311 | NCBI WGS metagenome assembly JRYD01 (sample SAMN03074213, study PRJNA261472) | activated sludge metagenome | biome: Common Effluent Treatment Plant; feature: Wastewater; material: Activated sludge; isolation source: activated biomass in a lab-scale reactor treating industrial wastewater at... | reverse complement strand
GGCAGCATTCTGCCGGGCCTTGTGCTCAGCACTGCAAATATCATTGGGCCAACGGGTGCACCTCAAGGCACGGTTCCTGCAGTGTTCACGCTTGCGCCGTCATATTTGCCTGAAGCACCTTTCCTTAACCGCACGTACGGTGAAAGTGCATTCAACCAGTTCACCTTCGGCGGCAAGTTCCGCNNTGCAGGTCCGGGCGGCGGATGGGGAGACATCGCTGTTACGTTCGTTGCTGATGCTCGCGTAGCAAAATGGGCGAACCTCTCGGCCAACATCGGCTATAACTGGACGTCATCTGCGAAGGGTGATTTCCCGGGCGGCACGTACACGCTTCTTGATCGGCCCGATGAAGTTCAGGCCGGTATCGGCGTGGATTTCCCGGTCAACAAGTGGTTCCAGCCGATCGTCGAATTCCGCGGCACGCGCTACATTGGCGGCCGCACCCCGAACGCATTCGAGAACCATCCGATGGACGGTATCGCCGGCGCCCGCGTATTCTTTACGCGTTGGGCAGGTATGAGCTTTGCTTATCGTTACAACTTCAACCAACAGGATGATGGCTGGTTCGATAAGGACAAGAACTTCAGTGCCAGCGTGACCAATCCGTGTGCGTTTGTTACGGGTGGAGCTTGCACGGCTCAGACCTATACGACCAATTGGAAAGGCGTGCCTCCGGGATTCCGTGAATCCGGCGACCCGCACGGCTACATCTTCCAGTTCTTTGTTGGACGCCGTAATGAGCGTGCGAAAGAGCTTGTCAATCAGCCCGCCAGCATCAACAGCGTAACCCTGAGCGACAACGTGATCACCATCGGCTGCCAGCCCGGCTACAAGTCGGCATCCGGTTCGTGTGACGATAGCCGCTCGATCAGCGTGGCGACAAGCGCTTCTGATCCTGAGAATGATCCCCTTGTTTACAATTACACCGTTTCGGGCGGACGTATCGTCGGCTCCGGAGCGAATGTAACATGGGATCTCTCTGGTGTTGAGAAGGGAACCTATACGATCACGACGGGTGTTGACGACGGCTGCGGAGTTTGCGGCAAGACCGATACCAAGACTATCGAGGTCAAGGAATGCGCAGATTGCGAGAAGCTCTGCGACTGCCCGAGCGTTTCGGTCAGCGGCCCTGCCGGTATCACGAGCCCTGGACAGCAGATGACCTTTACCGCAAATGTCAGCGGCGGTGCGAACGTGACCTATAACTGGACCGTTACCGCAGGTACGATATCGAGCGGCCAGGGTACGTCCAGCATCACGGTCGATACCACTAAGGAAATGGCGAATTCGTCGGTCACGGCTCAGGTTCAGATCGGCGGGCTCGATGCGAACTGCCATTGCCCGGATACGGCAAGTGAAACTGCCGGTATTACGGATCTGCCGCACTCGAACCTGGTTGACGAATTCGGTAAGCAGAAAGATGACGAGGTCAAGGCCCGCGTTGACAACTTCTATATCCAGTTGAACAACGATCCGACCGCGACCGGTTACATCATCAACTACGGTACTGCTGCTCAAATGCGTCATCGCAGAGCACAGATCATGAAGGCGATCAACTTCCGCAAATACGACAAGAACCGTGTGGTCTTTGTTGACGGCGGCGACAACGGACAAGGTGAATACACCAAGTTCTGGGTACGTCCTGCCGGTGCGGATGCACCGACTCCGTAACTTCTGACTTCAGCTTCACCTTTTCGGTGAACATTTCAAACGGCCGCGGCTTACATCACAAGCCGCGGCCGTTTTTCAGATTTGCTGCTTAAGCGCTTAAAAATATTTGCTCTCTTCCTTTGCGTTCGCTACAATAGAGGTCTTGGCACGCGCCATACCCCGAATTGCTGCAAACGAAGCACGGTCCGCTAGCATCTAGTAATATGTCGGTTTGTCCGCAGATTGCGGCAAACATCTGAGCGAAACGGAGTTTATCAAGCTGGTTCTTACCCCCAAGTCTAAATACCTTATGTCAAAAGTGAGTGTGTTCCATCGCGGCGTTGTTCTTTTGATCATTTTCACCTTTCTTGGTGTTGTGCCGTCTTTCGCGGATATTGAGATCGTTCCCGACAACCCGGATAAAGCGGCATTTACGAAATGGACGGTGACCGGGCCGGACGGCGGCGACGTCCGTGTTGTTGCGATAGATCCAAAAGACAAGGACCGCCTTTATATCAGCACGCTCGACGGCCAGATCTTCACATCAGGTGATGCAGGTAAGACGTGGCGGCTTCTCGCGAACCTAAATGAACCACAGCTTATCCTCGATGACCTATTCGTCGATTCTCGCGATTCAAAGATCATTTATGCTTCCGGCCACAGACATAAGGCACCCGGAGGCTTTTTCCGTTCGATCGACGGCGGCGTTACCTGGAAAGAAGCAAAGGAACTCCATAAGAGTTCGGTGCACTCGCTTGCCCAATCACCGACCGACCCGTCGATACTGGTCGCCGGAACGACCGACGGTGCGTGGATGTCGCAGGATTCCGGCGCAAACTGGAAGAAGATCTCGTCTTCGACAATGCCGGTGAATATCGATTCGCTTGCGATCGATCCGCGTGACCCAAAAACGATCTATGCGGGCACTTGGTGGCGAGCCTATAAGACTAACGATGCAGGGGCGAACTGGAAGCTGATCCGCGACGGTATGATCGATGATTCCGATGTTTTTGCGATCACGATCAATCCCCGAAATCCTGAGTACATAGTTGCATCAGCATGCAGCGGCATCTACGAATCGCAGAATGGCGGCGAACGCTGGTCGAAGATCAACGGTATTCCGTCGCAGTCGCGCCGAACGCGAGACATCGTTCAGCACCCGAGCCGTGAAGGTACGATCTATGCCGCGACGACCGAAGGTTTTTGGATGAGCGTCAACGGCGGCAAGTCATGGTCTCTGACCACGCAGCGAAACCTTGAGATCAATTCGATCGCTGTACATCCGGATGCTCCCGATCGCGTCTTTATCGCGACGAACAATTACGGCGTGATGGTCTCGAATGACGGCGGCCGGAACTTCACGCAGACGAACGGCGATCTGACAACGCGTTTCACCTACGCCGTCGTCCCCGATCGCGAAAGGCCCAACCGCTTGTACGCTGCAACGCGAAACACGGCAACAGGCGGCGGCTTCTTCTTTTACAGCGACAACGATGGTGCAACGTGGCGTCCGTCGGCAAGTATCGACGTAAACCGCACGGCCCCGTTCACCATACTGCAGGATCGCGTGAACGGAAATGTGATGTATCTCGGTACCAACAATGGGGTGCTTCGCTCGATGGATCGCGGCGTGACATGGAATCCGCTGCCTTCCGGAAAGGTTGCGACCGTGGCAACACCTAAAGCGACGCGTGCCCGTGCGAAAACGAAGAGGCCGGTCAAGGCTGCGGTGCCGGTGCCCGTCGCGAAGGGCCCGGTCCTCATTCCGTCCCTTAAGAACAACGTCAAGGTTCTCGCGTTTACCGAGGATGGCAAGAATGGCCTTCTTGCCGGCACCGATTCCGGCCTCTACCGGTCCTACGATCTGACAAAGGGCTGGGAAAAGCTCGATCTCGGAGCGGGCGTTAACCAGAACATCTTCGCGATACACGTTGCGCCTCAGCGTCCTGATACGATCTGGGTCGGCACGGCGACGTCAGGCGTGATGGTCTCGCGTGACGACGGCAAGACTTTCACGAATGCAGGCGGGGCCGTCAACGGCGTTCCGGTCAGTGCGATAGAGACCGATCCGACGCGTCCTGATTACATTTATGTAGGCACTACGCAAACGTTTTATCTCAGCCGCGATAACGGCACTACGTGGAAACGCCGCGGCGGGCACTTACCGCTCGGTAACTTTGCTTCGATCCTGATCGACCCGAAAGACCCGAATGAGATCATTATCGGAAGCGCGATCGAAACGGACGGCGGCATCTACATTTCAAGAGACGCGGGCGAGCAGTGGAAGCGGATCGATACGAAGACGATGGAGTTGCCCAGCCGACGCGTTTGGTCGATGGCGTTTGATCCGCACGATCCGAACCGTATTTATGCGGGCACACATTCTTCCGGTGTGTACAAGATCGAGTTAAAGGATCCTGATTCGGACTCCGCGGCTGTCGAACCGACGAAGATCGACCCTCCTGCCAAAGCCCAGCCGGCCACAGAGAAGCCGGTCGCGGCGAAGGAACCGGTCGCTGTCCCAAGCCCGCGAAAGACGATCGTCGTGGGCGAGCGGCCGCGAATTCTGCCCGGGCAATAGGGATATCTTCGATGTTTTGTAAGGGTCGTCGGTTTTTCGGAGCCGGCGGCCTTTTCCGCATTTTGAAGTCCTGAATCCAAGTCTCTATAATTTAGTTTCAAAGGGAGTTTATGGTTTGACGGAAGAAAGTGCCTGTCCTTCTCTGGTAGCAAGCGGATCGCTTCGTGTCGAATCGGTCCCGTTTTCGCGCATTCCGGGCCAGTCAAAGCTCTTTATCCGCTACCAGACAGATCGGGCAAGTCTCAAAGAGTTCTATCCTAACGCACCGGAAACGATCTACGACATTGCCGAGTTCGCAAAGCAGGTGAACGATGCCTACACGCTTGACCGGAATGAGGTCGCCGACGCATTGGCATCTCTCAATAACGGTCTTGATGCCGGCGAAAGAGTGGCGGCCGCAATCGATAGATTCCGTGAACCGACGACGGTCGCGATCTTTACGGGACAGCAGTCCGGCCTTTTCGGCGGGCCGCTTTACACGATCTATAAAGCTCTGACGGCGATAAAGGTCGCCGCTGATCTTAACCGAGCCGGAACACCGGCGGTGGCGATGTTTTGGGCGGCAACAGAAGATCACGATTTTGATGAGGTCGCGAGCGTGACCATCGCGGGTCAGGACGAGCCGATTCACTTGAAGTATAGTGATGTGGACGAACGCGAGATCCCGGTCGGTGATCGTGTTCTTACGGCCGAGATCGAGCGATTGATCGGCGAACTTGAACTCCGGATCGCCCAGACCGAGTTCAGCCGTCAGGCCATCGGCCAGCTGCGGGATTCATGGGCGTCCGGCGAGGGATTCGGAAAGGCATTTCTTCGACAGCTTGCAAAGCAGCTGGGATGTTTCGGAATGATATTTGTCGATCCGCAAGATGCTGCACTCAAGCGGCTTTCCAGCCCGATAATGGCTCTTGCGGCCGAGAAAGCTCACCTGATAACAGCCGAGGTCCAGAAGCGGGACACACGGCTGACGGAAGAGGGACTACATAGGCAGGTGCTCGTCGAAGATGACTATTTTCCGTTGTTCTGGGAGACGGACGACGGAGTTAGGACGCCTCTTAGGCTTACAAAAGACGGTGTCAGAGCGAGAGCCGCAAATCGCTTGTTTTCCGTCGATGAGATCGTAAAGGCGATCGAGGAGGAACCCCATCGGTTCAGTGCCGGCGCCATGCTTAGGGCGGTCGTGCAGGATTTCTTGTTTCCGACCGCACTTTATATCGGCGGCGCCGCGGAGATCGCGTACTTTGCGCAAAGCGGTGCAGCTTACGAAGTCTTAGAGCGTCCGGCAACACCAATTATCCATAGACAGAGTTTTTCGATCGTCGAGCCGCGGCATCAACGCACGCTCGACGCATACGGGTTGACGTTCGATGATGTTTTTGCGGATAGAGAGGTAATTAGAACGCAGATCGTCGAGAAGGTGATCGGCCAAGATGCTGCTCGCCTTTTTGCGGATGTCGAGGAAGAGATCAATATTGAACTTCGACGATTGGATGAGTATTTTGCTGCCGTCGATCCAACGCTTGCGGCAAACCTTGCGACCAGGCGGCGTAAGATGCTTTACCACATCGCGGCTCTTCGCAAGAAAGCGTATCAGTCCGAGTTGAAGCGTAATAGTGACGCTGATCGACGGCTTCGTCGGCTTTTTAGCGAGCTTTATCCATCCGGAGCCCTTCAGGAGCGAACCCTTAACATTGTCGGGCTTATTGACCGTTACGGAATCGATGTCATCGATTGGATCTATTCAGCGATCGATCTTGAAGACAGGGGACATCGTGTCGTTTATCTATGAATAAGATCCGCGTACTTCCCGATAATCTTGCCAACCAGATCGCGGCCGGAGAGGTCGTCGAACGGCCGGCCTCTGTCGTTAAGGAGCTCATCGAGAATGCGATCGACGCAGGAGCGGGCCGCATCGCGGTCGAGATCGAACTTGGCGGCCGCAGACTCATTCGTGTTTCAGACGACGGCGTTGGCATGCTTCGCGACGACGCGATACTTGCATTCGAAAGACATGCAACGTCGAAGATCAAAACGCTCGAAGATCTTGCGGCGATCGGGACGCTCGGGTTTCGCGGAGAAGCTTTGGCATCAATAGCCTCAGTATCTAAGACCGAACTTATCACGAAAACCGAGGCTGATATTGCCGCAACTCGGGTTGTGATCGAAGGCGGCCGACTGGTCGATGTGAAAGACGCGGCCCGCGACACCGGGACGACGATCGCGATCCGCGACCTTTTCTTCAACACGCCGGCCCGGCGTAAATTTATGCGTTCGGAGGCGACGGAAAATTACCACCTCACTCAGATCGTCACGCACTATGCCCTTGCGCACCCTGAGATCGCGTTTCTCCTGACGAACAACGGCCGTGAGTCGCTGAATGCTGCGCCTGCGAAAGACCTTCGCGAACGTGCTTTTCAGATCTTTGGGGGCGGACTGCTCGACAGCCTCTTGCCCGTCTCGGGCGGACGCGAGTATGTTGCGACGGTTTCAGGCTACGTCTCCGCGCCTCGCGAGCGGCGGACATCTCGCGATCAGCAGTACTTCTTCGTAAACAAAAGATTCGTTCGCGACAAGACCATTGCCGGCGGTATCCTCGAAGGCTATCGGTCAGTTTTACCCCNNCCGGCTTTGAGAGCAGCCGTAAACTTATGATCCTGAGGATGAATTGGACCTTCGAGATTAAACAGCATCAGATCGGTATTTCCGCAGAAGCGTACTTGTTTTGACACGGCGTCTATCCCGTCGCATTCTTGTTTATTGACCTGCCGCTCGACGAGGTCGATGTGAACGTACATCCTTCGAAGACCGAGGTTCGATTTCGGCGAACCGAAGCCGTTAAGGATGCCGTCGCGGAGGCGGTCCGGTCGGCACTCTCGAGTGCGGGCGTGGTCGGTGAGCCGGACGCTGCCGAGAATGAGCCCGTTCGGTCCTATGCGGAGACGCAGCGGGCCGTCGCTCAGGAAGTGAGCGTACAGGAGCCGATAGATTTTTCGCCTGACGCTGTCCCGCTGAACGAGGATTTCGACCGCAACCTTGCCAATGCGGCCTTGGAACGCGAAACTGCGGAGGTCGCTGCCAAGAGCCCAACGCTTTTGCCAAGCGAGCAGCCCTCTAAGCTCGATCTCTTTGACCAGGCATTTGAAGAGCATATGCTTGTAAACGCTGCGGCTGCAAGCGAGCATCATGCCGTCGTTCCATCGTCAGCGAGTACCGTCGATCTGCCGGAACTTCCGCCTCTCAACTCTGCAACTCACCTCGCAAAGCCTGCAGATCCCGAATCACTTTCGTATTCGAAGATCCAGCCGTTGGGGCAGCTTCGTGAGAGTTTCATTATTGCCGTCGATGATGAGGGCATTCTTCTGATCGATCAGCACGTCGCTCACGAGCGAATACTGTTCGACAAGTTTCGGCGCTCCGAAACTGAACGACAAATGGAGTCTCAGAACCTGCTGCTGCCGGAGACCATCGACCTTTCGCCTGCACAATCTGAGGCGTTCTCGGTGATCGCGGATGATCTTGCTCTTTTTGGATTTGGCACGATGCGTCTATCAGGAAGGACGGTCGCGATCAAGAGCGTGCCCACCGATCTGCCGCCTTCTGAAGCACGAAACCTATTCGCAGAATTGCTCGACACAGTTGACTCCGAGAAGCGTCGAAGCCCGAAAACAACCCTGCGGGATGACATTGCTGCATCGCTGGCCTGTCGTGCGGCCGTAAAGATCAATATGAAGCTGACGCCGGAGAAGATGCGTTGGCTGATCGACAAACTCGTACTGACCACATCGCCGACGACGTGTCCGCATGGGCGACCGGTCATCCTCCGACTTTCCATGAAGGACATCGAACGCGGCTTTCACAGAACATGAGCAAGCGGCCTCGAATTCTAAGATGTGAATTTATCCTTGACCAGATCCCGTGAAAGTTTTATTTTCTAGTTAGGTTGCGATAACGATGACATCCAGCACGTTCGGCTTTATTTCCTTTTTTAGCTTTTATGCGAACTACTTTTCGCGGAAGGCGGCCAGAAGCTGTGTCAGGATCTAACTAAAAGACGCTTAAAGTTTCGAAAGTAAAGGCCGCGAATGACAAGATTCGCGGCCTTTTTATACTGTTTATGAACTTAGACGATTGGAGAAGGCAAATTGATGACGTGGACAGCGCGATCGTTGGCTTGCTGGCAAAACGAGTGGAGATCGCGCGTGAGATATCGCGTTTGAAGCAAAGTTCGGGGATGCCGATCCTCGACCGAGAGCGCGAGATCCGAATATTTGACCGGGTTAGAAGTCTGAGCGGCGGCGTTGTAGATTCTGGCGTGGTCGATCAGATCTACGAGGCGATACTGTCGGAATCTCGACGTGTGCAGGCGGTCGAGCGGACGAAAGACTTAGAGGTCATCGACGATTGTACGCTTACCAAGGTGGCGATCCAGGGGGCTCCGGGATCGTACAGCGAGTTGGCCGCCTTAACAGCGTTGGGTTCCGACATCGAGATCATCGGCTGCGATACTTTCGACGAAGTTTTCGCTCTTTTGCGGAGCGGCCAGGTTGGATTTGCCGTCATCCCGAAAGAGAACTCGACGGTCGGGGAGATCCTGTCCACCAAGGAGTATCTGAAAGCTATCGACCTCGTTGTAGTGGATTCGCTTGATGTTAAGGTCCGGCATGTTCTTGCCGGTGCCGATGGAGCCTCGCTGGAAGGCATCACGAATATCCGTTCTCATCCAGAAGCATTGCGTCAGTGCGCGGCGTTCTTAAATAGTGAGCCTAGACTTAAGGCCGTCGAAACGACCGATACGGCGGCGAGTCTTCGAGAGATCGTTTGGCAGAACGATCTGAGTTCGGCATCGATCTGCGGCGAAGCGGCGGTAGAACTCTACGGCGGCGTGATCCTAAAGCGTGATATTGCCGACAAGGCGGACAACTCTACGACCTTCGTCGTCGTAAGAACCACGTCTATTCGATAGAGAGCAATATTTGGCCTGCTTTGACGGTATCGCCTTCCGCAACACGAACCGAAGAAACCGTGCCATTTTTTGGGGACCTGATCTCGTTCTGCATCTTCATCGCCTCGACGACGATCACGCCATCACCCTTTTCGACAGTATCGCCGACTGCTGCAATAAGTCGAACGACCTTTCCCGGCATCGCGGTCTTGATGTCGGCCACACCCGCCGTGTCCGCATTCGACGTGTTCGATCCGCGTAACTTTTTCGGGTCTGCCAGCTCAACTTCAATAGAGCGGCCATCTATCCACACGACGCAGCGGCCTTCGGCATCGAGCTCAACGCGAGCCTCGATCTTTCTGCCGTCATCGAACCGCAGACTGACCTGTCCGGTCTCGGGCCGTACGGCCTCAAATCCGTATTTACGCCCGTCGATCTCGGCAAAAAGGCGGTTGCCTTCCTCCTTGACGCTGACTGCCGACGTTTCATCTCCGATTTTTGCCTGAAGCTTCATGTGTAGATTCTATATTAGCGTTTATTGTTCCGGTTCGGGCTGAGGTTCCGAACGCCTAAGACGGAGCACTTGGATACGCTTCTCATCAGCCTTTATCACCTCAAGTTCGAGGCCGCGGATCTTCAATTGCTCTCCGACTTTGGGGACGTATCCGACCTCATGCGTTACCAGGCCGGCGATCGTCGTAAAATCTTCGTCTTCAAGTTCCAGGTTAAAAAGCCGTTCGATCTTATCGATCGCTGTTGATCCGATCACGTCGAAATACCCATTTTCGCCTTCAATGATCTCGATTATCTCTTCAGGCTGAGTATCTTCATCTTCGATCTCGCCGACGATCTCTTCAATAATATCTTCAACGCTGATCAGACCGGCAACACCGCCGTACTCATCGATGACGACGGCGATCTGGGCGTGATTGAGCTGAAGGATCTTCAGAAGCTCGTCAGCTGGTTTCGTCTCAGGCACAAAAAGAGTGGGACGCATCACTTGAGAAACGGCCGTTTCCTCCATACCTTCCGCCCACGCATGCAGCAGGTCGCGAACGTAAACCATTCCCTCAATATTGTCGATCGAGTCTCGATATACCGGCAGACGCGAATATTTCTCTTCGATCATAAGGTCGCGTGCTTCGCGGATCGTTGCGTCATTTTGGATAGCGACGATCTCGGTTCGCGGCGTCATTATGTCGGCGGCGATCGTGTCGCTGAACTCGATCATCGTTTCGATGAGTTCGCGGTCTTTCTCCTCGATTATTCCTTCGGCTTCGCCGACCTCGATGAGGGCATTGAGTTCGTCGGCATTGTCATTCTCGTCGTTCGGCGAATCCGGCGTGACGGACATATCTATCTTCGAATCGTCTTTACCGGTTCGAAATGAGAATGGTGCAGTTAGCCATCTGCCTATCGCAAAAATCGGCCTGACGGCCGGCAAAAGGGAAAGCAGCCTCTTCTCCGTATCGTGCCGGACGATCAGCCTCGGCAAGATCTGACGGCCCACAACGGCCGCGATCGCGCCGAAAATAAAGGCAACAATGAAGGTCGTCCTTTCCGGGAGGGCCTCAAGGAGAATGAGCGTGATAAGGACGATGAACGCGATGAGCGTTATCTGAAGAAGCGATGAGAGCGTGAACCGAAATCGCGGCCGGTCGTCGAGAATATCTCTCAACAGCGTTGCCGCCGAATGATTTTCGGTGGTCTCGATGTCCGCAACGAGACGGCGTAGGGCAACATCCGAAAGATATGCGAAGGCAAGATCTATCGTCGCAAGAAAGACGAGCAAGAGCAGTAGAAGGACGGCGATGGCGATCTGAAGTTCCATACTACTCGACAATATTCTTCCACTCGCGGCCGTCGTCCGTCAGAAGTTTATCCGCATCGGGCGGCCCCCAAGAGCCCGATGCATAGTTTGGGAAGCCTCGAGGCGGTATCGCCTGCCAAACGTCCAGGATCGGCGTTACAACGCTCCAGGCCGCCTCGACCATATCGGCACGCTGAAAGAGCGTTGCGTCGCCGATCATGCAATCGTAGAGAAGACGTTCGTAGCCGGTTGCGATCTGTTCGCCGAAATGTTCGACATAGTTGAAGTCCATATCGACAGCGCCGACATTTACGACCGGGCCCGGTATCTTTGCACCAAAGTGCAGCGTGAGCCCTTCGTCGGGCTGAATGTGGATGACCAAGCGGTTCGTCGTAAGCTTCTCAACGGGCGTATCCCTAAATAGGACGAACGGGGCCGCCTTGAACTGAATGACAATGCTCGAATGTCGTGCCTTCATCCGTTTGCCTGTACGCAGGTAGAATGGCACACCTGCCCAACGCCAATTATCGATCGAAAGCTTCAGAGCGGCGAAGGTTTCCGTATTCGAACTCGGCGAGACGTTCGGTTCGTCGCGATATGCAGGTACGGCCTTGTTGTCGATCGTGCCGGCGTCATACTGCCCTCGGACCGCGCGTCTCAGCACATCCTCGTCCGTGAATTGCTGAATTGCGTGAAGGATCTTGGCCTGTTCGTCCCGAACCGCATGAGCTTCGAACGAAACAGGCGGCTCCATTGCCGTCAGCGTCGTAAGTTGGAAGAGGTGATTCGGGATCATGTCCCGCAAAGCTCCCGCCGAATCGTAATAGCCGCCGCGTTGCTCGACTCCCAACGTCTCTGCCACGGTGATCTGGACATGGTCGATATAGTTTCGATTCCAGATCGGCTCGAAGATCGAGTTTCCAAACCGAAATACCAAAATATTCTGGACCGTCTCCTT
>JRYD01002022.1_pt1 | contig 11971 bp, 9 predicted proteins | sample 235311 | NCBI WGS metagenome assembly JRYD01 (sample SAMN03074213, study PRJNA261472) | activated sludge metagenome | biome: Common Effluent Treatment Plant; feature: Wastewater; material: Activated sludge; isolation source: activated biomass in a lab-scale reactor treating industrial wastewater at... | reverse complement strand
CTTGTCCTTTGACACTCGCAATAGCAACCGAATTCTGGGCAAAATATCAGCCCGCCGGGAAATCCTTGCTCAGCATCACCGCCTGGCTACCTGTCCCCATGATGGCGGTTGTTTTATTAACGATCATAGCCAGCCAGATCGAAAAAATTTACAGCTATTTGTCTTTGATCACTTTGGCTATTCCTGTTTATTTGCTCTATATCGTGATTATATTGTTTGTCGGGCGCGCGATGGCTTTCCTCTTTAAGTTAAAGATAAAAGAAGCCAGGACCCTGATCTTCAGTGGCGGAACCCGTAACTCACTTGTTGTATTGCCTTTGGCGCTGGCGCTGCCTGAAGATTTGCGCTACCCGGTCGTGGCAGTCATCGTTACCCAAACCATTGTAGAGCTGGTGGCGGAACTTTTTTATGTTCGCGTTGTACCAACATTTATTATGCCAGATACAATAAAAAGCAAATGACAGTGCAGGAAAAAGTTATGAAATGATAGAATCCGCTTATTCTCATTCATCATGATCCACGTATCATTTAACATGTCGCGCATCTATTACTCTAAGTGTGATAAGGTAGCTTGTGTAAATTACCTCTCTATATAAAATCTTAAAAATAATCATGAATCGACAGTCACTCACGACTCTTGTAAAAAAATTTATGAACGAAATCGCGTTATACAGACGCATATTGGCGCATCCACGATGCCCACGGGTCACCCGCATATGCCTCGGAGCCGCTGTTGCTTATGCCCTTTCCCCTATTGACCTGATTCCGGATTTTATCCCTATCCTCGGTTATATCGATGACGCCGTGATTTTGCCCATCCTCATATATATAGCTTTGAAATCTGTTCCACGAGAATTGATAGAAGAAATCAGAGTGCAAATAACGACCGCAGCCTCTTAACTAATCGTGTCAATTTTACCGATCCCGAAATTGCCTCAAGTTTCTCGCTGAATAAGGTCTACAATACGGTGAATTTCGGAAAAGAGGGAACCGGAATACCGCCCCAACAATGGGGTAATTTTCGAGCCTTCCGGTAATCGCGGCTTTTCTTGTTTCTTTCTCATCTTGAATGCGGGGAGTCATACCGTGATGGATCGAAATCTGCTCATCCAGACATCTTAGCACCGGGATAAAGTCTGGCTTTAGGTCTATCGGACTTAATGCTCTGCTTGCCACGCTGGCTGCAAAAATATTAGTATGCCAGGGAGCTCCCGGGTCATCCTACGATTCCACTATTTTGTGTTTTGGGATAAGTAGCTAACAATTTTCTCCTTCTCCGCTTTTGATATCACCGGCTTGCCCATAGTCTGCATGTTGACCCTCATGCGCTCAACCACCCCGGACCATTCCTCAGCAGTATGAAGTTTGGGGTCGGGTAATGCGTGGCACTGGGAGCATGTATTTTTAAAAGAAATTGCTCCGGGGGATTCAGGGGAAGGCAGGGAGCCCGGAGTCATTGGTTTCAAAGAACGAGCTTTTAAATAGGCTACTATAATTTCTTGTTCTTCAGCAGAAGGTGCTTTCATCCACATCATGCCCATCCGTTCCTCCCTCATGCCGGACATCATCGTTAATCGAGAGAACATTCTCTGCGCCACATCCGGCCATTCCTCCGATGTATGCATCGCGGGACTGGGAAGGTTATGACATTGAGTGCAGTAGCGTAATAATAGTTTAGCCCCTTCGCTTTCGGGGTCGGGCAGATCCTCCGGCTCTATCCCAGGCGGCAGGCGTCCACTCATCATCTCCTGCATCATCTCCATATGATTCTGATTCATCATTCCACAACACCTTTGTTGTGAATGTCCGTACTGATTTGTTATTAAAGTGGCAATGATTAAAACTGAAATAAAGATAACAAAAATTTTAATGAAGCGATCTCTACCCATAGCTCTACCCTCCCGGCTACGAAATATCTCTTTTCTTCTCTTCATACTCCTCTTTGTTTATTTCTCCACGGGCATAACGTTTTTTTAAGATATCCATAGCTGATTCTTCAACCTTTCCACGCTCACCTCTTCCTGCCGTGCGGGCAATCCATACTGCAAGGAGAACAATGACGATAATCACGAGAATCCAGAAGACCATATTGAAAAGCATCCAGATTCCCATCCCTCCATCCATAATCCAATTTCCAGTCATGATTACCCCCTATAAAATCATTTATGTTATAAAAGCAAAATATATGTACTCACTGTTGCCCGGCAGCTACACGCAGCCCATTTGCTACAGCTAAAAGCTCGGAAATCTCATGAAAAAGTACTGCAATGGCTACCGTCAATATTCCTAGAAGCGCTGATGGCACGAGAACGATGAGTATCAATAAAGAAAAAACAATATTTTGAAAACTTATCTTCTTTGCTCTCTTGCCAAGCCGAATTGCATAGGAAACTTTTGTGATATCGTCCGCCATTAATGCCACGTCAGCCGCTTCGATGGCGGCATCAGTTCCAGCCGTTCCCATGGCTATACCTACTGTTGCGCGTGCCAAGGCAGGTGCATCATTGACACCGTCTCCGACCATTGCGACAGCGCCGTATTCTTTTTCCAAGTCTTCTATTGCTTTAATTTTGTCTTCAGGCTTGAGTTCGGCTTTAAAATCATCGATACCGATTTCTTTAGAGATAGCGCGAGCGGTATTTTCATTATCTCCCGTCAGCATTATCACTTTAATACCCATACTGTGCAGATCGCTAATGATCTCAGTTGCCTCCGGCCTTATTTCATCTCTTACGGCGATAATGCCGTTGATCTTCTCTAACGTTCCGATAAGCATGACTGTTTTTCCATCTTGTGTTAGCTTTTCAATATCACTTTTAATGTGCTCGATATTTAGTTCCAATTCTTCGAACAACTCGGGCCTTCCAACGTAAATGACTTCACCATTGACGCTGGCTTTTACTCCTGAACCCGTAAATGATTCAAATTTTGTTATCTCATATGATGTTAAATTTCGTTCTCTAGCCTTCTCCACAATTGCCTGAGCTAAGGGATGTTCGGACATTCTCTCGACGCTATAAGCCGATTTTAACACGTGATCTTTATCACCGTTGAACGCTATTACCTCCGTAACGACTGGTTTTCCAATTGTGAGCGTGCCGGTTTTATCAAATGCTACCGCTTTGATTTTGCCAAGTTCTTCCAGGTACATGCCCCCCTTTATAAGCACTCCATGCTTTCCAGCTATTCCAATTCCGGCGGCGACTGCAATGGGAGTTGACATGACCAGGGCACAAGGGGCAGCAGCTACCAATAGAACAACGGCGCGAATTGCCCATTTCGAGACATCCCATCCCAAAATGAACGGGATCACAATAAGTAGCAATGAGGCCAACAGAACTAAGGGGCTGTATCTATTTCCGAATTTCTCAATAAAAAGCTGTGCCTTGCCCTTCTTCTCTTGAGCCTCCTCAACAAGTTGGATCATCTTTGAAAGGGTATTCTCTTCAAAAGAAGCTGTCGCTTTGATTTCCAATGCCCCTTCTTGATTGATTGTGCCGGCAAACACTTTCATGCCCACTTTCTTTTCGACAGGAATCGACTCTCCTGTGACAGGTGCCTCATTGATACTTGAATTTCCTTTTTCAATAACGCCGTCCGTGGGAATGGACTCTCCGGGGCGGATGATAAAAATATCGCCTGGCTTGAGGTCTTCCGCTTTTATTGTAGATTCATCTCCATTTTTAAGAATCCTGGCCTCCTTTGGGGCAAGGTCAAGAAGGTTTCTGATTGAGCTTCTGGTTTTGGCAAAAGTGTATTCTTCTATCCCTTCAGCGGTCCCATACAAAAAAACCAGAAAGGCAGCCTCATCCCACATGCCTAGTATCGCTGATCCTGCCGTTGCGCCGAGCATAAGGATTTCAATACCGATTTCATGTTCTTCAATTAATTCTTCTATACCTTCTCTTGCCCAGTGGTATCCCCCCAAAATAATAGCAATAATATAGATTGCGATTTCAACAGACGGTGGAATGACTCTGTCAATGTGAGACAGAAGAAATGCTACGCCTGTTATAAAACCGGCAATCAAGGCATTTCGAAGCGGAGGATGTGTGTACCACTTACCTTCAAAAATCTCTTCCTTTGCCATTCAATAAACTCCTATACAAATGAACTTTCATCATAATATCAGAGCAAACCTTAAAATGACTCGTTTATTCCAAAGAGTTTTTAATTCTTCTCTTGCTGTCCCAGCATGGATAAAATTTTCTTGAAGTTTTCAAGGCCAACAATGCTCCTAATCTCAGCTATGGCATCTATCGACATATAGGCCATTTTAAGGGCAGTTTCCTGCAATAACTTTGTTTCTTCCTTAACCTGTGTAATGTCGAAATTCGGGTCCTGCATTAAGTTGTTAATTTTCATACGAGCGATGTCGTAGTCCGCTTCTATTCTTCTCAGGGGATAAACATATTTATCGGGGATCATGGATAATGATTTTTTTTGTTTTTCCGTGAGCTGCAGGCTATTGGCATTTATAAGGAGCTTGTCTACTACACTGCTCATCCTTGGTGCCATGCCAGTTGTGGGTATGGACTCTTTGACTTTCGAACTGCTATTATTTTGAAAAGATTCGTCCTGCTGCGGCATCGCAGAATAGGCAAACGAATATGAAATCACTGATGTAATGATTATTAAGAATGTAGCAAATCTACTCATATTAACACCTCCGTTTCATATGATTATTTTTATAAAATCTTCACGCTATTTTTTTTCGAAAATCGCGCTAAATAGCACCTTCACCCCTTTCTCCGGTCCTTATCTTTACGACTTCGTCCACCGTATACACAAAGATCTTCCCGTCACCCGGACGGCCGGTATGGGCATGCGTCGAAATAATATTGACGACTTCATCGGCAATCTTATCCGAAACAACGATCTCCAATTTAATTTTTTTGACGTAACCTATCGAATCCTCGATGATTTTATCTTGAGATCCCTCTGCGCGTGCCTTGCCAAAACCTTTTATTTCCGAGACGGTTACACCCGGCAAATCGGCTCTTTCTTTTAAGGCATCGATCACTTTCGTGAGCATAAACGGCTGAATAATGGCTTTAATCTCCTTCATGACAGAACCTCCCTGAATTAGATTTCTACTTCAGCTTTTTCTTTTCCAAGCCAGCTGTATAGTGCCGGAAGCACCAGCAGAGTAAGCAGCGTTGATGTGACAAGCCCGCCGATAACAACGGTCGCAAGCGGTCTTTGCACCTCCGCTCCTGCGCTGGTAGAAAGTGCCATGGGTATGAAACCGAAGCTCGCGACGAGCGCAGTCATAAGGACCGGGCGGAGACGTATTTCCGCTCCTTCGCGGGCCGCCTCTGCTGCGCTCTTTCCTTCCTTTCTCTTCTGAATTATATAAGACATGAGTACGACCCCATTGAGAACTGCTATACCAAAAAGAGCGATAAACCCTATGCCGGCAGAGATGCTAAACGGCATTCCTCTGAGGAATAACGCGATTATTCCACCCGTAGCCGCCATTGGTATATTGAGATAGATCATGATAGCAGGACGAACCGACCCGAACGTCGTGTAGAGGAGCACGAATATGAGAAACAGCGCCATCGGGACAACGATTGCCAGTGTCGAGCTCGCCCTCTGAAGGTTCTCGAACTGTCCTCCCCATTCGATCCAGTATCCGGGTGGAATCTCAACCTCAGCATCCACAGCTTTCTGCGCATCAGCGACGAAACCCGCGAGGTCTCGCCCCCTTACGTTGGCTTCGACGGAAAGACGCCTGTGAATGTTCTCCCTGCTTATCTGCACCGGACCCTCTTCCACGGTTATTTCTGCCAATTGACTTATAGGTATCAGTCTTCCATTATTGTCCGAGACTCTGATGTTCTTGATGCTGTCGAGGTCCTCACGGTCTTCCGGCATGAACCTCACCTGCATAAAGAAGCGTTTTTGCCCTTCAAGCACCTGACCAACCACTTTTCCCCCAATGGCTTCAACGGTATCCAGTATTTGCTCGGCGTTGATCCCGTAGCGTGCAATAGCGTCACGGTTTATGATGACTCTCATGTAGGGGAGACCCGCTACCTGTTCGGCTTTGGTATCCGCAGCGCCGGGAACTTTTGAAACCGTCCTTACTACTTTATCCCCAAGCTCTTTCAGCGTGTCGAGGTCGTCTCCGTAAATGTTAATCGCGACGTCGGATCTGACGCCCGCTATTAATTCCTGTACCCTGAGCTCTATCGGCTGGGAGTAGCTGAACATCGTGCCCGGAAGGGATTTTTCAAGCTCTTCGTTCATTTTCTCAATGAGCTCTTCTTTTGTGTCCGCAGTCTTCCATTTATCTTCGGGTTCAAGTATCACGTAAATGTCCGATATCTCGACTCCCATGGGATCAGTTGCTATCTCCGCCCTGCCTGTACGTGACACGACGGTTACCACTTCGGGAAATTTCTTGAGAATTTTTTCCACCATCGTCGTGTTCCGTATGGACTCTTCGAGCGATACGCTCGGGAGCCTCCACGCCTGAAGCGCGATTGCCCCTTCGTCGAGCCTTGGGATGAACTCGGCGCCCATAAAGGGAACTACAAACAGACTCATAAGAAAAATTACGACGGCAATCGCCGCTGTCCTCTNNCGTCTTCCTGATTATAAAAGTTTCCTTTTCATCCGTGGTTCTGCGGAGAAAATAGGATGCCAGAACCGGCATGAGGGTAAGAGCGAGAATGAGCGAGCCGATCAAGGCGAAGATGACAGTCAGCGCCATGGGTGTGAACATCTTTCCCTCCACCCCTTTGAGCGTGAGTATCGGGAGATATACGATGATGATGATTCCTACTGCGAACACTATTGGTCGCACCACTTCCTTTCCGGATTCGAGTATGACTCCAATAATATTTTCTCTGCTTTTTGTTCCTGTGCCGGTTTCCTGATTTGCATCTTTGGTTCTTCTCTCGGACAGGTGCCGCACGATGTTCTCGATCATCACCACGGAGCCGTCAACTATTAGTCCGAAATCTATCGCGCCAAGACTCATCAGGTTTCCGGAAATGCCGAAATAGTTCATCCCGGTAAACGCAAACAGCATTGAAAGAGGTATAGCGGAAGCCACGATTAAACCGGCCCTGAAATTCCCCAGGATGAGAAAGAGAATGACGATTACAAGGAGAGCGCCTTCTGTGAGGTTTTTTGTGACAGTCTTAATGGTCTTTCGCACCAGCTCCGTCCGGTCGTAATATGTATCAATGGTCACGCCGGGAGGGAGGGATTTTTTTATGTCCTCGATTTTTTCCTTCACGCGGTTTACCACGGTTCTCGAGTTCTCTCCGATCAGCATCATCACGACTCCCGTGACGGCTTCTCCCTTGCTGTCGCGTGTAACGGCTCCCTGCCTGACCATGGGCGCGAATTTCACCTCCGCAATATCCCTTATATATATGGGTGTCCCCTCGTTCCTGCTGCTGACAACTACATTTCCGATATCGGATAGCTCCTTGATAAGCCCCTCGCCGCGTATCAGATACTGCTCCTGGTTGCGCTCTATGTAAGCCCCACCTGCATTGGAATTGTTTTTTTCGAGGGCTTCGAAAACCTGGTCGATGGGAAGGTTATATGAGACGAGCTTTTCTGCATTAAGCGCAACTTCGTAAGTTTTGAGCTCACCCCCGTATGTGTTGACCTCGACGACGCCGGGAACGGATTTCAGTTTGAACGCGATGTCCCATTCAAGAATCGAACGAAGTTCCATTAACGAATAGCCTTCGCCCTTTACCTCGAATTGATAAACCTCACCCAGACCGGTTGAAATGGGGCCCATTTCCGGCGTACCGAACCCTTCGGGAATCATCTCCCGCGCCTGGGGCATTCGCTCCATAACCAGTCTTCGGACAAAGTAAATATCCATGCCTTCCTCAAAATAGACGGTTACGGCGGAAAGGCCGAACCGCGATACGGAGCGTATGCTCTCGATACCCGGCAGTCCCGACATTGCAGTTTCAACCGGAAAAGTTATGAACCGTTCAACTTCCACAGGGCCCAGACCGGGCGCGTTTGTCAGTATCTGTACCTGATTGGGCGTAACGTCCGGCACCGCATCGATCGGGAGTTGAAACATCGCGCGCACGCCGATAGCTATTATCACAAGAGTAAATACTATGATCAGAAATCTGTTGCCTAAGGAAAATTCCAGGATTCTGTTTAACAATTTATTTTCTCCTTATTGTCAGTCTGCATCACCTTCTCCGATCTCTTCTTTTAATAGAACGGATTTAAGATAGAACCCCCCTCCCGTAACCACGATATCACCGGTCTTGAGTCCGCTTACAACTTCGACATACTCTCCGGATTCCTTACCCAGTTCCAGTTCTCTTAATTCGAAAATGTTTTCATTCTCCGCAACGAATACGGATGTTTTTCCGCGTATCTGTTGTATGGCCGCACCTGGTATCGAGATTACTTCTTTCGTCTCCATGGAGGGCGTTGAGATTCTGGCCGTGGCGAACATGCCGGGTTTTAGTTTGCGATCCAGGTTATCAACTTCGACTCTCGCCTTTGCGGTTCTCGTGGATTCGTCGAGGATATCACTTATATAAGTGACCGTTCCTTTGAATTGTGCATCCGGTAAAGAATCGACCTTTACGGTTACATCTTTTCCGATATTTATCCATTCGAGGTCTTTTTCGTATATATCGAGCTGAATCCAGAGGTGGGTAAGATCGGCTATGACATACGGTTTATCTTCGGGGTTTATCAGCTCGCCCAGGACAATATGTTTCTCTACGACTGTGCCGTCAAATGGTGCCAGTAAGGGAAAATGAGACGGCGGGTGTTCTCCTGATGACCATGAAAGGTTATTAATCTCCTTATCCGTAAGACCTAGTAGTCTAAGCGTTTCGCGAGCTGTATTCTGATCCGCTTCCGAGCGAAGGAATTCCCCCTTTGCATCAAGATATTCCTTTTCCGACGATATCTGTTTTTTATACAGACGATCTTCCCTCTGATAGTTTGCGCGCGCAACCTGCAAATTGGCCTTGGCCTTGAGGTAATCAGCCTTGGCCTGACCCAGTTCAATACTATCAAGCTCGGCGAGAATCCGACCTTTTTGCACACGATCTCCGAGCAGGGCTTTGATATCTATGGCCCTGCCGGGAATGCGGGGGCTTACATGAGCAATTCTGGTTTGATCAGGCTCTATGACGGCAGTGGTTTTTATTTCGCCCCCAAGATCGCGCAGCTCAACAGGAGCGGTTTTTAGATTCAAAGTTTTAAGAGCCTCGGGAGAGAGTTTTACATGCTCTTCTGCATCCGAATGTTCCTCTCCCTGTTCATCACTGTGATTCTCATGAATGGCATCACCATCCTCTGTCTTTTCGGACTGGTCCGGCCCACATCCGATCATGACCTGGATAATCGAAAATACTGCGATAATAACGGTGTATAAGATTATTTTCCGTCTCATTTTATTTCTCCTGCTTTTTTAAAGCTGCTTTGATATCGTGTTTTATCGCCGTCGGCTTTGGAATCAGATTGTTGCATCTCCTCTATCGGCGTGCCGGTGAGCCTCTCGAGATTGGCGAGTGAGAGATGGTATGATCTCAGCGCCTGTATATACTGGAAGTCGGCATCGAATACCGTCCTCTGCGCATCAAGCACGTCAAGGAGCGAGAACTTTCCCTCCCTGTACCCCTCGAAGATTGATTCGTATGCGCTTTGCGCGTCGCGTAGAATTTCATTCTTCAGCAGCAACACTTCTTCATAAGCGCTTGTCAGGTCTTTATACGCTGCGGTCAGAGACGCGTAGGCTCCGACCTCGGCGCTCCTTTTTTCTTCCTCTCCTTGTGAAATCCTGCGGCGCGCCTCAAGAATATTTCCCTGGTTACGGTCGAAGAAGGGGAGGGGTATCGATAACTCCACGACAAAGGCGTTATCGTCCTTTTCGCTTATGTGTCTGTACCCCCCGCTGACGATTGGGTCTGGTATGGCTTTTGCCTTTTCAAGCTTCAGTGCCGCTTCTCTTTGCTCCATTTCGGCAGCCCAGCGCGCAATATCGGGGTTTTGTGAAATAAATTCTGCAAGATGGTCATATGAGGGTATGGGGAGAACCTGATCGAGATTGCCATCGGCGTACTCGAACAACGGCTGCGTGCTTCCCCATTGCAAGACGAGCTGTTTTCTTGCCGCCTCCAGCTCCCGCCGGGCTCGCGCAAGACTGATCTCGGTCTGGGACAATGCGACCTTTGCCCGCCTTTCCTGTATGGGGGATATCTCTCCCGCAGAAGCCTGCTCTGCTACCGTGTTGTAAACACGCTTTGCAAGAGCGGCTAATTCTTCGGAAAGCTTTAATTGTTTTTGTGCTGCAAGCACATCCGTAAACGCTTTGGCTGTGTTTGTGAATACATCGAGCCTCACAGTTTCATAATCCCAACCTGCAAGGTTTGTGTTGAGAGCGGCAAGTTTCTTTCTCTTTGAAATTTTACCAGCCAAAGGTATGAGCTGGCTTAATAGAATCGTGGTTTCAGTACCCTTAAATCCTTCAACCGACCCCGTGCCGCCAAAATCCTCAAGAAGCGATTCAAGTTCGGGGTTCGGCAGCAACCCTGCCTGGAGTGCCTGAGCCTCCCGCGCACGCACCTCCCAGGAAAATGCTTTCAGCTGCGGATTTCTAATGAGGGCCAGTGACAGGGCCTGACGCAATGTGATTGAACCGGTCGGCTCATTATATCCTTCAGAAATAACAAATTCATCATCGCCATTTATCGGGTTGTATGTCTTTATATACTTTCCCAAGGGCCTTGGTTGTGCTCTGAACGGCTCCTCTGCATAACTGCTGCTACTTAGAACAATCCCCAATATAACTACTCCCAAAATTTTCACGTACATATAAAATCTCCTTGAAGAGGTCGAATATAATAGGTGGAGTTGTACTGATTGAATTACGCAAAAATCCCCGTACTCCATTCAGGAGTCAGATAATTGCGCAAAGGTTTTAGGGAGATTTAACAGATGAGAATATTTGTTTGGAGTGTTTCTAAAAAGCTATTGCCAACGGGAAGTTCCTGCCTGATTAATCCTTGTTTAAAGTTTTCCTGAAACCATGAAGATGGAATGACGTATGCCGCAAAAGCATAGGCATCAATCAGAGGAGCCAAATCGATAGAAGATAATAATTTATGTTCTGAGTTGTTATCGGAAACACGGACATNNAACGGTTGATTTTTGAATGATCAGTGATATCAGGATACCAGTCATCATTAGAAATTGGCTTTAAGACGGACTCGCAGCATAACCCTGAATCATAACTTTCTAATGTTATATGACCGTCCGTGCCAAAGCATAAAGCGACGCCTGGCAGTAACATCTGCAGAAGCATGAGTAAAACAATAAAAGCCGTGTAGACAGACCGAAATGAGCTTTTGTAAAATTTAGCAACAGGCATGGTCATTTACAATTCAAGCAACTTGAATATAGCTGGGATTATAAATAAATTTATGCGAATTACAAATCCCTTGACATGAAATTGAAATAGCAAGTGGTGCGTCCGATAAGAAACCTTATGTTAACTAGCGGATGGGACCGGTCATTATAGTCTCTGTAAACCCCTTTCGTTTTTGTCATTCCAAAAGACGGTACTGCCGGTGCGGAAAAACCCCGCGATACGCATTTTGAAAGCGAGGTTCCCGCTTCAAAGTGGCCACGCTGCTGTGCTGTCGCTCCTTGGTGTCCACACTTCTCATGCCGTGTTTCTAAACGAAACACCTTTTTGACGGGGCTGTTTCCGGGTCCGCAGGCTTGCGGATTCCCTTCATAGCCCCTGTGTCAAACCGGCCAGTCCGTCGCGGCTGTCCGCTACCAACATGAGGCGTATCATCGGGCTTTTTCCGCCGACAAATGCCTCCCGCTTTCTCCCCCCTATTAATGACAACCGCCTGTCACTTGCGAAACAGGCACATCTCCTTTCCGGTTTTCCTCAAATCTTGCTTTTTAGCCGCGCGCGCCGCCCGTTCAATGGCCTGCCCGC
>JRYD01000862.1_pt1 | contig 12019 bp, 9 predicted proteins | sample 235311 | NCBI WGS metagenome assembly JRYD01 (sample SAMN03074213, study PRJNA261472) | activated sludge metagenome | biome: Common Effluent Treatment Plant; feature: Wastewater; material: Activated sludge; isolation source: activated biomass in a lab-scale reactor treating industrial wastewater at... | reverse complement strand
GCACAACGACGGGCTCATCAGGGGCGCTTACTTTAGGCAGATGTACGGCGACGAGGTCTTCGGGTTTTTCAAAAAGGTTAAAGACATATTCGATCCGGAAAGGATCTTCAACCCGCATAAAAAGACCGACGCCGATCTGTCGTATTCAATGCAGTTCATAAAAAAAGATAATGAGCATAGTGTTTAAAGTTTTTGTGGTTTTTCCGTCTTAATACGAAATTAAAATAATGCATATAATGTTGGTTGAATGTTTATTTAAAGGAGAAGCGTAATGGATGCAATACCCAAAGGCAGCAGAGACAAGCTCGAGCAGCTTATCATAAACACTATAAGGACACTTTCCATGGACGCCGTCCAGAAGGCCAACTCCGGCCATCCGGGCACCCCCATGGCGCTGGCGCCGGTGGCGTTCACCATATGGGACAAGTTCATGAAGTTTAATCCGAAGAACCCCGACTGGCCCGGCCGCGACCGCTTCGTCCTTTCGAACGGCCATGCTTCGATGCTGCTTTACAGCCTCCTTCATCTGACGGGTTACGACGTTTCGCTGGACGACATAAAAACATTCAGACAGCTCCACAGTAAATGCGCCGGACACCCCGAATACGGGCTCACCCCCGGTGTCGAAACGACCACCGGCCCCCTCGGCCAGGGGGTTGCGACGTCCGTCGGCATGGCGATTGCCGAAAGGTGGCTCGCCGCTTATTTCAACAAGCCCGGGCACGAGATTCTCAATTACAACGTATACGCCGTCTGCGGAGACGGGTGCATGATGGAAGGGATTTCGGGCGAGGCCGCGTCGCTCGCGGGGCACCTCGGGCTCAGCAACCTCATATGGTTTTACGACAACAACCACATCACGATCGAAGGGCACACGGCCCTTGCGTTCAGCGAAGACGTAGCCGCGAGGTTCATGGGATACAACTGGCACGTTCAGAGGGTGGGGGACGCGAACGACCTCGAAATGCTGGCCGAAGCCATAGAGCGGGCGCTTCACGAGGACGAGCAGCCCTCGCTGATCATCGTCGACAGCCACATAGGATACGGGAGCCCGAACAAGCAGGACACCTCGGCAGCCCACGGCGAGCCGCTCGGCGAGGAAGAGATAAGAAAGACCAAGATAAATTACGGCTGGGACCCGGACAAGAAGTTCTACGTCCCCGAGGAAGTAAAAGAGTACAGGAAAACCATTATAAGGAAGGGCGCCGTCGCCGAGGAAGAGTGGAACAAGAAGTTCAGCGCCTACGAGAAGGTATATCCTGACCTCGCGAAGGAGTTCAGGAGACTCCAGGACAGGGAAATGCCCGAGGGATGGGAAAAGGCCCTCCCGGTATTCCCGCCCGACCCCAAGGGGCCGGCCACGCGTTCGGCGAACAGCAAGATATTAAATGCAATAGTTCCGGTATACCCGTTTCTCCTCGGCGGTGCGGCCGACGTCGGCTCTTCGACCAAGACCTACATCGAGGGCGCGGCCAGCTTCGAGAAGGGGATTTACGACGGCAGGAACTTTCACTTCGGCATAAGGGAAAACGCCATGGGGGCCTCCGCGAACGGAATGTGTCTCAGTAAGCTAAAGCCCTACACGGCCACATACTTCGTATTCTCGGACTACATGAGAGCGACTGTCAGGCTCGCGTGCCTGATGCAGATACCGGTCGTTTTCACGTTCACGCACGACAGCATAGGCCTCGGCGAGGACGGCCCCACGCACCAGCCGATAGAGCACCTGGCCTCGCTCCGCGCCATGCCGAACCTGGACGTCATAAGGCCGGCCGACGCGAACGAGCTGAGCCAGCTCTGGAAATATATAATGACCGTGAAAGACCGCCCGGTAGCGCTGATACTCACGAGGCAGAACGTCCCGACATTCGACAGGAGCGTTTACGCCCCGGCCGAGGGGGCGCTCCGAGGGGCGTACGTGATCGCCGACAGCGGCAAGAAACCCGAGCTTATACTCATAGGCACGGGCTCTGAGGTGCAGCTCTGTCTCGGGGCGTACGAGGTCCTGAAGAAAGAAGGAGTGAAGGTCCGCGTGGTGAGCATGCCCTGCTGGTCTCTATACGAGATGCAGGGGCCCGAGTACTGGGAGGAAGTGCTGCCGTCTTCCGTACACGCGAGGGTCTCCGTCGAGGCGGGCTCCACTTTCGGATGGCGGAGGTACGTAGGCCCGTACGACATGGGGGGCGTCATAGGCATCAGCACGTTCGGGGAATCGGCTCCTATAGGCGACCTTCTTCCCGAGTTCGGATTCACCGTCGAGCACGTCGTCGCCAAGGCCAAAGAGGTCCTCAACAACAACGCGAAAAAGAAATCGGGTAAAACCGCGAAAAAATGACGTAGATTTAATAAGATATCGCCGGAAGTTCCGTCGGGCGAACCGAAAACTCAAAGTATGGGGGAAAACGAATGTCGAGAATCCAGGAATTGACCGAGCTCGGTCAGTCGATTTGGTATGACTATATAAGGAGATCGTTTTTAACCTCGGGGGAGTTAAAGGCCCTCATAGACGAGGGACTCAGGGGCGAAACCTCGAACCCTTCCATCCTAGAAAAGGCGATAGCCGGAAGCTCCGATTACGACGAGGACCTAAAGGCGCTCGTCGCCGAAGGGAAATCCGTCAACGACATTTACGAGGCGCTCGCGCTAAAGGATATAGCGATGGCCGCCGACTTCTTCAGGCCACTATACGACGAGACTAAAGGCCGGGACGGATTCATAAGCCTCGAAGTGAGCCCGACGCTCGCCAACAACACTAAGCAAACCATCAAGGAAGCGAAGCGCTATTACGTCACCCTTGAGCGTCCGAACGTCATGATCAAGGTGCCTGCCACGAAGGCCGGCATCCCCGCGATAACGGAGCTCATCGCCTCGGGCGTAAACGTAAACGTAACGCTCATATTCAGCCTGGAGCAATATAAGGCCGTGGCCGAAGCGTACTTAAAAGGCCTTGAGAAGCTCGCCGCGAACGGCCCGTCCGTGTTCAAGGGGCACAGGGTGGACAGGGTCGCCTCTGTTGCGTCGTTCTTTGTAAGCCGTGTGGACACCGCCATCGATCCGCAGCTCGAAAAGCGCGGCAACAAGGACCTTCAGGGCAAGATAGCGGTCGCCAACGCAAAGATCGCATACGATGACTTCAGGAATATATTCAAAGGGAAGAGATGGAAGAAGCTCGCAGACGCCGGGGCCAGGGTGCAGAGGCCTCTCTGGGCGAGCACGAGCACGAAGAACCCCGCATACTCAGACACGCTTTACGTGGACGAGCTCATAGGCGCTGATACCGTGAACACCGTCCCGCCGGCTACGTACAAGGCGTTTAAGGACCACGGCAATCCCGCGCTCACGATTACCAAGGGCGTCAAGAAGGCGAAGGATGATGTGAAGAAGCTCGGCAAGCTCGGCATCAGCCTCGATGACGTGACGAAGAAGCTCCTTAAGGACGGCGTCGCCCAGTTCGCGGATTCGTTCAAGACCCTTATGTCGAGCATCGAGCAGAAGAAAAAGCAGCTCGAAGCCGACAAGGAGGCATATACCGCATCCCTGGGAAAGTATCAGGAGGCCGTGGATAAGAGGCTCGACGAAATCGCGGCCGACAACGTCGTGCAGAAGATCTGGAATTTCGATTATATGGTCTGGAGGGACGACCCCACCGAAATCAGCAACAGGCTCGGGTGGCTTCACATACCCGAGGTAATGATGGACGCCCTTCCGGATATAAATAAGGTGGTGGACGAGGTAAAGGCCGACGGTTACAAGAACGCCCTCCTCTTGGGAATGGGCGGGTCGAGCCTCGCGCCGCTTGTCATACGTGAAACGTACGGTGTGAAGAAGGGCTACCTCGACGTCGCCGTTCTCGACAGCACCGACCCGGGGGCTGTGCTCGAACAGAGAAAACGCCTCAACTTGTCGAAGACCGTCTTCATAGTCTCGACCAAATCCGGCGGCACCGCCGAGACACTTTCGTTCATGAAATATTTCTATAACGAGACGCTGGCCGAGGTCGGCAAAAAAGATGTCGGCCGGCATTTCATAGCCATAACCGACCCGGGAAGCGGGCTCCAGAAGATAGCGACCGATCTTAAGTTCAGGAAGATTTTCCTTAACGACCCCAACATCGGCGGCCGTTATTCGGCCCTCTCTTTCGTGGGCATTCCGCCCGCGGCGTTTCAGGGGGTCGACCTCGACACCCTCCTCGGAAGGGCGATAACCATGCTCCGTAACAACGAGAGCTGCAGCGATTCCGGTAAGGGCGATCAATCCGGCGTATGGCTGGGCGCGATACTGGGCGAGCTCACGAAGGCCGGCCACGATAAGGTGACGCTGGTCGCGTCGCCGCCCATACAGGGCTTCGGCTCGTGGGTCGAGCAGCTCATAGCCGAGAGCACGGGCAAGGAAGGAAAGGGCATACTGCCCGTTGACAGGGAGCCGCTCGCTGCCCCCGAGTTTTACGCCAACGACAGGCTCTTCGTGTACCTTCGCCTCGTAAACGACAACACCTACGACAGGCAGGTCAAGGCCCTCGAAAAGGCCGGGCATCCCGTCGTCTACATCAACCTGAAAGATATTTACGACCTCGGAGGAGAGTTCTTCAGGTGGGAGATGGCGATATCTATCGCCGGGCGCATAATAGGCATCCACCCCTTCAACCAGCCGAACGTAGAGGCGGCGAAGGTGCTCGCGCGGAACATGATAGCCGAGTATCAGAAGAAGGGTCAGCTCCCTCCGATGAACGCGAACGAGCTCACGGAAGGCGACATAACGGTTTATTCGGACTTTAAGGCGAAGAGCCTGGAAGAGGCGCTTACGAAATTCCTTGCCTACGCGAAGCCCGGAAGGGACGAGGGCAAGGGAAGGAGCTACGTCGCGTTTCAGGCTTACGTAAAGCCGACGGACGAAACCTACGCCGCGCTCCAGAAGCTGCGAAGCAAGGTGCAGAGAAAGTACAAACTCGCGACGACCGTCGGATACGGCCCGAGGTTCCTCCATTCCACCGGGCAGCTCCATAAAGGCGACGCGGGGCACGGGCTCTTCATACAGTTCACCTCCGAAAAGCCCGAGGACGCTCCCATACCGGACGAGCCGGGCAAGAAGGCGTCGTCGATCTCCTTCGGCGTGTTCATAAACGCCGAGGCCCTCGGCGACCGTCAGGCGCTCCTCGACAACAAGCGTAAGGTGCTCACGTTCCACCTCGGTGAAAACGTGGTCGGAGGCATAAACAAAATCGCGAAACTTCTTTAGAAGGGAGAAGAGTGATAAAGGCATTCATATTCGATCTTGACGGCACGCTCGTCCAGACCGAAGCGTTAAAAGCGAAATCATACGCGCGGGCTGCTGTAGAGCTCGACGGCGGGCTGACTGAGGACGAGGTGATAGCCGCGTTCAAGGATTACGTCGGCCTTTCGCGGAAGGAAGTCGCCGAGGGGCTTCTGAAGCATTTCGATCTCGGCGCAAAGGCCGCCGCGAGGATGAAGGAGTTCGGCGTTTCGGCGCCGTGGCAGGCGTATGTAGAGATAAGACTCAAGAGCTATTTTCAGATGATATCGGATCCTGAAATTTTGAAAGAGCATTTATGTCCCTATAACTATGGACTACTTAAGAAGGTGAAGGATGAAGGTTACCCAACGGGCCTCGGGACGATGTCACACAGGGAAGAGGCCTACCGTGTGATGGACGTCCTCGGCATTGCGGACGATTTCGATTTCGTCGCCACGATAGAGGACGTAGACAGGGGAAAACCCGATCCCGAGATATATAACCTCCTGGCCGGGGAGCTCGGGACGGAGCACGACGAGTGTCTCGTCATAGAGGATTCGGCGTCGGGCGTCAAAGCGGCGCTCGCGGCCAGGATGTACTGCATGGTGGTGACGACGGACTACACGCGCGCCGGGGTTCACGCCCTGCCGCCGTCGCCCGAAATGAGAGTACTCGACGATGCAACGCGCCTCATTCCGGCGGTAGACGAGTTCGTGCAAGAGCTCGGCGGCGCTAAGGAGAGTGCGGGTTGAGCGGATCTCCGGACAAGAGCGAAAAGGCCCTTCAGGACAGGCTGAAAAAGGAGGCCGGGATAAGCGCCGTCGATCTCGTATCCCCGGGCATGATACTCGGGCTCGGCACGGGGAGCACCACTCATTTCGCCCTCGAAGAGCTCGGCAAGAGGCTCGCCGATGGCAGACTGAAAGACATAGTCGGCATACCGAGCTCTCTGGACACGGAGAAAAGCGCCAGGGAATTCGGTATACCGCTTATTACGTTCGACGACAAGCAGGCGATAGACCTCACTATAGACGGGGCCGACGAAGTGGACCCTAACCTTAACCTCATAAAAGGGGGCGGGGGGGCGCTGCTGCGCGAGAAGGTGCTCGCCCAGGCGAGCAGGCGGAACGTTATGGTCGTCGATGAGAGCAAGATGTCGCCCAGGCTCGGGACACATTTCCCCGTCCCGATAGAGGTAATACCGTTCGCGTGGCGGCCCGTGGCCGAGTTCCTGAAATCGCTCGGCGGCGAGCCTGTTCTCCGGAAGAAGAACGACGGGCAAACATATGAAACCGACCAGTCGAATTACATACTCGACTGCAGGTTCGGCCCTATAGAGAACCTCGACGAGCTGGCTTCGAAACTCGGACAGAAGGCCGGGATAGCCGAGTTCGGGATTTTCATCGGGACCGCGAGCGAGATTATAGTGGCCACGTCTCACGGGATAAGATATCGAAAGCGGAATGATTCTTAAAAGCATCGGGAGGTGAAGGCACAGGTGGTTATCGTAGAGCCGTCCATACTCTCGGCCGATTTCACTCGGCTCGGCGAGGCCGTTTTAGAGGCCGAAAAGGCCGGGGTCTCGTGGATACAGATAGACGTCATGGACGGGCGCTTCGTGCCGAACCTGAACTTCGGCCCGGGCACCGTGGCCGCCATAAGGCCTCTCGTAAAATTAAAACTCGACGTCCATCTCATGATCGTCGAGCCTGAAAAGTACATAGCGGATTTCGTAAAAGCCGGCGCCGACCGCATCATCGTTCACCAGGAAGTCTGCCCGCACATTCACCGCGTCCTCGAATCGATAAGAGAGCACGGCATTCAGGCGGGGGTGACGCTCAACCCCGGGACCGCTCCCTACGCTATAGAGGAAGTCCTCGAGCTTGCGGATTTTATCCAGGTGATGGGCGTCAACCCGGGATTCGGCGGCCAGAAGTTCATACGCACGCAGCTCGACAAGATACGGATTCTGAAAGAGATGCTGAACACGAGGGGGCTCGACGTGCCTATCGGGGTTGACGGCGGGATAGACCTCGAAAACGTGCGCGATATCGTAGAGGCGGGGACGACCGTGCTGGTAGCCGGATCGAGCGTCTACAACACCCGCGGCTCGGTCAAGGAGAACGTCTCGGGCCTTCTGGCCAGGGTCGCCTGACAAAAGATTGATTCAGAGGGAACAAGAAGGACAAAACTCAATCCAATTATACAGGAGGTCGACATGAAGATAGCGATGGTAGGACTTGGAAAAATGGGCGGCAATATGACGGAGCGCCTGATGCAGGACGGTCACGAGGTCGTCGTATGGAACCTCACGCCGGAACCGGTCGAGGAATATGCGAAGAAGGGCGCGATACCGTCGAGCTCGATAGCGGACATGGTCAAGAAGCTGCCGAAGCCGAGGGTGGTGTGGCTCATGGTCCCTTCGGGAAAGCCGGTCGACCAGAATATCAGGGAGCTCAAAAAGCACCTCAAGAAGGGCGACATAATAATCGACGGCGGAAACTCCGAATGGCAGGATTCGCAGAAGCGCGCCAAGGGCCTCCAGTCCTCGGGCATCGAATTCATCGACTGCGGGACGAGCGGCGGCGTATGGGGGCTTAAGGAAGGGTACTGCCTCATGTACGGCGGGAATAAAGCGGCCGTCGATCACGTGGAGCCCATATTCAAGACCCTCGCACCGAGGTACGGCTACCTTCACTGCGGCCCTGTGGGTTCCGGCCATTACGTGAAGATGGTGCACAACGGCATAGAGTACGGCCTCCTTCAGGCATACGCCGAGGGGTTCGCCGTTCTCCACAGCTCGCCGTTCGACATCGACCTTCAGGCCGTGAGCAGGGTTTGGAAGCACGGGAGCGTCATACGCTCGTGGCTCCTCGACCTGGCCGAGCGCGTGTTCAAGTCGGACCCGACTCTGTCGGACCTCGATCCCTATGTCTGGGACAGCGGCGAGGGCAGGTGGACCGTCGAGGCGGCGCTTCATCAGAATGTGCCCGCGCCGATTATCACGGCGTCGCTCATAGCGAGGATTCAGTCGAGGGATAGCGATTCCTTCGCCATGAAGACAATCGCCGCGCTCAGGAACCAGTTCGGCGGACACGCTGTAAAGAAGAAGGCCGACGACGGAAAGTAACGGAGCCGAACGTATTTTCTGGGCTCTAAAAATCGAATTATATAAAAGGGGACGCATATGGCACAGGTAAACGACTGCGTAATCGTAATATTCGGCGCTTCGGGCGACCTCACGAAGAGAAAGCTCCTGCCGGCGCTCTACGCGCTTTTCAGGCAGGGGCTTCTTCCGGACAATTTCGCCATACTGGGCACCAGCAGGTCGCCGTTTACGGACGACGCCTACAGGCAGAAGACTGTCGAGGACATTTCCACCTACGGTGGGCTCAAGGACGCGGACAAGGGCAAGCTCGGGGACTTCGCGAAGCACGTCTACTATCAGGCCATGGATGCGACCGACCTCAATCATTACGCCGACCTCAAGAAGAAGCTCGCCTCCATAGATTCGGAAGCCAAGACCGGCGGGGATTACATCTTCTACCTCTCGACGTCGCCGAGTCTCTATTCCTCCATAGCGGGGAACCTCGGCGACAGCGGCCTTTCGAAACAAGGCGACGGCGGCACGCCGTGGCGGCGCATAATCGTCGAAAAGCCGTTCGGGCGCGACCTTGAATCGGCGAAAAAGCTGAACGCAGACCTCCAGAGCAAGTTCGAAGAGGAGCAGATCTACAGGATAGACCACTACCTCNNAGAGCCGCCCTCGATTTTCGACGCGACCGACGTCAGGAACGAGACGATAAAGATATTCAGGTCTCTCCGCCCGATAAAGCCCGGGGACGTGGCGAAGCAGGTCGTAAGGGGCCAGTACACGGAATCGATAATAGACGGGAAGAAAGTGGCGGGCTACAGGCACGAAAAGGACGTAGCCCCGGACTCCCGCACGGAGACGTTCGTCGCGATGAAGCTCTACATCGACAACTGGCGCTGGGGGGATGTGCCGATTTATCTCCGGACGGGGAAATGCCTGCCGACGCGCGTGAGCGAGGTGGTCATCGATTTCAAGAAAACCCCGCACCGGCTCTTTTCCGAGGAGATACTCTGCGCAGCGACACCGAACCAGCTCATAATACGCATTCAGCCGGACGAGGGCATACTCCTCAAATTCGGCATGAAGAAGCCGGGGGCCGGGTTCGAGATAAAAGAGGTCGGGATGGATTTCCATTACTCCGAGCTCGCCGACGCCTACATCCCCGAGGCGTACGAGAGGCTACTTCTCGACTGCATGCTGGGCGACGCAACGCACTATGCCCGCGCCGACGCCGTGGAGGCGTGCTGGACATTCGTCGATCCGATCCTGAACGCATGGGAGAACGACCACACGGTGCCGCTTTACGGCTACCCCGCCGGTTCGTGGGGCCCGGAGGAGGCGAAGTATATATTCAACGCTCCGGATGAGGACTGGCGCTATCCCTGCAAGGATCTTTCGACGAACGGGGAACCCTGCGAGCTTTAGGAGACAGACCTATGAAACGAGAGATATATAAATTCCCCGGGATAACCGAGTTGGCGGCGCAGCTTGCGGCCGATTTCAAGGCCGCGGCGGAGGAAAAGGCCGCTGCGGGGGAGCGGCTCATAGTCGCGCTCTCGGGCGGGCATACCCCGAAGTCGTTTTTCGAGGTGCTCGCCGAGCCTCCCTACAGGGACAGCGTTCCGTGGGACAACGTGATATTTTTCTGGGGCGACGAGAGGTGTGTCCCGCCGGACAACGACGAAAGCAACTTCAAGATGACCGACCTCGCGCTCCTGTCTCACATACCAATCCCGGAGCCCAACGTTCACCGCGTACTCGGCGAGAATCCGCCCGAGGAAGAGGCGGAGCGCTACGCCGGGGTGATAAAGAACTTCGTTCCCTCCGCGGGGAACGGATTCCCGCGCTTCGACTGGATATTCCTCGGCATGGGGGACGACGGCCACACGGCTTCTCTTTTCCCGGGAGCTCCGACGCTAAAGGAAAAGGAGAAGATTTGCGTCGTGGCGACGCATCCCCAGACGGGGCAGAAGAGGGTGAGCGTGACGTTCCCCGTGCTCGACAACGGGGCGAGGGTTTCGTTCCTCGTCGCGGGGGCGGACAAGGAGCCTGTCCTGAGGCAGATTCTGGAAGGGGAGGGCCAGCAGCTTCCCTATCCCTCGTCCATGGTGAATCCCGTGGACGGCGTCCTGGAATGGTACGTGGATAGTGCGGCGGCGCCCTGGCTCAGCGCCTGAGCGCCCCGATAGCTTAAAGCATCTTCGAGAAGTTTCTCGCCTTTCTCTTCTTCCACTTTCCTGTCTGGTAGGCGTTCGCGACGATGAGCGGCACGACGGTCGTCGCCTCGGCGTAGACCATCTGCTCGTACACGGTGCTCACCTTGCCCCAGGAGGAAGCTTCCTTGAGCGTCGAGGAGCTGCAGGCCCCGTCCCTTACGTCGGCGACGGTGATCTGGACGGCGTACTTGTGGACGGGCACGTCCTTCCCGAGCACCTCCGCCGCGACGACGGTATCCTGCGCGAAGTTCTTCGGCACGCCGCCGCCGACCATGAATAGCCCGCTTTCCTTGGAGGCCATCTTTATCTTCGTAAGCTCCAAAAAGTCCTTCACGCTGTCGATGGAGACGTGCGAGTCGGGGTTGTGCCACTGGTGGTAGACGAGGCCGAACCCCGCCGACGAATCCGAGAACGCCGGGCAGAATATCGGCACGTTGTGCTCGTATGCGGCCTGTATGAGGGAGTTCTTGTTCTTGGCGTTCTTCGTGAGCCACTTGCCCATTTCGCGTATGAACTCGCGCGAGGAATAAGGGCGGTGCTCAAGGGTCTCCGCTATCTCGGCAATCGTCTTGTCGCAGACCTGGAGCTCCTCCTCGTCGATGAATGTGTCGTATATGCGGTCGATGTAGAGAGACCTCAGCATGCCGTCGTCTATGAAAGGAGTGCCGACGTAGTGCTTGAATCCCAAGGCCTCGAAGAAGTCCATGTCGACGATGGACGCGCCTGTGGCGACGATGACGTCTATCATGTTGAGCCTTACCATGTCGGCGTAGACCTGCATGCATCCGCCGGCGGACGTCGAGCCCGCGAGCGTTAGCCACACGGAGGCGTTCCTGTCGGCGAGGTTCATGTTGAAGATGTCCGCCGCCCTTGCCGTGTCGCGCGAGGAGAACGACATCCCGCGGTAGGCGTCGATTATCTTCTTGCCGTCTATCTTCTTGATGTCTATGTGCTTTACCGTATCTTTCAGAAGCTGTTTTTTCGTAACTTTCGCCATATTGCTGCTCTCCTTGTTTTCTCTCCGGCCGGGGTTTCAGGCCCCGGTATTTTGTTATAGCCCGTGCCGGAACGGGTTTAGTTTTCTTTTGAAACGTGCATAAAAAGGGGCTTTCGCGGCCCTCATCTATTGTATAACCGGCTCCATTGAAGTCAAAGCTAAATGGGCTCCTGCTGCGTCATGCAGTGGACCGCGCCCCCGCCGTAAATAATATCGCTGCAATCGATCGGGACGAGCTTCCGCCCGGGGAAGCATTGCGCCAGGATTTCGAGCGCCCGCCTGTCGTTCCCGTCGTTAAATACAGGCGCGAGCACGACGGTGTTGCCTATGTAAAAATTGGTATACGAGACCGGGGCCTTTTCGCCGTCGTCGTATGTGACGTGAGGCATGGGGAGCTTGATTATGTCGAACGGCTTCCCGTCCAGGTCGGTCGCGGCCGACAGTATCTCGTAGTTGGCCCGG
>JRYD01005593.1_pt1 | contig 12038 bp, 8 predicted proteins | sample 235311 | NCBI WGS metagenome assembly JRYD01 (sample SAMN03074213, study PRJNA261472) | activated sludge metagenome | biome: Common Effluent Treatment Plant; feature: Wastewater; material: Activated sludge; isolation source: activated biomass in a lab-scale reactor treating industrial wastewater at... | reverse complement strand
CGACTACGACGAGATCCGCAAGGAGATGAAACTCGCCCTCATGGAGTGCGGGCGCAAACTCGGGACCTATCTGAAGAAGCGCGCGAAGATGAAACGCGAGTCCATGCGCCGCGATGTTTTCGAACGCTACATCGGCGAGATCGCCCAGGCCGTCGAGGCCATCAACGGCACCGACTCCAAGTCGCTCTACGACGCTCTCCTCGCCCAGGCCAAGAAGCACACGGCGGTCGCCGACCAGGAGCTCGATGACGAGGGACGCGTCGTCAAGGCAACGAAGAACGACACCCCCGACGACGATGACGGCGTCATCATCGTCGATCGCGGCGGGAACACCGACGCCCAGAACCAGCCCCGCGAAACCGAGACCACACCACCCAATCCGCTGGCTTCCTCCAAAGCCGATCGCGCCCGCCTCAAGGTCGCCTCGCTCGCCAAGGCCGACGACGATGAACTCTTCGAGACCAAGCCGAGCCGAGGAACATCTCCCCCCGGGCGAGCGACGAAGTCCTCACGAGGCTCCAAACCACGTCCTTCAAGCACTTCACCAACGCCCGTGGTCGCTTCGAAGCCAAAGCCCTCGTCCGTGAAATCTGCGGCGAAGGCCGCGACCAACTCGCCTCCCTCAAAGAGCGAGCCGAACTCCAAGGCAGCATCGGGCAACAAACTCCGCATGCGACTCGTCAACGGCAAACTCGTCCGAGTTGACGACGACGGCCCGGCGCTGTTCTAGTCCCCTCGACCGACCGGCTGCGCCTTCTCGCTCGCGAGCTCGAAGGCCTTGAGCACGAAGTGTCCCGAGACCGTGAGGCACACGATTCCAACGATGCCCAGCACGCCATACAGGCCGACGCTCACCCAGCCCGGCCAGGAGTCCAGCGCCGACGAGATCGACGCGCCCTTGAGTTTCCAAACAAAACCGCCGATCGCCAGAGGCACGCCCCACACCGCCGCACGTGCCAACAACGAGAACGACGAGGGCATTCGAGAGAGCGTGATCCACGCCGAGGCCAACAGCAACATCCCGCCGATCGCCAGCCGCGCCAGGAGATACGGCCGAAGCGGTATCCCGTGATCCCGCCCCGCGACCTCGATCTGCCCGAGCGCACCCAAGTTCGCGAAGTATGCGCCGACCACGATCGTCGCGCCCAGGCACAGAAGCGTCATCGCCGGCCCAGTCCGAAGCCGTCCGAATCCCCACAACACCCCGATCACGCCCGCAAGAAACGAGACGCTCTCAAACCCGAGCAGTTGCCACGCTGGGGTCGTGCTGAGTGCGAACGCCGCCACCCACGCCGCGACCGCCGACAGAGCCACAACCGCGCAGAACCCGCCCACCAACTTCCGGAAACCCCGGCTGGTCGACGTCGAGTCGGTCTGTAATGGGTCAACTGACATGGCCAAGACTGCGCTTATCGGCACTCCAACAGGGCATTCTTCGCCTCCGATGAGCGCAAAGTTCGCTCCTGCAAGTCAGGTCTTTGTACGCGTCCGACAACCCCCGGGATCTCACTTGAGCGGCCCACCTGTTTCTGCCGATCCAATCGAGGACGGATGGCTCCACGCTTGCGGAGGGTCCGATTCGGCGGAGGATCGAGGTCGAGATGGATTCCGGGCACCAGATCGAGCAGGAAGCCAAGCGGCTCTTCGACCGCGTGCTGTCGCAGTGGGCCATGGACGTCCTGCGGCTTCGCAGCATCGGCCTCGATCAACCCTGCCCGCGAGACGCCGACGAGTCGACCTGCCCCTTTCCGGTCTCGGAGAGTCGCGGGCGGCAGGATCCTCGCCGATGGGTTCTCGCGGCACGTCCCACCTACATCCCGAAGGAGCGCATCCTTCAGAAGCGAGCAGCCTGATCGAGTGGCGGACACGGAGGTTCTATGAGCGGCATCACCACGGGCGTCGGATTGTTCAGCGGGATCAACACCGCCGACCTCATCAGCCAACTCCTTGCCGTTGACGGCAGGCCAAAGGTCCTGGCCCAGCGTCGCATCGCCCAACTCCAGCAGACTTCCGCGGCGTACCTCGACCTCAACTCTCGCCTCTCGGCGCTCCAGACCTCCATTGCCTCCTTCCGCACCGACAAGATCTTCCAGTCCAAGAGCGTCAGCACGTCTAACCCCGACGCCCTGAGCGCGACCGCCGACGCCACCGCCGCCGCGGGCAGTTACCCACTCCTGGTCGATCGCCTCGTCTCGACCCAGCAGCGGCTCTCGCGCGGGTTTGTGACCTCGAACTCCACCGCCGTCGGCGCCTCGTCGATTACCTTCGAATCCGCTCGCGCCCGCCTCGATCGCGACATCGCCCTCGCCGACCTTAACGGCGGCGCCGGCATCGCCCGCGGGAAGATCAACATCACCGACTCGGCCAATCGCGCCGCCACCATCGATCTCTCGAGGGCTGTCACCGTCAACGACGTCCTCGAGGCGATCAACGCCAACGGCACGGCCCAGGTCACCGCGAGCGTCGAGGGCGGTCGCTTCGTCATCCGCGACAACGCCAACGGCTCGCTCACCATCGCCAACGGGCTGAACTCCACCACCGCCGCCAGCCTCGGCATCGCCGGCACCGCCACCGGCACCATCACAGGCTCCGAGGTCTACTCCCTCAGCGCCAACACCGCGCTCACCCAGATCAACGACGGCAACGGCGTCCGAATCCGCAACACCGTCGGCGTCGGCACGGGATCGGTCTACGACTTCAAGATCAACCTCAACGACGGCGGTTCCACCACCAGCGTCCTCATCAACCTCGGCGACGTCTACGAGACCATCGACGACGTCCTCACCAAGACCGAGGGCCAGGTTTCGACCATCGGCGGTGTCGTCGATCGCATCAACGAGGCCCTCCAGGCCGCCGCCGTCGAGAACGGCTTCGGCGATCAGGTCGTCGCTTCCATCAACGCCACCACCGGCGGCATCGACATCACCGACTCCAGCGGCACGCTCACCCTCTCCTTCGAGGACTACATCGGGCAGAACACCACTCAGGATCTCGGCCTCGTCTCGCCCACGGCTCCGTCCACGACCGTCAGCGGGCGACGCATCCTCGCGGGGCTCAACTCCACCCTCACACGAAACCTCGGCGGCGGCACGGGCGTCGGCGGCGATGGAACCCTCAACATCACCGCACGCGACGGCTTCGCCTTCAGCGTCAACCTCGATAACGAAGGGTCCGTCTCTGACGTCATCGCCGCCATCCAGGACGCCTCGGGCGGACGCCTGAGTGTCGCCCTCGACTCCAACGGCACAGGCCTGACCATCAACGATCTTACCGGATCCACCGCGAGCAATCTCATCATCGAAGGGACACCCAGCGATGACACCGCCGTGTCGCTCGGTATCTCCACCGGCGCCGCCGGTGTCGCGGCGGACACGCTCAACTCGTCCAATCTCCAGCATCAATACGTCACGCGATCGTCCTCGCTCCTCTTCACGCCCACTGGCCAGGCGATCGGCACCGGCGCCATCCGCATCACCGACTCCCAGGGCGCCAATGCCGAGTTCACCATCGACAACGCCACCTCGACCTACGGGCAACTCATCGACAAGATCAACGCCGCCAACCTCACCGTCTCCGCACGCATCAACGCCCGAGGCGACGGGCTGGAACTCTTCGAGAACGTGGCCCCTGGAGCCGAGGGCAGCGTCAAGATCAAGGTCGAGGACGTCACGGGCACCGTCGCCCGACGGTTGAACATCCTCGGCGAGGCATCCGGCACCAATGCCGACAACCACATCGACGGCTCCTTCGAGCAGACCGTCACCCTCAGCGCCGCCGACAATCTCGAAACCGTCGCTCAGAAGATCAACACCGCCAACCCCGGCGTCCGCGCCGCGGTCATCCGCGACGGCTCCTCCTCGGCCCCCTTCCGTCTCTCGCTCGCGAGCACGCAGGAAGGCCGCGCGGGACGCATGATCATCTCCTCGGACTTCGATTTCGGATTTCAAACCCTCGACGAGGGCGAGGACGCCCGCGTCTTCTTCGGCGCCAGCGACCCAGCCCGGGGCATCGCCGTTACCAGTTCCTCCAATCGCATCGACTCGCTGCTCCCCGGCGTGAAGATCGATCTCCGCGCCCCCACGGCCCAAGCCGAGACCGTCAACGTCGTCAGCGATTCCAACGCCGTCCGAGAGGGCGTCCAGTCCTTTGTCAATGCCTTCAACGACGTCGTCTCCCGGATCAGCGAACTCACCAAGTACGACCAGGAAACCGAGCAGAAGGGCGCACTGCTTGGCGACGGCACCACGCTCAATCTCCGCAACGACCTCTATCGCACCGTCCAGTCCGCCATCGTCGGAGCCTCGGGCACCTTCCGTCGCCTCGAGGACATCGGCATCCGCATCGGCTCCGGCGGCAAACTGGAGATCAACCAGGACCGCTTCGACGCCGCCATGGCCCAGGACGCCCAAGGTGTCGAGTCACTCTTCACCGCCCGTGAACTCGCCAGCGATCAGACCATCGACATAGCTCCAGGAATCACCGCCCGGAATCCGAACTTCGGGTCCACTCTGACCACCCAGGGCGTCGCCGTCCAACTCGAGGAACTCGCCAAGAAGTACGTCGATTCCACCTCGGGCACGCTCACCCTCCGGGTCCAGGGCGTGGACGCCCAGATCAAGATCCAGAACGACCAGATCGCCCGCATCGACGCGAAACTCGTCACGCGCCGACAGGTCTTGGAAGCCAAGTTCCTCGCTATGGAAAAGACCCTGGGCCAACTCCGCAACCAGCAGTCCGCCCTCGGCTCGCTCGGCGGCTAAGTCTCCGGGCTCTTGCGATATTCTCCCGTTTCGCGGCTCGATCCGCTCCTGAAGTCCCGCCGATCTCGGCCCGATAGTACCTAGGATATGAGCAACACCTCCCCAAAGGACGCATCCACCTCCGAACAACTCGCCGCCCTCGGCACGCCCGCTCGGAACGCCAACGCGTACCTGCGCACGCGCGTGCTCACGGCCTCGCCCGAGGAACTCCGACTCATGCTCCTCGACGGCGCAATCAAGTTCGCCCGCCAGGGACGCGATGGCATGGCCGCCCGGAACCACGAGGCGACCTATCTCGGCATCTCTCAGTGCCGAAACATCGTGTTCGAGTTGCTCACCACGATCCGCGAGGACGTCGCGCCGGAACTCGCCCAGAACGTCAAGGCCCTCTACACCTTCCTCTACTCGCAACTTGTCGACGCCCACCACGACCGCGATCTCGACAAACTCGACAAGGCCATCGAACTCCTCGAGTACGAGCGCGAGACCTGGGTCCTCCTCATGCAGAAACTCACCGAAGAACGCGGCTCCGCCGTCGCCTCATCCCAGGACCAGCCCGCGACCACGCTCGGCGTGACCACCGCATGACCCATCTTCGCCGTCCTCGGCTACCATGCGTTCGACGCGATCCATGGGCGACACGCCTTCCGATCCGTGATTCGTGAGCCCCACGCCGAGGAGAACCGGAATCACTACTCGACGCTACGACCTCTGCGTGATCGGTTCCGGCCCCGCCGGCCAGCGATGCGCCATCCAGGCCGCCAAACTCGGCAAACGCGTCTGTATCATCGAGCAGCGCGAGGTCGTCGGCGGCGTCGCCGTCAACACCGGCACGATCCCCTCCAAGGCCCTCCGCGAAGCCATCCTCCGAGCCATCGGCCGCGGCAGTGTCGCCGTCCGCACCGACGACTTCACCAACGGCAAGGGCGTCACCTTCTCGAAACTCCTCGCCTCGTCGAACGAGGTCGTCAAGAGCGAGATCGATCTCTGCCGGCGTCACCTCGACAGCAACGGCATCGAGATCATCACCGGCGTCGCCCAGTTCCGCGACGCCAATACCGTCGATGCCGTCGGCGCCCACGCCACTACCAGCATCGCCGCCGATCACTTCCTCATCGCGGTTGGCACCACGCCCTCGCGCCCCAAATCCATCCCCTTCGACAACATCAACGTCGTCACCTCCGATGAAGTTCTCCACATGCCCCACCTCCCGCGGTCCATGATCGTGGTCGGTGGCGGCGTCATCGGCACCGAATACGCGAGCATGCTCCAGGCCCTCGGCGTGCGCGTCACGCTCGTCGAAGGCCGACCAAAGCTACTCGACTTCGTGGACGCCGAGATCACCGAGGCACTCCAATACCACCTCCGACAGTCCGGCATGACCCTCCGCATGGGCGAGAAGGTCGTCTCCATCCGCTACGAGAAAGGCGATGGCAATCCACTGACTCGTGGCGACGAGTACGCCGAGGCCTACCTCGAATCCGGCAAAATGCTCCGTGCCGACGGCCTGCTCTACGCGGTCGGCCGACATGGCGCCACCGCCGAACTCAATCTGGGAGCCGCGGGCCTCTCTGCCGACGATCGCGGACGTGTGCGTGTCGATGAGTCCTTCCGAACGACCGTCAAGCACATCTTCGCCGCGGGCGATGTCATCGGCTTCCCCGCCCTCGCCTCCACCAGCATGGAGCAGGGCCGACTCGCCGCCTGCGCCATGTTCGGCGAGCGCTGCGACACCAACCCCGCCCCGCTCCCCTATGGCATCTACTCCATCCCCGAGATCTCCATGGTCGGGTGGACCGAGGAACGACTCACCGCCGAGGGCATCCCCTACGAGGCCGGCATCGCCCAGTACAAAGAGATCGCCCGCGGGCAACTCGTCGGCGACGAGATCGGCATACTCAAACTCCTCGTCCACCAGGAGACAAGGACGATCCTCGGCGTCCACGCCCTGGGCACCGGCGCCACCGAACTCATCCACATCGGCCAGACCGCCATGGCCTTCAACGCTACCGTCGATTACTTCGTCAACACCGTCTTCAACTACCCCACTCTCGCCGAGTGCTACAAGGTCGCGGCATTCAACGTGGTGAATAAGCTCCGGAACATGTAGACGACCCCGGACAGAACGACGCCACTGCCAACGCGTAGAATCTTCCCATGCCGCGCGAAACGGATGGCTATCTCGTCGGGATCGTGATCTTTGGCATCCTGTCCATCGCCGTGGTTATTGCGTATTTTCGCGAGAAAGCCAAACTCCGAAAACTCGTTGAACGCGAGGCACGAATGGACTCAGCCGTACTCCAACCCGTCCCCAACGACCGCGACGCCAAGGCCTTCGAGCAGCACCTCCAACTCAACGATCTCGCCGCCCAGAAGATGCGTCAGGAGATCGAGATGCTCGGCCTGCAACTGCAACTCGCCAAGCAGGAGGTCAACGCCCGCCTCGAGCGCCACGACTACCACGACGCCGTCATGGAAAAGACACGCCTCGAGATCGAGAGCCTGAAACTCCACATCAAGGAGCAGAAGAAGCGCCTCGATGAGTTCGGCGAGTTCCGCGAAGAGTTCTGATCCCTCGCCCTTCCCCACCGCGAACGACGGAGCACGCCGCGATGGCGAAACGACCCACGACCAAGACCTCGGCCAAAGCGGCGGCCAACCCCAAGGCGACAGGCCGCACGTCCGCGCCCAAGGCCGTCCATTCGCCCGTTTCGCCGGAACCCAACTCTTCAGGCACCCAGCGCGTCGCCGACATCACCTTCGCCGAGATCCTCGGCCAGGATCGGGCCCTCGACACCCTCCGCGCCTCCATCCGTTCCAAACGCATCCACCATGCGTGGATCTTTCACGGGCCCAACGGCGTCGGAAAACTCACCGCCGCCCTCGCCTTCGCCGCTGCCATCCTCGACCCAACCACCGGTGCCTCGCGCTCCGGTGACATCGAGCCGGACCCGAACAGCCCCGTCCAATCCCTCCTCCGCGCGGGCACCCACCCCGACCTCCACGTCATCACCAAGGAACTCGCCCGCTTCTCCGCCGATCGCAAGACCCGAGACGCCAAACTCATCACTATTCCCAAGGACGTGATCGAGACCCACCTCATCACTCCGGCGTACCTTGCGCCCACCCTTCGCAACGACGCGCCCATCGGCAAGGTCTTCATCGTGGACGAGGCCGAACTCCTCGACCGATCCCCCACCAACGCCCCGACCCAGAACGCCCTCCTCAAGACCATCGAGGAACCACCCGATCGCACGGCGTTCATCCTCGTGACCAGTGCCGAGGACCTGCTCCTCCCCACGATCCGCAGCCGCTGCCAGCGCGTCGCCTTCCGACCGCTCGAGGCCGACGCCATGCGTGCCTGGATGAAATCCCATGCAGAAATCGCCGATCGCCACTCACCCATGGACCATCAGTGGGCCTTCGCCTTTGCCGATGGATCGCCCGGCGTCCTCGACCTCGCCCTCAAGACCGGCATTCTCGCGTCCAGCGGTAGCCCCGGGTGGATCGCCACCCTCGACCCCTCACTCTCGGCCCTCGAACGCGGCACCTTCGACCCGACGCTCGGCGCGACGATGGCCAAGCTCACCGACGAGTGGGCCGATGCATGGGTCAAGACCCACGACAACGCCAGTAAGGAAGCCGCCAACCGCGCCGCCGCCGACTGGATGCTTCGCCTTCTCGCCACACGATTCCGAACCATGCTGCGAGGATCCGTGCGTGATCCCATCATCGCCGAGCGTGCCGCCGGTGCCATCGAGTTGCTCCGCACCGCCGAGCGTCGTCTCGACGCCAATCTGCAGGGTGTCTTCGTCTTCGATGCCCTCGCTGCCGATCTCGCCGCCCATTTCGCGGGCGCTCTTGTCTCCTCCTGAGTGGCCCACCCCTTCTCGTGGCACGGGCCTCACGCTTGTGGTTGCTCCATGAGCAGAATGACAAAGACCCCGAGCATCACGCTCGGGGTCTTGTTGGAGTTCATCCCGTCATCCGATCAAGCGATCAGCAGCCGGCGTTGAACCGTCCGATGTAATACAGCAGATCGTCGATCGTCACGCCCCCATCGTGCGTACCCGTCCCGTTCCCGTCGTCGACATCGGCCTGGATCATGCCGCCGCCGAAGATCCCGATGTAGTAGAGCAGGTCATCGATCGTCACACCGCCGTCGGGCGTGCCCGTCCCAGTCCCGTCGTCCATGTCCGCCACGCACACGGTCCCCGTGCACACGTCGGGCACCTTCGCCGCGATCGTGATGCTCGGCGTCTCGCCGGGCTTGAAGAGCCCCAGCGTCACGTCGCCATCGATCGGCGCCCGATTCGAGACAAACCGGAAGTTATAGAGCGTCCCCCAGCGGATCGCGTTCGCGTTCGCGTTGGTCGCGAAGCTCTCCGTCGCCCACGTCAACTCCGTTGTGGTCTTGGTGTCGGTCCAATCCGTGGTGGAATAGGGCTCGCCGCTGTGGTGGAAGGTGTCGTGGAACCCTATCGACGTCGCTTGAGCGCACTCGCCCATCGGCACGCTGAACGACCCGATCGACCGGTCGGACGTCATGTTCTGCACGGCGTACTCATACTGCCACTGCCCGCCGCCCAGATCCGTGACCTTGTAGGCGAGCGCGACGTACCCATCCCCGGGGATCTTTGTGTAGCCATCGGTCGCGTTCGCCGGGGCGCTGTTCATATCACCGGCCGTGGTGAACGGCGAGCCAACCACCGTCACCGCCGGGTCCATCTGACGCCACGCCTCGACCGCCGGCATGCGGCGACGTGTCGTGCTCGTGATCGCGAACGTAAAGTTGTCTGTGCTCCCCGACACCACGTGCGCCACGTTCACCTGGCGAAACGAGTTGTTATTCCACGAGTTGAGCGACGCCGTGTCATCGGCGGCGACGTACTGGCCTTCCACGAAGTACGTCGCCCCAGGGTTCGACGCCGGGAAGAGGTCCGACTTCTGAACGACGAGCCGACGGCTCAGCGCGCCGGAGATCGGCCACTGCGCCGCTGGAAGGTTTGCCGCGCTATTCCAGTCCGTCGGGAAGAATCCCGTCGCCGCGTTCACCTGGCTCCGCGGGCCAAGCCCGGACTGACTGCCGTTGAGCGACGAGGAGTACGGATCCGAGCAACCGACCCCGAGCGCCGTCCCGTCCGTCGGGTCGTTGCACGTGAGGCACAACGACTGCGAGAGCGCGAAGAAGCCGTGCTTCACGAAACTCAGCCCGATCTGCTCGAACCGCCCCGCGCCATCCACGGTCGAGTACCGGAACATGTTCTGCCCGATCGTCGGGTGTCGATTGTCCGGGTCCTGGAGCCACTTCAGGCGCGCGGTCCCGATGTTGCACGACGTCGTACCCACGGCCAAGGCTGTAAGCGGCTCCGTCGTCGCCGTGTTGTACCGAGAGATGTTCGGCAGATCTCCGACAATCACGTCCGGACCATCCGTCGCCGACGCCACGCCGCACATCGCCGACCCCGCCAACAGGCACACAAGCCACGCCTTCTTCATGCGACTATCTCCTTCGTGGGCGAATGCCCCATAGATCCTCGCGGCACTCTCGATGTCTACACCTACAGCATCACGGCATGCCGCTCGATTTTCGATTCGTCGCCAATCAACTCCCGGATCCGGATCCTCGGTAAGATCAAAACCAAACAATACCCTACTTCTAGATCACTCAAGGAACTTCCTGACCCGGTCCTGACGAGCCTTCTGTGCCCGCTGCAACTCCTCGGCTTTATCCGCCCAAACCTGGGCATCAGCCGACTTCCCCATCGCCTGGAAGAACTGAGAAGCCTGAAACGCGAAGTACGGATTCCGCCTATCGAGACGGGCCGCCTCGAGGGTCTCTGCCAACCCCTCGTCCATCTTGCCCAGAGTCGCGAGGACCATCCCGTAGTTGGCCCGCAAGGCCGCCACCTTGGGTTGGGCCTCGACGGCCGCCCTGGCCACCGTGAGGGCTTCGTCGCGCTTTCCGAGCGAAAGGAGCATCGGTGCCGCACGCGTCGCCGTGAGCCCCGCCCCACCCTTGGGCCCCGTGTCGGTCTCCAGCCCCTTGTCGATCGCGATAATGGCCGCCGCTGAGTCCTGGCGCTGCATCGCGCTCTGCGCCAGATCCATCCACAAGGTCCCCATCCCCGGCTCACGCTCGGCCCAGGACCGCACGAACTCCTCGATCTGTGCTGGTGTGTGCCCCTGCATGACGCGCAACTTCACAACGTCATAGATGAGCGACGCTAGCAACTGGCGCTGCTCCCGGCGTGGGCCCAGCGACGACGCGTCGCGCACGCCATCGAGCCGCAACTCGATGGCGCGATCGATCGCCTCCTCGGCCTCCTTGGGCCGACCCGCCACCGCGTGCAGCCAGGCGACCCGCTGCTCCGTCGCGACATCGAGCGTCCACCCATACCCGCCACGCGCGAACGACGCCGTCCGCAGGTAGTGCTTCAATGATCGATCAGCCAACGCCACCTGGTCGGGGTCGGGCTTGTACGACGCCGAGAAGACCTGGACCTCGGTGGGCTTGATGTCCCACTCAAGATACCCCGCGACGTACCGCTCCCAGCGAACCCAGGCGCCCCAGAACCCCAGCAACGCCAGCCCGATCGCGCAGGGCACAAAAACCATTCCCGTCGGCGTCAACTTCCCGCGGAGCCGCAACTGCCCCGTTGACAGCCGGACGTTCGGCGTCGTCGCGACCCGCCACAACTTCCACACGCTCAACGTCGCGATCGATCCAAGCCCCGCCGACAAGAGCAGCGGCACCTGCGCCCAAAGCCCTCGGAACCCGAAGAACGTGAAGATCACAAACACGACCGCGAGCACGGCCTCCTCGCCGAGGGTCGCGTCGTACAGCCCAGACCGGTCCGCACGCCGACGCGCTTTCGCCGCCGCAGTCCTTGGTTTGGTAAGGACGCTTGGCCTGGCGAACTTGAACGACAACGCCTCGTTCGGGCACACGCTCACGCAATCGAGGCACTTCATGCACCCCGGATCGACAACCTGCCCAAAGTCGCGGACCTCCTCGTGCACACGCACGTTCGACGTGCACACCGCCGTGCAATGCCCGCACCCCTCGCACCGCTCGTTGACCACAATCTTCCCGACCGACACCAGATCCGCCGGCCCGAACAACCCTCCATACGGACACCCATACGTGCAGAATCCCTTGTTACCCAGGAAATACACCACACCAAAGCCGCAGATCGCGAGGAACGGAATCCCGATGTACCACGGCGCGAACGTCGCCCAGAAGTCCTCAACGATGAAATGCGGGATGAACTCGGG
>JRYD01001515.1_pt1 | contig 12101 bp, 7 predicted proteins | sample 235311 | NCBI WGS metagenome assembly JRYD01 (sample SAMN03074213, study PRJNA261472) | activated sludge metagenome | biome: Common Effluent Treatment Plant; feature: Wastewater; material: Activated sludge; isolation source: activated biomass in a lab-scale reactor treating industrial wastewater at... | reverse complement strand
GGCGATATTCGATTGGGCGGGCGCGGCCGACTGGAAGGGTGTCGCTGAGAAGATCGCGACCGAAGTCGGGTCCAAGCTGGCCGACCTCAAGGACAAGGTCTCCACCAAGCTCAATGATTGGCAAATGGCGATATTCGATTGGGCCAAGGGCGAGAAGTGGGATGGCGTTTCCGAAACCATAGCGACCGAAGTCGGCGCGGCCATGTCGAACTTCTCTGACAAGGCTGCGACCGGCCTTGATGCCTGGCAGTCGGCTATATTGGACTGGGCCGGAAACGAAGATTGGGGAAGCGTCGCTGAACGGGTTGCGGATGAGATTGGCAGTGCGCTTGGCTCGGCCGCCAGCAGCATCATATCCACCCTGGATTCCTGGCAAGAGGCGATATTCGATTGGGCGGATGGCAGGGATTGGGGTGACGTAGCCGCTCGCATTGCGGAGGAGATCGGCGAGAGCCTGTCGTCGCTGAACAACAAAGTAACCGAGAAGCTGTCCGGCTGGATTCAGGGGTTCACGGATTGGGTCGGCCGCACGGATTGGGAGCAGGTCGGTTACGACATCATGTACAAGATCACCGATGCCTTCCTGAACTGGAAGGAGACTGTTTCGGAGAGGATCAGTTCATGGAAAACCGACGTCCAGTCCGCAACCGAGGGATACGAATGGTGGGAGGTCGGGGGCTATATCCTGATGAAGATCGCCGAAGGCGCGGCCGGTCTTGTCGGGGATTGGGTACAGGCGGTGTCCTCTTGGGGGGAAGCTATCGCCAAGGCTATCGCTAACAACCTGGAGAACTTTAAACAACTCGGCCGTGACATTGTGGGCGGGATCTCAGCCGGAATAGAAGGCGCTTGGGATTTGATCAGGGGCGCGATTAGCGGTGTAGCGGGGGCGACGGAAGACCATGCAAATGCGGAATTCCAGAGAAATAGCCCATCCAGGCTTATGATGCCCATAGGTCGTGACGTTACAGCCGGTATCGCAGTCGGCATTACGGACAGCGTGGGTGCGATCCTGAACGCCATCCGCGATGTGGCAGGTCAGGTTGAAATTGAAGGGGCCAAGGCGTTTTCAGAGGCAACGAAGGCAATTGGAGAGGCGATAGAGGCTTCGATCCGCTCGTTCGTTCTGCTGACCGGGTTTTCTAATGCCAATACCGACAAGGCTGCCGTCGGTCTGTCGTCCATCTCGCTCCTGATGGTCGGCATGGTAGATACCTTCGTCGAAGCGAACGCGCACGCGGCCGAAGTATTGGAATTGGTGGGGAAATTCACCGGCGCGGTCAAAGGGATCGTTGAACTCGTCTCCGACAGTATGCTCCCGTTGCGTATCCTGTCGTCTATCAATCCCGCATTCCTTTCATCCCCGCAGTTGGAATCCAGCATGGCGATGATGATCGCTTTCCTGGTCGGGGTCATGTCGTCATTCGTCGAGGCAACTGGCGAGATGAGCGTGTTGGGCGTAGTAGTCGAATCCTTCACCAAGGCGGCCGGTTCCATAATCGGCTTGGTAGGAGATTCCCTGCGGGCCGTCATGCTCCTGAGCGGGTTCAATTTCACGGCGGTCGTGGGCGGGTGGCACTTACGCGATCAGATCATCATCTTCCGCAACATCGTGCTGACGATGGTGCGGGAGTTCGCTGAGGCGACGCTTGAGTTCTCCTGGATGGGGGAGGCGGTCGAGGCGTTCGGCGGCGCGGCCGAAAGCGTCATCGGGCTGGTGGAGGATGGCCTTCGTGCGGCTACGCTCCTGAGCGGGTTCAACTTTGACGCGGCCGTGCGAGGGTGGCATTTGCGGGACCAGATCGTGACTTTCCGCAATATCATCCGCACGATGGTGCGGGAGTTCGCTGAGGCGGCGGGCGAGTTTGGGGCGATGAGCGAGTCGGTTGAGGCGTTTGCCGACGCGGCCGAAGGTGTAATTGGCCTTGTGGAGGATGGTCTGGCGGCCGTGACCGCGCTGAGAGAGTTCGATTTCGCTACAGCCGTCTCCGGCTGGCATTTGCGGGATCAGATTGTGATCTTCCGTAACATCATCCGCACGCTGGTGCGTGAGTTTGCGGAGGCGGCGGCCGAATTCGGCGCGGTGGCCGAGTCGGTTGAGTCGTTCGCAGACGCAGCGGGGGCGGTGGTCGACCTGATCGAACCGGCAATTGAATCGCTTAATGCATTGGCGAACTACTCGTCCGACACCGAGGCTCTGAGAGACGGTATCGGTCGATTCACTGACGACCTGGTTGCTTTAGTCGTGGCCATGGCTGCCGGGTTCGAGCAGGTTGCCCAGGGTATCGGCGCGAGTATTGAGAACGCGGCCCAATTTGCCGGTCACGCGGGCGCCCTGGTTGACGTGGTGGAGTCGGGCATCGAGGCTCTGGCTGCTCTGTCGAACTACGTATCCGGCGCGGGTCTGGATACGGCTGTGGAGACGTTTGCGGCCGACCTGGTCACGGTGGTTCGCGGTTTGGTTGACGCCTTCGATGCGGCCGGGTTGCTGGCCAATGAAGCCGTCGTGGAAGCCGGAGAGATGAGCGGCGCGCTGGAGGATATCGTCAAGGTTATTGAACCAGCCGTTAAGTCCGTGGTCTTGCTGGTCGGGTATACGACCGTGGGCGGATTGGAAACGAACGTGCGGCAGTTCGCGGCCGACCTGGTGATCGTCGTGCAGACATTGGTTGATGGCCTGGAGTCGGCCGGGATGCTGGCGAATGCGGCCGTTGCGGAAGCCGGTGAGATGGCCAAGGCTATAGAGAACATTCTGAAGGTGGTCGAACCCGCGTTGCATCCGGATAAAGGGGCGCTGCATCTGATCACCAAGTACACCAGCGGCGGTGGACTACAGGGGAAGACTCAGCAATTCATAGATGACCTTATCGCCGTGACAACCATCCTTGTCAACGGCCTGACTGAATCAGCATTGGCATCCGGCGTTGCATTGCAGAAGGCTGGACAGATGGCCGAGTCCATGAAGGGCTTGTTTGACGCCATGAAACCGGCGCTGGATGCCATCAATGACATAGCGTCGTATACCTCCTCGTCCAACCTGCAACAAAACGCGCGGCAGTTTGTCAATGACCTGGTTACTATTGCCACGACTCTTGTTATCGGACTGACGGCGGCAGCGGACTCATTGTCGGCGGCGGCGGTGAGCGCGGCTCACGCTTTCTCGAAATCGATTGGCCTGATCGTTGCAGAATTACGTATCGTCGCCGTTGGGTTGTCGGAGATGGGAGAGATGTCCAGGCCGGACGTTTCGCCTGTACTGAAATACATTACGACATCGGCCGGTCAGATCTCCGCTGCATTTTCGTCCGAAGGCGAGATTGGGGCGGCCGTGGCTTACGCGGCCGCGTTCCGGGCCAATCTGGAGCAACTGGTGACTGAGGTGCGGCTGGCAGTGACCCAGATCGCAATGCTGGCCGGGACGGGGACGAGCGGGCCGGTGACGGCGGCGTTGGGAGCCATTGCCGCGGCTTTGCTCAATACGGCAGGGTTGTTCGCCGGGGCGGGGCGCGTGCTGGCGGAGACGCTGATCGCGGCCATGGTCGAGGGGATTCGGCAGGGGACGGATGCGGTTAGAATGGCTGTGATTAGTCTGCTGGGCGCGGCGCTTAATTCGGCGACCAGTGTGGCGGGGGGCTTCGGCGTTGCCGGGCAGACGGCGGTTCGGGCGATTCAGGGTGTCCTGGACGGCGGGCGGACCGCGCTGGGCAATAGCGGCGCGATGTTGGGGGAATCGGTCGTGAGCGGGTTTATGCGAGCGATGACCGCCGGGCAGGCGGGTATTGTGAGGTCGGTCAGCGGGGCGATGGGGGCGGCCGTGAATGCGGCGCGGGCGACGTTGCAGATCGCCTCGCCCAGTGCGGTGTTCGGCGGGCTGGCCGATAACACGGTGGCCGGGTATGTCAATGGCGTGACGAAGGGTTCCGCTCAGGTGTGGGGGGCGGTTGACCGGATGATGCAGGGGGCAGTTGACCGTGCGTCGGGCAGCACGCTGGGTGTCGGCGGGTATGCGCCAGCGGGCATGGGCGGCTATGGCGGCGGGCAACCGGCCTGGGCGCCATCGGTTTCCAATGGCGACGTGAATGTGACGATACACATCGACGGGGGGAACCATAGTCTGGCGGACATCCGGCGGCAGGTGGAGCAGGCTGTGGGCGACGCGATGCGGCAACAGGGGCGCAGGGCTGACGCGATGGTGAGGAACCGGTGAGCTACTCAACGCTGGAACTCGTGGGGGAGAACGTGACCGTCGATCTGCTGGACGGCGCGAATTACGCGCTGGTGGACTGGGCGCCGGCGGTGTCGTCGCGTTCGCGGCAATTGTTGGGGAACTACTCACCCTATGAAGACGTGGTGGAGAAGATGACGGTCAATGTTTATGGCACGAGTGTGGCCGAGGCACTGGACAAGCTCGATGCTATCAATATTGTGCTGGAACAGGCGGATGCATGGCGCCTGGGTGACAGTGTGTCGCCGGTGCTGGTGCGGGTTCGGATGACCGAAAGCGCTCTGACGGATCCGCTGGAGGCGGTGGTCGTCGGCCGTCCTGACAGCGGGCCATCGGTGATGTTGCAGCCGACCTTTAACCATGACATTTTGCTCTATGAGATTGCCGGCGTCGAGATTTCGTTCATCCGCAAGGGGTTATGGCTGGGGCCGGAGGCGGCGCGGTCGTTGTCGGGGTCTTTGACCAACCCGGCGGTCATGACAGTAGCCATGCCGGCCGAGGAGCGCAGGCTGTCACCGACGACTGTTCGCATCACTGGCTTTTCGGCGAACACTCGTATTCTTGGCGGCGGGTATCTGCTTATTGGCGGTGTGCCTCCGGCAAGTCCGCACGGCAATAATATTGCCATCCATGCGGCCGCGGCGATGAGCAGCGGGGAATTCAGCGTCGTAGATGACGCGACCAATCATGCTCATGGCGGCAATGTCATGCGGATTGATGCGTCCTCGAACCAGACCGGCGCTCTGACCCTGGCGGGTGTTAATACCAATGTTTCACGGGTAAGCGTTTTCGCGGCCGTGCGCAATAACAGCATGACGGCCACATGGCGGGTTCGAGCGGCCAGCACAGGGTATGTTCGGGTCGAGGACGGGTGGAGGATTATTGACTCATCATCCCAAAAGCCTCGCATCATTCATGTCGGCAGTTTGGTGAACCAATCAGGTGCGCATTTGAATATTCAACTTGAATTTTCGACAACGGCCGTGACGGGGACGCTGGACGTGAACTATGTGGTTGTGTTTGGGGAGGACGCCAGCACCGGTTATATCCTGATCGCGGACGGCAATTACAGTTCGGAATCGTTTCCGCGCGCACTGGTGGTTGACCCGCGTGCGGCGACGCATCGGACGCCGTTGCTTTATGCCGAAACAGTGGCGGGTGGAGCATGACAGTTAATTTCAAGAGAAGGCTTTACGCGCGAATTGAGGATAACAGCGATGACGCTTATCAGACCGGTTCGACCGTTAATATTTCCTCTTCGGCAGCAGACCACAGAAGCACGGGGGACTTGATTGGCCTTCGGTTTATCGGCGTGGGGGTAGAGAAGGGGGCGACGATCACCCGCGCTGTTCTGCGATATGATGTCGGATCGGGCGCCGGTAATCCGAATTTGCAGATACATTGCCAGAAGGAGAGCAACCCGGCCACATTCACAACAGCGAGTAACGATATCGGCAGTCGGCCGCTGACAACTGCATCCACGTTTTATCAAGCGAGCGGGTTAGCGGGTAATTCGACCGTCTATACCCCGGATTTTAGCGCGGCCGTCCAGGAGGTCGTCGATTTGCCGGGCTGGGCGTCGGGCAACGCAATGGCCGTGCTCCTGAAAAGCAACGCGAATACAACGTTCTCGGTGCGGACGAGGAACGCCTCCTTAAGCGTTCGCGCCACGCTCATCATCGAATATACGATGCCGAAACCGGTGACGCCATCTGTATATTCGGTTTCCACCATTGCGGCCAGCAGCACGTCTACGCAATCGGTTACCGTTGATATTCCGTCGGCGGGGGGGACGCGGCTTTATGCGTTTGTCCATACGGCTCGTTATAGCAGCGACTATGCCGGTAACGCCCACGCCGTGTCATCGGCTACCCTGAATGGCTCTGCGATGACGCTGCTCGATTCGGTCGCGAGTCATAGCGGGCCGTCACACTATCATATTCTTGAGCTATATGAAGTTGTCGATCCGCTGGATAACGGCGGCAATCCGACGAGTCAAACCCTCGCGATCACCCTGTCCAAGGTCGTCAATGCGCTTTGTATTACTGTTGTCGTTGTAACTGGTGTGACTGACCGGGGGGTGGCAGTCGATACAACAGCGGCTATCAGCTCTGGTATTACGCTTGACGTTGATACCGATCGGAACCCGGGGCTGATTCTGGCCGGGGGACACTTGCGGCGCAGGGATATAGACCTGGAGTATGTGTACGCGACCGACGATGCAGGCATGGCTGCCAAGTATCAAAACAAGAGCGGATTTAACGATATTGTGGCCTTCGTCGGCGGAGCAGATGCGCCTTTGCCGGGCACGTATCGGATGGGATGGAGTTGGTCGAGCGTTGAGTGGGCGGGTAGCAGCGAGAGCAGACTGATAGCGATTCCGCTATACGGTCGCGTGGAAGTGGCCGAGGCCGAGTTCTCGGCATTCGACCCGGTTGTTGTGTACGGGGCGGCCACGCTGGATGGGCTGCTGGCGGCGGCCGAGTTTTCGGGGGCGGATCCACATGTCATTGTTGGCTCCATCCCGCCGGTGCAAGTTTCGGGGCGGGGGAGGCTTTATCTATCCACGTCATCGCGCCGCATCACGGTTTGCCTGCTGGCAACCAATGGTACCGACTGGGTCGTTACCGACAGCGGCGGCGGGGTAGAGCAGCTGTCGGTACAAATTAACAGGAGGTCCGGCTATTTGACGCCGGTGTAATCATGACCAGTTTCTCTACATCCATCGCCGCCTCGTCGGACGACGCCCGTGAGACCGTCAGCACGGGCGTGGTAGACTTAACCATCAACAATCACAACATCTTCGGCGCGGGACGCGAAGTCGGCTTGCGGTTCCAGAATGTCACCATCTCCGCCGGATCTACCATCACCAACGCCTGGCTGACCGTCACCACCTACAACACCGAGGACGACCCCAACGTCACCATCTACGGCGAAGACATCGACGACGCGCCCTCCTTCACCACCACCGGCTACGACATCACCAGCCGCACCAAGACCACGGCTTCTGTCTCATGGTCAGCGTCCAACATCGGCACAGGAGCCAAAAACAGCCCTGACGTCAAGAGCGTCATACAGGAAATCATCGACCGCAGCGGGTGGGCGTCCGGCAATGACATCGCCATCATCGTACAAGGCGTTAGTGGGTGCAACTTCTCTTTCCGCGCCTACGACTACGGCAGCGGTATCCCGTCCATCACCATCGAGTACACCGCACCCGCGTCGGGCGGGACAAACCCCAAGACTGCGAGAATCAGACTAACGACTAAAGTCGGAGGAGTTTTAATCCAATGATGTACCTTGGCGACTACGCATCCGGGGAAACCGTCCATTTTATGTGGAGCACCAACGCGGCCGACGGCTCGAGTGTCACCCGCGCCACCAACGGCACGATTTCTGTTTACAAGGATGACAACACTACCCAGACGACGACCGGGGTCGCGGACACGGAAGACTTTGATGCGTTGACCGGCGTCCATCACTGCAAGATCGCTACGTCTGACGGGTTCTACACGACGGCCACGGACTATACCGTGGTTCTGTCGGCGGCCACCATTGACGGCAAGNNGAGGCCTTGGCGGGGCATGCGACGGCCGGGTCAACGGGGGAAGCATTGGCGGCGGCGGATTTGTCGGGGGTTGTGGATGTTGCGGTGGCTGAGGTGGCGACCGGCGCCGAGCCGACGACGGTCGGGGGGCTGCTGCGGATGCTCTATAACCGATTTTATCGACGGAGTGAACTGACAAATACGACGCTTAAGACCTACGTCAAGGACGGGGCCGGGGGCGGGAGTGGGGTTCTCACCTCGCAGACGGTATCGGATGACGGAACAACGCAGATTCAGCAGCAGGCGACTTATCCGAGTTAGGTTATGAGACTTTTTGGGAAAGTTGATGCGCAGATTACGAATGAAGATCGGCCGGGGTTCTTTGGGCAGGTCTTCACGCTGGCGTATCGACTGCCGGCGGCGCCTGATGCGATTGCCGGCGCACTATTGCCGCCGGTATTCAGCCTGCCGCCGCGCCTGTCGCTTTATGCGGTTGACGGCGAGACAGGCGAGGTGGTGGGCGATCTGACGGAGGCGGCCGGGGTTGTCTTTGCGACCGGTGCGCACGGGTTTGCCGATTTGCGCGGCCGTTATGAGACGAATATGCACACGGCATTTTCCTATTATTCAAGGAGCGAGCCGCTGCGGATCGTCGCCACCGACGGCGTGTATACGGCCTATGACGGTCGGATGGAAGATATCGGTATTGACGATGGCGGCATGACGTTCGGGGCTTTCGGATATTGGCGGGCGATGTCGGATTTGCGTGTGTCGGCATTGTTCGTCGATTCGTCTTTGGGTGAGTGGTATGACCTGACGGCCGACGAGGTTGCGACGGCCGTCCCGGAACGATATGAGATTGACAAGTCCAACCGGCTGTATATGGCTCCGACGAAGGGGGAAAAATTCAGCAGCGCGGCGGCTCATTGCTCGTTTGGGTATCGCGTGCCGGACTTGAGCCTGACGCAAATTCAGCGGATTACGTTCAACTATGTTCTGGACGCGCCCTCGCCATGGCGGGCGGAATTGAGCCGGTGCGATGCCGACTGGAGTGTGCTGGAGGTGGTGTGGTCGCTTACCGGCAACGGGTCGGCGCAGAGCGCCAGCGGCCATGTTGAAAGCGTGGGGCCGTGTGATGCGTTGCGGTTTACGCTGTATTACAACGGCACGGAGGCCGAGTATACGGGGGAGAGCGGGGACGTGTATTTCCGGGTCGCTATTCCGGTGGTGAGCGCGTTCGACAAGGGCACTGTGTGTGCCGATGACGTTGTGACCGCTTTGGTGGATGCGGTGTGCAACACCAATCCCGACCAACTGGCGGCCGATACGTCGCTGGTTTTGTGCCCCGGGCTGACCCTGAGCGATGCCCGCTACGAGGACGCGGCCCCGGCCGACATTATTAACCAGTTGTGCGCCCTGGGGGGGAGCGAGGCCACAGACGGCGCGTGGGCAGCGATGGTGTGGGAAGAGCGCCGGCTCCGGTTTGCGCCACGAGGCGAAGAGGCGCGCCACTGGTTTGTGGACGTGGTTCTGTTTGAGATTGAGCGGTCGCTTCAGGACGTGCGCAATACCGCGTATGGTGTGTATCGCCAGGACGGCCGCGGTAATCGACGCACGGCCGTCACGTCACGTGATGCGACGGATATTGTTCGCATGGAGGCGGTGGACGCGGCAACTACGTCGGCAATAGTCGCCGAGGCGTTCCGTGATTCGTTCCTGTTAGACAGCAGCAGGTCGCGGCCGCGGGCGACCATTCGCACGTTGGGGCTTTTTGACGAGATGGGCGCGGAGTATCCGCTTTATCGAGCGCGGGCGGGTGATTTGTTGACCTTGCGCAATCTGCCGCCTGATTTGGGGGCGCTTGAATATCTGCAAACTTTCCGCATCGGCAATACGCGGTATCACGCCGAGACGGATGTGCTGGAACCGGAGCCGGAGGAGTTTATACCGAATCTGGCGATCATGGTGGCCAGAAGAGAACAAGGAGTGAAACGATGACATCTTTTTGGACAACACGAGGATTGCGGCGGATGAATGAGGTTGTATTTCAGGGCGCGACACCGCCGGCTACGTTTTATCTGGCTGCGGTCAAGGCAACTCCAGCCCCCTCGAGGGCGACGGTCACGTTATCGCAATTAGGCGAGATCGCGGCCGGGAGCGGCTATGTTTCCGGCGGCATCGCGGTGGCACGTGACGCCAATGCTTTTGATGTTTTGACCGAGGACGCGGTGGGCTTTCTGGTCGATCTTGAGTTAGCTGACCTTGCATGGACGGCCACAGGCGGCCCTATTCCCGCGTCGGGCAGCGGAGCCAGGTATGTTGCCCTTCTCGATGACAATGGAACCGTTGCAAACCGGGAAGTATGGTTCGTATGGGACCTGCAGGGCGACCGTGCGGTATCAGTTGGTCAGGCTATTACCATGCGCGATCTGACATTGCGCAGTCAGTCTGTTATTGGGAGTTAGGGGAGGCAAAGAATGACAATCTATTTCGTGGACGGGAACTCGGGCAATGATCTGAATGATGGAAGCGGCGGCTCGCCGTGGAAAACCCTCGGCAAGGCGAGTTTTACGGTGGCGGCCGGAGATGAGGTGCGGATTCGCTCGGGCGTCTATCGTGAGCGGTTGAAGATTGACGTGGCCGGCACGACCTGGACGGCCGATGCCGGCCATACGCCGCTTCTTGATGGCGGGTATAACGACAGTGTGATGTACAAAGACGCCAATGGTCATGACCGGGTGTCCGCACCGAAGCCTGAGCATCTACCGACAGGCGAATGGGGAGCTATGCTCAGCATCAGTGCCAATGGCATTGTGGTTGATGGACTGGTTATTCAGAATTGCGCCGGGTTTGGCATAAGCATCGGGGCTTTTACCGATATTGTTGTCCGCAATTGCCGTATTGATTTCACATACCTGAATAATCTCAATATCGCCGGCGGGGCAGGGTGGGGCGACCGTATAGTTATTGAGAATAACATTCTGACGCGAGGATCTGTTCAAACGCTTTTACCTGGATATAACAAGCGTGGTGGCGGGCTCTCTGTCGGTCGGGCCAGAGATTGTATCGTGCGTAATAACATTGTCGCGTTTATTTGGGGCGAGGGGATTGATATTCACCGGGGCGCTGTCCGGACAATAGTCGAGGGAAATGTAGTTCATACCGTCCGCTCTGTGCATATTTACATTCAACGGGCAAAAGACAACATTATCCGGAACAACCTGGTCTACCACACCGGGAATAAGTCATTTGTAAGTCTCCGCACCGGTGCTGGTGGAGTGGGAATTATGATCGCGGATGAATTAGGGAGTGCCGCATTTCCGCATAGCTCCGGTGATCATATCTACAACAATATCGTTATCGGCACGAGTAAACTATTTGTCGTCGGCAACGGTTCACCTCTCCAAAATACGCAACTTAATAAATCCTATATCGGGTTTAACACCTTCATTGGCGATGCCAGTACCCTCGCAGGTGTTTCAATTCTGGATAACACAACCGACCCAAGCCGATTGCATGTCAATTCCATCTTCGAGAATAATATTATCTGCAATGTTCCTGGTAACGTGCCCATAGGCGTAGCGGGAAACAAGACTGGTGGGCTTCTGTTCCGAAATAACCTCTGGGACAGGCTGCCTCCGGCGCAGATGCGAGGAAATGGTGACCGAATCGGTAACCCCGGTCTGGTTAATCCAACTGCGGTTATTTCGGATATCGGCGATCTCACGGCCGTTATTGATCCACGAAACTACCAATTGACCGAAGGCAGCGTTCTGGCAATCGGGGCGGCGAGCGACGGGTTGATGGTTAACGGATTGACACCACCGAGTGTCAGGAAGGACTTCTTCGATCTCGACCGCGATAGTCAGCCGGATATCGGAGCAAGCGAATTCACGGTCGTTATCGCGCCGGAACCTGAGCCGGAGCCTGAGCCGGAGCCTGAGCCGGAGCCGGAACCTGAACCGGAACCGGAACCTGAACCGGAACCTGAGCCGGAACCGGGCTGGCGCGACGGCCTCGATGAGTGCGAGCAGGAGTTGGTCGCCAGTTGTCTCCAGTTTGCCTCTGACGATCCATCCTGCCTGTCAATGCCTCGGTTGATGTTGCTGGTGGCAAAGATGGCCGGCTTGCTGGACGGCGAGGCTGAGTCCTGAAAGCGAAGCGGTTGATTGAAGGAGCATCATGGATTGGCTCAAACCGGAATTGGTCACAGCATTTGGTGTATTGATAACCGCGGCCGGTGGCGTGATGGCGGGGGTCTTTCGGGCGTGGAAGCAGAGCATGGACGCGCATCTGGAGGAGCAAAAGCAAACCTTTACGCATATGCAG
>JRYD01011010.1_pt1 | contig 12114 bp, 8 predicted proteins | sample 235311 | NCBI WGS metagenome assembly JRYD01 (sample SAMN03074213, study PRJNA261472) | activated sludge metagenome | biome: Common Effluent Treatment Plant; feature: Wastewater; material: Activated sludge; isolation source: activated biomass in a lab-scale reactor treating industrial wastewater at... | reverse complement strand
CCAAGCGAAGATCCCGAGCGCGGCACTCGGTGAATGCATCCGTCAGTGACACCTCCTCGGGCCAGCCGCGGCGATATTCGAGCGCGACGGGTTCGTCCAAGAGCGATGTGGCCAGTGCCACGAACTCACGCTCGAACGATACGAAGTACTCGCGTCGAGCCGCATCGATAAAATTGGCAGTGTGGAGCAGCTCTTCGTTCCAGGCGCTGATTACTTCTGCACTCAATCCTTCGCGCAGGGCTGTGTTTCGCTGGGACAGCGCACGCTGGTAGCGGCGCCAGTGATCCAGGAATCCTGGTTTCACGTGGAACACTCCCCAATCGATGAGCCGCCGACGCCGCGCCGAACCCNNCCATGCTCGGCACTGGCAACCAAATCACGTTCGTCACGGGCGATCCGTGCAATGACTCGAAAGTGGTCCCGGCCGCGCTGGATGAGACGATGGCGTGTCGCGGTTCGAAAAGAGCGTCCATGCGCTAGAAAAAAAATCGCCTCGAGCAAGCTCGTCTTGCCCGAGGCATTTTGGCCGACGATCCCCGTACCGCGAGGATCCAATTCCAGCACCGCGTGCTCAATGCATCGAAAGCTCTCGATCTCGACGGAAGTGAGCACCGCTTTGAAATTTATAGACGCATGGGCATGACGACGTACTTGGTCGTCACCACCTCAGGCATGGTCAACAGGCAGCTGTTGTTCGCATCCGTCAGCCCGATCACGACCTCAGCGCCATCGACCGCAGCCAGCGCATCCNNCCACCAGGGCGCTGCTGGCGCCATCGCGCAAACGGATGCGCACGCGCTCGCCGTCCACCGCGGCCAGCGCATCCAGCAGGTAATTCACGTTGAAGCCGATTTCGACGTCCTCGCCCTCATAGGCCACTTCGATTTCCTCCTCGGCTTCCTCCTGCTCCGGATTGTGTGCCTGAAGCACGAGCGCACCCGAGCGTAGGGTGAGGCGAATGCCGCGATACTTTTCATTGGAAAGAATGGCGGCGCGCTGTAACGCACTACGCAGGAGCTCGCGATCGGCCGTCACTCGCTTGGGCGGATCGTTGGGGATCACACGCCCATATTCCGGGAAACGACCGTCGATCAGCTTGGATGTGAAGCGAATGTCGCCGATCTGGGCTCGAACATGATTGGTTCCGACAGAAACTTCCACTTTACCCTCGGTGCCGAGCAAGCGCTGTAACTCCAGCACGCCCTTGCGCGGCACGATGACTTGCTGAGTCGTCCCAGCGCCACTTTCGAGCACAGTTTCACAATAAGCCAGACGATGGCCATCAGTTGCGACTGTTCGCAGCACGTTATCTGCAATTTCCAGCAGCATGCCGTTCAAGTAGTAGCGCACGTCCTGTTGCGCCATCGAGAAATGCGTCTTGTCCAGCAGCCGACGCAGCGCAACCTGCTCGACCGCCAGGTTCTGCTGCGCGCGAATATCTTCGATGGTCGGAAAGTCGCTGGCTGGAAGTGTCGTCAAGGTGAACCGGCTTTTGCCCGATTTCACGATGGCACGCTCCCCTTCGACGGACACCGTCACTGCCGCTTTCTCCGGCAGCGCACGAATGATGTCCAGGAACTTGCGGCCGGGAACCGTGATCTCGCCGCCTTGCTGAAGGTTTACGGAAGCGCGGGCAACGAGCTCCACCTCCAGATCGGTGGCGGTCAGGGTCAGTTGATCGTTCTGGCCCGTGATCAACACATTGGCCAGGATCGGCATGGTTTGACGGCGCTCGACCACGCCGATCACCGCTTGCAGAGGAGAAAGGATGGCTTCCCGGTCCGCGCTGAACTTCATCGCTGCACCCTGTGTGTCATTGATCTAATGATCTAAATAAGAAAATTCTTAAAGAATTTATGATGATTACTAAGCTTGGCCGATACTGTGCAAAACCAATTTTTTAGCTTGTTTTTCAAATACTTGAATTGATAGCTAATGGCTTCACAACCCTTACGGAAATTGTCGAGCAATTGTTGATGTCCTGTGGACAATTTTCCTCTTCAGGACTTCAACATCTTATCCACAGTCATCCAGCCAGGGTTCTCAACAGGTTCGAATAGTCCTCGTTCGTCCGTGTGTGCGACTCGCGCAGCTCCTTGATTACACGGCAGGCGTGCAGCACTGTCGTGTGGTCCCGCCCGCCGAACGCATCGCCGATTTCCGGAAGGCTATGGCTGGTCAGCTCTTTCGCGAGCGCCATCGCCACCTGCCGCGGACGCGCGATCGAACGGCTGCGCCGCTTCGACAGTAAGTCGGCCACGCGGATTTTGTAGTACTCCGCGACGGTTTTCTGGATGTTTTCGATCGTGACCAGCCGATCCTGCAGCGCCAGCAAGTCGCGCAGCGCTTCTTTCGCGAAATCCATGGTGATCGGCCGGCCGGTGAATTGCGAATTCGCGACGACCCGGCGCAACGCGCCTTCGAGCTCGCGAACATTCGAACGAATGCGCTTGGCGATGAAGAACGCCACTTCGTCCGGCAGATCGACATGGCTCACGGCGGCCTTGCTCATGAGGATCGCGACGCAGGTTTCGAGCTCGGGCGGCTCGATGGCGACGGTCAGCCCCCAGCCGAAGCGGGATTTCAACCGCTCTTCGAGGCCGTCGACTTCTTTCGGATAGCGATCGCAGGTGAGGATGATCTGCTGCTGGCCTTCGAGCAGCGCATTGAACGTATGGAAAAACTCTTCCTGCGAGCGGCTCTTGTCAGCAAAGAACTGGATGTCGTCGATCAACAAGGCATCCAGGGAGCGATAGGCTGTTTTGAACTCGTTGATGGTGTTGTGCTGCAGCGCCTTCACCATGTCGCCGACGAAGCGCTCGGAGTGCACGTACGCGACGCGGGCCTGCTGATTTCGCGAGCGGATCAGGTTGCCGATCGCGTGCATGAGGTGCGTCTTGCCGAGGCCGACGCCGCCGTAGACGAACAGCGGGTTGTAGGCGTGCCCCGGGTTCTCGCCGACCTGCATTGCGGCGGCGCGGGCGAGCTGGTTGCTCTTGCCCTCGACGAAGTTCGCGAATGTGAAATCGGGATTCAGCCGGCTACCGAGCACCGTCGGCGGCTCTTTCGGCGCGGCGTGCGAGGGCCAATTCGAGGCCACGGCCGGCGCCACGACCGGTGCGATGCGCGAGCCCACCTCGAGCACCACCTCAGGGCTGGGCGGGGCGCTCGAGGAATCGACGAGCTCCGAAATGCGCTGCACGATGTTCTCGTTCACCCAATCGACAACGAACCGGTTGGGCGCGAGCAGGCGCAGCACATGGCCCTCTTCGACCGCCTGCAGGGGTCGGATCCACGTGTTGAATTGCTGTTCGGGCAACTCGGCTTCGAGTTGAGTCAAACAGCGATGCCATAACGAACCCTGCACGGCTTCGCCCCTCGGTCCTGTTCGTCGTTAAGGAAAAAGGAAAATTTTCTGCGTCGCTGAACGCGAGAGAGGGGCGAGTCTATACCCAGCCACGCAAGGTTATCCACAGCTCGGGCATCCGGCTGGATGCGTTTTTCGCCGGCATCGCGCTTGACACTCAAGGATGCGCTGCGTACCCTTGCCGCCCTTCTTTTGACCCACCATGTGCTTGTTTTAGCGCGATTTTCGCGCGGCGAGATTCAGCATGAAGCGCACTTACCAGCCGAGCAAGGTTCATCGTCAACGCACGCACGGATTTCGTGCTCGCATGGCAACGCGTGCCGGCCGGCAAATTCTCGCCCGCCGCCGCGCCAAGGGCCGCAAGCGTCTGACGGTCTGACGCGCCTTTCGATCAGGCGCACTCGCAGTTTGACTTGCCTGCTCCCACTCGATCGTTCACACCGGCGCAACGTCTCCACAACAAATCGGATTTCGACCGCGTCTACAAAGATGCGCGACGGTTCGCCGATGGCTTGTTTGCGGTTTTCGTGCGCGGCAACGGCGGTGCCCAAGCGCGCTTGGGATTATCGATTGCCGCCCGCATCATCGGCGGTGCCGTTCGACGCAATCACCTGAAGCGACTGATTCGCGAATCGTTTCGCCATCATCAACATGAGCTGCCCGCCGTCGACATCGTCATCAATGCACGCGCCGGCGCCCGCGACGCCGACAACGCGACGATCATGCGCAGCCTCGAACGCCATTGGCGCACAGTGAGCGAGCGATGCGCAGCATCCTGACCGCGCTCGTGCGCGCCTATCGATACTTCGTGAGCCCGCTGCTCGGGCCGAGCTGCCGTTTCTATCCCAGTTGTTCTTGTTACGCCGAGCAGGCGCTCGAGCAGCACGGTGCAGTGAAGGGCAGCTATCTCACCGTGCGCCGCCTGTTGCGCTGTCACCCGTGGCATGCCGGCGGCTACGATCCCGTGCCCGAGCCGCCGCCTACCCGCTGGAAACCGTTCTCGCATGGATAACCAACGCATCTTCGTTTGGGCGGCACTCGCGCTCGTTCTGTATCTCTGTTACGCCGCGTGGCAGGACGATTACGCGCCGCGCGCGCCCGTCCCCGCACCGACGACGCAATCGACGGCGACAGCGACGACGGAGGATGACGGCGCAGATGTCTTGCCGGAATTGCCCGCTCAAACCGACACCGACGGCGCACCTGCGTTGCCCTCGACGATGCCCGAAGCGCCGCGTGCCCCCGTCGAGCGGGCCGCGTCGATTCGTGTGATCACCGACGTGCTCGACATCGACATCAGCACGCGCGGCGGCGAATTGCAGCGCGCGGATCTGCTCAAGTATCCAAAGGTGAAAAACCAGCCGGACAACCCGGTGCGCCTGTTCAATACCGATAATTTGTTCGTGGCACGCTCCGGCCTGCGCGCGGCGGATCGCGAGAAAGAGCCGACGCACCTTGCGACCTTCTCGGTACAAGCTCAGGAATATCGCCTGAAGGCCGGCGAGGCGAAGCTCGAAGTTCCGCTCGCGTGGACCGACGACAACGGCGTGACCGTGACCAAGATCTACACCTTCGAGCCCGGCAGCTACCGTATCGGGTTGCGCTACGAAGTCGACAATCAGTCGGACCGCGAGTGGCGCGGCGCTTCGTACGTTCAGCTCGTCCGCCACTACGAACATCTCGAACGCTCGTATTTCAACGTCGAAACATATTCATACCGCGGCCCCGTCATTTACGACGGCAAGGGCGCGCGCAAGCTCGATGTCGAGGACGCTGACGATCGGCGCTATCGCGGCACGATCGCCGGTGGGTGGCTCGCCGCGATTCAACATCATTTCGTCGCGGCCGCCGTGCCGCCCGTCGATGCGAGCTACCACTACGAGCTCAACGTCGATGCGCGCAACGATTTCATCCTGTCGTATCGAGGCCCGCTCGTCGCGGTCCCCGCCGCCGGCCGGCACACCTTCACCGAATCGCTGTTCGTCGGGCCGAAGCTGCAAGAGCAACTCGAAGTCACCGGCCCGCGACTCGAGCTCGTCGCCGACTACGGCATGCTGACCATCATCTCCAAGCCGCTGTTCTGGCTGCTCAGCAAGGTCCACGACTTCGTCGGCAATTGGGGCCTCGCGATCATCATCGTGACCTTCCTGATCAAGCTCGCGTTCTACAAGCTCACCGCCGCGAGCGGCCGCTCGATGGCGAAAATGCGCGCGCTCGCGCCGCGCATCAAGACGATTCAGGAGCGCTACAAGGACGATCGCGAGCAGCTCGGCCGCGCGATGATGGAGCTCTACCAGCGCGAGAAGATCAATCCGGTCGCGGGCTGCCTGCCGATCCTGATCCAGATGCCGGTGTTCCTCGCGTTCTACTGGGTGCTGCTCGAGAGCGTCGAGATGCGCCAGGCGCCGTTCATCGGCTGGATCACCGATCTGTCGGTGCGCGATCCGTATTTCATCCTGCCGATCGTCATGGGCGCGGCGATGTTCCTGCAGTTCAAGCTGCAGCCGATGCCCACCGCCGACCCGATGCAGCAGAAGATCTTCGCCTTCATGCCCGTCATGATGGCGGCGATGATGATCATGTTCCCGGCGGGCCTCGTGCTGTACTGGCTGACGAATACCGTGCTGTCGATCGCGCAGCAATGGCGCATCAACAAGCTGGTCGCGGCGGAAGAGAAGAAGGCGACGTAGCAAAGACGACGTCCCCTCCCCCGCGAAGCGGGGAGGGTTGGGGAGGGGGGTCCAGGGCTGCAGAGCCATTCATCAGTCATGGACTCAAAGACCACCACGATTGCGACCACCACGATTGCCGCCATCGCCACTCCGCCGGGCCGCGGCGGCATCGGCGTCGTGCGACTCTCCGGTCCGCGCGTCGCGGACATCGCCGCCGACCTGCTGGGCGATCTTCCCGAACCACGCCGCGCCACGCTGCGCATCTTTCGCAATGCCGACGGCGAGATGATCGACGGCGGACTGGCGCTGTACTTTCCCGCGCCCGCCTCGTTCACCGGCGAAGACGTGCTGGAGTTGCAGCTGCACGGCAGCCCGCCGGTGCTGCAGCGGCTGCTGCGCGAACTGCACCGACTGGGCGCGCGACCGGCCCGGGCGGGCGAATTCACCGAGCGCGCCTTCCTCAACGGCAAGCTCGATCTGGCCCAGGCCGAGAGCGGTCGCCGACCTGATCGAGGCCTCGACCGCCGCCGCCGCGCGCTCCGCAGTGCGCTCGCTGTCGGGCCGCTTCTCGGAGGAGGTGCATCGCATCGTCGACGCCCTGATCGACCTGCGCATGCTGGTCGAGGCGACGCTGGACTTCCCGGAAGAGGAGATCGACTTCCTCGAGCGCGCGCGCGCGTTGCCGCGGCTCGAGGGCATCCGCCCGCAGCTCGACGAGCTGCTCGACCGCGCGCGCCAGGGGGCGCTGCTGCGCAGCGGCCTCAACGTGGTGCTGGTCGGCGAGCCCAACGTCGGCAAGTCGAGCCTGTTGAACCAGCTCGCCGGCGAGGAGCGCGCGATCGTCACCGAGATCGCCGGCACCACCCGCGATGCGCTGCGCGAGACGATCCAGATCGAAGGCATCCCGCTGCACATCATCGACACCGCCGGCCTGCGCGAGACCGTGGACGTGGTCGAGCGCATCGGCATCGAGCGCACCTGGCAGGAGATCCGGCGCGCCGACGTGATCCTGCTGCTGCACGACGCGCGCGAGGCGGCCGAGGCGCCGGTCGCGATCCGGGCACAACTGCCGGAAGGCGTCGAATGCATCCGTGTGCTCAACAAGATCGACCTCGTCGGCCGCGCGCCGGCGCGCCGCGAGCAGGACGGCGCGGTGACCATCGAGCTCTCCGCCAAGCAGGGGGCGGGGGTCGAGCTGTTGCGCGTCGAGCTGCTGCGGGTAGCGGGATGGCATGCGCACGGCGAAGACGTGATCCTCGCGCGGGAGCGTCACCTGCGCGCGCTGCGCGCCGCGCTCGGCCATGTCGACGCCGCCGCGGAGCGCAGCGCCGCGCTCGAGCTGTTCGCCGAGGAGCTACGCCTGGCGCAGGAAGCGCTGGGCGAGATCACCGGCGAGTTCACCGCCGACGACCTGCTCGGGGTCATCTTCTCGCGCTTCTGCATCGGAAAGTAGCGAGACTTCCGGCAACTTCCGCTGCCCGATCGAAGCACCCCCAAAGCTCGTCCGGGATTTTGCCGGTCGGACTGCCGAACCGGCGCGCGTTTGTTCGTCACCGGCGAATGCGGTAGTCCGTACGCGCGGGTTTATCACGCAGTCAAAGCCGGGGACAATCCAGGCTGGTCGTGCGGCCGCCGGTGGCGGTCGCACCTTGGCGGACGGACTTCATGAGGAGTGGAAATGGATTCGACGATCTTCATCACGGGCGCGACTTCGGGTTTCGGCGAGGCGACGGCGCGCCGCTTTGCCGCGGCCGGCTGGAAGCTGGCGATCACCGGTCGGCGCGCGGATCGGCTCGAGCGACTGGCGGAAGAGCTGTCCGCGCACACCGAGGTGCTGCCGCTCGCGGTGGACGTGCGCGACCGCGAAGCGATGGCGGCGGCGATCGAGGGCTTGCCGCCGTCTTTCGGCACGCTGCGCGCGCTGGTCAACAACGCCGGCCTCGCGCTCGGCATCGAGCCGGCGCAGGCGTGCTCGCTCGACCAGTGGGAGACGATGATCGACACCAACGTGAAGGGCCTGGTGTATTGCACGCGGATGCTGCTGCCGCGGCTGATCGCGCACGGCGCCGGGGCGGGCATCGTGAACATCGGATCGGTGGCGGGGCGTTGGCCGTATCCGGGCGCGAATGTGTACGGTGCCACCAAGGCCTTCGTGCGCCAGTTCTCGCTGAACCTGCGCTGCGATCTGGAGGGGACGGGGGTGCGGGTCACCGACCTCGAGCCCGGGCTGTGCGAGAGCGAGTTCAGCCTGGTGCGCTTCGGCGGCGACCAGGCACGCTACGATGCCACCTACGCTGGCGCGAATCCGGTGCAGCCCGAGGATATCGCCGAGACGATCCACTGGATTCTCAACATGCCTGCGCATCTCAATGTGAATATGCTCGAGCTGATGCCGGTGAGCCAGGCCTGGAGCGGCTTCTCGATTCATCGCCAGCAAGGCTGAAAGCGGCATTCGGGTCGCCGCACTCAGGGGAGGGGTGGCAGCCCGCACCCAGAGGCGGCCTCGCTTGCCGAGAAGTGGTTGTTCCACGTGAAACACTGCAATCATGGATCTAGAATTCCTGCTGTTCGTCCTTGGCTGCGCCGCCTTCTTCGCGGGCTTCGTCGACTCGATCGTCGGCGGCGGCGGGTTGATCCAGATTCCCGCCCTGTTCGCCGCCTACCCGAACGCGCTCCCGGCCAGCCTGTTCGGTACCAACAAGCTGGCAAGCATCGTCGGGACCACCAGCGCGGCGATCCAGTACGGCCGGCGGGTCAGCATCCAGTGGCGGCTGGCGGGGCCGGGGGCGGTGGCGGCCCTGATCGGCGCCTGGTATGGCGCGAAGGCCGTCGCCTACATGCCGCCCTCCCTGCTGCGCCCACTGGTGCTCGGTCTGTTGGTGCTGGTGGCGATCTACATCGCCTACCAGGCGGTGGTGGCGATCCTGCAGCCCGGGCGCTGCCCGTCGATCGTCCGCACCGGGCCGGTGGCGGCCGAGCGGATGCTGTGGTCGCTGCTGGTGCCGGTGGCACTGATCGTGGCGGTGCTGGGCTCGATCCTGTTCGGGCTCGCCACCCCCACGGAATCGGCGTCGGTGGGCGCGGTGGGCACGGTGGCGATCTGTGCGCTGCGGCGCCGCCTGGGCGGCGACACCCTGGTCGAGACCATGCGCGCCACCTTGCGCATGACCTCGATGATCTACGTCATCCTGTTCGGCGCCTCGGTGTTCTCGCTGGTGTTCATAGGCCTGGGCGGCGAGAAGCTGGTGCACGACACGCTGCACGCGCTGCCGGGGGGAGCCACGGCGGCGATGGCGGTGGTCATGCTGCTGGTGTTCCTGCTGGGCTTCGCCCTCGACTTCATCGAGATCGTGGTGATCGTGGTGCCGATCGTCGGCCCGGCGCTGCTGGTGATGGGCATCGATCCCCTGTGGCTCGGCATCATGCTGGCGGTGAACCTGCAGACCAGCTTCCTCACCCCGCCGCTCGGGCCGGCCCTGTTCTACCTGCGCGGCGTGGCGCCGCCCGAGGTCAGCTCGAAGGCGATGTATGCCGGAGCCTGGCCGTTCGTCTGGCTGCAGCTCCTCGGGCTCGGCGTCCTGTGGCTGTTCCCCGGGCTGGCCACATGGCTGCCTTCGGTGCTGCTCGACTGAAGGTCGGCGCGGCGCTTGGCAAGGCCTTCGCCGCCGCGCATGCTGGCCGGAAAACGCCTCAACCAGCGGACACTCCGGCACAGCATGCGCGCGATCTCACCGGCCGGCGTGCGTCGCGGCCTACCCTTGCTGTCGGTCCTGGCGGTGCTCGGCCTCGCCGTTCCCGCGGCGGTGGCGGCGTTGCTGGTCTGGGTGCAGGGCCAGGTCGCCGACCGGCTGGTGCATGAGGAGGAGGGCCGCCTGCTCGCCCGCGATGCCGCCCAGCTGGCCGAGCGGCTGCTGGCGCTGGTCGAGCCCTCCGAGCAGGATCTGCTGTTCGTGGCCGGCCTCGCCAGGGCCGAGATCCTGGCCAGCGACGATCTCGACGCCGTCGAGCGGTTCCTGTTCGAGCGCGCCCGCACCCGGACCTGGATCAGGTCGGTGTTCCTGCTCATGGAGCCCAGCGGCCAGTTCGTCCTGGTGCGGCCGGACGGCGAAGGCCGATGGCAGTCGATCCGGCAACGCACGGCCGGCAGCCCGGCCACCGAGATCCGCGACTTCGACGACGATTTCAACCTGACCGGGCGGACGACGGCACCCGCCTCCGAATTCGTCCCGAGCGAGCGCCCGTGGTACCAGGCGGTCTCGGCCGACGGCCGTCCCACCTGGATCGGACCCTACCGCCTCTATCCGAGCGGGCTGCCGGGCATCTCGGTGGCGGCGCCGATCCTCGCCGCGGACGGCTCGCGCACCGGCATCGTCGGCTCGTCGATCCAGCTGGACGACGCCGACCGGTTCCTGCGATCGCTGGTCGACGATCCCCGGCGGGGGATCGCGGTCATCGATCGCGACGGCAACGTCATCGCCAGCTCGTGGGTGCGGGGCGGCGGTCCCGACCGGCCCGGACCGCCCGACCCGGCGGCACGGCTGGCGGCGCAGGCCTTGGAGCAGGGCGCGTGGAAGGACAGGCCCTACCTCCTGGCCGAAGCGGACGGCGGGGAGCGGCTGGTCTCGGTGGCGCCGATCCGGCCGACCGCCCAGGAGGGGCTGGCCATGGTGCATGCGCCGGCGGGCTCCACGCTCTACGCCTTCGTCACCTCCGAGCGCTCGACCTTGCTTGCGATCGCCGCGGCGTTCCTGCTCGCCGCCACCACGGTGACCTGGCTGATCTGGCGCTGGGTGGAAAGGCCCCTGGCGGCGGCCGGACGCTTCGCCGCGGCGCAGGCCGCGGGCAGGCCACTGCCGGCGCTCGACGGCGGTCCGCTGGCCGAGCTTCGCGCCCTCGGCCGGTCGCTCCTCGCCATGAGCCGGGAGATCGCGGCGGGGCGGGCCGAGGAGACCCGGCTCAGGGACAAGCTGGCCTCCAGCCACACCCGGCTCGAAGCAATGCTCGCCAGCGCGCCCTTGGCGGTCGTCGAGCTGCGCTGCGAGCCATCCGGCCATCGCGTCGCCGGCTGGCTGGGGCGCAGCGCGGTGCTGTTCGGCCGCGAGGCGGCCGAGGTCGAGGGTGGGCATCTCGTCGAGCGGGGCGTGGTGCCGGCCGAGGCCGGCGGCGAGCTCGACCGGCTGCTCGGCAGATGCCTGTGCGGCGGTTGGGCCGAGGCGACGCTGCCCTTCCGCAACGGGGCCGGCCAATCCCGGACGGGCCAGTGGTACGCCTCGCGCATCGGCGCCGATGTCGCCGGCACCACCCTGCTGCTGCTCGTCCATGACGAGACCGAGCGCGCCCAGGCGATGCACACGATCGAGCGCATGGCCAGCGAGGATGCGCTGACCGGGCTGGCCAACCGCAACCGGTTCCTCGACCTGCTGGAGCAGGCGCTGGGCCAGGCGGGACGGCGCCGCGAGGGGCTCGCCGTCTGGGCGCTGGATCTCGACGATTTCAAGGGCATCAACGATGCCTACGGTCGCGGCGAGGGCGACCGGGTGCTGCGCCAGCTCGGCGTCAGGCTGCGCCGGCTGGTCCGCGGCACCGACGCCGTGGCACGCTTCGGCGGCGACGAGTTCATCCTGATGCAGACCGAGGTCGGCGCCGACGCCCAGGTGGATGCCTTCGGCTGCCGCCTGCGCTAGGCCCTGTCGCAGCCGATCACCGTCGACGAGCGCAGTGTTCCCGTCACCTGCGGGGTGGGCGTTGCCCTGTTCCCCGCCGACGGCGCGGTGGCGGCGGATCTGCTGCGGCGCGCCGATCTGGCGCTGCTCACCGCCAAGCGCGAGGGCCGCGGCCAGACCCGCCGCTTCACCCCGGCGCTGGAGACGGCGAGGGCCGAGCGGCGGGATGTCGAGGAGCGGCTGCGGCGGGCCATCCACCAGGGTGAGCTCGAGCTGGCCTTCCAGCCGATCTGCGAGATCGCCGCGCCGCCGCGGATCGTGGCGGCCGAGGCGCTGGCGCGCTGGAACGACCCGACCCGGGGCGCGGTGCCGCCGCGTCGAATTCGTGGCGCTGGCCGAGGAGACCGGGCTG
>JRYD01003610.1_pt1 | contig 12154 bp, 8 predicted proteins | sample 235311 | NCBI WGS metagenome assembly JRYD01 (sample SAMN03074213, study PRJNA261472) | activated sludge metagenome | biome: Common Effluent Treatment Plant; feature: Wastewater; material: Activated sludge; isolation source: activated biomass in a lab-scale reactor treating industrial wastewater at... | reverse complement strand
ACCGCAGATCAATCCGCGACAGATCGTATTGAATGGACGAGAACCCGAACTTTACCGCCTTATTTCACAAACCGGCTATATTCCTGACGAACGTGTTTTTTCGGATTTTTGTGAAAGCCTAAAGTCAGGCAGGGCGTGGCTTATCTCCGGGACTCGCGGAAGCGGAAAAACGGCTTTTCCCGAAGCACTTGCCGAATGCTGCAATCTTTCAATGTGTGTCGTTGCGGGACGCGACGGTATCAAACAGGAAGAGATCCTCTATGACTGGGACAAAGAGGAGCAGGAAGTCTGGATGAAAGAAAACCTTGCAATATCAAAAACACTGCCTTCGGAAGAAGCCTTTAAGCATCTTGAAAAAGCCCGGCGAATGAAATGGCAGAGGCAGTTCCTCGTTTTGGGGGAAGTCGGTATCGCCTATGACCTTGCTGCTTCGGCGGCCAGAACAGCTGACGCTCCTCCGGTTCTTCTTTTGGATGAAAGTGACAAGTTCGGCCCAAGCATCGAGGACGCGTTGCTCATGCCTCTGGAACGTGGAATGATCCATATTCCGCGTTTTGAAGAAGGATTTGTCGGGATCAGTGATTGGAAATTCCGTCCAATAGTTATTACAACCTCAAATGATCTGCGGCATCGCTTGAGCGCTCCGTTTATTTCACGACATATTTTCACAAGGTTTGAAACACCTGATCTTACAAAAGAGCTTGAAATATTATCCGCAAGAAATCGACATGCGTCATCCGCTCAGCTGGCTCTTTCTATCAAATTGCTGGATGCTGTTCGCGGCATTGCCGGTATGGAGGATCATCCCAGTCTTCGGGAATCAATTGATATCACCGCTGCTTTCATTCGCAATTCAGTTGAAGACCTAGATCCGCAAATCCTATCTCGTCTTTTTTGTTATTTCGTGAAAGACGGCTCCGCTCAGGAACTTTTGTCTTTGCAGCTTGATTATTTGCTGGCGATGACAAATTCGTTTCATCCGGACGTGGACGGTTGGCTTGCATCCCGTGACCCTGATTGGGCCACCCGCTGGCCGCAGCTTATCTCTTGAGGTTCTATGGAAGGATTAAAGAAAACTCTTGAAAAGCCCCTGATGCAATTCATTTGCATCGCCCGCGAATACTCCGGGATTCTGTTTGCCGTCGGAATCGTTGGTATCTACATAGTCGCAAGATTCCTGTCCAGTCCCGACAGTCATGCTCAACTAAAGTTCATTGATGCTCCGGACCAGCAAACAATCACCGAGCGAACAAAGTTAGACGGAACAATAACCAATATTTTTTCTGGAACCAAATATGAAACGGCCAAAAGGCTTCGTGAATCGGCGGCATTGGGAATAGCTACGTCCCTCGCTGTTTTTTTTCGATACCAAGAAAGCACAACATTTCCACAAACAGGGCGAGAAGTTATTTCGGATATAGTTTCCCGCAAACTACTTCCGCCAGAGATTTCAGTCGAAAACGAAGGGTTTAGCTCGCCAACAAGCATTATACGTCTCAGTTTTCGTCCTTCTCCGTTTTCGTTTGAAATACTCTCCGTGCCTATTGAAGATAAATACGGTCCGATGATGCTTTTCCGATTTCCACTTCCTCAAGGCGGACAAAACTCTTTCACATACTTTCGTTCGACAGCAACTACAAATCAGGCCCCTTTTAGCACAACGGAACAATTGGCAGCTCAAGGCTGGGAGATCGCGCAATGGAATATAGACGAACTTAAGTTGGACGGTTCATCAATCAATGAACTTCTGCAACAAAAGGAATGGCTGAAATCCGTTAACCCCTCGATCAAATAACAAATGTTATATCGGCAGCAAATCGAAAAATTTGACGCGACCTACGGAATCCCGCGTAAAGCGAACGAGCAGTACCTACCGGCATATCAGGCGTTCTGGCACTGGACGGCAGATGTTGGACGCGGCTTCGTCTTTTTCGTACTCGGCCTTGTTGGAGCATTTCTAAGTTTACTGGCGGGTTGGCTGCTGGGTGTAACGGGATTGATCACTTTAGTCTTTTGGGCAATGGCACTCCTATGTTTGGCCGGCTCTCTTCTTGACGCATATTCACTGCTTTGGGCTTACCGGATCAGACGAATGAGTACGGCTCACGGCTCGGCAAGATGGGCGCATGCTTCGGACTTGATCCGGTGCGGCCTCATGAACAAGATACGCGGACTTCCCATTCCGTCCAATGCAATGCCGATAGCAAGGGCATTCGGCGGTCGTGATATCTATCTGCTTCAAAATCAGTGGCTTCGACATTTTGTCATGTTCGGTCCGACCGGATCGGGCAAATCAAAGACATTTTTTATTTCAATGCTTCGGGCCATCCTCAAAGGATCTTCCTGCCTGGTCTATGATCCCAAAGGTGAGCTTTGCGAACAGACTGCATTGTCGGCAAGGCGCATCTTCCGTCTTGACCTGAACGATCCGGCCAAAAGCGATCGCTGGAATTTCATCCCCAAATGTCGCAATGATCCTGCTTTCGCGTGTCAGATTGCCGGAATGATGATCGGTGTCGAAAGCCGTCGCCGAACGAACGCAGATCCATTTTGGGGTGATGCTGAACAGATCGCTTTAACCGCGATTCTTTTGCATATAGCCGAAGTCTATCGCGAGAAAGCAATTCCCGCATTTGCTGCTGATTTCTTGCTCTCACTTGGCGAAGACAATAACGATGCCTTTGAGAAGGCGATGAGCGGTTCGCCCAGCTTCTACGCAAAACAGGCTTATCTCGCTTTTCGCCAAGCCCCGCAGCAAACGCGCGGCTCGATACTGATCGGACTCTACAACAAGCTTCGTCCGTTTACGCTCGCACCGGCACGCATGGTAACGACTACTCCAACCGATGAGGAGAAGAATGCGGGTTGCCGATTGATCGATTTTTCCGACCTTAGAAGGTCAGGGACGGCGATCTATTTGGTTATCTCGGAAGGAGCATCGGATATCTACAAGGAATTCATTGCGACATTTCTGGGTCAGGCCGTCATGGAAATGAGGCTCGATGGCATTAACGATCCCAAACATCCTTGTTTCGTTCTGATCGACGAAGCCTATCAACTCAACGTATCTGAGGTAAAAAGAATATCAGGGATCGGACGTGGGCGAGGTGTAGGGCTTGGTCTCGGGTATCAGGATCTTCCGCAAATGTATGACCAGTACGGGCGTGAACGTGCAAACGCAATTCTTGGCACGGTTATGACGAAGATTTTCTTACCGGNNGCCGAATACGCGTCAAAGCAGATTGGCGATACGACCGTCTTGTCAAAGACATTTCAGGACTTTCCGGGCAAGAAGAACGATAATACCCGGTATGCGGAACAGAAACGATCGTTGATGCATTCGTCCGAAATCCGGCAGATCGCTGCTCATCAGGAAGTTCTAATAGTAAACGATACAGCGCCGCCTATCCGGGCAGCCTATCTTCCTTTTGCGGTCCAAACGGAATCATACATTGCAAAAGCTGTAACCAAGCCTCGTGCGATCTATCTCGGCGAAATTGACGCAATGTTTGATCTGAAAGATACGGCACCGACCTCCAGAAACCGACAGTTGAAAGCCGGGGGAGGTTTGATAACACAGGCAGTCGGACAAGTCCTTAGTGACAAAAAGTTGCTTGAAATTGTCGCGAAAGATCAGAATCCGGACGAAACCATTGATGAATTTCGAGAAGAGAATGCCCTTGATGACTTGGTCGAGGACGTGCGGGATCGTTTTCCCGAGTACGCAGATCAATCTCGTATGCTCATCGCCCAAACTTCATTTTGAATCGCTCTATGATCAATCGCCTCAAAATATCCCTTGTCCTCACGCCTCTGGCACTCCTGCTGGTGGTCGGAATATATATCTATTCGCTTTGGACAGCAGAAATGAAAAACCAGGCAGACCTGCCTTTTGAAGCGGTGGATCGGATGATGCGCGATCTGTTGACGTTCAATCAAAAAAGAGGAGCCTTCCCCAAAGATCTAAAGCAAATGGAAGGAGTCGTCTGGAATCAGAAGCAACCAAGAAATCTTTCTAATGACAATAGAACACTGAATCACCGGAATTACTACTATTTCTATTCTGCGGTCAACGCCAAATATGTAACGATCTGGGCAATTCCCACAGGCAAACTCCGCGATGAAGCTCCATCCTGGTTTTATGTATTAACGCCTGAACAATGCCGAAGATGGAAAGGCCCCGCCATAGAGTTTGATCAGCTCAAAAATGTATCCGGCACACCAACCTCCGAGCAGCTCGGCATTCTTGGACTCACGGAGCAGGGCCGTATTCAATTCAAAGGAGCCAGCTAAGTAATCGTTGTTCGCACTCTCATTTTTTAATGAGCTTTACGTATCAGATCTCTGATCCGGGCCACTAACAGCCTGTCGGTTCCTTGTTTGATAACAAGACTTAAAAAACTGCTCAAAACATCACGGTCAAAACGGAGTCCAAATTTGTCCACATAATTAAGTAATGCGTTTACCGTATCATTCTCATTTTCTGTGATCGTCGCAATCAAATCCGCCTTAATGAATTCAACCATCTCAATCGGTGAAAGACCGGCTGATCGGAAATCGGTTCCGGCATCGACACAATCTTCATAAACTGATCGCTTTGATTGATCTACNNGATCTACAACTGAGTGCCATACGGCAATCAATGTAGCGTCGTCTTCGTTTCGAGAAGAATTTGCCGCAACTAATTCTGCAAGATTTTCGGAGATATTTGCCGAACTAAATATTGAAGGAAATTCCGACGTAAATGCCTCATTTTTGCTTATCCCATCAGAAACCAAGAGAAGGATGTGATTACTCTTGAATTCATGAGTGGCAACAGTGAACTCGAGGGCTTCGGTTTGTCCCAGACTGCGAGTTACGCCTCTCATAAAAACCGGCACACCGGCCTGCAAAACAAGTTCGCCGTTTCGTTTCAGGATGACCGGCTGGACGTCGTCGGAAGTGATCTGCTCCAGGACGTCATCGATCCGCAAATACACCCTTGAATCGCCCACGTTAAGAACATGGATCTCCTCAGACGAAGTATCCCAAACACCAAATGTCAACGAAGTGATCGAGCCGGAACATTGGCCTTCGATTTGTCTAACAGCGTTGTGAGCTTTCGTTGCAGCATTCACCATCCGTTGAGGCACATTACCCGAAGCGGATCGAAATCTTTCCAACAATGCTTCACAAGCAGTTTCAGATGCCTTCCAATCACACGGACTTGAACTAACGCCATCGGCAACAGCAAGCACCAGGAGTCGTTTCTCCTCAATGAACTCGACTGCAAACGAATCCCCACATTTCGCCTTTCCCGATTTGGCAACCCTTTGAGCAAAAACACTGAATCCACCGTCTTCCGGGTCAGGCGGAAGGGAGTTTATGTTCGATCTATTGAAGAAGAGGTGCTTTAGTATCTTCAGAGATGATTCGTCCGGTGCTCCGTCAAAGTACTTATTTAGAACGGCTTGAAAAACCGACTCTTTACGGTCGAATGCCGCGAATAATGTCATCGACGAATGGAACTTCAGATAGTCAGGGTACCCAAAGATGTCCGAGATAGAAATGCCGTCCAGATTCAGGACAATTTCGGCACACTCACGAAGTCTTACCCCGAGAAGTGGATGACTTAAATACTCTTTTGCCTCGTCCAACGACTTGATTGAGAAATAGTATGCGGTTTCACTTTTTCCCAAGCTTTCAAGCTGTGGAAATATGAACCACATCCAATGGGATCTCTTGAGGCCGGAACTCAGCTCCTTATGAGCCGTTTCATAGGATTCAGTTTGGGCTGATAGAAATCTTTGAAGATCGAACTTAGTCATAGATAATTCGAAATACCTGCCAAACAAAGGTCAAATAAGCTAATTCTTTTGAGGCAATGATATACTAGCCCAACAGCCTGTCGTATTCAGGATATTCAATGGCAACGAACCCCTGAGTTTCATTTTGCCAGCCTCCGGCAGCCGTCAAGCAATCTCTAAGGGATCGCGACAGCGAAGTAAGCTCTTTCAACTTCAGTTTTTCGTCACTTCCTGGTTTACATGTCCATCATACGTAGCACGGTCAGAGGACAAGTGTCAGTTTTGCTGCCACCTATCATCCAAAGCTTCGATATTACGCGGTGCAGAATTAGCCGAAGTTATCCGGACTCGATGTTCACGGAAACAAAAAACCTGCCATCGAAATGACAGGTAGCTTGATTAGTTGCTCGACTGGGGGATCTACCGTTTTCGGCGATAGTGTCTATCTACAGGAAAGTTCAGCCGTTGGTCTACCACGCGAGCAACAGCTTTGATACATTCATTCGTTACCTGGTTTACGGTCATCGCTCCAATCTTCTCCGAAATTTCAGGGCCACATGCCTCAATAACAGATTTCGCTATCTCAACAACCTCAAACACTTCCAGCTTGCCAATATCAATAAGTTGCTCTTTTGCATAGTTTTTCAGTTGATCATCGGGAATTCCCCAAGCATTTGCCCTTCGGTGCGCTTCACGTAGCCAGCCCTTAACGAGTTTGTTCCATCGCCGATCAAACAAATCAGGATTTAGCTTCAATGCTTCCTTCAGGTCCCGAATCCGCTTATTGAATCTGCGGCGTCCGGCCCGGCTCATATCTCGAGTATTTACCAGAAAGGCTTCGGACTCGTGAACAGCGATGACCGTTTTGTTGTTTGTTTCTCTATTTGATTCCATCTATAAAAGCTCGTGTTAACGATTAAGAATATTGTATTTCCTAAGTATCGGGACGATTGCAACCATTAGATCTTTGGCGGCAAGACCTTTGCTGTTCGCAGGAATATTACCATTGATCATCATCCCAATTGTAAAATCGCCGCTTGCGATAACAAATGAGCTGCTTGAATTATACTTGCCGGATGAGTGTTCTGCCGTACCGGTCTTAGCAATGAAATTTGCTTTCTTCAGTCCGTTCTTTTCAAAGGCGTCACCAACCACACCGGCTGTACCTGAAAGTACACTGCTCATCGCGGACCTCAGTCTATTAAGCTCATTCTTATCAATTGAAACCTCATTATAGCCTTCTTCATCTCCTGCATAGTGCAACTCAAGTTTCTTTCCGGAAGCGATGCGGGCATACCATTGAATGACATCGATGAATCTATACGGCTTTTCCTGGCCAATGCTCAATCTGTAGATCTCATTGTTTCTATCAAGCGGTCGTGAATATGCGGCCTTTGCAGGCAACTTATCAAAGTAAGCATCATCGGTAAGGGACACAAGTGGCAACGCCAAGTCATTGTCAAGAGCATTACCGAATTCTTTAGGATAATGCTGCATAATATCCTTCAACAGGTTTGCAGCATAGAGATCATCTGACTGCTGAATAAAGTTATCGAATGTGACATTGCGATAAGATCGGTTTTTGTACGCCGAATCGACCGCGAGGGCGGCGTAGGCAAGGATTGGCTTCTTGAGACTTCCGATCAGGTAGTGTATTTCGTTCGAATTCGTGTCTGCCAACAATGGATATGTGCTGTTCGCAACAACGCCTCCATTCCTATTATTCACGATCACGATCGCACCTTTGTTTGTCGTTACCCCGATCTTTTTTAAATGTTCTTCGAGTGCTTTCGCAAGCTCGGCCGTCAGATCGGCGTTGATTGTCTTAGCTGATTTTGGAATTGAAGAATAGTAGTCATTTGTATAGACAATTCTCGAGTCTCCGTTGACGATTTGATCGACCCCCATTACTCGCCCAAATGGTGATCGTTCGCCGCTGATTTGTCTGGAGCGAACTGTAAAATGCGATGCCGCATCCATTCTTCTTAACAGCCGTTCCCCCATCAGCTCAAATTTGGCGTTTTCGATCCGGATCCGGGAATAAGGAACCTTTGAGTAGTAAAGGCTTGAGATATTCCGCAGCAGCGGCTTTTTCTTTGCATTCACTGCCGTACGTTCATCAGTTGCGATTAATCTGCTTGCCGCAGCGATCAGCGCGTTCCTGTCTGACGCATTCAAATTATAGAGATCGTCGCCCGCGTCCACTTCACTTGCCTTTGTTGTCTTCGTCCAACGATAGTCACCTGGCACCGTCTGCAAAAAAGTCCACCTCATAACAATTAGTGCGACAAAAACGAGCAAACAGATTCCACACCCCTTCCGGAGTGACCTCCGAACGCCCTGATAGTCTTTGTCAATACGCGGATCTGTCGGTTGTATGTAAATCCGATTCATGAATATTGCGGAAAGAACAATCAAAAGTAGCAGAAGGAAAACGGGCTCGACATTTGAAATCGAAGTACAAGGCAGACTTTGTCCTGTAAGGGGAGCGATCAATAGATTTGAAAGTACCGGATATCCCAGCGTGACTATTGTTAGGGCCAGAAGGAACTGTATGAATTCGGATTCCCGAGTGGCAGGGAGAAGATATGCCATTCCGTTTCCAATGTTAATCGGCCGAATGGTTAAGGTCAGTAAGAATGAGAGCTGATAGAGCAAGAAACCGATGGTCAAACTAAATAGTCCTGCGAACCAGAGTTTGCCGTACACCAAAGACCAGAATAGGGCATAATCGCTGAACGCCGTGGATCTCATCGGCGCCGGCACAACGACATTTCGCATCTCGGGAATTTTGCCATCGATAAGCTGTTTTTGAATGATATTCAGATGCGCGTAAGTTTCTCGATCAGCTTCCTTCGCGTGTTCAAGGTAATCACTGTCAGGCTGGAAATACTGGGCATAGATTCTGTACCCTTTTCCTCCTGCTACCGCTCCACCTGTAAAATAGAAAGCCCCAATCGCAATAACCACTCCCAGCACCACGAACATTGCAATTCCGGTCCTCCATTTCCTAGCCTGGCCAGAGAAGCAGACAATTAGAGCAAATGCGGACGCACAGTAAATAATGCTTCCGAAGTCTCCGGCAGAAAATGACAGGAGACCGGCGTACAATAAAATCACCGCATACCTTACCGACTTCGCTTGAAAACCGTCATAAACAGCATACATAGCGACAAGGATCGCCATTTTCACGACATGAAGCAAAGGAATCGGGCCAAGCCGTTCATTTGAGGGGAGGTGTGGAAGGACAAACGGCAAGATCACCAAAAGCAGACAGACAAAGATCTTTACAAAATGATTGCCAAAGAAGTGCTTTATCATCCAGACAAGGTGAAGTTCCCGGATCGGATTGTGAAACAAAAATGAGAGGTAAGTCGCATTCAAAACAATCAAGACAGCCCAATAAATTGGTCTCGTCCACTCCGTGTTGGACACAGACAAATAAAGTGGGACCGACAAGAATGCGAGACAATTAAACAGACATCGGACGGCTATGATGGTTTGTATTGTTGGAGCACCGCTGATTTCGTAGTCTTTCAAGAAATAGATCTGAAATCCAGCTATGACGAAGAGCCCGAGGCATAGCGGAAACAAGTCCCAGCTTTCATGAGACGGTGAAAACTTAAACAGATAGTCGCCCGCGACAAATGTAGGTTGGTTGTCATCGCCCGAAGCGACGATGCGTCCGCTTTCATCAGTTGCCTTGTACGAAAGTCTGTACGGTGATGACGGTGTAGCTTCGACCGTGAAATTACATTGCTTATCTGTCGTATTCTCAAACTTAAAAACCTTTGCGGCTACCAGTGAGACATCCCGGTTGCATAACACCAGGAACTTATTGACTTTGCCCGCTTCCAGCGGATAACTGATACCGATACCTTCGGTTTTAGCAGAAAGGAACGTCTTGTCCTGATAGCCGATAGTCTTGATGGCAACTCTCGAGTTTCTGTCCCCGGCAGGTGAATTGAAGATTATTCCGTCTCCACGCAAATCATCAACAACCTTATCCCCCGCGTTAAAAAAGGAGTAACTTCCAAAGCCAAACCAATCTTTACTGGCAGTTCTCGCAAAGGCAAAGAAGGGGTTGACGCTAGCTTCCTTTTTATTTGACACCTCATTGCCAACCGTCAGTGCAAATCCTTCAGCTTTTTCGTCATAGCTGATGGTTCCAAGGTTGTTGGGGAGGAGGCCTTTGCCTTGGGGATAGTCGATTTGAAGAGCGTCCTCAGATTTTGTCTTTGAATTGCTGATCTCGATGGTTTTGGCGGGATCAAGTGCAACACCGATACACTTGATTGAAAATGGCGTCGGGTCGTTGAATACAATCTCCCTTATGCTGGATGCGGCATACGCACAACAGAAGAATGACAAAACTATTAAGAGGATGTATTTCAACATATGATCTTCTAAACTGCACCTCGGCCTGTTATCAGGCGATGCAAATCAGCTTCGAGCGCGTCTGCGTTGGCAAAGTAGCCTTTGCTCCGCAGAATACGTATCTTTCCTCGAATCTCCGCCTCTTTGACGAAACGGTCATCACTGTCCTGCATATCAGCCGCAAACTGTTGAGCTGCAAGGTCTCCCCGACGTTTCTGTACGTCAAGTAATACTTGGCCACGCTTTAGCTCGGTCTCGGCTTGTGCTGCTGCCTGCCGGATTGGCTCCATTCTTTGGTTGTACTGTTTTTCGGTTTGATGGTACTCATCGTTTTCGGAGGCGGTTGCTTTAAGTGCGAGAACTCCCATCTCGAACGCAGCAAACACCGTGTAGAAGGCAAGGATGACCAGAATCGAGATGACGCCTCCCTCGAGCGCAACTCGGAAAAGAGCCTCGGCCTTTATTAGAAAATCTCCGGATCCTCTTGCAAGAATTTCGTTTCGCTCAACTTGATATGCTTCGAAATAGGGAGCTTCTAGAACGCTTAGTTTCTGCACCTCGCTATTCACGTCAGCGATCATGGTGTCATATCTCGCCTTCTTCTCGTTGTATCTTGGTCCGGGATATCCGCGATTCGCCTCTGCCTGCACAACTTCGCTGTTGTAGTTTTCAGCCTGTTTCTTCTTCTCATTGACCAGTCTGTATCTCGTTTCTTTTGCAGATAGATATCGTTCGTCAACGGTTTTTACCGCAGCGGCTTTTTCGGCATTGATTCTGTTATCGATTTTTTTCTGAGTCATCAAAATGTTTAGTGCGGTAATTGTCAGGAACACTGCGGCTATCCCCGACACTACCCGTATTCCCGAGCCGAGCCGTCCCATGCCGTCGACATTCAGGATGCCGAAGTCATAGGTAAAGATCAGGCCTGCCCAACCCAACCCGACAGCCACGCAGATCGCAATGTGCACATATAAGTCGGTACCTTCCGGGATATATTGATGAGTGATATCCGCTCCACCAATGAAGGCGAGAGCGACTGAGACAAATAATCCAAGTGCAAAAACAAGATACTTTGCCTTAGTTCTTGAGCTACACCCTTTCAGTACGTTGTAGTCTGCCCCGCCTAGCCGGAAGAGGATTGTTAATATCGTGTTCATAATTCTTGTCATTTTGTTAGTCATGGCAGTGCTTCATGCACTCAGATCTAGAAATTGGAATCGGCTATGTCGATCACGCCATTGAAATGAGCGTGCGGCAGGGCCCGGGCAAATTGCTCCAGTTCGGCTTCAAGGACCTCTAACCGTAAATGCAGTCTCAGCGACCGGTCACGAGAACTCATCGGCGGCAATGATGGTGTACCACTTGGCATTTCAGATTCGACCCAAGAACCCATACCGGACGCCTTGTTTGGATTAAAGCTGTGCTTCGAGAATGCCTCGCGCAAAAAGCTCCAAACATTGGCGGTCAGGTTATGTAGAAATGTGTTCATAATGTCCTTGAGTCTGTGTCTTAAGTTCTGAGTCCAAATACACGGCTGCCGTTTCCGGAACACACCTCGCCCCGTTTTGGCAGCCGTCAAGCAGCCCGTGGCCGCGACAGCGAAGTCTTGAAAGTGGGGCGGTCGCCCGCCCCGGTTTCATTTAGTCTGCACCCATATCTTTCACCTCCTTTGTTATCGTTGAAACAAGTAATTTGGCATTTGTTTTCTGGTGTCGGTTTCAGTTTTGAACCTCCAGCAGTTCAATTGAACCAAAACCTGGGCGCCAATTTATGAACAGCAAATTTGCCGGATGTCCGGCGCACCAGAAGTTAGTCCTAGGTCATGACTGGCGAAGATTCAGCAAGGAAGGAAGGAAGGAAGGAAGGAGGCAACGAGGAAGTTAGCTGGGGAGTAAAGCCTGGTTGGTTCTAGTCGATTCCGATCGCGTGTCCGTTCAACTACTGCACGAATGGTTTCGGGAAACGAGAACAGTTTCAATACGCTCGGATCG
>JRYD01008600.1_pt1 | contig 12292 bp, 9 predicted proteins | sample 235311 | NCBI WGS metagenome assembly JRYD01 (sample SAMN03074213, study PRJNA261472) | activated sludge metagenome | biome: Common Effluent Treatment Plant; feature: Wastewater; material: Activated sludge; isolation source: activated biomass in a lab-scale reactor treating industrial wastewater at... | reverse complement strand
GCCTCGCTCAGCGTGGCGACCAGCGCCGTCACATCCGCGCGCGGCGTCGCAAGATCGCCGTTCCACTCGGAAGCGTCCGCCGGCCACGCCGTCCAGATGGCGGACTGCGGTGCCCACTCGGGGGGCACGACGATGGACGGTTCGGTCATGACGCGCGGTGTCCTTGCGTGGGCGTTGGCTCGGAGCGGGGTCATGCCCCGTAAAGCCGGCGAATGCAATACGCGCATGACCGGGCTCGCCGATGAGTGTGGCATGAAAAAAGAACGCCGGCATATGCCGGCGTTCTGGTCGTTTCCGTACTGGGGAGGTCTGTCTCCGGGACGCGTTGTCTACTGAGACGCGGGACCCGCGGGCGCATCCTCAGGACTGCGCGTCGCCGGGCCGGTACGCGTATCGGGGAAGCCCTGGACGCCGCTCGAATCCTGGCTCGGCTGTGTCGTGCGCTGATTGTTGTTCAGGGTCCCGGGATTGCTCATGCCGCCTTCGCCGGATGACGCGCCGGTGCTGGCGCCGTTGCCATCCTGACCGGGCGCGCGCGTCGCGGGGCCCGTGCGGGTGTCGGGGAAGCCTTGCACGCCAGGGCCTGACGTCGGCTTGGTAGGCCCGATGGCGCCCGGATCGGCATTGAGGCCATGCTCCTGGCTTTGCTGGTAGAGATATTGCTCCTGGTGCTTGTCCGTGGAGCGATCCTCCGCCAGCGATGGCGTCGCGAGCGCCGCAATTGCAAAACCGCTCACGAGGATCTTCTTGGAAAGGACCATACCGCTTTCCTCCTTATCATTGCCGCCACCTGTGCGGGGCTATGCGGGGGTAATTCGAGAGAAGGGAACGGGTTCCCCCGCGTGTGGCCATACGCGCGGCCGATGGAGATGCGAAAGGCCCCGGAGCGGCCCGAAAGGCCCGAAATCAGGGCCTGCGACGATATTTGCGACCTCATGCCGTGCGACAGAATGCTGGCCGCAGCTACCGCCGCCGCCGTGCTTGCGCATTCTCCGCAGGACCGCTATCAGACATGTCCTGCCACACCGGCGCGCGGGCGTAGTTCAGTGGTAGAACGTCAGCTTCCCAAGCTGAATGTCGTGGGTTCGATTCCCATCGCCCGCTCCAAGACCGGACGCCGTTTTGCGCTCCTGTCTCCGCCGTCCGCGATGCGCCGGCGCCATCTGTAATTTGCGACTGATGCTTCCAGCCCTTGCGCATCGCGTGAGTGCGTTTGCGCTCCGCTTTGGCGTAAGTGCCGGAGAACCGGCTAGCGGATCGGGCCCAAGAGAGAGCTCGTTTTCCGCGCTGAGCTCACGTTCAATCTCTTTCGCATCCGAGCCTGTAGGTGTTTGCTGACGCAAGCGGGCGCGCGATCCAGCGCGCGTCTCGGATCCCTGAACGGCACGCCATGAGGTGCCGATCGGCACCGAAGCCGCGCGTCAGACACTCTGGTCGTCGAGCGGCATGAATATCTTACTGCAGAATTCATGTTTAAAGACAATGTATTGAATTAAATGATGGATTTTTAGATTTTCCAGTTTCTCGACCAATCGGCCGATGGAGATAATTCAAAATTACAACCGCATGCAACCAATTTAATCCAATATAGGTTTGCAGGTGCAGCATCGTCGAGTTAGATAAGCGAAATTCCAACACAATACGAATTTTGCGCCTGCGAAATGGCGGCTGCATATTTTGCTTGGCCAGCACCTTATAGCTTGTCAGAAATTTTCAGCGTCATAAAGTAGCAGCCGCAAACGGACACGTGGTGGTCTAAATTGGTCTAAAATGGTTCGGATTAATGCTTGTTTCTGCGATTTTAGAGCGCTGCAATCTGGCCTCGGATGAAATGCGAAAGCACCGGCGCATGGCGAACGCGGTCGGACGTTTCCGCTTTTGCGCGAACGGGGAGATCGGGATGAAGGCCGAAGGCGATGCCGGACATGGGCCGATTGGCGTCCATTCCCGTCGTGATGCGGACGCGCGCGGCAAAGGTGGCGCTACCCGTTGCGGCCCCCGAAAGAGGCGCGCGCCGGCGAGGCGATCCTGATGGCGAAAGAGCCGAAACGATAAAGCGAGATCAATCGCTGCGTTCAACACGAGGGAGGAGACACTGTCCGAGACACCTATTCTCGAGCTCCGTAATGTGACCCGGAAGTTCGGCGGCCTGACAGCCGTCAACGACCTTTCCTTCAGCGTGCGGCGCAACAGCATCCATGGCCTGATCGGTCCCAACGGCGCCGGCAAGACGACGACGTTCAGCTTGATCAGCGGCTACTACAAGCCGACGAGCGGACAAATCTTCTACGACGGACAAGACGTGTCGGGGGTGAAGACAAGCCATCTCGCGCAACGCGGGCTCGTGCGCACCTTCCAGGGCACGACGCTGTTTCATGAGCTGAGCGTCATGGAGAATGTCCGCGTCGGCTGCCACCGCAGCGCCCGCGCGGGGTTCCTGTCGCGCATTATAGGCTCCGATTCGGCTATCGAGCGCGCCGCCGAACGCAGGGCGCAAGAAGCACTCGAGCTGTTCGACCTCGGCCCCTATGCGAACGAGCCGACGGCGAGCTTGCCGCACGGTCACCAGCGCGCGCTCGGCATGGCCGTGGCATTCGCCGCCGGGCCGGCGCTGATCCTCCTCGACGAGCCGTTCACCGGCATGAACCCGGAAGAGACGCGACGCATGATGCAGCACGTGCGCCGCGTGCGCGACGAGCACGGCATCACCGTCATGCTGGTCGAGCACGACATGCAGGCCGTGATGGGGCTCTGCGAGCGTATTACTGTCATGAACTTCGGGCAGCGCCTGACGGAGGGTTTGCCCGACGAGGTGCGCACCGATCCGCGCGTTATCGAGGCTTACTTGGGGCGCGAGGACCATGCTGCTTGACGTTCGCGACGTGCATGTTCACTACCAGAAGGTCGCGGCCCTGAAAGGCGTTAGCCTCCAGGTGCCGGAGGGCGGGATCGTCACCATCGTCGGCGCCAACGGGGCCGGCAAAAGCACCACGCTGCGCAGCATCTCCGGCCTGGTCAAGCCTTCGAAGGGCGAGATCCTGTTCAAAGGCGAGCGCATCGACAATCTGCCGCCCGAGAAGATCGTCGCCCGCGGCATCGCCCATGTGCCGGAGGGCCGGCGCGTATTCCCCGATCTCTCCGTCGAGGAGAACCTGCGCATCGGCGCCTTCCTCCGCTCGGACACGGCGGGCATCGAGCGCGATATCGAAAGCGTGTTCCAGCGCTTTCCCCGCCTCCGTGAGCGCCGCACGCAGTGGGCGCGCACGCTCTCGGGCGGCGAGCAGCAGATGGTGGCCATCGGCCGTGCGTTGATGTCGGGGCCGAAGCTTCTCCTGCTCGACGAGCCGTCCATGGGTCTCTCCCCGGTCATGGTGCAGGAGATCGCGCGCATCATTGCCGACATTGCCGGAACGGGCGTGCCGGTGGTGCTCGTGGAGCAGAACGCCGGGCTCGCGCTCAAGCTCGCCTCCTACGCCTATGTGCTCGAGATCGGCACCGTCGCTCTCGAGGGCCCCGCCGCCGATCTTAGGACCAACGATCACGTGCGGAGGGCCTACCTTGGTGGATGAAACGTGGACCGACCGCGACCTGATCGCCGCGGGCTGGCGCGAGGCCGACCTCGATTGGGAGCGCCTCACTCTCGAGGCGCTCACCGATCTGGGCGAGGGCCGCGAGCAAGAGGCGCTCGACGGCATCCGCAAGGCGCTCTACGTGGCGCGCACCCATTTTGCCAAGGGCGACCCGCGGCTCGCGTCGAGCCTCACGAACCAGGCTGCAGCCCTCGCCGCGGCCGATCCGCCGGCGGCGACGGGTGTGATCGTCAAAGCCGCGCTCGAAGCGTAGGGGGACTGCGAGGGGGCGATCGCAGGCATGAACCCGCCGCGCCGGGCTCGCTCCTCGCTGTTCCATCTGCGCATGGAGCAGCGTCACCGCGAAACCTACGCCGAGCGCTGGCGCGACGAGAGCCGACAACGGCTCGCGGACGTGCGCGCCGGTTTCGCCGAGGCCGAGGCGCTGGTGTTGGTCGGACGCGCGGAAGCCCGTGAGCGCATCGCGCTCTGGCAGCGCGAGCGTCCGCTGGCCCTCGACGATTCAAGGAAGCTGCTCGCGGCGGTCATCCTGCTCGCGGCGCGGGGGCCTCGCGCCAACGCGTCTGTGTCGCCGGGGACAAGGGAAACTGGCGGTCACGCCAGCGACAGAAGGGATGAGACGAAGCCGGCCTCATTCTGAGGAATAACAACCTGAAAGCGGCGGGAATGGCCGGAGAGCGTCTCCGAGTGCAAGACCGCCCACTAGCGGAGGAGTTTGTGATGACGTCGGATACCAAGATGAAACTGAGCAGGAGAACTCTGCTCGCCAGCACCGCGGCTTCCGCGCTCCTACCGGTGGTCGGTGTCCCGCGCGTGGCCTTTGCCGCAGACGATGTCGTGCGGATCGGCTTCCTCGCGCCGCTCACCGGGCCGGTCGCTGCCTGGGGCAAGCCCGGCCTCGACGGTTGCCAGATCTGGGCGGACTGGACCAACGCCGCCGGCGGCGTCAAGATCGGCGACAAATCGTACAAGGTGGAGCTGGTGTCCTATGACGACGAGGACGATGCCGGCAAGGCCCGCGTCGGCGCCACCAAGCTCATCCGCGAGCACGGCGTCAAGTTCATCATGATGCTCGGCGGGAACTCCTGGCCCGGCGTCGAGGAGATCGCCGCGCGCCAGGGCATGTTGTTCTCGACCCTGCTGCCGAGCGACCTCTCGCCCTCGACCAAGACGCTGATCGCGCCCTGCGAGGTGCATCCGATCTACAACGTCACCGGCGTCGAATGGCTCGCGGCCAACCGGCCGGAGCTCAAGACCGCTGTGATCTGCGCCCAGGACGACGCGCTCGGTAAGCCGTCGGTTGCGACCTATCTCGCCGCCTTCGAGGCGGCCGGCATCCAGATGGCGGGTCCGCCCCTGTTCTTCGATCCCGATACGAAGGACTTCGCGCCGGTGATGACCCAGCTTCTGGCCAAGAACCCGGACATCCTTTGTCTCGACACCTGCTATGCCGACTACGTTCAGCCGTTGTGCGAGCAGGCGTTCCAGCAGGGCTACAAGGGCCAGATCATCTCCTGCACGCTCGATTTCTACCAGCGCATCATCGAGCGGACCTCGAAAGAGTTCATGGAAGGCGTGATCTTCCAGTTCCCGGACTTCGACGATCCGGCCTTGAACGACGAGCGCATCAATTTCCGCGACCCGAACAAGTTCTTCGCCGAGTACGTGAAGCGGTTCGGTGCCAATGAATGGTCCGCCGTGTCGTGGGAATACGCTTCGATTCTCGACCTCTGGTCGGATGCCGCGCAGCGCGCCGGCAGCGCCGAGCCCGCGAGCGTGCTGCCGGCCATGCAGGAAGGCGGCAAGGGCAAGCACGCCTTCGGCGAGGCGCGCTGGTGGGGCAAGGACCTGTTCNNCGGCGACCTCTACATGGTCGGCTCCTACGCGGTCGTCTTCTTGTACGCCGGCTTCGGCCTGCCGTTCCTGGTCGCGGTGGCGGCCGGACTTATCTTCGTCGGCTTGCTCGGCATTCTGATGGAGATAGCGCTGTTCCGGCCGCTGCGAACGAATCCGCTCGGCGGATTGATCGCTTCGATCGGCTTTCTCCTGATGCTGCAGTCCCTCGTCGTGCTCGGCTTCGGCCTGCGCAACCAGCACATTCCGCCGGTCTCCCAGGGCGGCATCACCATCGGCGGCGCCTTTCTCACCTACGAACGGCTCGGTGTGATCGTGGCGGCAGTCGTGCTGCTCGGTTCGTTGTGGCTGTTCTTGAAGCGCAGCAAGTTCGGATGGGCGCTACGCGCCTGCGCCCAGGATCGGGAGGCCGCAGCGCTCCAGGGCATCTCGATCAACCAGACCGCGCGCTACGCGATGTTCATCGGCGCGGGCCTAGCCGGCGTCGCCGGCGCCATGACGGCGCCGCTCGTGTCGCCAACGCCTTTCATGGGGCACACCGTGATCGTGACGGCCTTCATCATCATCATCGTCGGCGGGATCGGCAGCCTCGAGGGCGCCGTCGTAGCGGCCATCCTCTACGCCTTCGTCCATACGTTCGTGACGACGTTCTACGACGGCGTCGTCGCCAACATCGTTGGCCTCTTGCTGATGCTCGCCGTGCTGGTGGTCAAACCGCTGGGCCTGTTCGGTGTGCGCTAACGTGCTTTAAATAAACACGACTCTCCTTGGCATCGTCCTCCTCGGAGCCGTCCTCATCGCGGCCCCGCATCTGGTGAGCTTCTCCCAGCAGGAGATCCTCGTTCTGCTCACCATCAACGTGCTTGTGGTGGCGAGCTACCGGCTCCTGACCTTGACCGGAGAATGGTCGCTCGCCCATGTGGTGATGATGGGCGTCGGCGCCTACGGCAGCGCGCTCTACGCCAAGAACTTCGGCGTGCCCGTACCGCTGGCAATGATCGCCGGCGCGGTGACGGCGGGCGTGACCGCGTCTCTCCTGAGCTTTCCGCTGTTCCGCATGAAGGGCTTCTACTTTCTGATCGGCTCCTTCGCCGCCGGCGAGGTGATCCGCCTGATCTGGAAGCGTTTCACGGATCCGTTCGGCGGCCCGAAGGGAATCCAGCGCATTCCGGGCTTCCCGGAGATCGATCTCGGTTTCGTGCGCATCGACTTCTACAACCCCGAGAACTACTATTATCTCGCGCTGATCGTGGTGCTCGCCTCGCTGTGGGTGCTCTACCGCATCGAGCGCTCGCGCATCGGCCTCACCTTCCATGCCATTCACTGGCAGGACAAGCTGGCGGAATCGGTCGGTGTCGATACGTTCCGCTACCGCATGATGGCGTTCGTCATCGCCTCGTTCTTCGCTGGTCTCGCCGGCGCGCTCTATGCGCACTACCTCATCACCGTCAATCCGAACCAGTTCAACGTCGACACCATGGTCTATGTGCTGATATGGGCCATCGTCGGCGGCACCACGCGCTGGTACGGCCCGATCCTGGGCGTCGTCGTCCTGACCATCATCGACGAGGTCGTGCTGCGCGCGATCGGCGTCGACCAGCTCCGCCCGCTGCTCTACGGCGGCATCCTGATCCTTGCCATCCTGTTCCTGCCGAACGGCCTGGAAAGCCTGGTCATCCGGGCATCCGAGGCGTTGCGCCAACGCGGCGCGGGCTCAGGCGCTAACGGGACTGCCGCCGCGCCGCCCGAAACGCGCTCGTGACGGAATGGGACTTGCCCATAGGCAACCCGGAGCCGGCATGGCACCGCGTCGTGCCGGAAGGGGTGGAAGTCAAGGTGAGTAAAAAAGGCGACGGAGCTGGTCTCCGTCGCCTTAGCAAAGACTTCGAGGGCCAATGCCGCTGACGGCGGCTTTACGAAGGCCCCATCGCTTGGAGCCTATCCCCGGGCGCGGCCAGTTCTCTCGGCCGCGCAACCTCCAAACTGGCTGGAAACATGCGTTTCCAGCCAATTTTTTGGCCGAAAGCCAGCTCGGATTTTCCAGCCCGCCGGCCCCGTGTGGAGATCTTGCGCGGTGAGATCGTGCTGTCGGCTTATTGCGCCGCCGGTTGCTGCGTCCCGCCCTCGGTCCTCGCGCTCCTCCACCCGAACCATGCCGCATAAAGGGTCGGCAGGAACACGAGCGTCAGGAGCGTCGCGACGAGCAGTCCGCCCATGATCGAGAACGCCATCGGGCCCCAGAAGACCGTTGGCGCGATCGGGATCATGCCGAGCACCGTGGAGATCGCCGTCAGCATGATGGGACGGAAGCGCGTCGAGCTCGCTTCGATGGCGGCGGTCGCGACATCCTGCCCCTTCGCCCGTTCGGACTCGATCTGGCCGATGAGGATGACGGCATTCTTCGTGATCATGCCGAGGAGCGCCAGGATTCCGAGGATCGCCACGAATCCGAGCGGCCGTCCCGAGACGAGCAGCGCACCGACGACGCCGATCAGCCCCAGCGGGCCGACGCTGAGCACCAGCGCCAGGCGCTGGAAGCTGCGGAGCTCTATCATCAGGACGGTGAACATGATCAGAAGCATGAGCGGCACGACGGCGACCACGGATGCTTGCGACTTCTGGCTCTCCTCCACGGTGCCACCCTCGACGATGGAGTAGCCAATGGGAAGCTCCTTGCGCAGCACTTCGACGTTCTGCGCCAAGGCGGTGACGACCGTCTCCGGCAGCGTGCCTCCGGAGACGTTGGCCTGCACGGTCAGCGTCGGAACCCGGTCGCGACGCCACACGACCGGTTGGTCCTGCGTGTATTCGAACGTGGCGAACTGGCTCAAGGGCACGGTCCGGCCGCCGGGGAGGGAAACCTGGATATTGCGCAGCGTCGCCAGCGAGACCCGCTGCTCGTCGGTTGCGCGAACGACGACATCGACGAGATAGATGTTGTCGCGAACCTGCGTCACCGTGTTGCCGGAGACGACGGTGTTGAGGACCGAAGCCAGCGCCTCGGAGCTCAAGCCGAGCTGACGCGCCTCGTCCTGGTCGACAACGATGCGAACCTCGCGCGTCGGCTCGATCCAGTCGAAATTGACATGCTCGGCCTGGGGGTTGGCCGCGACGACATTCGCCAGCTTGAGCGCGATATCCCGGACCACACTGATATCCGGGCCGCTGACGCGGTACTGGACCGGCCAGCCGACCGGAGGACCAAGCTCGAGCGGCGAGATACGGCCCACGATCTGCGGGAAGTCCTTCGAGAGCAGCGCTTCGAGCTTCTTGTGCAGCCGCTCACGCGCCGCGACATCCTTGGCGACGACCACGGCCTGGGCGAAGAAGGCGTTGGGCAGTTGCACGTCGAGCGGCAGATAGAAGCGGATGGCGCCCCGTCCGACGTAGGTGCTCCACCGGGCCACGTCGTCGTCGTCGCGAAGGGTCGCATCGATCCGTTCGGCGACGTCCTGGGTCGCGAAGATGGATGCGTTCTGCGGCAGACGCAGGTCCACGAGCAGCTCGGGGCGGTCCGACGACGGGAAGAACTGGCTGGGTATGAGCGGGAGCCCGAGCAGCGCCGCGATGAACGCGCCGAGCGTTGCCGCGATCGTCAGGCCCTTGGCCCTCACGGCCCGCGTGAGAAAGCCGCGGTAGATCCCGAGCACCTTGCTCGGCTTGGTCTCGGCGGTGGGCTCGGGGACTTTCAGGATGGCGGTACAGAGGAGCGGCGCGAATATGACGGCGACGCCCCACGACACGAGGAGCGCGATGGTGACGACGGCAAACAGCGAGAAGGTGTATTCGCCGGCCGAGCTTGCGGCGAACCCGACGGGCACGAACCCGGCGATGGTCACGAGCGTTCCGGCGAGCATGGGGAACGCGTACGTCCGGAACGCGAACGCGGACGCCTCTTCCTTGCTGTCTCCGGCGGCGAGACGGGTCAGCGTCGCATCCGTCACCGTCATCGCGTCGTCGACCATCAGCGCCAGCGCGATGATGAGCGCACCGAGAGAGATGCGCTGCATGTCGATGCCCGTCAGGTCCATGATCGAGAACACGATGGCCAGCGTCAGCGGAATGGAGAGCGCGATGATGAGCCCGGCGCGCACCCCGAGGCTGATGAAGCTCACCACCAGGATGATGGCGATCGCCTGCCACAGCGATGTCATGAATTCCGAGATGGCGCCGTCGACAGTCACGGCCTGGTCCGCGACGAGCTGCGGCTCGATGCCGATAGGCAGATTGGCCTTGAGCTTCTCCATCACCCGCGTGATGTTCTCGCCGAGGGCGAGGATGTCTCCGCCGTCGCGCATGGCGATGGCGAGGCCGATGGCAGGCTTGCCGTTGACGCGGAACAGCGGCTGCGGAGGATCGGAGAAGCCGCGCCGCACGGTGGCGATGTCGCTGAGGCGCAGCGTGCGGTCGCCGACGGCGAAGTTGACGTTGAGAACGTCCTGTTCGGAGGTGAACGCGCCGGAGACCCGGAGCGACAGCGTCTCGTCGCCGGTCTCGATCGTCCCGCCCGGGCGCACGATATTCTGCGAGTGAAGCGCGCGCACCAGCGCCGAACGGTCGATGCCGAGCGTGGCGAGCTCCTCGACCGAGAACTCGACGAAGATCTTCTCGTCCTGGGCGCCCAGGATCTCGATCTGTGATACGTCCGGCACCTTCAAGAGCTCGGAGCGCACGTCCTCCACGTGGTCGCGAAGCTCGCGATGGCCGAACCCATCCGCCGTGAAGCCGTAGATGATGCCGAAGGTGTCGCCGAAATTGTCATTGAAGCCCGGGCCGACGATGCCCATCGGCAGTGTGGAGCGCATGTCGCCCACGTTCCGGCGCACCTCGTCCCAGATGTCGCGAACCTCGCGCGCCGTCGTGTCGCCCCGGAGGTTGACGAAGATCGTCGCCACGCCGGGCTTGGTGTAGCTGCGCAGGAAGTCGAGCTTCTCCGTCTCCTGCAGCGTGCGCTCGAGACGTTCCGTGACCTGGTTGAGCGTGTCCTCCATGGTCGCGCCGGGCCATGCGGCCTGAACGACCATTGTCTTGATGACGAAGGTCGGATCCTCGGCGCGCCCGAGCCGGTTATAGGAGAAAATGCCGGCGACCACCGCAACGATCATGAAATAGATGACCAGGGAGCGGTTGCGGAGGGCCCATTGGGAAAGATTGAAGGCCATTAATTAGGGCTCCGATCCGAGGATGCGAACCTTCTGCCCCGGATGGAGCGCCTGGGTGCCGGCCGTTATGATGACGTCGCCCTCATCGAGGCCTTCCGAGACGAGGACGCTCGCCGGATCGAAGCGTGCCACCTCGACGTTGCGCAGCGACACGCTGAAATCTTCCGGATTGACGATCCACACCGCCGGCTGGCGATCGATCTTCGTTAGCGCGCTTGCCGGAATTTCGATCGCCGCCTGCGCATCGCGTTGGACCTGACCGATGACCGTGGCGCCGAGCCGCATCGCTTCTGGAGGCTCGGTGAGCCCGATCTTCACCTCGAAGGTTCGCGTGACGGGATCGGCCTGAGGCGCGACCGTCCGGACCCGCCCGAGGGCTTTCACGGACGGATCGTCGGCCAGCCGGACCTCGATGATGGAATCGCCGGGAACCGACCGCAGGATATGCGCGGGAACGTCGAAAACGCCGTCCCGTCCCGCCTGTCGCGCGACGCGGACGATCATCTGGCCCGCCTGCACAACCTCGTGTGCATCGGCCCCGGTTGCCGTCACGATGCCGGGGGCGTCCGCCACCAGCTCGGTGAAGGCGACCTGATCCTCCGCGACCCTGAGCTGCGCCTCCGCCGAGTCGAGTTGCGCTTCGGCCGTCGCCCGCGCCTTTTCCGCCTCGTCGAACTGCGCCTGCGTCGTCCAGCCTTGGCCGAGCAGCGTCTGCTGGCGCTCGTAACGATTGCGGGTCTGGACCACCGCCGCGCGCGCGGCGGTGACGGCGGCCTGTGCGGAGCGCAGCGCGTTCATCTCGTTCATCGGCTCGAGCCGGGCCAGAACCTGGCCAGCCTCCACGCGATCTCCGGTGCGGACGGTCCGCTCGATCATGCGACCGGAGATGCGGAAGCCGATCGAGGCTTCGTCCTCCGCCTCGATGCGCCCGGTGAGCGTGATCGGCTGCGTCACGGCCGAGCTCTTTTCCACGGTTATCGTTCGGACCGGCCGTGCGGCAGGCGCCGCGGCCTCGGGTGCCTCGCGGCATGCGGCAAGCGGCACGGCGGCCAGAAGTGCACCGGCCGCCAACAGACGCACGGTCCATCTGCCAGTCTCGCTTGCGCGAAGGTCTCGGGTCAGTCTGCCCATCGAATGGTTCCTAGGACGGTTGCAGAGGATCCTCGATCTCAGAATGAGCCGAAGAGGGAGCCCAGAATGATGACCGCTGCGAGAGCGATCAAGGCCCCAAGAATACAAACCACAACGATATCGCGGTAGCTCTCGCGGTGCGTGGAGCCGCACACGGCGAGCAGGGAAACAACGGCACCGTTGTGCGGCAGGCTGTCGAGTGTGCCAGCCCCGATCACGGCCACGCGGTGCATCAGCGCCGGGCTGATGCCGGTCTCGGCCGCGAGCTTCATGTAGGTCGGCCCGAGCGCATCGAGCGCGATGGTGAGGCCGCCCGAGGCCGAGCCGGTNNATCGCCGCCAGCAGCGCCACGATGACCGACCACACGCCCCCGACCGCTGCGAAGGTGGTGGCGCCCCAGCGGTCCTCCGCCAGGAAGGACACGTCGAGGCGGGGCAAAACGACGAACGACATCAGGAGGTTGACTATCACCACGACGATCAGCGGCAGCGCCGCCAGATGCACTGGCGGGCCGACCGCGGCGTGTTCGCCTTTCTTGATCTCGGCGGGGTCGAA
>JRYD01000513.1_pt1 | contig 12292 bp, 13 predicted proteins | sample 235311 | NCBI WGS metagenome assembly JRYD01 (sample SAMN03074213, study PRJNA261472) | activated sludge metagenome | biome: Common Effluent Treatment Plant; feature: Wastewater; material: Activated sludge; isolation source: activated biomass in a lab-scale reactor treating industrial wastewater at... | reverse complement strand
AGGGCAAGGGCGCCACCTTCCGGATGACCCTCCCCGCCGACCCCGGCGCCACGCTCGACCCCTCCGCCACCGCCCACACCAAGTCCGCCGCCTTCCCCGACCTCCCCACCACCGCCGGCGAGAGCATCAACGTCCGCCGGCTGCAAAATTGAACACCACCGACAACAAATCGGTAGTACAGATTGTTGGCCTGTTCGCATCGTGTTCGCATGCGTTGTTACACAACCGACTTGGGGGGGGGCCCCCCCCCCCCTCTTCGAGTACGATGGTGCCGATGACACACCGTCGAACCATGCTTGGACGACTTGCAATGCGGCATAGCACCAGCACAATGCTCATGAGTTCGTGCCTGGTCACGAGCGCTATTGCTCAGGCTGCGACGAATATTCAGGATGATGAGATTGCGGCCGTGCAGGCTTGGCTGGATGGACTGCAGAAGCAGCATGATCGGCTCCGCGAGTTCGCGAACACCGACGAGATGTTCCACGCGAAGTGGACCAAGAGGGATATCTGCGTACCGACCCCGGTCGAATTGGAGACGATGCGCCGTGCAGTAGCAAACCATCCGGACCATCCAGATCGAACTCGCCTTCAAGACATTGAGTCACGTTTGGCTTCGCACACGGGCTCACTCATCGAGTGCTGGGTCGGTGCAACGATGTGGCGCATCGCAACGCCGCAAGGCGCGATTCCGTCTGACTATTCTGATTTCGGTGGAAACAACGAGGATGCGTGGTGGCTTGACCCAACTTCTCTATCGGTCACTACTTCTATACCTCCATCACCGAGCTATGACTACGCAAGACTAGGGCTTTCCTTTGTTACTGAACTGACATATTTTTTCTCCGGTCGACTTTGCGAAGCAACACGCCTCGCTCCTGTGCGCGTAACACGTGTGGTCGACGGGAAATGGACTGCCGACGGGGCGAGTTCAACCAATCGTTCGAACTACGCCGTATCGGCTACCGGACAATGGAGTCCGGATCGCAATTCAGGAACGGTTGATGATGTCCTCATAACGGTGACGCACATCGACGGCACCCGTGGTTCTGCTCATTATTTATCATCCGGCTGGACGACGAATGAACATGTACCAACTCATGCTACTCGTGTTGAGTCCATCGAGACCATCGGTTCATCAGTACAATACCACTGGATCTACGAACTTGATCTACTCGAGACAACAACACGCGAAGTGTTGAGACGGATGTCTTCTGTCCCAAGCTTGAACGGGGACGACCCACTGCGCGGCAGGCTCACATTCCGAAGTCTCGACGACTACCGAGGGGAAGGCACGTACACAACGTGGGATCAGAATGGGACGCTCGAATCGAGTCAGAGTTTGTCTGCCATCTCTCCCACGTTTGCGCGGAGGAACAAACTGAGACTTCTGGGATGGATCATGTGCATCTCCATTGCTGTCTCACTCATTGCCTTGAGAGCACGGGCGCGAGCACGTGCATCATAATCATCTTTTCTTGAGAGGAGGTCTCCGTGAGCATTTCATTCTGTCGCGTGACGGTGTGGACAACGGTCTCGTGTCTGGGACTCATCGTCTCTCTCGTTTCCGCAGGACAATGTCTTGTTGATGGTGATATCAAGTGCTGCCTGATCATCGTCAACAATCCACCACTCTTGACTCGTACGTGCAGCAACGGAGCTTCGTGCGGCGATGTACTCAAGACCCACACATTGGTGCCCAACCCTATCCACGCTAGCTCGGGATATAAGGATATCACATTTCAGCCTCCTGTAACCTGTATCTACAATCGATTTATGTGCAACTCGATCACAGGAGAGTGCCAGCCGAATGGGCAGATTCAGGAAGACTGTCAGCCATCAAAGGTCACGGGCCAGACATGCCCGCAGTAACTCCTGCTTTCAAATGCTCTCGCGATCACCTGACTTGCCGTTTGTCTGGCGCGGTCGTGGCGATATCGATGCTCGGAGCCGGACTGTTGAAACTGGCTGATTTGCCCGAGTTCTCTACCAATCTCAACACATGGACTCTCTTCAAGGGCACACTCTTCTTGCCATTGATTGTCGTAGGAGTGCCGCTTGTTGAAGTCACCCTTGGTCTGTCCTGGCTTCTCAACCTCGGCCGCCGTCGTGTCATGATCGCGGCCGGATTTCTGCTCCTCGCATTCACCACGGCCTTTGTCGTCGAGTTGCTCGTCGGCGGCAACCCGTCGTGCGGCTGCCTCGGCCTTATCCTCGCCCACAAGGCGCTCCTGAGTTCCGCCTGGGTCGTCCTGCCCCGGAACCTGATTCTCATCGCGTGCGCGATCTACGCCGTGGACTGGCGTCGCACGAGTGTCACGGTGTCACCTTCGCCACTCACAGCCACTCCCATACCAAGTCGAGCGGGCATGACGCTCATCGAAACGCTGCTCGTGATCGCGCTCATCGGCCTGCTCATGGCGCTCCTCCTGCCCTCACTCAGCGGCGCCAAACGCTCGGCCCTCCAGACCAAGTCCGCATCCAACGCACGTTCCCACGCGACGGTCTTCGCGGCATATGCGGCCGACTACAAGGATATGAGTCCCTATATCACGGATCCCAACGCTCGCCGGACCGTCATACGGTGTGTTTCTGGAAACGTCGCGGGCCTCGTGCGGTACTTCCAGGCCTGCACGGCGTGGAAGGCCGCACTCGGCGACGCGTACTACGGCGGGTGCTCGTCACTTTCCTTCCTCGATCCCGTGCCCGAGAGCACATACAAGAGTTACTTCTACCCATGCGTGTTCATCACGCATCCAGACTATTGGGACGCGCGGACTCGTCTTGCGGGAAACTCGCAGTGGACTCCAACACGCGTGGGAGACGTAACCTATCCGTCGCACAAGGCATGGGTCTCGTCGGACTTCTACCCGCCGCCAGACTCGGGTCCGGGTGAGACTCGCGTCGTCCTCGCCTTTGTGGATGGGCACTCTGGCGTCTTCAACGACGCGAAGGTCAACCCCCGATCTCTGGGTGCGGAAGGGCGTGACGCGTACTTTGAGTACACCATCCACTATGACCTCCAAGGTATTCTCCACACCGACGATGGCGTTCGCGGACGCGACATCAACCCGTAGTAGCTAGGCCGCGTCACACCATTCTCCGATCCGCGATCCCCGCATCGAGCATCGCCTCGAGTTCCTCGTCACTGAAGTGTCGCTCGTCGGTGCCCTCGCCGCCACGCTGTCGCGCCTGGACCGAGTCGGCGAGTTTGAGATCCGGCACGACGTGGAAGGCGATCCCCCCGCGTCCCTCGCCGCGCACGCCCTGCATGTTCGCCGTGTACACCGTGTTCCCGCCGTAGCGCTGGTTCACCTTGTCCATCGCCTTGGAAAGATCCACGCGCCGGGTCTCCTGCTGAAACAGCGGGAGCGACGCGTTCCCCGGCACGAGCACGTCCTGCAGCGTNNCCACGCACCCCTCGCCCAAAGGCGCCGACGCCCCCCAACTCGTCCCGCCCCAGGGCGATGAAAACTCGTGCGACTGCGCGAAACTGATCCCCAACGAGAGTTTCCGCGCGGCCAGCCCCTCGTGCCGCAATCGAGCCGCCGCCTTAAGTAAGAGCCGATACGCCACGGCCCGAGCCGACTCGCTGCTGCGAAGATCCGGCGCGAGCACGTGCTGGTGCCCCACCGAACTCTTCTTCGTGCGCACCTCGCGCACCTCCTCCCCCCGCAGAATGTGCCACCACGCCTCCCCCACCAGCCCGCCCCACAGCGACCGCATCTCCTTCGCCGACCGCGCCATCAACTCGTTGACCGTCTTGATTCCCGCACGCTCCAGCCGCAGCGTCATCCCCGGCCCGATCCCCGACAACTCGTCCACGCTCAGGTGCCCGATCCGCGCCCGGATCTCATCGGGCGGCAGGATCACCAGCCCGTCGGGCTTCATCATGTCCGTCCCTAGTTTGGCCAGCACGCGATTCGAGGCGCACCCGATCGAGCACCGCATCGACACGCCGCAGTGCTTGCGGACCGCCCGCTTCACCGCCAGCGCGAGTTCCGTCGCGCGCTGCGCCGTCCTTTGCGTCGGGTCCAGCAGGCAGTCCACCTCGTCGATCGAGTGGACCTTGTGCACCGGGATCACCGTGTCGATCGCCTTCAGGAACCGCTGGTGCATCATCACATACAGCCGCGGCCTGGCGGGCACGATCGCCACATCCCGGCACAAGGCCCGAGCCTCCCCCACGCGCGTCCCCGTCTTGATCCCAAAGACGCGCGCCTCGTAACTCGTCGCGATGCAGCACCCGCTGTCGGTCATCGTCGCCGCCACACCCACCGGCCGCCCGCGAAGCCCAGGCTGCACCTGCTGCTCCACCGACGCGAAGAACGCGTTGAAGTCGATGAACATGTGCCGAAGGTGCATCGCCGATCGCTCCTGGACAACGCACGATAGGTGTGTGTTAGGGCGTAGTCCAGTGGCCGCCATTGGGTGACAAGTGCCTTGATAGCAGCATGTTACCAACCGACGACCAGTCCAAGTCGTCCGTCGTCCGCTTCTGCTTCGTCAGGTTCTGTTACCCAGCATCCTCCGCCCCGAAGGCGTCAGGTTGGGGCCACGGGCGCAGCGGCAAGTCGGCAACGCCGCCCGACGCGCATCGCGTGGACCTCGAAGATGGTTCCCACTCGCCACTGACGGGCAAAGGAACACCCACCAGCCCAGCCACCATGGATCGGACAATCAAGTCCCGACCCATCGACGCCGCCTTCACGCGAGGTCAAAGACCAGCATCTTCGCCCCGTCGCCTCGCCCCTGGATTGTCACCGCTTGCTCGTCAGAGACCGCCAGCCCGTCGCCGGCCTTCATCTCCTGCCCGTTCACCACGGCCGAGCCTGTCGCGACATGCACCCACGCGTGCCGCCCCGCGCCCAACTCGTGCGACACGCTCGCTCCCGCGGAGACATCACCCAGATACAACGACGCGTCCTGATGGATCGAGAGCGAACCATCGCGCCCATCGGGCGAGACCACCAGCGCCAACCGATCGCGCTGCTGTGCCGGGTCGAACCGCTTCTGCGCATACCCCGGCTCGATCCCCCGCTCGCTGGGCCTGATCCAGATCTGCAGCAAGTGCACCGGCTCGGTCTTTGACGCGTTGAACTCGGAATGGAAGATTCCCCTCCCGGCCGACATCCGCTGGACCTCGCCGGGCGAGATCGTCTCGATGTTCCCGCCGCGCCCATCGCCGCCACGCCCGATCGAATCACGATGCGCGAGGCTCCCCGAGAGCACCACCGTGATGATCTCCATGTCCTGGTGCGGATGCTCGCCAAACCCCTGCCCGGGCGCGACGACATCGTCATTGATCACGCGCAGCGACCGGAAGCCCATGTGCTTCGCGTCGCGATAATCGCCGAAACTGAAGGTGTGCGATGTTCTGAGCCAGCCAAAGTCGAACGAGCCGCGCTCGTGGGCGGGGCGGAGAGTGAGCATGGGTGAACTCCTCAAGGCACAGACCACAGACCAAATCTCGACGCACCGAGTGCCGAATCGTCTGCATCCATGATGAAGTTTGGATGCCCGGAACGCTTGGTCGTTTCAACAGGTATTTAACGCCGTAAGGCCTACTGGACAGCACTTCAAGCCCTGAAATGCCGCAGCCAACCCCAGAACACACTCTACCTGTCGTCGCCACACCCAGGAAGCAACCCCGCGGCCGAGGCTTCGGCGATGATGGCCTCTACGCGATCGAGGCGAGCCGGAGAAGTCCCCGAAACAAGCTCCACGACCACGCGATGTGTGGCATCGAGCACGGCCATGTCCTCGTCTGTTCGCTCCCCCTGAACGAGATCAGGCCCTCCAAGGCGGCTGGCATGTCGGTCACCTTCGGCGGATCACACATCCGCCACGTCGCGATGAGGGGGGTGATCTGAAGAGCCACGCTTCGCTGAACCCCCTCGTCCATCTCGTGCTTGCGCACCCATGCCACACAAGAGCAGCCCGCACAGATCAGCGCATTCGACAGGGAACCCCCGGATGTATGCGCTGTGCTCGAGCAGAACGGCCGCCACCATCGGGTGGAACGTTGTAATATTCTCGACACGCATTGATGATCTATATAATGAGAGCGTGAGTTGATCACACACTCCCAGACAAGCGTGGAGAGCGGCTCAACTTCACCCGCCCGAACAATGCCCCGTAGCACCACGTCATACTCGGCCGTCATCGGGTGCGTGATGAGATCGACAAACTCCTGTCCCGTCAATGCACGCACCGTGGTAAGCCGAAACGAGGGCCATGATTGGAGTTGGCCCATTGGCGACCGATATTAGGACGCCGGATGCCGGGCCTTGGCCAGAAGGTCGATCAGCGTCTGGAGTTCCTGCCTGGACATGTGCCCCAGTTGCTTCTCGTGGAGTTCCAGGACCGGGGCATCGAGTGTGCCGAGCAGATCGAGCCCGGCCTTGGTGATGGTGACGTTGACGACGCGCCGGTCGGTGCCGCCGCGGGCGCGTTTGGCATAGCCCGCACGTTCCAGGCGATCTACGAGTCGGGTGATGTCGGGAACTCGGGCGACCATGTGCTCGCTAATCTCGTGGCAGGCACGTCCGGCGTCACCCGAGCCGCGGAGGATGCGCAGGACGTTGTACGTCGCGTGCGATAGTCCGAAATCCTTGAAGAGCCGCTCCACGGCGGCCTCCAGTTTCACCCCCGTACGCAACACGCTCAAGTAAGCCTCTTGCTCTTTGGTGTCGAACGGATGCTGTTTAAATATTTCGGATTGAAGTGTCCGGTTTTCCATGGGTTAGCGCGGGAACGGTAATCTCGACCGTAAAAACTGTCAACCCAGAGGCTTTGCGGGGATTCCAACAACCCGGCGACCGTCGGCGACGTCGGCCGTGACCACCGCCCCCGCACCAACTACACACCCGGCCCCGATCCGAACGCCCGGCAGAACTCGCGCACCAATCCCGACAAGGGTGTCGTGACCAACCCGAACCCGGCCGGCAAGGATGGCTCCCGGAGCGATGTGGGCGTTCTCGGCGATCTCGCACTCGTGCTCGACGATCGCGCCGGTATTGATGATGGCGTGATCACTGACGCGCGCGTGGGGCTGGATGATGGCTCCGATGGCCGCGATCGCGCCGGGGCCGAAGGTGACCGATGGGTCACAGTCGGTTGGGGCAAGCCGGGCAAAGGTGGTGGCGGGGAGGGCGTCGATCGCTCGGCGACGGGAGGCGAGATCGCCCAGGGCGATGAGCATCGGGGTTGGCGCGGGCGTGGCGCCCTCGAGCGGACCGAGGTAAACGAGCCGATCCAGGCGGACGGCGACGCAGGCCGGATCGTCGTCGTAGACGCCGATGACGCGAATGCGCGCGCGTCGGGCGAGGTGGGCGACGACGAGGGCGTGTCCCCCGCCGCCGACGAGGGCGATTTCGGATGGTTCGGGCATAGCGTTCTTGACTTGAAGTATCGGCGGTCGCGTGGGGTGCTGTACAGTTGGGCATGGACGAGATCCGGATCGCGTATGTTCGGTACCTGAACACGGCACCCCTGGTGCATGGGCTGGAGAAGGCGCGGGGGGTACGGCTGATCCCGGCGGCTCCGTCGCACATCGCGGACCTGGTGCGGCGGGGCGAAGCGGATCTTGGACTGGCGTCGGTGGTGGACGCGTTCGGGACGGATCTGGCCGTAGTGGGCGGCGGGATGATCGGATGTGACGGGCCGACGCTCACGGTGCGGATCTTCTCGTCGGTCCCGATCGAAACGATGACGACGCTGGCGGCGGACACGGACAGCCACACGTCGGTGGTGCTGGCGCGGTTGCTGCTGGAGAAACGATTCGGGGCTCGGGTCCGGGTGGTGAGTTTCGATGTTCGGGAGCGCGTGGTGGATGGCGGGCCTGTGGGTGGCGAGGGGGATTGGCCGGAGAGTGTTTTGTTGATCGGGGACAAGGTGGTGGTGGATCGGCCGCCGGCGGGTCGGTATCGGTATGAGTTGGACCTTGGGGAGGCGTGGAAGACGTGGACGGGTCTGCCGTTTGTTTACGCGACGTGGATGTGCCGGGCGGCGGATGTGGAGAGCGATCGGGTGGCGATGGCACGGGAGTTGGTGGATCGGCAGCGTCGGCACAACGCGACGAGGCTGGATTGGATTGTGTCGGCGCGGGCGGAGGGCGCGCGGTGGCCCGAGGATCTGGCACGGGAGTACCTTGGGCGACTGCTGAAGTTCGACTTTGATGCGAGGGCGCGCGCGGGAATGGTGCGGTTTGCGGAAGAGGCGAAGGGGATCGGGGTGGTGGGGTCGAGCGAGATTGTGTGGGCGGAGGGAGCTGGGATGCATGTGTAGATGGAGTAGGACGGGCGAGATGTTGCGCCACGAGGTGAGGTAGGGGTGCGTGCCGAGATTGTCGCCTTTACGAGTGTCGGTAGTGGCGCGTCTGGCGGAGGAGTTGCGCTTCGCGCCGCGGGCCGCGCTTGTTCGTGACATCGAGCGGATCGAGGAACTGGCGCTGGACGTCGATTTGGGTGGCAGGTACCCGTCGGCATGGATCGTGTATCGTGTGACGGGGTATCGGCCAGAAGTTGAGAATGGCGCCGAGACAGTCGAGGGGCGGGCGCTGCTGGGTGATCTTTCGGCGCTGAGCGAGCATCTTGGATCGGCGGCGATGCTGACGATTGAAGAGTGCCCCGGGGCGATCGGCGTCGAGGCGTTGATGTCGCGGTGGACGATGAGCCGGAAGACCCTGGACCGGCTGCGGCGGGAGGGGCTTGTGGCTCGTCGCGTGGTGGAGGCGGGGCAGAAGGCGCGGGCTCGGCTGGTGTTCTTGCCGCATGTGGTCGAGGCGTTCGAGCGGTCGCATGTGGAGCGGCTGTCGCGGGCCGGGCGATACTCGCGTGTGGAGCGTGCTTCACGAGCGAGATTTGGTGCTCGCGTATCGTCGTACGAGCGGCGATTGGGTTGGACGCGGGGGCGAGCGGTGTCGCGAGTGGCAGAGCGGGCGGGGGTGAGCGAAGAGGCCGTGCGCGTCGCGATGGGCGGACGGCCGTCGCGGGTGGACGCGACGCGCGTGGGTGCTGCCGCGTGGAGGGCGTGGCGGCTGGGGCTTGATCTGGAGTTGGTTCGCGTGCGGCATCATCTCACGGCGCGATCGTTGCGGCATGCGATCCTGGCGTGGAAGTCGTCACGGATGCGGCGGCATCTGGAGCGTGGCGAGTTGGATGGGGCGGTCTCGCCTGTCTTTGATCGTGAGGACGCGGGGGAGGTGCTGCTCGGGTCGCCGATGGTCACGCTTGGAGGGCGTGAGTTCCATGATGGAGATCTCGCGGCGTTGATCGCGTGGGCGCGGGGGCTTGGCGCGGTGGTCGGAGCGGAGGAGCGGGCGCGGCTGGCGGCGTTCCAGTACCTTCGGCATCAGGCCCGGCGGTGTGTCGTGGCGTTGGACGAGTCAACCGGTACGGCGGGAGCGATCGACGAGATCGAGACGCTGCTTCGCGGGGCCTCGCGGATGCTGGCGTCGGCGCTTCGGGCGCAGTGGCGGACGATGCTCGGGGCGATCGAGACGCGCGTGGGGGCACCGATCGAGACGCTGGGCGCGAGCGGGGCGGCGGAAGTCATTCTCGTCGCGGCGCGGGCAGCGGGCCGGGCGGCGAGCACGCACGATCCGTTTGGACGTGGACGACTTGCGGCGGCGGTGGCGCTGGGAGTGGACCGGGACGTCGCGCGGTGGATGGTGCGGCGTGATTCGGGGAGGGTCTCGAGCGTCGGTGGAACCGGCCGGGCGGCGATGCGGCTGCCGGAAGGAGCGCGGGCTTGGGATTGGACACGGGAGATGGGCGCGTGGAGCGGGTGGACGGAGTTAGGACATCGCGTGGAACAGCGGGTGATGGACTCGTGGGGTGCCGAAGGATCTCTCGGGGGAGGCGCGCGGGCCGGGGCGGTGGGGTTGCTCGTGCGGCTGTATGGACTTGGCGGGGCGATGCCGATGAGCCTGTCTGCGGCGGCGCGGGACCTGGGAATTACCGAGAACGCGGCGGCACGCCTGTGGCTGCGCGGGCCTCGCGAGGCGATCGTGGCACGGTCGAGGTGAGGAGGCGCCCCTCGCGGAACGAGGGTGACCCGAGACGCGATACACTGTGCGACTCGATGGCGTTGCTGCAGACGCACAAACTCCGCAAGACCTATGGCGACCGGACGGTCGTGGATGATGTCTCGTTCCACGTCGAGCGGGCGGAGGTTGTGGGGCTCCTGGGGCGCAACGGAGCGGGAAAGACGACGAGTTTCCGAATGACCATCGGGATGATCGAGCCGGACTCTGGGCTTGGGCCCGATCGCGGGCGGGTGATGTTCGACGGGAAGGACGTGTCGAGCCTGCCCATGTACAAGCGGGCACGGCTGGGGATGGGGTACCTCAGCCAGGAGCCGAGCGTCTTTGGGCGACTGACGTGCGAGCAGAATCTGCTGGCGATCCTCGAGACGCAGCAACTCTCGGGGAAGGAACGCAAGGCCAAGGCCGCGGAGTTGCTGGCGCAGTTCTCCCTCTCGCACAAGGCGGGGGAGGCGGCGCGAACGTGCTCGGGCGGTGAGCGTCGGAAACTCGAGATCGCGCGGGCGCTCGTGACCAAGCCGAGGCTGATCCTGCTCGACGAGCCGTTCAGCGGCGTGGACCCGATCGCGATCGAGGAACTGCAGCGAGAGATCCGGGCGCTGGCGTCGCGGGGAATCGCGATGCTGATCACGGACCACAACGTGCAGCAGACGCTGCGCGTGTGCGACCGGGCGTACATCATCGACGCGGGGAAGAAGTTCGCGGAGGGGACGCCCAAGACGCTCATCAACGACCAGCGCGTGCGCGAGGTGTATTTAGGAACGATCTTCCGTGGGGACGAGTTCGACTGAATGCGACGGCTGTTCTTCCAACTCCCGAGTGTGCCGGCGAACCTCGCGTGCGGGCTGATCCTGTCGCTCGGCCTTTGCGGATGCCTGCGGCGGCACGTCTCGATCACGTCGGAGCCGAGCGGGGCGCTCGTGTCGGTGAACGACGTCGAGGTGGGGCGGACACCCTGCGAGGCGGAGTTCTCGTTCTACGGCGTCTACGACGTGCGGCTGGAGAAGGACGGGTACGAGGTGAAGCGAACCCCGGCGCGGGCGTTGGCGCCGATCTATGAGTATCCGCCCTTGGACGCGGTGGCGGGGATCTCGCCGATCCCGATCGACACGGAGATCCGGTGGCACTTCGTGCTGACGCCGACGAGCGCAATGGGAGCGACGCCAAAGGACCTCGAACAGGGGCTTCTGTCGCGGGCGCGGACGTTGCGCGAGACGGAGCGGCCCAGGATGGCGGGGAATGGGGCGGTGACGAGTCCCGAGGGTGGAACACCGACGGAGACCGCGGGCGGGGCGGGCGAGGGGCACTGAACGGACGCTCGCGGGGGGACGTGGGCGCGGATGATTCATCGAAAGGAGCGAACCATGACACGCACGAATCGGGCGGGAGTGAGCACGAGCAGGACGTGGAGCGGGGTCGCGGCGTGCGCTTTGGCGCTGGGGCTGGTGGTCATCGGCGCGTCGCGGTCGTTCGGGCAAGATAGTGGTGCGGGGGCGCACAGCCCGCGGACGGGCGATGGCGCGGGGCATGGAAACACGGAGGCCGGCGAGGCGGTCAAACTGAGAGTCGTGATGAAGCAGGATGGCGTCGCGGCTCCAACTGCCAATGCCGGGTCGATCGATCTCTCGCGGCCGACGGTGGAACAGGCCCCTGGCGCGCCCGCGACCATCGTGGAGATCGCGGAGTACACGATCCCCGGGGCTCCCGGCTCCGGCGGCGGCGATGGAGGCGTCCTGTGCCACAGTTACATCGCCTATCCCGCCGGATTGCAGCCGGGAGAGCGTCGTCCGGGCGTCCTTGTCTGTCCGGAGTGGTGGGGTTGCAATGAGTACGCGAAGCAGCGCGCGATCCGCCTCGCCGAACTGGGGTACGTCGCCCTCGCGGCGGACGTCTATGGCGAGGGGAAGGTCACGACCGACCCCAAGCAGGCCGGGGCGTGGGCCGGAGAACTCATGAAGGACGTCTCCCTCGTGCGGCAGCGAGCGCGGGCGGGACTGGAACAACTCAAGATCGACCCACGCGTGGACACGACCAGACTCGCGGCGATCGGCTACTGCATGGGCGGGACGGTCGCCCTCGAACTCGCGAGAGACGGCGAGGATCTCGACTGCGTCGTCTCCTTCCACGCCGGGACGATCCTCGCCCGCGACGCGAGGGACAACGACCGGCTCGTGAAATCCGGATGCACGGTGCTCCTGTGCACCGGGGCCGACGACGGGTTCATCAAGGAGGGGGACCTCGAGA
>JRYD01000574.1_pt1 | contig 12553 bp, 7 predicted proteins | sample 235311 | NCBI WGS metagenome assembly JRYD01 (sample SAMN03074213, study PRJNA261472) | activated sludge metagenome | biome: Common Effluent Treatment Plant; feature: Wastewater; material: Activated sludge; isolation source: activated biomass in a lab-scale reactor treating industrial wastewater at... | reverse complement strand
TATTCGACACGAGCCACGAAAAGCCCGGCGGCAGAATAGTCGGCGCCGGAAAGCACTACACAGTCGCCGGAAGGTCCCTAGCGCTTTTGAAACCGTCGTTTAAAACCGGATAATTAATTCCTCGACACACGGCTGGCCCCTCGGCGCATCATGAGAGAAAGAAAAAGCGGCATCCTGCTCCACATATCCTCCCTCCCCTCCCCATTCGGCATCGGGGACCTCGGCCCCGAGGCGTTTAAATTCGCCGACTTCCTCCACGAGTCCGGCCAGACGTACTGGCAGGTCCTGCCGCTGAATCCGACGGAGCTCCCCTACGGCAACTCGCCCTACAGCGGCCCGTCCTCCTACGCCGGGAACCCGCTGTTTATAAGTCCCGAGCTTCTGGCAGACGAGGGTTACATCGCCGGGGACGAAATAAAGAAGAAACCCCGCTTCGGACGAAAGAGGGTCAATTACGAAGCCGCGGTATCGTACAAGGCCGCCCTTCTGAAATCGGCGTTCGAAAATGCCCGCGAGGGGCTCCGGGAGGACGATTCGTTCGCCGGGTTCTGCGAACGAAATAAATACTGGCTGGACGACTACTGCCTCTACACCGTGCTCAAGGAAAAACTACACTCCGGGACGTGGCGCGGCTTTCCGAAAGAGCTCAGGGACAGGGACGAATCCGCCCTCGGCGAATGGGGTGAAAAGACCCGCGGCGAAACCCTCTACCATAAATTCGTCCAGTACCTCTTCTTCTCGCAGTGGTACGGGCTCGAAGGCCACTGCCGTAAGCGGGGCGTAAAGCTCATCGGCGACATCCCGTATTACGTCAACTTCGACAGCTCCGAGGTCTGGAGCAGCCCCGGCTCGTTCAAGCTCGACGCCGAAAAGAGGCCGGTCTACGTCTCCGGCGTTCCTCCGGATTACTTCAGCAAAACGGGCCAGCTCTGGGGGAACCCGGTCTACGACTGGGACGAGCTCAAGCGGACGGGTTACAAATGGTGGATAGACAGGATAGGCCACAATCTGTCGCTCTTCGACGTCTTAAGGCTCGACCACTTCAGGGGCTTCGTCGCTTATTGGGAGATCAAGGCCGGCGAGAAAACGGCGCTCAAAGGAAAATGGGCCGAAATCGACGCCGTCTCGTTTTTCGACACGCTCTTCTCCCATTACGAAAAGGAGCGCTTCATCGCCGAGGACCTCGGCGACATCACCCCCGACGTAAGGGAGATAATAGAGCGCTACAGCCTCCCGGGGATGAAAATACTCCTCTTCGCATTCGGAGACGACTTCCCCTACGGCGAATACCTCCCGTCCGTGTTCAAGGAGAACTGCGTCGTCTACACCGGCACCCACGACAACAACACGGCCCGGGGATGGTGGGAGAACGAAGCGGGAAAAGCCGAAAAGAGCCGGGTCTTCAAATACCTCGGCAAGAAGATAAACGCCGGCGAAATCAGCCCCGAATTCATAAGGCTCGCCATGTTCTCCCCGGCCGATACGGCGGTAATACCCATGCAGGACGTCCTCGGGCTCGGGGCCGGCGCCCGTATGAATACCCCCGCGGTCCGAAAGGGCAACTGGGAATGGAGGCTCGAGCCCGGCTGGCGGGGCGAGGACCTGACGGACCGGCTTTTGGCGATTACGCGGAAAAGTAACAGGTATTAACCGGTGCTTTATTTATTTCTCCGAAAAATGCGTTAATATCATCTAGGGTGTGGGTTACTGTAGCCGTCTCAGCTTCGGGCGGCGTGGAAAGGTGAAAGCGGTTGATTAAAGTTCTATTTGTTGCCTCCGAGATGGAGCCCCTGGCTAAAACGGGAGGCCTTGCGGACGTCATCGGGGTTCTGCCCAAAAAGTTAAACGAGATAGGATGCGACGTCAGGGTCATTCTGCCTTACTACACGGAAGTCAGAAAGAACCTCAAGCGCCTCAAGCTCAAGGTTAAGGACCTTAACCGCGACGTCATCGTCACGATAGACTGGCTGCCGTACAAGGGCCGCATCAAGGAAACGACTGTCGAGGGCGTAAAGGTGTACCTCCTCGCTAACGACAATTTTTACGACCGCGACCATCTCTACACCACCCCCCACGGCGACTACAGGGACAACGACCTCAGGTTCGGGTTCTTCTCCATAGGCGCGCTCGAAATCGCCAAGGCGCTCGATTTCAGACCCGACATAATTCACTGCAACGACTGGCAGACGGGGCTCGTGCCCATAGCCCTCAAATGGAAGAAGCACTACAACAACGACCTCTTTTTCAGCAATTCGAAGACGGTGTTCACGATCCACAACATCTCCTACCAGGGCATCTTCGGAAGGGACTTCCTCGAAAAGTTCGGGCTCTCGCAGTCGTTATTCAATCCCGAGCAGCTCGAATTCTACGGCAGGGTGAATCTCCTTAAGGGCGGCATACTGACGTCGGACCTGGTAACGACAGTAAGCCCCACATACGCGCACGAGATACAGACGAAGGAATACGGCTACGGGCTCGACGGCGTGCTGCGGTCCGTCGCGCGCTCCGGAAGGCTCGCGGGGATCCTGAACGGTATAGATAACGAGGACTGGAACCCCGAGACAGACAAGGCCCTCTACGCCCGCTTCGACTCGCGCGACCTCAAGGGCAAATACGAAAACAAGGCCAGGCTCAAGAACCTCCTCGGCTTCAACACCAACGGTCACGTCCCCCTCATAGGCGTCATATCGCGCCTCGCCCACCAAAAGGGCATAGACCTCATCGTAAGGGCGCTCCACAGGATTCTCGACCTCGGGGCCGAGCTTGTCATACTCGGGACGGGCGACAAGGGATACGAAAGGCTCCTGAAGCAGGTCTCGGACGATTACGTGGACAATTTCAGGGCGATTATAGGCTACAACGAAGCCAAGGCCCACCGCATTTACGCGGGTAGCGACATGTTCCTCATGCCCTCGCGGTTCGAGCCCTGCGGCCTCGGCCAGCTCATCGCGCTCAGGTACGGCACCATTCCTGTCGTAAGGGCGACCGGCGGGCTCCTCGACACTATCATCGACTACGACGAGAACAGGGACAACGCAAACGGATTTATCTTCGATCACTTCAGCGAGAAGAGCATGCTGAACACGATCGAAAGGGCCGTAACCGCATATCATAACCCGAACGAATGGAAGCACCTCATCAAAAACGCCATGGGGCAGGATTTTTCGTGGAAGCGGTCGAGCCGGGAATATCTGGACTACTACAAAACCCTTTTCACCGGTGGTTAGGGCTTATTAATATCGTCTGTATCATGTCTGGACGCCCGGGTATATCATGTATAATAGCACTTATAAATAATCCCTTTTTCCAAACAAATCAGACAGATAAAGAGACGGCCGGCGCCGGCCCCGTTCACGGGAACGCCGGATTTTATACTGGAGACGGAATGCTATATTATTAATTGTTACTAAAATTATGAGGGGCTGATTAAGTTATGAGAAAATACGAGTCCGCAATCAGGAAGAACGTTCTTTGGTGGGTAGACGAGGTAAAGAGCGTTGACATACTGGTCGGAATCCCGTGTTACAACTGCGAAGACTCGATAGGGTTTGTCGTGGAGCAGGTGGCCAGGGGGCTGGCGGAGCACTTCCCGAACCATACCTCGGCCATATTCATAAGCGACGGCGGGTCGCTCGACGACACGAGGGAAAACGCCTACCAGGCAAAAATCCCGGAGCACGTCCTCCGAAGGGTCACGATCTACAGGGGACACCCCGGGAAGGGGACATCTTTCAGGGCCGTTTTCGAGCTCGCCATAATGCTCAAGGTAAAGGCGATAGCCGTCTTCGACGCCGACCTCAGGAGCATAACCCCCGAATGGGTCAAGTTCATCGTCGAGCCCATTCTCGACGGCTCGGCCGGATTCGTCGCCCCCTTCTACAGAAGACACAAGTTCGACGGAACCATAACGAACCAGATCGTCTACCCGATGACGCGCGCCCTTTACGGCGTAGACATAAGGCAGCCAATCGGCGGCGACTTCGGCTTTTGCCCCGAGCTTGCGGCCTTCTTCATGAAGGAAGACGTCTGGGATACCGACGTCGCCCGGTTCGGGATAGATATATGGATGACGACCTGCGCCATAAACGAGGGCTTCAAGGTCGTCCAGACATACCTCGGCACGAAAATACACGGCGCGAAGGACCCGGCTTCGGACCTCGGCCCGATGTTCAGGCAGGTCGTGAGCACGGTCTTCTACCTCATGGGCAAATACGAGCACAACTGGGACAGGAACAACCCGTTCCAGGCGATCCAGATAAACAACAAAATAGACGAAGAGCCAACGCTCGAAGCGGTCTCGGTCAGCATGCACGACCTTCTCGAAGAGTTCGTCGAAGGCTTCCTCCATTTCAGGCCAATGTACGACGAGATACTGAACGGCAACAACATGGCCATGCTCGACGAAATCTACGAGGCCTGGACGTCCAACAAGGAAAAGGAATTCGACGCCGAGCTCTGGAGCAGAATACTCTACGACTTCGCCTACACCTACCAGCAGTGGGAGAGGAACAAGCGGCGGCTCGTCGACATAATAACGCCGCTCTACTTCGGACGCGTCAGGAGCTACTGCCAGCAGGTCATGAACATGTCCAGCGACGAGGCCGAAGAGGTCGTTCAGCAGCAGGCCAGGATATTCGAGCAGAATAAATCCTACCTCCTGAAACGCTTCGATATCTGGGAAGAATAACCAGCTCTATCGGGCCGTTTTCACAGGTGTCCGGCCACGCCTCGAAAACGCGTTTTGAAACAAGCGCATAAGACGTTATAATCGTCCGCGGACAGGGTTCGAATACTTCGCCCCGCTCGTCCCGGGCTTTGGACATGGGAGAAATAGCTACAACCGGAAGACGCAGTCTCGGGCTATTCGGGTCGATAGGCATAGGCGTCGGCTCCATAGTCGGGGGCAGCATACTCGTCCTCACGGGCATCTCCTACACAGCCGCCGGGCCCGGCGCGATATTCGCCTTCATACTTAACGGCGTCATAGCCATCATCACCGCTTTCAGCTTCGCCGAGCTCTCGGCGGCGTTTCCCGAATCGGGCGGCCCCTACGTATACGCCAGGAAGCTCCTGTCGATTAAAGCGGCCTTCGCCATAGGCTGGCTCCTCTGGTTCGCGTCTATGGTGGCCTCCGTCCTCTACGCACTCGGGGCGGGCTATTTCGCGACGCTCCTCATAAAGGGGGTACTCGACTACTTTCCGGGGGTGAGCGCCGACTGGCTCACGACGGCCCGCGCCTCGCAGTTCATCGCCGGGGCGGCGATAGTTTATTACACCGTCAGCCTCATTCTAAAACCGGCGAGCGGGGGCGCGTTCGCCAACATAGGGAAGATAATAGCCTTCGCTGTCCTTATACTCGGCGGCGTCTGGGCGATGACCGGCGAGAGCGCCGAGAGCATAAGGCAGGACTTTTCGCCCCTCCTTCCGTTCGGGTTCCTCGGCGTCGTCGAGGCCATGGGATACACCTTCATAGCGTTTCACGGCTTCGAGCTCATCGCCGCCGTCGCGGGCGAGGTCAAGGACCCCGACAAGACCATTCCGAGGGCGATGATAATATCGATCCTCATATCGCTCGCCATATACGTTCCCCTTGTCTTTATAGTCACAGTCGCCGGGACGGAACACGGGCAGTCCATAGTGGAGCTCAGCACGCAGAACCCCGAGTCCGTCATTGCCGTCGCGGCCGAAAGGTACATGGGCAAGGCCGGCTACTGGATAGTCGTCATAGCGGGCATACTCTCGATGCTCTCGGCCCTCTACGCGAACATACTCGCCCCCTCGCGCATAGCGGAGAGCATGGCCCGCGACAGAACCCTTCCGAGGCCGCTCGGCGAGGTCAGCGCCAAATGGGGAACGCCCGACAAGGCGCTCCTTGCAACCTCCGCAATAATAATCGCGACGCTAATTCTCGTCCCCGACGTAAACGCCGCGGGCGCCGCCGCGAGCCTCATCTTTCTTTTGGCTTTCGCCGTTACGCAGGGGATAGCCATACTCGCGCGCAAGAGAAGAACCCCGAGGCCGGGGGCGTTCCGGATACCGTTCTTTCCCTACCTCCCCATCGCGGGCATCGTAATCTGCTCGGGCATCGTCATATTCGAGGGTATCAAGGTCCCCGAGGCGGGAATTATAGCCGCGATCTGGCTGGCCATAGGCGGCGTGCTCTATTACATACACTTCGGCCGAAGCGCGAGGATATTCGACGCATCGTCCGAGGGCTACGACCCCGAGCTGGTCAAGCTCCGCGGAAGGAACCCGCTCTTCCTCGTCCCTATCGCGAACCCGACGAGCGCCAAGGCCATGATAGAGGTCGCGGCCGCGCTCGCCCCTCCCGAATACGGAAAGGTGCTTCTGCTATCGGTCGTTACCACGGGCGAAGAAGCCCCGGTTTACGAAGAAGATCGCATCATGAGCGCGCAGACGGTGCTGAGGGAGGCGATATCGACCTCGCTCGAAATCGGCCTCAGCCCGGAGGCCCTCATCACGATAGCCGAAAGACCGTGGCCCGAAATAGTCCGCGTCGCCCGGACATACAGATGCGAGAGCATTCTCATCGGCCTCACCTCGCTCACCCAAAAATCAGCCGAACGGAACCTCGAAAGGCTCGTAAACGCGGTCCCGAGCAACGTGGTCATGCTGAAAGCCCCCCGCGGCTGGCACATACACACCGCCAAGCGCATACTCGTCCCCGTCGCCGGCAGGGGGAGCCACGGGGAGCTCCTGGCCCGCATCCTGGGCAGCATCTCCCGCACGGGGGGGACCGAGGTGACTTTCCTCCGCATATTGCCCGAAGACACGGACTGGAGGGCAGCCCAAAAGGCGCGCAGCGAGCTCTTCCACTATGCGGAAGACCACGCCGGGCACGTCAGCTTCAAGGTAAGGATCGAAAAATCGGGCGACATAGCCGGGCACATAATAGAGCTGGCCGAGGAAAACGACCTGGTCATACTAGGCATCCACCAGTCCGGGAGCCGGAAACGGTCCCTCGGCGGCCCGCCCCTTCGCATTATACGCGAAAGCCCGCGCCCCGTTCTTATGATAAGCAGGGGGGCCTGATAGGCCCTCAATCCCTTAAAAATTATTTAATTTAAGGCGAATAGACCACCGGATCCCGGCTTTTTCGGCCCCGGTTGTGTAATTGCGCACAGGATTTTAGTGTAAAAACACACAGCTCCACACCTTTACACACACCATTTCCCTATAACTATCGGTAATCATTCAACATATTCATCTCTAAGCATTGGCACAGCACTTGCAATCCATATAACGCAAATGCAAATAAGAGCTGCGAGAAGTCAAACTGCCGTTTTTGGATTCGAGACCGTATCGGTAACACGTCTCTGGCTGTCCGCTCTCTTATGATCACCTGTTTTATCATACCGTCGGGTTAATGGGTCCCCCGGTTTCTCGATTAAAAGCAACACATACAACCTGGATAAAGGGATGATGTATTCATTTAAGACCAATTCCACGTACGACTGCGAAGTCACAGGAGGTTTGAATTCCGATGTTTAACTTCAGTGAGTTAATTACCGTAGGTTATATATACGCGGCCGTCGCATTTGTAGTTTCGACGCTGCTTATCACATTTAAAAACCTTATTGGAAAGGATAAACACTACTTCAGCATTCTCGAGTATATAAACGTGAACCTGGTCGCCGCGCTTATTGTATGGCTCATCGGCTACCCCGTCCCGGAGATACTTGCCGTCACGGCGGGCAGCATGGTCCTTATGGCCGCCGCTCACAAGCTGCTCCGGAATTTCACGATCGCGGGGCGCCTGCTGCTTGTCACGTACTCCCTTCTCTCCCTCTTCGGGATAGTCTGGGGGTTCTGGTTCATCTCGTCCATCGAGGTGAGCACCATAACGCGCGTGCTCATGTTTATCGGCTACCCGCTGCTCTTCATAACCCTCTTCGGGGGCATTATTACGGCGTTTGAGCAGTGGGAAGTCCTCGGCAAGGTAAGGTGGGACAGGCCCAACAGCCCCCTACCCCCCGGAGGCCTCAAGAGCTACCCGCGCGTCTGCCTCCAGGTGCCGGCCTATTCCGAGCCGCCCGACGTGGTAATCGCCACCCTCGACAGCATAGCGAAGCTCGATTACCCGAATTTCGAAGTAATGGTCATAGACAACAACACTAAAGACCCCAACCTCTGGAAGCCCGTCGAGGCGCACTGCGAAAGGCTCGGCGAGAGGTTCAGATTCTTCCACGTAGACCCGATAAAAGGCGCAAAGGCAGGGGCGCTCAACTTCGCCCTTAAGCACACGTCTTCCGAAGTCGAGATCATAGGAGTCGTGGACAGCGACTACCAGGTCGAGCCGGATTTCCTCGACCGCCTCGTCGGCTATTTCGAAGACCCGAAAATGGGATTCGTCCAGACCCCGCACGACTACAGGGAATGGGGCCGGAGCCTTTATCAGAGGATGTGCTACTGGGAATATAAGTACTTCTTCGAAACGACCATGCCCAGCCTCAACGAACGCGACGCCGGGCTCACCGTAGGCACGATGTGCCTCATAAGAAAAAAGGCCCTCGAAGACGCCGGCGGCTGGGCCGAATGGTGCCAGACCGAAGACTCCGAGCTTTCCATCCGCATACATGCAGCGGGATACTCCTCTGTATACACGAACGAAACCTTCGGGCGAGGGCTCATACCCGAAACGTTCCTCGGCTACAAAAAGCAGCGCTACAGGTGGACATACGGCCCCGTACAGGAGCTCAAGCGCCATTTCAGGTTCTACCTGCCGAAGTTCCTGGCCAAGCCTTCGGCCATGTCGAGGCTCCAGAAGGTTCATCACCTGAACCACGGGCTTGGCTACCTCAACATCGGCCTCGGGGCGCTGTTCATTCCTTTCGGACTTGCGGCCCTCGCTTCTATGACGATACAGAACGAAGTCGTCGCCGTTCCCAAGGCGCTCTGGGTATCGTCGCTGGCGGTGCTGGTGTGCGGGATAATTCTGAGATGGCTTACGTACCACGTCTATCTCAAGTGCCCTTTCAAGGACACGATAGGCGCCTTCGTAGCCAACAGCGCCCTTACGCATACGTACATCGTCGCGAGCATAACCTGCCTCTTCACTAAAGAGATACCGTGGCAGAGGACGAACAAGTTCAAGTCCCTCCCGCTCGGCCTGGGGGCGCTCGGCTCCGCCCAGACGGAGGCCCTGGTCGGCCTCTTCATAGTCCTGTCCGGAAGCGCGGCGTTCCTGTTCATGCCCGGGCTCGGCTTTCACTTCATGCTCGCCAGCATCATCGTAATGAAGGGCAGTGAATACCTCGCGGCCCCTGCTCTCGCGATGCTCGCCGAGTACGAGGTCAGAAAGGCCCGCGCCGAAGAGACGGCCGTCGCCGCTCAGAAGCCGCTCCCGGCAAGAAGGCAGAGCCAGCAGTATCAGCAGGCTATTAAAAGAAACATAACGAAGTAACGATAGAAGATCTCCGAAGAACAAAAACGGGTGTCCGGCTCAGGCCGGGCGCCCGTTTTTTTATTTGCCTTTCTGCGGCTCATCCAGACGCCGCTTTATGGATTCGGCTATTACACGGTTACCGTTCCGGTTGAAGTGCCCGCTGTAATTATTCGGATATATCTGCTCGCGCAGGGCCGCTTCCCTGAGCGGCCCGAGAAGATCGAGATAGGGTATGCCGTGCTCGTCGAAATACGATTCGGCCTCGGCGCTCACCCGTCTCTCGTTCAGTAGAAGGCGGTCTATTTCGCCGGAGTACTGAAGAGCGGTGTTTCCCTCTATAAACTCCCCGAAGACGCTCTCCTTCGTCGGCAGTATCACGACCAGAAAACGTACGCCGTTTTCCTCCGCCAGCTCGTTCATGTCGCCGAAGAAACCGAGCGCCAGCGCGAGGCCCTCTCTGACATCTTCCTTATCGAGGTCGAGCGCCTCGAGACGCCTTACGGGCGTAAAGCCGGTATGTATACCGTGCTCTTCGACATCGACCATCGTGATCTTCTCCCCGCGGTCGAGCATCATCTTCTGCCTGATTCCGTCGCCCAGGTAAGAAGCGGTTACAACCCTGTAAAGAACGCTGTTTTCCGCAAACCAGCCCGCAGCGCCATATATCCTCCGCTTCAGCTCGTACACGAGGGGCTTCTTCACAGGCGGGGCTTCCTCGGCCCTGGGGGCGTCGTCCGCCACGGCTTCTTCACGGTCTTCCGGGCCGCGGCCGCCGGCGGGTTTTCGCAGATAGCCCCAGCGCTCTACCGTATAGACGGCCGCGTACGCGTCGGCAAGATCGTTGCCGAGATAAAACCCCACGACCACGGCCTCGGGCTTGAATTCCAGCGCCACGTTCCCGAGAAGATAAAAATACTCTGCCGGCCCATAGCCGCTTACGCCCATGTTGTAGGTCTCTTTGCCCGTGAGCGAGCCCAGTATGGACGGCCAGGAATATTTGGCCGGCGAGCTCTCGCCGTAGGTCTGAGAATCCCCGAGGGTAACGATATCCGCCCTTTCGGGCACATATTTGTTCCTGTAGCCAAGGGAATCGTGCCCGGCGGAATGAGGCTCTATTTTGTACCGGAGCACCGGGTCGTACGACAGATGTCTCCAGAGATAATCGACCGGGTCGATGAAAATCCTGGCTATCCCCTCGGCTATGAGAAGTGCGGCGATGAACGCGAAAACGACGAGACAAAACCTCTTGGCAGAATAACTCAATGCGGGTCCACTCCCGGCCCGAAAAGTCCGTAAGACCGTAGCTTAATTATTTCATAATTACCCGCATCATGCCATACCGGCGCAGAGAGCGTACTCCCGGTTGCGCCGGCGGATCCCGGTTATAACTCCCTGACCGTAACGTTGTCCCTCACCCATCTGACGATTTCATCCGTCGAAGAGCCGGGCTCGAATATTGTTTTGACGCCTTTCTCCTTGAGACGCTCAATATCTTCTTTCGGCACTATGCCGCCCCCGAACAACGTTACGTCGTCGATCTCCTTCTCCTTGAAGAGCCTTATCAGCTCCGGGAACACGTAGTTGTGCGCACCCGAAAGAATGCTTATCCCGACCGCATCGACATCCTCCTGAACGGCCGTTTCCACAACTACCTGCGGAGAGTTATGGAGCCCGGTGTAAATCACCTCGTAGCCCGCGTCCCTTAAGGCTCTCGAAATTATCTTAACCCCCCTGTCGTGACCATCGAGCCCGACTTTTCCAATAAGAATCCTCACGGCTCTCTCGTTTTTCATGGCGTTCCCTCGTATTGATGTATGTTCCGTCTAAAAATATCCTGGGTCGGTATATACGCCGTAAGCCTCCCTGAATATGTCGCTGATCTCGCCCAGAGTCGCATATTCCTTTACGGCTTCGATAATGTAAGGCATCAAATTTTTCCCCTGCCGGGCGGCGAGCAGAATGTCCCCGAGCCTCGCACCGACTTCCCTGTTATTCCTGCTCCTTTTCAGCGACCTCAGCCTGTCGATCTGGTCCGCTTCCACCTTTTCTTCTATCTTAAGGGTCTGAATCGGGATCTCCTCGTCCACCGAATACTTGTTAACGCCGACTATCGTCTTTATCCCCGCGTCTAATTCTCTCTGATACTTGTAGGCGGCGTCCGCTATCTCTTTCTGGGGATAGCCTTCATTTATGGCCTTGATCATACCGCCCATTTTGTCGATCCTGTCTATATAGACAAAAGCATCCTTCTCCATTTTATCGGTGAGCGATTCCATTAAATAACTTCCGCCGAACGGGTCTATGGAATTCACGACTCCGCTTTCCTCGGCGATGATCTGCTGGGTCCTGAGCGCGACGGTCACGGCTTCCTCGGTCGGGAGGGCCAGGGTCTCGTCCATTGAGTTCGTATGAAGCGACTGGGTGCCGCCAAGCACGGCGGCTAGGGCTTGAATCGTGACCCTGGCCACGTTGTTCAGGGGCTGCTGGGCGGTGAGGCTTGCGCCGGCAGTCTGGGCGTGCGTCTTCAGCATCATGGATTTGGGGCTCATTGCCCCGAAGCGCTCCTTCATCATCTTCGCCCACATCCTTCTGGCGGCCCTGAATTTGGCTACTTCTTCCAGAAAATCGTTATGGACATTGAAAAAAAAGGAGAGGCGGGGTGCAAATGCGTCGATATCGAGACCGCGCTTGAGCGTTTCCTCGGCGTAGCATATGCCGTCGGCGAGCGTGAAAGCCAGTTCCTGAACCGCCGTAGAGCCGGCTTCCCTTATATGATAACCGGAGATCGAGACCGGGTGCCATAGCGGCACCTCCCGGGCGCAGAATTCTATCACGTCCACATTTATTTTTACGGATGGCACCGGGGGCGATATCCACTCCCTCTGGGCTATGAACTCCTTCAGCATATCGTTCTGAAGCGTCCCCCCCAGCCTGTCGCGGCTCACTCCCTTCTTCTCCGCCATAACGATATACATAGCGAAGACAATAGAGGCAGTGCAGTTCACAGTCATAGACGTGGTTACAGCATCAAGGTCTATGCCGTCGAAGAGGACCTCCATGTCCTGGAGCGATGAAACCGAGACCCCTTCTCTTCCGACTTCCCCCCGCGCCCGCTCATGGTCCGAATCGTAGCCCATGAGCGTGGGC
>JRYD01001678.1_pt1 | contig 12566 bp, 13 predicted proteins | sample 235311 | NCBI WGS metagenome assembly JRYD01 (sample SAMN03074213, study PRJNA261472) | activated sludge metagenome | biome: Common Effluent Treatment Plant; feature: Wastewater; material: Activated sludge; isolation source: activated biomass in a lab-scale reactor treating industrial wastewater at... | reverse complement strand
GGCGATGGCGGCGGCGAGGAGCCCGAACCACCATTGCTGCCGCCGCTGCCGCTACCACCACCGCCTCCCCCGCCGCATGCACCGAGCACAAGCAAGATTGAAGCGGCGCCAAGGATGGCCACGCGACGGAATAGCTTTCGATGCGCGCTCATGAAATCCTTTCGCTGATTTGTTATATCCGCACCTGTTGCGCGGCTAAATGGATTTTAGCTCAGTTCTCAGCCCACGCGACGGACGCTCATCTCGCACGAAAATGGCATCGGCCGCGGATCGGGTTTACCCGTTGTATTCACGCCTCACCCTCTGCTGTTCTATTTTGCTGCCCCCGATGCGCGCTTTGACCCAAGCTATTATTCATCGGTAAGCGTTTCGCCCGCAGGGCGACGCATCTCTATCTGCTGATTCGCGCGGCGCTGCACAAAGCAGCCGCCAGGAAGCGGCGCGTCTTCTCGGCTGGGGTCGTAACACGCTCACGCGCAAGCTGNNGATGGATGAGGAGTGAGACGGCCTCTTATCCGAATCCGTTCTGACGCCAGGCCTCGAACACGAGCACGGCGGCGGCGTTCGATAGATTCAGGCTGCGATTGCCGGGGCGCATGGGAATGCACAGGCGTTGCTGCGGCGGACAGGATTCCAGGATGGGCTGTGGCAATCCGCGAGTTTCGGGTCCGAACACGAATGCATCGCCCGCAGCGTAGCGCGGCAGGTCGTAGCGCATCGTTCCCCGAGTCGACACCGCGAACCATCGCGGCGACTGCAACGACGCAAGACAGTCCTCGAGCGAGGACCAGGTGCGCATGATCGCCAGCTCCGCGTAATCCATTCCCGAGCGACGCACGGCTTTTTCGTCGATGTCGAAGCCCAACGGCTCGATGAGATGCAGTTGCGCACCGGAATTCGCACACATGCGAATGACATTGCCCGTGTTCGGCGGAATCTCGGGCTGGTAGAGGATGACGTGGAACAAGAGGGTCAGCTGGCCAGCATCCCAGCTGGCCATTTCTCAGTCTGCTTCCGGCTTGAGCGCCCGACTCATCAGCTCCTTGGCGGCTGCTTGCGGCGGCAATCCTTCGTGGATGACACGATACAACTGTTCGCAGATCGGCATTTCCACCTGCGCGCGCGCCGCGACCTCGCGCACGGCGCGTGCCGCGAGCACGCCTTCGACGACCTGGCCGATGGCCTTTTGCGAATCCGAGATCGAGCTGCCGGCCGCGAGCGCCAATCCGAAGCGGCGGTTGCGCGATTGATTGTCGGTGCACGTGAGCACGAGATCGCCCAGGCCCGCAAGTCCCATGAACGTTTCCTTGTGCGCGCCCAACGCAACGCCCAGACGCATCATTTCGACCAGGCCGCGTGTGATCAACGCAATGCGTGTGTTCGCGCCGAAGCCCAGGCCGTCGGAAATACCGGCGCCGATCGCCATGACGTTCTTCACGGCGCCGCCAATCTCGACGCCGGTGACGTCCGTCGAGGTATACGCGCGAAAGTTGTGGCTGGAGATGCTGGCGGCGAGATCGCGGGCAAAGCCCTCGTCGTTGGCCGCGATCGTCATGGCGGTGGGCAAGCCTGCGCCGACTTCGCGTGCGAAGGTCGGACCTGAGATCACCGCCGTCGGTACATCGCATCCGAGCACTTGTTCGGCGACCTGATGCGGCAGAAGCCCTGTCGTGAGCTCGAATCCTTTGGTGGCCCACGCAAGGCGAAGCCGATGGGAGCCTGGGTGGGCCGCGATGTCTTGCAATACCCCTCGCAGCGCATGACTGGGCACCGAGACGACCACATCGTGCGCGGCCGACAGGGCGAGCGCGAGATCGGTTTCGATGGTGAGCGACGGCGGGAACCGTGCATCGGGCAAATAGCGCCGATTGCAGCGCTCGCGCGCCAGATCGTGCATTTGCACCGTATCGCGGCCCCACAACAACGTCGGCCGCGAGGTGCGTGCGAATTGAATCGCGAGCGCCGTCCCCCAGGAACCGGCGCCCAGAATCGCGATGGGCGTCGAGGAAGCGCCTGCTTCCGGTACGGACGCCATGGGAGCGTCAGTTCACGGAAGCATTCGGCGCCGGCTGCTGCTGCTCCTGCTGAGCGCGAGCCGCGGCCTGCGCGAACAAAGCGTCGAAATTGACCGGCGGCAACAGGAACGGCGGAAAGCCGCCCTTCATCAACAGGTCGGACACGACTTGACGTGCATACGGCAGCAAGTAGTTCGGGCAGAAGATGCCGAGCAGTCGCTGCAGATCGTCTTGCGGAATGTTGCGGATGCCGAAGGCGCCCGCTTGTTGCAGCTCACACAGCCACACGGTTTTGTCCGCAGCCTGCGCTTCGACGCGTACCGTCAGCACGACTTCTTTCAGATCGCCGCCGAGATCGCTGACGTTGGTGCTGAGATTCAGATTGATCGTGGGATTCGGAGTGTTCGGCGCGATGCGCGGCCCCGCGGGAGCTTCGAAGGAGACATCCTTGATGTACACGGCCTGCGGTGCGAATTGCGGCGCATTCGGGTCGTTCGCCTGGCCGTTCGGTACTGGTGTTTCGTCTGCCATGATTTTCTAACCTCAAAGTGCGTCGCGTAGTTGTCGACAGCTGACGATGCTCACGACGCAGCACTCGCAGCTCAATAATGCGAAGTATCGGATGCGAGCCGAGGTGGCTCGTGCGCAGGCGCTACCGAGGATGCGCTGTTACGCGCTCTTACCCAACAGCCTGTCCAACTCACCGGTGCGGTCCAGCGCCGCCAGCTCGTCGTAGCCCCCTACGTGGCGTTCGCCGATGAAAATCTGCGGGACCGTGCGCCGGCCGCCGCTGCGGGCCAGCATGGTCTCGCGATCGTTGGCATCCTCGTCGATCTTGATCTCGCGCACCGACACGCCTTTGCGTTCCAGCAGGTTTCGCGCGCGCTGACAATAGCCGCACCAGGCGGTCGAGTACATCACTATTTCTTGGGGTGCTTTTTCGGAGGTCTGGCTCATGATCACTTCTTTGGGCCGCCTTTCACGATAGGCAAGTTTTCCTGCAGCCAGCTTTGCAGGCCGCCACGTAAAGAAACCACCTTCGTGAAGCCAAGTTTCTGCAACGCCTTTACCGCGCCGGAGGCGGAAAAGCCGCTGTCGCAGTAGACGAGGACGGGCTTCTCTTTGAATTTCTTGAGAGTTTCCGCCTTGGCCGGCAGCTCGGCCGCCGGAATGCTGCGGGCATCGATGATATGGCCTGCCTCAAAGGCCTTCTGGTCGCGCACATCGACGACCAGGGCGCCGCTGTTCACGAGCCGCACCGCGTCTTGAGCGGCGATGGCAGCAAAGCCTCGGGCCCGATGTCGGAACTCGATCACGACGGCCAGAACGGCGAGAATCACGGCCGCAGCGACCAAGAAGGGGTGATTGGTGGTGTACTCGACAAACCGGCTCATTGCGACGGACTTCGATCTCGTAGGAAAGGACAACCGGCGGCCCGGCGAAAAGGGCCGGAAGTATAACCCACGGCTTTTCCAGGTCTGAGACGAACGGTGTCCTGTCTTTCGCTTTGGCGGCGTACGGCGTTTTTTCGTCGCCGCACCACGGCGTTGGCGCTGCTGGGCGTCGCGGCAGCGGTGGCGTTGCTGCTCTCTCCCATGCCCAGCTTCGGTGCGGGCGCCGGCGCGGAGGCGAAGGAGGCGGAGCTGCGGCGGGTGCGCAGCCGCATCGAGTCCATCCGCAAGGCGATTCATACCGACGCGGAGAAGCGTGACTCACTGGCGATGGAGTTGAAGAGCGCCGAGCTCGCCATCCAATCGGCGCGCGAGCAGCTTTCCGAAGTACGTGCCCGGCGTATCGCCGCCGAGACCCGACTGAAGGAGCTGCAAGCCGAGCGCGCGGCGACGGAAAAGCAAGTGGCGACACAGCGAGAAGCGCTCGCCGGCGAGCTCAAGCTCGCCTACATGAACGGACGCGAGGAACGGCTGCGGCTGCTGCTCAATCAAGGCGATCCGGCGACGCTGGCGCGCACGTTGGCGTATTACGGCTACTTCAGCCAGGCGCGTGCCGCGCGTATCACCAGCATCAACGAGCATCTCGCCCATCTGGATCTGTTGAGCGAAAAGATCACGGCCGAGGCGACACGGCTCAAGACGATCGAAGCGGACAATGCGCGCGAAGTTCGCGCCCTGGCCGGCGCACGCGACCGTCGCGCGAAAACGCTCACGCAAATCCAATCCCAATTGAAGAATCGCAACCAGGAGCTGGCGAAGCTCGAGCGCGATGCGCGCGCGTTGGAGAAACTGGTCGAGGAACTGCGGCGCGCGATCGAAGAATTTCCCGATCTCGCCGATCGTCCCTTCGACAAGGTGCGCGGCAGGCTGCCGTGGCCGGTGAAGGGCAACGTGCTGGCGCGTTTCGGTCAGCTACGTGCCGGTGGGCCGCTGAAATGGCAGGGCATTCTGATCGGCGCCTCGCGTGGGACGCAGGTGCGCGCGCCCTTCCCCGGCCGGGTCGTCTACGCGGATTGGCTGCCGGGCCTGGGCCTGCTGATCGTGCTCGATCACGGCGGCGGGTATATGAGCCTGTACGGCCACAACGAACAGCTGTATCGACGCGTCGGCGATCGCGTCGGCGCCGGCGAGGTGCTCGCCGCGGTGGGTGATGCGGCCGGCGTCGGCAAGCCTGCGCTGTATTTCGAGATTCGCAGAAGCCGGCAGCCCGTCGATCCTTCGCAGTGGCTGACGAAACCGTGACCGGTCTCACGCGGATTTTTCCGGCTCGAATCAGGTTGTACTTTCGACCTACCGATGCTGCCGCGAAAGTGCGGCGGAATTCAAGGAATGTCCTCGCCGCGGGACCGATGATGCGACGATTACGGCTGGCAGGGGATGGCTGGCGAACGACGCAGGAAAACGGCAGCAATGGCGACGATACTCGACGACGAAGATACGGTGGAGGCGGAGAGCCTCTCGACTTCGCTCGATCCGTACGGCCAACTGCTCAAGATGCTGATGCCGCGCGCGCAGAGCCTGGCGATTCACGATCGCATGGGCATGCCGCTGTGGATGTCCGATGGCTGCGATAACGGCGATCTTCTGCAGCTCGTCGAAGAATGTCTGAACAGTGCGCGCAATCACACGCTCGATGCGACCGAACGCCATGGTTTCGCGCGTTCCTGGGGCGGTGACACTGCTTATGTATTCCTGCTGCGCGATGGTGTGAATCTGCTCGGCGCCGTTGCGTTCGCCTGCCCCGATCCCAATAACGGCGCCCGTCCTTTTTCGATGCTGCTCGGCCTGTTGCGGCCGGCGCTGAAGGTGCTGAGCCGAGAGCTCGTCAATCAATTCAACATCGGCGATCTGCAGAAGAACCTGCATTCACGCGACGGCGATCTGGAACTCTTGCTCGATGCGAGCGCCGGCGCCGACGACACGCAGGGCGATGATTTCGATCGGCTGTTGCGCAGCTGTGTCGTCCATCTCGGCTGTGCATTCGGCGCGCTGGTGATTCCCGAGAAGAAGATCGCGCTGACGCATTCTGCGGATCCGTCCAAGCAACGTAGCGATGTCCAGGCGCTCGAGCTCATCCAGCGTCACCTGTTCGCGTGGGTGCAAGTGCAGCGTCGCACGCTGACGATGAACAAGCCGGCGCCTGCAAGCAGTCCGTTCGGCTCGCTGCCGCTCAAGGTGTTGGCATGCCCGCTACGACAAGGCGGCCAGAACGTTGCCGGCGTGCTCATGTTGTTTCGGTCGTTGTCCATGGCGAACTTCGACATGCGCCAGGTGCGCATCGTCGAGCTGATGGCGCGGCGTATGGCGTACGTGCTGCAGAACGCCTATGACGTGGCGACGGGCCTGCTGACACGCGCGGCGTTCGAGCAGCGCGCCATCGCAGCACTCGGCGAAAGTGCGAAAAGCGATCATTGCGTCGCGTATGCGGATATCGATCGCCTGCACGTCGTGAACGAAAATCACGGCATGCATGCAGGTGATGAAGTGATCGCGCGCATCGCCGAATGCATTCGCGCGAGGCTGTCTGCCGGCATCATGGTGTCGCGCATCTCGGGCGACCGCTTCGCGCTGTTCCTCACCGATACCTCGCTCGATGCGGCCGAGCAATGGTTGACGACGCTGTGCGCGGCCGTCGCGGGCATCGATCATCGGCACGAGGGCAAGAGGCTCGATCTGTCGATCAGCATCGGCGCCGCGCGCGTGTCGGATGCGAAACATCCGCTCTCGCATGCACTCGCCGCCGCCGAAGTGGCCTGCAAAGCCGCCAAGGACCGCGGTCGCGGCCGCGTCGAGACCTATCTCGACGCCGATCGCAGCATCGTGCGCCGCTACGAAGACGTGGCGATCGCCGGCGATCTGCGCGAGGCGATCACCGCCGATCGCTTTCGCATGGAGGCGCAACCGCTGGTGCAGCTTGCCGGCGGCGGCCCGCCGCGGCGCTTCGAGCTGTTGCTGCGCATGGTCGATGCCAACGGCGTGAGCGTCGCGCCCGACAAATTTCTCTCGGCAGCCGAACGCTATCAGCTCGCCAGCGACATCGATCGCTGGGTGGTGCAATACACGCTGGAAATTCTCTCCTCCGCGGCGTCCGCGCTACAGGGCCTGGGCGCGCATTTCGCCATCAATCTGTCGGGGCAGTCGGTCGGCGACATTGAGTTTCTCGACTTCCTCGAAGCGAAATTGCGCGAATACGGCCTGCCGCCGAGCCTGCTGTCGTTCGAGATCACCGAGACCGCGGCGGTCGCGAACATCGTGCGCGCCGAGACGCTGGTGCGCCGCTTGCAGGATCTCGGCCATGACATCGCGCTCGACGATTTCGGCCGGGGCTTGTCATCGCTCACCTATCTCAAGTCGCTGTCGGTATCCGATCTGAAGATCGACGGTGGGCTGGTGCGTGACCTGCCGAGCAATTCGCGTTCACAAGCCATGGTTACTGCCATCGTGCAGCTCGCTCGCACCATGAAGCTGCGTACCACGGCCGAATGTGTCGAAAGCGAAGCGATCCAAGCCGCCGTGACGCGGCTGGGTGTCGACTACGGGCAGGGCTTTGCGATCGGACGGCCGCGCCCGCTGGAGGTCGTACTGCAGGAATTGCTGCGCGGTGCACCAGGGCTGCCGCGTGCGTCGGGTTCGCCGCGGATGGCGCGTCTCGCTGGATCCTGAGGCTGCCTCCCCCCGCAAGGAAGGGCAAGAACCTAATACGCCGCGGTCGCCGTATCGTTCACGATCGCCGCGATCGCCCAGATTCCCGTCCAGATCGCCATGGCGAGCGTCGGCAGCACCGTGAGCGCGAAGCCGAGCTCGCGGCTCTTCGGATCGCGCACATAAGTCATCGAATAAATCGCGCGGCCGACGATGAATACGACGCCGAAACCCGCGGCCCACCACGGATTGACGAAATGCGCGAACATCCACAGCACCGGCAGGAATACCACGAGCTGTTCGAGCGTGTTCATTTGCACGCGAAAGCGACGGTCGAATATCTCGTGCCCCGAGGCTGCGGGCGCGGGCACGCCGTATTTAACGCGTGCCCGCGCGACCTGTAAGCCGAAAAAGAAGAACTGCAGGAGCGCAATCAGCGTTACGAGCGTGACATATGGCATGTAGGGATTCCTGTCTTCATGAGCGCAACTTTCATGTGAACGTGGCCCATACTAGAACATCTCAATCATCGACTACTCGTGGAGCTCCACCATGACCGGCATCGTACTGCGCATCGTCGTCGTCGCGTTGGGCCTATGGCTTGCGGCGGAAATCTTTCCGGGTCTGGAGTTCGACGGACCGGGTACGCTGTTCGCGGCGGCGCTGCTCCTGGGCATCGTGAATGCCATCGTGCGCCCGATCGCGATCCTGCTGACCTTGCCGCTGACGCTGATCACCCTCGGCCTGTTCGTGCTCGTCATCAACGCCGGGATGCTCGGCTTGGTCGCGTTGATGCTCGGCGGATTTCGAATCAGCGGATTCTGGACGGCCGTCGGCGCGGCGCTCGTCGTCAGCGTGATCTCCTGGCTCGCCTCGGGTCTCATCGGCAACAGCGGCAAGATCGAAGTGATCGGACGACGAAACTAAAGTAAGCAGGCGATGGGCGATCGCGGATGATCAGAACGCTTGCGCTTAAGCTTACGTCGCGGGTCGGCCGGGGGCCCGACCCGAGGGACTTCAATCCGCCGTGCGCGTACCCTTCACCGCGATCCGATACAGCCAGTAAGCGACCAGCGCGAGGACGACGAGCCCGATGCCTTGGCCGAAGTGAAATGCTTCGGAAAGGGCGAGGACGTCGGCGCGTTCGCTGACCACGATGGGGATGGCGATGGCGATGCCCATCAGCGCCTCGCCGGTGATCAGACCGGCGGCGAACAGGATGCCGGGACGATGCACGCGATCGCGCAATGCGTCATCGTGCGTGCCGACGATGCCGTGGCGCTTCTCGACGAAATACGCCAGCAAGCCGCCGAGGAAAATCGGCACCATCAGCTCGAGCGGCAGATAGATGCCGATGGCCGCGGCCAGCACCGGTACGCGGAAGCTGGAATTGCGCGACTTCAGCCAGCTGTCGAAGGCGATCACCATGGCGCCGATCACGCAGCCCGCGAAGATCATGTCCCATGGCAATTTTCCGCCGAACAGGCCCTGCGCCACCGACGCCATGAGCGTGGCCTGTGGCGCCTGCAGAGAGCCCGGGCGCGTCGGATCGCCGATGCCGTAGGCCTGTGCCAGCAAGTTCAGCACCGGCGCCATGATCAGCGCGCATGAGAACGCGCCGATGCCCAGCATCAGCTGTTGCTTCCACGGTGTGGCGCCGACGATGTAGCCGGCCTTGAGGTCCTGCAGATTATCGCCGCCGACCGCCGCCGCGCAGCACACCACCGCGCCGATCATGATCGCGGCCACTGCACCGATCTTGGAGTCACTGCCCAACAGCAGCATCAGCACGAAGGATGCGAACAGAATGGTGGCGATGGTGATGCCGGACACGGGGTTGTTCGACGAGCCGACCAAGCCCGCAAGGTAGGCGGAGACCGACACGAACAGGAAGCCGGCCACGATCATGATGATCGTCATTGGCACGCTCACGCCCCAGCTCTGCACGATGGCTTGGTACAGGCCGAGCAGGGGCAGCACGAACAGCGCGAGCGCGATCAACATCCACTTCATCGGCAAGTCGCGTTCGGTTTCGGCCAGGTGGGTGCCTGCACCCTTGCGCGCCGCCGCGATCCCACTCTTGACGCCCGAGAGCAGCGACTGGCGCAGCGAGAACAGCGTCCAGATGCCGCCGATCAGCATCGTGCCAACGCCAAGATAACGGATGCGATCGCCGCGGATGATCGCCGCCGCTTCCGCCGCGGTTGCGCCGACGACCTTGGCCGCGACTTCCGGATCGCCGTCGAGCAAGAAGGCGTGGTAGAACGGAATCGCCATGTTGTAGGCGAAGATGCTGCCGGATACGACGACGATGCCGATGTTGAGGCCGACGATGTAGCCCACACCCAGCAGCGCCGGCGACAGGCCCGTGCCCATGTAGCCGAGATACTTGCCGAAGAAACCGGCGCCGGCCGCGTTGTCGGGGATCATGCGCAGCCCGCTTTCCGCTGCCAGCTTGACCAGCGCCCCGATGCCGGCGGAAAGGCCGAGGATCTTCAGGCCGGGACCCGGATTCTCGCCGGCCTTGAGGACTTCCGCCGCCGCCTTGCCCTCGGGAAACGGCAGCGGTTGCTCCACGATCATCGAGCGTCGCAGCGGCACCGAGAACAGCACGCCCAGCCCGTCGTCCTCGACGGTCCAGCCCATGACGTCGAGGCTCCGCGGCCAGCGATGCTCGCCGGTGGCGACGATGCCGGGGCCCACACCCTCGGTGCCGATCACCGCGGCCGCCGCACCGTCGCCGAACAGCGCCCCGGCGACGAGGTTGGCCTTGCTGCGGTCGGCGGGCCGGAAGGTGAAGGTGCAGAGCTCGATCACCAGCAGCAGCACGACCGCACCGGGGCGGGCGCGGGCCAGCGATGCCGCGCGGCCCATCCCCATGACACCGCCGCCGCAGCCGAGGCCGAAGACCGGCGTGCGCACCACGTCGGCGCGCAGGCCGATCCGCTCGGCCAGCCGCGCCTCCAGGCTCGGCGTCGAGATGCCGGTGGTGCAGATCGTCACCACCTCGTCGACCTGCTCGACCTCCAGGCCGGCCGCTGCCAGCGCCCGCAGCGTCACGTCGGCCAGCAGCAGGTCGGCGGTCTCGACGAACGCGGCATTGCGGGCGGCGAAGCCCTGCGGCTCGGCGTGCCAGGCCAGCGGCCGCGCCGACCAGCGGTGCTCGATGCCGCTGTTGTCGTAGAGCGGCAGCAGCCGCTCGAGGTCCGGGAACGAGCCCGCGAACAGAGACGCCGCCGCGGCCTTGGCCTCCGCCTGGCTGAACCGGTGCGGCGGCAGCGCCGTGGCCAGGCCGAGGAGACGGGGCGCCAACTCAGCCGCCGACCAGTTCCCGCGCCAGCACCGCCCCGCGCGATGCCATGAAGTAGAGGCCCATATGGTGGGTCTGCGCCTGCGGGTGCGCCGCCGTGTCGGGAAGGCTCAAGGCACGCGCCGTCTCCAGCGGCAGATCGTAGGTGGCGCAGGCCGGCTCCAGCACCACGACGTCCTTGAGCGTCGGCATCAGGCCGTGATTGCGCGCCGACAGCAGCGTCAGCACGAAGTCCATGACGCAGATGTCGGTGCAGATGCCGACCACGGCCACGGCCTTCAGCCGGTGGGCGTTGACCCAGTCGACGCAGCGGTTGTGGGTGGCGCCGTGCGCGCCGCGGATCGGCGTCGCCTCCATGGCACCGACGAAGCCGTTGATGCAGTCCTTGCGGATCAGCGTCACGTCGGGCTCGTCGGCGAGCCATTCCAGCTCGCGCACCAGGTTCTCCTCGCCGGTGCCGCGCTCGCAGTGCGGCGGATAGGGCGGCTCGGGCTTGCCCGGCTCGTGGGTGTCGAGGAAGGCCAGCACCGGCCGCTTCGCCGCCACGAAGCCGCGGGCCAGCCGGCCGGTCTCCTCGACCATCCGCGCGATCTGCGCATCCGGTGCCGCCGGGGCCAGGTTGCCGGCGCCGACGGTGCAAAAGCCGTTGACCTCGTCGACGATCACCAGACCGGTCGGCCCCTTCACCTCCCACGCCACGGTGGCGATGGGCAGCTGCGCCCGCAGCTGTTCCAGCAACGCTCCATGGCCCGCCATCACGACCTCCCATGCCCCCAGGTCCGCTCCGACACTGGTCGCAGTGCCGGGTCGAGGCAAGGGTGGCGGCGGATTCCGGCGCGCGATCCCTTCCCGAAAAAAAACGCGCACGCATGTCGATCCGGCGTCGCCTCGCTCGTCGTGTGGACAGAGCCGCACACGAAGGGGGAGCCTCCATGCGCTTCATGATCATCGTCAAGGCGACCAGGGATTCCGAGGCCGGCGTCATGCCGAAGTCCGAGGACGGGCTGATGGCGGCGATGGCCGACTATCACGAGGATCTCGCCAAGGCCGGCGTGCTGCTGGATGCCAGCGGCCTGCAGCCGAGCAGCAGGGGCTTTCGCGTCCGCTTCTCGGGCGACAGGCGCAGCGTCGTCGACGGGCCGTTCGCCGAAACCAAGGAGCTGATCGCCGGCTACACGATCATCCAGGCCAAGACCCGCGAGGAAGCCGCCGAGTGGGCGCGGCGGATGCCCAATCCGTATGGCCGGGGGGTGGACGGCGAGATCGAGGTGCGCCAGCTCTATGAGCTGGACGACTTCGAGCCCGGCGAGGCGGTCGAGCGGTTCCGCAGGATGGATCTCGCGAGCAAGGGCGCCTGACGGCGCCGGCGATCAGGTCAGAAAGGGCAAGGTCATGCAGGTTCAGAGCTATCTGTTCTTCGAGGGGCGCTGCGAGGAGGCGCTCGACTTCTACAGGCAGGCGCTGGACGCCGAGGTCCTGATGATGATGCGCAACGAGGAGAGCCCGGAGCCGCCGCCGCCCGGCATGATGCCGCCGGGCGCCGAGCGCAAGATCATGCACGTGTCCTTCCGCATCGGCGACACCGTCGTCATGGGCTCGGACGGCTTCGCGTCGGGCAAGCCCAGCTTCGGCGGCTTCTCGCTGGCGCTGACCGTGAAGGACCAGGCTGACGCCGAGCGGAAGTTCAGGGCGCTGAGCGAGGGCGGGCAGGTGAAGATGCCGCTGTCCAGGACGTTCTTCTCGCCTTCCTTCGGCATGGTCGCCGACAGGTTCGGCGTCTCGTGGATGGTCATGGTCGAGGCCTGACCGGCAACACTTTCTCGACGGTACGGTTGGAGCGGATGCCGGGCGGGACCCGGTGTCCGCAGGGAGCAGGCTCATGCGTTTCATGGTGCTGGTGAAGGCGAACGAGGATTCCGAGGCCGGCGTGATGCCGAGCAAGGAGATGCTGGCGGCGATGGGCCGCTTCAACGAGGAGATGGCGGCTGCCGGCGTGATGCTGGCCGGCGAGGGGCTGCAGGCCAGCTCGAAGGGGGCGCGGCTGCGCTTCTCCGGCGGCGGGGCCAGGCCGGTGGTCATCGACGGGCCGTTCGCCGAGACCAAGGAGCTGGTGGCGGGATTCTGGATCATCCAGGTCGGCTCGAAGCA
>JRYD01005536.1_pt1 | contig 12603 bp, 7 predicted proteins | sample 235311 | NCBI WGS metagenome assembly JRYD01 (sample SAMN03074213, study PRJNA261472) | activated sludge metagenome | biome: Common Effluent Treatment Plant; feature: Wastewater; material: Activated sludge; isolation source: activated biomass in a lab-scale reactor treating industrial wastewater at... | reverse complement strand
GATGGGAATCGAACCCACGTATTCAGCTTGGAAGGCTGCTGCTCTACCATTGAGCTACACCCGCGGTTCCAGATGCCGGCGCTGTCGCCTCGCCGGGGCTCATCGCATAGCGAGTCCGGACCGTCCCGCAAAGGGGTATTTTTTCCACTCCGCCGGCAGGCATATTCTTTTGCCGCTAGGGCGCGCCCGGACGGCTGGGGTACACTGCAGCGCGCCTTCGCGCCGGCCTTCACACCGGGCCGTCATGCCTCCAACAGGAAGGGGCCCCTCCCCGTGCACGGCCAGACGCGGCCCGACGTGTTCGATATCCTGCGCGTTGCGGACGTGGATGTCGTGGGCACGGACCTCGACGCTCCGGACCACGACGAGCGGGCAGCGCTGCGGGCGCTTCTCTCGGCCGCGGAGCGGCAGGTTGCCGATCGTTTCCTCTCGGACCGCCACCGCGCCCATTACGTCGTCGCACGGGGGCGGCTCAGGGAGTTGCTCGGTGAACGGCTCGGCGTCGCGCCCGCGGCCATCGAGCTCGTCACGACGAAGTACGGGAAGCCGTCGCTCGGGGCCAGGTACGGGACCTCGGATCTGGCGTTCAATCTGTCGCACTCGGGATCGCTCGCAGTTTACGCGTTCACCGGCCGGCGCACGGTCGGGGTCGATATCGAGCACATTCGCGAGATCCCCGATGCCGAAGGCCTCGCGACACGCTTCTTTTCGCCGAGCGAGGCCGAGGCGTTCCGCGCCATTGCCGGGAGCAGCCGGCGCGACCTTACCTTTCTCGCCTGCTGGACGCGAAAGGAAGCCTTCGTGAAGGCCATCGGCGAAGGGCTCAGCCATCCGCTCGACGCGTTCGACGTCACCATCGATCCCGACGCACCGGCCCGGATCACGCGGGTCGGCGCCGAAACCGCGGGCTCTCTCGGCTGGGCCATGGCGAGCTTTCAACCGCGCAACGGCTACATCGGGGCCGTCGTCTATCCGGACGAGGACTGACGAGCCTCAGGCATGCGGGAAATTACGCCTTGATAAGCGAGCCCGGTACTTTATTTTTGACATCGCGAGGCTACGACCTCCCCCACCATGGGTTATCTTTCCGGGACGGCCCGAACTTATCCTTGGAGAGATCCATGGCCTGGATCTATCTTTTTTTTGCCGGCATTCTCGAAGTCGTGTGGGCGTTTGCGATGAAGCAGTCCGACGGCTTCACGAGGCTCGTCCCGTCGGCGATCACGATCGTTGCCATGCTCTGCAGCTTCGCACTGCTCGCGATTGCCATGCGATCGCTCCCCCTTGGCACGGCTTACACGGTTTGGACGGGGATCGGCGCGCTCGGCGCGTTTATCGTCGGCGTTCTCGTCCTCGGCGAGCCCACGCATGCCTTACGGACCGCAGCCGCCGCCATGATCTTCGGCGGCATCGTGCTCATGAAACTGTCCTAGAGCTTTTTTCGTGTTGTAGAGCGGGACGGCACGACGGTCTTCTTCGGCAGCGGGGCGAGAGCCGCGCTCTCGCGCGGCTCTTATGTTTCACTCAGCCGTCGGACCGGCGTGCGCGACGGGTCACCTCACCTCGGGTGCGTGCGCAGCCGCATCGGATCGTAGAACGGCATCCTCACCACGACGGCCGGCCACTCACCCTTGTCGTGCACGACAAGCCCGGTGCCGAGCTTGGTGTGAACAGGCTCGATCTGAGCCATCGCCAGCGACTTCATGAGATGCTTCGAATAGGTGGTGCTCGTCACCACGCCGACCTCTTTGCCGCCGGAGGTGACCTTCGAGCCCGGCTCGATGGCGCGGTCGCTCTCGACCTCTAGTCCCGTGATGAGCGAACGCTCCTTGCCCTTCTTCCCTTCCAGGGCCTTCTTGCCGATGAAGTCCGGCTTAGAGAGATCGATGGTCCAATCGGCCCTCACCTCCCACGGAGTGGTATCGCCGTGAGGCATGTCGAAGGGGAAGAACAGGAGGCCGCCTTCCACGCGCACGATGTCGAGAGAGGACCAGGAAACGGGGATCACACCCTTGTCCTTGCCCACATCGAGGATCTTGTCCCAGATGAAGTGGGCGTCGGCGGCCGAGCAGAACACCTCGTAGCCGCGCTCGGCCGAGTAGCCGCCGCGTGCGATGCTGACCGGCTTGCCGAACAGCGTCGTCTTCTGATGCCGGAAGTAGGGAAGGCCCGCGAGATCCATCGGCGTGTGGGGCGCCAGGACCTCCAGCGCCACCGGACCCTGGAGCGACAGAATGTGCACGTCGTTGTCGCGCTTGACCGTCACGTCGAACTTCGAAGCAACCGCCGGCAAGACCTCCTCCAGGGCGCCGCCGCCGTGGGAGAGACGGAACTCGTTCGGCCCGTCCACATAGACGAGCACGTCGTCGATGAGGGCGCCGTTCTCGTCGACGATGTTCGAGATGTGCGAATCGCCGGTCTTGGCCTTCGAGACGTCGGACGTCAGAAGGTGATTGAGGAACTTGAGAGCGTCGGGCCCCGCGACGTTCAGCATCTTCAGCGCCGTCACCTCGATGAGGCCGGCCTTGGTGCGGACCGCGGTGACCTCGTCATACGGGTCCGTGCGGTAGTTTTGAGGAACCGGCATGTCGTTCCATGACGCCGCCGTCATGTCCGCGCCGAGCGCGATATGCCGGTCGTTCAGCACCGACTGCCTCGTTTCCTTGCCGTGGGTCATGGGTGTTCCTTTCGAAGGGATGGGTTCCTGAGCTTGTGGAATGGCGGGACTGCGACGCCGGGCTCGCGGCCGGTGCGGTCCGTACTGCTGGCGGGCGCGGCGGGCACGCCGTTATCGTATGGCTTGTGCCAGCCGATCGTCGTCTGGTGGCGGCGATGCGCTTGTGTTCGGCGAGCTCGGACGGCAGTGGCGCGAGCCCGCGCGGCAGGCGGCGGCCCCCGCTTCGGGACCGCGACCAGCTTCTTCATCTTACTCATGTCGCAGCGGATCGTGAACAGCATCGCGTCGCACCGCGAGAGGGCGCGGGATCGCGCACCTGCTACGGAGGTCGCGATGCGCGCCCGTGTCCCCGGATTGGTGACGATACTCCCGATCAATCCTTGGCAGCGGACGCATCGAACACGACGCGTCCGCGAGCCGCAGTGCCCGGTGCGGATCGGGAGGCGGTCCGCGCGAGACGACGACCTCGCCCGTCGATGCCGCAAGTCAAATGGACCGTTTCAGACCAATCTTCACCAAACTAGCCCGCAGACCCTATGCCATTGAACCGGTTTTTGCAGGCAACCCTATGTTCGTAACGACGATTTGGTCTTTGCGCACCGGTACAATGCGCGCGCCACCGATACGGCATTTTACGCGAATGCTGCACTTGCAAACCTACATTGGTTTTTATTGGTTCTTTTTGGTTGCAAATCCCATCCTGGACGTGCACGCTTTCTGTCATCGCGCCGCGAAGCGAACAATGGATCGACGATCGATGGGGGAGGCCGCAAACGATTGGCTCAGCGCAACACGCTCGGGCTTTTACGCCGCTGCCGTATCTGACACCGAAACGGCGGCCCGCCACTGGCTTGCCGCGCACGACGCGTTGCGGACGGCGACGCCCGACGATCCCTTACGCGCGGCCGCAGAGACCAACGCCGGGGCTGCGCACGTTTTGCTCCGGCAAAGAGGCCGCGCAGAGCGGGCACTCGCCGAGGCGGAGCGGCTCTGGCTCCGGATCCTGGAGGCGGCGATCACGGCCGCGGACATTCCGATCACCGGTCGCAGCTCGGCCTTCCATTTCCGCCTCGCGTCGCGGAGCCTCGAGGCGTTCCGGGATGCGCAGCGGCAGCGTCTTCTGCGCCTCTCCTCGGCGGGGCTCGCGATGACCCGCCTCAACCGACACCTCGCGCGCAGAGACCCTTCGGCGGACACCGTAGCCGCATTTACATCCGAGCTCGCCGAGCTCCTGGGGCCGCGCTCGTCGGAGGTGCGCCTCCTTGGCGAGACGCATGTGGCCTCCTCCCATTACGCCAACAAGATCGCCGCCTTCGATGCCAGCCGTACGCCGATGTCCGGGCTACCCTCGGACGGCTGGCCGCGTCTCGAGATGGCGGTGGCCCTGACGGTCCTGCTCGCGCCCGGCACCGGAACCGATGCCGGACGCGGGAGGCTCAATCTTTCCGCAGTCCCTCCTGTCACATCACCGAGCACACGATGACGAGCGAAACCAACGTCCTGGACACGCCGCCCTGGGTCCACGATCCGTCGCGGCACCCGCTGATCACGCCGCAAGCCAAGGACATCGCGACGCGCATCTTCGCGCGCATCGTCGCCGGTGCCTATCCGTTCGGCACGCGCATCCCCGCCGAACGCGATCTCGCGGCCGAGTTTCAGGATACGCGCGCCACGATCCGCCAGGCGCTCGAGTTCCTGGCGATCTACGAGGTGGTCGCCCGGCGCGCGGGCAGCGGCACGTTCGTCTCCTATCGCAAGCCTCCGGCCCCGGCCGTTCCGGAGGGCGGCGGCACGACCGGTGAGCTCACCATCCTCCAACTCGCCGAAACCGCCTCCCCGTTCGCGATGAACGTCGCCGAATCGATCCTCGAGCCGGAGATGATCCGGCTGGCGACGATCTACATGTCCACGCGGGATCTGGCGGAGCTCGGCGCGCAGCTCGCAAAGGTCGAAAGGATCGTCACGGAGTCGGACATCTTCGCTACCCTCGAGGACGACTTCATGATGATGGTCGCGCGCGGCACGCATAACACGCTGATCGCCGCGATGTATGCGATCCTCCACGAAGTGCGCCGCCAGCCCCAGTGGGCCGCGAGCCGCAAGCAGATGCTCACGCCCTCGAAGATCCGCAGCAGCCAGATGCTGTTGCGGTCGCTTTACGAGGCCATCTCGTGCCGGGACGTGGAGACGGCGGTCGAGCTCATCAAGCTGCACGTCGCCAGCACGCACGAGGACATGATCTACGAATCGTGACCGCCGCGCGTCACGACCAGGCTGCGAGCTGCTCCCGCTGGTCCCACATGAGACCCAGATCGCGCATATGCCTCAGAAGGATATCCCTGTTCTGCTTCCACCAATTGATGATCGAGCAGAACTCCTGGATGCGCGCCCGTCCNNGAACAGGTCCTTGCCCCACCACGCCGCCTCCCCGAAGGCGTGCTGGCCGACGCCTCCCACCTTCATGAAGGCGAGCACCGAAAGAGGCTCGAACGTGCGCGCGCGCTGAACGGCCGACTTCCACAGCTCGAGCGTGGAGGTGTATTCCCACGACACCGCACCCCACGTGCCGGGGAAGCGCCGGCAGAACTCCTCGTAGAACGCGTTGGGGCGCTCAAAGTTGATCTGAGCGCCGTTGAGACGCGGATCGTCGAAATCCGGGAACTGGAAGACAAAGCCTTCCATGAACTCGGGGCTCGTGCGCCGGATCAGCTCCTGGTAGTTGTCGCAGGTGCAGGACAGGAGCTGGCCCTTGAAGCTCCTCCTGTACGCCTCCACCGTCAGCGCATGAACGAATGGCTCGTAGGCCGTATCCCAGCAAAGGATATCGGGAGAGCCCGCCATCAAGTCCTCGACGATCGGTCCGAAGTCTCGGGTGTCAGGCTCGAACACGCGCTCGGCGATGAGCTCTATGCCCGCCGCTTCGAACGCCGCCCGGTAGGTGGCGATCGACGGCAAGCCGAAGCCATCGTTCTGCGCGCACATGGCCGCCGTACGCAGATGCGGTTTGTGGCGCTTCAGCCAGTCAACGCCGGTCACGTTGTAGATGGGATGCACTTCACTCGGCGCGACCAGCGTCGGTGTGTCGGGCGAGAGATCGCTCGGCAGCAGCCCCGCAACCAGCATGCGATGCCGGCTTATAAGCTTGCGCACGTCCGGCGTCAGGTCATTGCCGCCGCTCATCAGGATGAGCTTCACGCCGTCCTCGAGGATCAGCTTCTTGACGCCCTCTAACGCACGCTCCGGCTGATACATCGTGTCGAAGGGGATCAGCTGGACGGGATACCGGCGGTTGCCGACCTTCACGCCGCCGGCGGCATTCACGTGGTCGACCCAGATCCGGCACCCGTCGAGCCCGGGTAAGGACCAGGCCTTCAGCGGGCCGGTCAAAGGCGCCAGGAAGCCGATCGCAAGCTCCTTCGACGCGCCGAGCGAAAGATCGCGAAGTGCTACTCCCAGCGCAGAAGCGACCGGACTTCGGGTGCGAGCGACCATGGTTTGAATCTATCTGTCTTTTCTTCGTTCCACCTGCCGGCGGTGCTGGTGACCGAGCTCGCGCGCCGCTGCTCCCCCGCCAACACGACGCGAGCAACCGCCTCAACTGGAACTATTATTTCACTGTAAAATCAATGGCTTGACGTTCACCGTTCTTCTTATCCTGCCTCGGGCCAACGTGCCAGCCTCGCAAAGTTGCGACGTGCGTGATGGCCCTCAGCGCCCGCCCGTCACGTCGTCGAGAATATCGCGTAATTCCTTTGCCAGCGCCAGATAGCTTAAGGGTTTGGATCTCAGTTGGACGCCAGGATCGAGACGCCTTTCTTGGACGATTGCGGTGGCTCACGTGATCCCCAGGCTACAGTTATCAAGACGACGGCAAGATCCTCCCAGACCGGTTTGGACGGGGGCAACTGTCAGGTGGGTGTCTGCTTCCTCCCCGCGGCCGTCCGCAACCAAGCCCCGAGCAGTACGAAGAGGAGCCCGCCGATTTCCAGTATTGCGTTCCAACGAACGGTCGCGAGGCGGGTTGAGAGGAAAACATCAACATGGTGGAACGATGCCGCGCGGATAACGACAAAAATCAAAACGAGGCAGCCGCCGAGCAGGGCAATCCTGGTCTGATATGAAACATCGCGCAGCAGGACGATACTTGCGGCCACCACAAGCGCGCCAGCTATCGCCACACCGCCTACAAAGAGGAGCTGTATGGTCTTTCTTTGCTCGTACCAGCCCTGACGATGCGCGAGATATCTGCCGACTTCGGTGAAAGCGGATTGCAAGTCTAGCTGCTTGTTGATGCCCAGCAGTAAAAACAGCACAGCAAGAGCTCTCCACACCAGGATCTCGCGTCTCGGGACGGCATGCGCGCTACCGGCCAGAGTTTGGGCTACGGCGTATGAGCTTACGGCTGCAAGGAGATAACAAACCACCGTAAGCCATCCCAACATGGTAGGATCACCAATCCCTGGCCTCCAGTCGAATTGCATTGTCTGCCTCATAGCGTGGTAACTGATGAGTGTTTCTCGGTACGAATTGCGTATGGCCTGAAATTCGGTAGCGATGTATGTTAAAAATAGAAGTCATTCGCTTTGGTTTTGGAAAATTTACTAGGTCGCTTTCCCATGTATGCAAAATCGCTTTTGAGCTTCCGAACCCTCGTGCTTGCAATCGTCGTCTGCGGGGTGCCGCAGTTCGCACAGGCAAGTGAAGCCGTCGAGGGCAAGCTGGTTGCGGATCAGCGCGGTCATATCTCCGCTCAGATGACCGGCGAGAGGTCCCAGCGTGTCAAGGACTTGTATGTTCGCGTGGGAGACTCCGTCAAAAAGGGAGACAAGCTCGCCCTACTCGACACCGAGCAGCTCGAGGCCGATCGGTTGATCGCGCAGCGCGCGATGGAGGAGGCTCAGTCTGCTGTCGAGGTTGCCAAATCGAATGTCACCAGAGCGCAACTCGACTATGACCGCAGGGCAGGACTAAAGGGATCGCCGTCCTTTAATCGCGCAGCCTTTGAGGATGCGGAAGTCGCTTTGCGGGCTGCGGAAAGCGCGCTTCAGAGTGCGCAAAGCAGCGCCAAGCGTCGCGATGCGGAAGTCGCTCGCATAGGGCTCGAAATACGTCTCGCAGAAATCAACGCGCCCTATGACGGCCTCGTGGTCGACGTGCTTACAAATGCAGGCGCCTCGGTTACTCAAAGGGCACCGGATCTTCTAACGCTCCTTGATCTCAATCAGGTCGAGATTGCTGTGCCGGTTTCCCAAAGTACGGCCCAGAGTCTGGTGCTCGGCCAAAGCGTTGGTTATTCGCTCGCCAGCGGAGAAAATCGGACAGCTCGCGTCAGGGCAGTCGTACCACAGGGCACTGCATTCGTAGCGCGGTTGCAGCTGGACAGCACCGCCGATCTCCCTCTCGGGTTTCGCCACGAGCAACCGGTCCAGGTCTATCTGGAAAAGCGTTAGGTTGCTTACACATGATTGGGTGGAACATTGATGAGCCAAGACAAGCCAAGGGCCAGGAAAATCGCTGAGCTCGGTGCCTTGCATCGGGCAAGCGGGTCATGACTGACGCATGCCTTCGGCATGACGGAAGCAAGCTTTCAGCATGACGACGCCGCCATTGGCTTGTCCTGGCTCACCCCGCAGGGGCGCGGTTCTTTCGCGCTTCCGGTTCGAGCCGTGGCAGCGCAACGATGGTCTCTCCTGTAACTGGAGGTCGCGAGCCGGCCGATGCGTAACTCAAGGAATGAACCGGGATAATTCGTCCGTATCTCATTAACCATCGTCGCGGTTTTGGCCCGGAAGTTTGCGCGAAATCATCCGCAAAAATGCAAATATGGCATCCTTCATCACGAGCTCAGATGCGCCGGTCGCAACGTGGCGATTGCAAGAGCTTAGATGTGTGTTCGGGCTGGATTGGCGGCAGCCAGACAAGGATGTCGAAGGTCAAACCGATGCAAACTCCGAGTGCTTCAGACCTGATCGAGCAGGCGCTATCTATTTGAGGATGTTATATGATCAGCGCGGGGAAAAAATTTACATGCGTGGTGATGGGCGACGAGTCGCTTCTGATCCAGTGTGGCGAAGCCCTCCGCGATCGCGGCCATGACATCCGCGCGGTTGTAACCGCAAACGACCAGATCGCAGCCTGGGCGAGGACGCATGGGGTTCCCACGCTCGCCCCCGGCAGCGGTCTCGCGGATGCGCTCTCCGCCTACGACTACGACTGGTTTTTCAGCATCGCGAACCTGCGCCTGATCCCGGGCGACGCCTGGCGCAGAGCCCGCGAAGGTGCGGCCAACTTCCACGACGGCCCGCTTCCGCACTACGCCGGATTGAACACGCCCGCCTGGGCCATTCTGGCCGGCGAAACAAATTACGGCGTCACCTGGCACGCACTGTCGGACGGGATCGACGAAGGCGACATCCTCGCCACGCGCGACATCGACATCAGCGACGACGACACCGCCCTCACCCTCAACACGAAGTGCTTCGAGGCCGGCATCGCGTCTTTCTCCGACCTGATCGACGCGATCGAGGCCGGGACGCTCAAGGGCCTGCCGCAATCCTTCGAGACGCGCAAATACTACGCCAAGGCCCAGCGCCCCGAGGCTGCGGCCACCATCGACTTCGGCCGGTCCGTCCGCGAAATCGGCCGCCTTCAGCGCGCGCTGACGTTCGGCCAGCGCTACGCCAACCCGCTCTGCCTGCCGAAGATCAGGACCACGGACGGCGCCTTCGCCGTGGCCGACATGGAGATCGACGCCGACAGCCCACCGGGCGCGGCCCCGGGGACCGTTGTCTCCCTGGACGACACGTCGGCAGTCATCGCGGCCGCTGACGGCCTCGTTCGCATCAGAGCGCTTCACGACAGCGCGGGACTTGCCGTTCCGCTTGCTGGCGTGCTGCAGGCCGGAGAGACCCTTCCGCGGCTGTCGGAGACCGATACGCAGCGCCTGACCGAGCTCGCCGGCACGCTCGCCAAGCAGGAGAGCTCCGTCCGCGCCCGCCTCAGGGGCGCCGCCGACCCGGAGATCGACGACCTTGCCCCGCAGCCGGCCTCCGGCGGCATCCGCATCGAGACGCTGAGTGTGCCGCTCCCCGGCATCTGGACCGCCGACCGCACCATCTCGGCGCTCGCAAGCTTCTTCGCGCGCACCGGCCATCGCGCCCGTTTCCGGCTCGCCTATGCGGACGACGGTCTCGCGGCGGCCAGCAAGGCCGACGCCGGCTATATCGCCCCCACCGTTCCGCTCACCTTCGAGATCGACCGGCACACGACCGTCGCGGCGCTGAGCGCCGATGTCGCAACCGAGCTTGCCGAAGCACGGAAGAGCCCCGGCTATCCGGCCGACCTCGTGAGCTGCGATCCGAAGCTCGCCCGCGGTCATGCCAGCATCGCCCTCCGCGAAACGGCCGATCCCGCCACCGCCGATGCGGTCAAGGGCGCCGCCTTGACGTTCGTCGTGCCGGCCAGCGGCGACGCGCTCGTGATCCGCGCCGACACCTCCCGCCTCGGCCGCGCCCGTCTCGAAACGCTGATCCGCGAGCTTCGCGCCGTGCTCGCCGCGCTCGAAAGGCCGGATCCGGCTCTCGCCGTCGCCGACCTTCCGATCCTCTCCGCGAGCGAAGTCCGGGAGCTCACCCTGGATCGCAACGCGACCGCACGCGCTTACGACCGCGATGCGCTCGTGCACGAGTTGATTGCGCGCCAGGCGGCGCGAACGCCGGACGCCACGGCACTCATCTGCAACGGCGAGACGCTGACCTATCGCGAGCTCGAGGCGCGCGCGGGGCGCGTTGCGGCAACGCTCGCTTCGCTCGGCGTCGGTCCCGATACGCTCGTCGGCCTGCACGTCGGCCGCTCGTGCGATCTCGTCGTTGGTGCCCTCGCGATCCTGAAAGCCGGCGGCGCTTACGTGCCGCTCGATCCGACGTATCCGAAGGACCGCGTCGCGCTGATGATCGAGGACAGCGGCCTTTCGGTCATCCTGACCGACGAAGGATCCGCGCCGCCTGTCTCCAGCGGCACCCGCGCCCTGACCATCGCCGAGGCCGCGGCGATGCCGGCAGCGCCCGTCACTCACGCGACGCCGGCCACGTCGCGCAACCTCGCCTACGTCATCTACACATCGGGCTCGACGGGACGGCCCAAGGGCGTGATGGTCGAGCACCGGAACGTCGTCAACTTCTTCGCCGGAATGGACGATCGCATCCCGCGGCCGGATGCCGGCGCACCGCAGCCGGTGTGGCTTGCCGTCACCAGCCTGTCGTTCGACATTTCGGTGCTCGAGCTGTTCTGGACGCTCGCCAACGGCTTTGCCGTGGTGATCCACGCCGGCCGGCATCAGGGCGCCGCCGCGCCGACGAAGCCGAGGCCGGCCAGCGCCGGCGCGCCCATCGATTTCAGCCTCTATTTCTGGGGCAACGACGACGGAGCCGGCCCGCGCAAGTATCACCTGCTGCTCGAAGGGGCGCGCTATGCCGATACGCACGGCTTTCGCGCGGTGTGGACGCCGGAACGGCACTTCCATGCGTTCGGCGGCCCCTATCCCAACCCGTCGGTAACCGGTGCCGCGGTGGCGGCCGTCACGCGCAATCTCGACATCCGCGCCGGAAGCTGCGTTCTCCCGCTGCACCATCCGGCCCGCGTCGCCGAGGAATGGGCGGTCATCGACAACATCAGCAACGGGCGCGCCGGCATCGCCTTCGCTTCGGGCTGGATGCCCGAGGATTTCCTGCTGCGCCCCGAGAATGCGCCCCCGCACAACAAGACAGCGCTGATGCGCGACATCGACGTCGTGCGCCGCCTGTGGCGCGGCGACGCCGTGACCTTCGATGCGCCGAACGGCAAGACGGTGGACGTGCTGACCCAGCCGCGCCCCGTCAGCCGGGAGCTGCCGGTGTGGGTGACGACCGCGGGCAACCCCGATACCTATCGCGATGCGGCGCGCGCCGGCGCCAACGTGCTCACCCACCTGCTCGGCCAGTCCATCGCCGAGGTCGCCGACAAGATCAAGATCTACCGCGAGACGCTGCGCGAGACCGGCCGCAATCCCGCCGACCACACCGTCACGCTGATGTTGCATACGCTGGTCGGCCGCGACCGCGAGGAGGTCCGCGAGGCCGCCCGCGAGCCGATGAAGGCTTATCTCCGAAGCGCGGCCGGGCTGATCAAGGAGTACGCCTGGGCGTTCCCCGCCTTCAAGAAGCCTCAGGGCGTCGCCAAGCCCATGGACATCGACCTGGGAACGCTCGACCCGGAAGAGTTCGATGCTATCATCGAGTTCGCGTTCCTCCGCTACTTCGACGACAGCGGCCTGTTCGGCACGGTGGCGGATGCGCTCGCGCGCGCGGATCAGCTCAAGGCCATCGGCGTCGACGAGATCGCGTGCCTGATCGACTTCGGCGTTCCGGCAGAGACGGCGCTCCAGGCTCTCGAGCCGCTGGCCGAGGTGGTCGCGGCTGTCCGCACGCAAGGCTCCGATCTCGCGGCTTCCGATCTTCCGGCCGATGCCGGAGAGGACGGCAGCCTCGCCGCTTCGATCCGCCGCCATGGCGTCACACATATGCAGTGCACGCCGTCGATGGCCGCCATGGTGCTGATGAGTGACGACGACCGCAGCGCGCTCGGCGCGGTGAAGCATCTCTTCATCGGCGGCGAAGCGCTTCAGCCTGCGCTTCTGGCCGATCTCCGCAAGGTCACCGACGCGACGATCGAGAATATGTACGGGCCGACCGAGACCACCATCTGGTCGTCGACGGGTCCTGCCGTGGCAGGTCGCGAAGGCGCCACACCGCTCGGCACGCCGATCGCCAACACGCAGCTCTATGTCCTCGACGAGGCCGGCCGTCTCGTGCCGAAGGGCGTGGCAGGCGAGCTCCATATCGGCGGCGATGGCGTCACGCGCGGCTACCTGAAGCGCGACGACCTCACCG
>JRYD01004744.1_pt1 | contig 12620 bp, 7 predicted proteins | sample 235311 | NCBI WGS metagenome assembly JRYD01 (sample SAMN03074213, study PRJNA261472) | activated sludge metagenome | biome: Common Effluent Treatment Plant; feature: Wastewater; material: Activated sludge; isolation source: activated biomass in a lab-scale reactor treating industrial wastewater at... | reverse complement strand
CATATAGCGAGCTTGGAAGAGGTACTGAGCTTCGTCCGGCACGTGAGGATAGGCCTGATAAACGAAAAAGCTAAGTGCTGCCGCCAACAATACGACGAATAAGGCCGCACCGACGGCAAAACGGTCAAGGCGCGGCCACGTTGCCGTTGGCCCATCTCCGCCGTCAAGGAATACATCGATCTTCCGGCCGATACTTTCCACGGACGCCTCAGGTATTGCAGAGACCAAGACAATCACAGTGCCGAGACTTACCAACTGGATCCATGCGCCGATCAAAAGACTTGTACCGTATATTTTTAGGTCAGGGGTTACTGCTGCGCCTGCAAATACCAGAAAGAGTACCGCTATCGCAAGCTTCCAATATCCAATGTTGCTTCGGAGCCACGCTGCGATCGATCCGATGTGTTTAGTGATCGCGTAAGCGACAATACAAGTTTGCAGAACGACAATGGCCAACTCTAGCGAATGCTGCTGCAGAAGATCCGAAAGCGAACGATAGTGCTGAAAATGAATGAGCCGCCCCGCATCGATCATCTGAAGCGACGCCGCTTCGCCAACAAGGGCAACGCAGAGCCAACCCGCAAAGGCTCGCCAAGCCGTTGTCGCCAAACAACCAATGACAAAAAGTCCGACGCCTGCCGAGAGCGGCAGCACGAACTTGCCGGTCAATATACCTCGGCCGTCGCGAAACTCGCTCAAGCCAAAACTTGCGCCGATCAGTGCGAATCCCATCAGCACAAAGACCGCCGAGGCAAGGTGTCTCCACCTCTTATCTATCGGCAGCAGGGCCGCACCCGCAACAACGCTTCCGTCGATCGTGCCTAATTCAAGCTTTTCCGCGTCCATTGCTCCGATGGAAGATCACTAATCCTCGACAACGTGTTTTCCGAATTCTTTGCGATATGCCGACCATTTATCGGTAGAAAAGTTCCCCGCGTCGTCAAGACAATCGACTGCTCCGTAAGCCATCGCAAGAGCGTGATGTGTGTTGTCATGCGCGAACAACCCCTGTCGGCCAAAAGTCAAAACTCGATCTAGGCCGCTGGCCCATTCGTCTTGGATATTAAAATGCTTTTCATAGCCTTCGCGGTATATCGGATAGGCGAACGCAAGACGTTTTGTAACCACAGCAGAGATCGATGCCTTGATCGGCACACCGCATTTCTCGAGCGATTCGCGACACAGTTCGCCGAGTTCCTCATCCGACGCATTCCAGGTATCGTCATCGACCATACAGGGCAGCTCGCCGCAAAGAACCGTCTTTCCCTTCGGGCCGTTGCCTCCGCTGTAGTTCTTCGGTTCTGAAAGACGCGTTAGCTTGATCTCGGTTTCGGGGAAATAATGGGCGTCAAATTCTGTCCACTGCGGCTGGTCCACCACGAGGTAGATGAGGNNGAGGACCATCGCCCGATACGATATCTGTTTCGAGGCATTGATCACCCGCTCTGGAACGTCGGGGCTCGCGATCTTGGCGAGCACGGTGATCGGCAGCGTTGACCACACGTGATCAGCCTCGACCGTGTGTGTCTCACCGTTGCGCTCATAGCTGACGCGATGTACAGCACCGAATTCGACGTTCTTTACGGTCGAGTTGGTGCGAATATCCGCACCGAGTTCGGTCGCAGCACGGGCGATCGCCCGCGAAATTTGCCCAAAGCCTTCGCGTGGATAGAAGAACCGGCCCGCACCCGGTGTCTTAAAGCCCGGTACGATCGAAACGATCTTCTTCGCCATCTTCCCGAGCGAGCCGGCAGACACCCGACGATGAGCTTGTGTTGCGGAAAGTTCCTCCGGCGGTATTCCCCAGATCTTTACGGCATATGGAAAATAGAAATCCCGGCAGATCGTCGACCCGAGCCCACGCTCCAACACACTTGTGAATGTCTCGTGCCCGTTCTCGCGAGCAGGACGCACGAGCTTGCGCGTCATATCCAACGCCACTCCTCCACTAAAAGAAAGCGGCAGCCGAAGTGCGAGATCTTGCGGCTTAAGCGGAAAATGGATCCACCGTCCCTGTAGCCGAATGCGTCCATGACGCGGCCGGCTCAGAAGGTCGTCTCCAAGAAGTTCGCGAAGATCATCCAGGATCCTCGGTTCGCAGGCCGGATGGAGCCGATGGCTCCCATAATCGACCTGCATTCCTGCGACTTCGAAACTGCCCGCATTTCCGCCGACGTCGTCCCGCTGCTCTAAGACGATTACATCCGCCTTACCCTGCTTGACGAGTTGCCAAGCCGCCCCCACGCCTGCAGGTCCAGCACCGAGTATGACTATCCTCGATCTTGCCATCTAAAATACGAACGGAATAAAACGCTTCGAACGCCGACAATATCGCTCATAGCCGGGCAACGCATCGACGAGCATTTCCTCTTCCTTCATTGCCTGCATCATCACGACCGGGGCTAGCAGAAGGACGCCGCAGACGAACCACGAATTAAGCGCAAGTTCGAGTCCGAGCAGCAGAAAAATATCACCCGTATATATGGGATGGCGAACAAAGCCGTAGATCCCCGATTCGACAACAACCTGTCGCCTTAGGACCTGTCCGGTTTCGATGTTCGCCCAGTTGTCACCAAGCTGTAGCCGAGCCGCGACGGCCGTCGCAAGGCCCAATGTGAACAAAGCGACGCCGATGATCCGGAGCCAGAACGGTTCCGCCACGATCGGTGGCATGTCAGGGAACCAGATCTGTACGACAAGACCCAACAAGATCGCGATCTTGACGGCCTTGATAAAGAACAGTTTCGGCGAAGCACCCTCGATCGGCTTCTCTGGAGAGCCGCGTCTGAGCATTTCCCAGATGACCTTATGAAGTACAAGCCCAAATAGTAGATATAGTTGCAGCACCAACATAGTAGATCGTTAACTGGCCTTTGCTTCTTGTCTTTCGGTCTGAATTAGCACCGGTCTCTCACCTGCCGCGGGAACATCGGCGACCTCAACATACTCTTTTGGTCTAACACCAAGGGCGGCATATTGATTGAAACGCCCGAGTCTCGTTGCGACTGCGTCACCCAACATCCCCGTGAAGACCATTATCAGCGCACTTACGAACGCCAATATCGCCGAAGCGGAGATATTCGGATCGTGTGTCAGATCGATCGTCGCTTTCGCGACTCCGTAAACGAAACACAAGACGGCGACCGGAAAGAAGACCCGCAGCGGACGAAAGAGCATTGCGACCCGCAAGATCAATATCGCGAAACTGCCTGCGTCCCACGGAACGATCTTCGACTTCCCTTGTCTCTTTCGATAGTCGATGGGAATGTAGGTCACCGCGTACTTGTCGCACAGCAGTGCGAGCGTGATCGTTGTAGTGAAACTGAACTGATCCGAGAGGATCGCAAAATATTGAACGGCAACCTCGCGGCGGAAAATTCTTAAACCGCTGTTAAGATCCGGTATTTTTGTGTTGGAAACATAGTTTGCCATCACCCGGAGACACCATTTAGCAGGACGTCGCGACAGCGGAATATGCACATCCGCACCGGTGCGGGAACCGACGCTCATATCGGCATGCTCNNCATTGTTGGAAGATACTTCGCCGGATACGTTCCGTCCGCATCCGTAATCGCAATTACGTCATTCGAAGCCGCAAGAATTCCCGTCTTGAGCGATGCTCCGTATCCGCGATTGTTCTTATGTTGGATGACACGTGCTCCCGCCGCCCGTGCCTCGCGTGCGGTCGCATCTTTCGATCCGTCATCAACAATGATGATCTCCGCCTTTATGTCCGTCCCCTCAAACATCCGGCGGAGTTCAAGCACAGTTTCGGCAACTGCAAGTTCCTCGTTGAATGCAGGGATGATCACGCTCATCCGTTTCGCCGTTTGGCGATCGTCCGTTAGAGACGACCCATTCGTGATCGGCACGACACCATTTCCATTTGCGATCTTTGTTTCTAAGTGCATAACAATAAACCTTCCGCCAATTTCTCTTTCCTAACGCTTACGCTTTCTTTTTGCAGACAAAAACCTCACCGCCATTTAGCGTCCCTGGGAAGACCTTTACAACGCTGTAATCGCGTTCGATCACCTTCCAGAGATCCGGCTTGAACGCCTTTATCTCGATCGGGATCGTATAAACGAGCCACTCGCTGTCTGTCCTGTTCTCAAGGGCCTCAAGATCAGATGCCGACGAGGCGACCGGCCACGGAGGAGTGAGATATCTTCCATAAACGACGCCGGCAAGACTGACTGCAACGATTCCGTCACCCTGCGACCGCTCGTGTTCGACAAAACTGCGCGCCCCGGAAAAGTCCTGCTTCGGCAGCGAGTAGTTTCGGTGAACGGTGGCCACCGAAGCGGCGATCAAAATGAGAGAGAGGCAAGTGCCAACGATCGAGGAAGCCGGACGAAATGTCCTGAACGGCCGCACTAGATCAACGAATGTCGGAGGCAGTTGAGTTGCTCCGTGGATCACGATGATGAGACCAAACCCCATCGAGAAGAAGAAGAAGCGAGGCCAAATGTTGTGGCCCATCATCACCATAAACCCGCCGGCAAGAAGAGCCGGAAGCGTCATCACAAGAGCCGCTCTCCGGTTCTTCCGGAACAACAGCAGCCAACCGAACGCGACGAACGCGATACCGAGGATCACAACAACAATTCCGCCGAATCCGATCTTGAGGGCCGCCAAGCTCTCAGTAAGCACCCATAGCGGATTCGTCCATTCGGACGGCTTTGACTCTTCGTGAAGGCCGAGCAAAAAGAATTCAGGCAAAGCCAGCGCATATAGCTGCAACGTAATGGTCACGCTCAACGCCCAGGCGATGAACGGTCTTGTGCTCGCTCTCCGCTCTTCCGAATATCCGCCTTCGCCTGACAAGCGCGGAAAAGCGAGGAAAAAGATATAAACCAGTCCATGGCCGGCAACTACGAACGCCATCGTTGGATGTATCCACATTCCGCCGACCATGGCTGCGACATACCCAAGCCACCAGCCGCTCTTGTTTTCCTTAAGAGCTTCCAGCCAGCACCATGTCGCGAGCAGAGTAAAAAGCAGTAGACCCATGTATCCGCGAGCGTTCTGCGAATACCAGATGTGGTGATACGAAACGGTCATCAGCGCGCTGCCAAGAAGGGCTTCGCGGTTGCCGAATAAATGTCGTGCCAAAAAGAAGAACGCCCAGATACTTGCAACGCCAAAGATCACGGATGGCAGTCTCAGAGCCCACGCACTTTCACCAAACACGCCCGTAGAAAATCGAGCGAGCAGCGAAAACAGCATATGCTGATTCTGGCTTGGAAAGCTCGTGACGATCGTTCCTAGCGGCTGCCGGACAAAATCCAAAAGTGTAAAGACCTCGTCGATCCAGAGATCAGAATTTAGATCCCAGATGCGGAGGACAAATGCGACCAAGCTGAAAGCTCCCAGCGTCCAATACACCCAAGAAGTTGCCTTTTGCTCGACGGGAGCTTCGACGGATGTATCCAATAATTCGGCCCTGACGGTTCGGCGTTTCCGATAGACTCCGTAGGCGACAAGGAGCAGCCCATGAAACCCGAGCAAACAACGAAAGAGGGTCGGCCCCCACGAAAGATCTTTGGTGTCCGATACCAAAAAGTGGCTATATGCCGCATTCGGCACGACCACCGAAAAGACGCAGAAGAAAGCCCCAAGGACGATAGCCGTCGCTCCGAACTTTCCTACTCCGTGAACGCTATTTCCAGCTAAGTTCGACATTCTTCCTGTTAGCTCCGAGCGTCCACAAAAGCCAGATAAGCACGCCCGATAGCAAGAAAAGCGGGATCACGGATTGCGAACTCACAAAGCCCATCCGTTCGAGCGTAGTCAGCCAAGGCAGCTTAAAGCCTTCGAGCGTTATGTGTCTTATCGACTCAAAAATTCCAAAGCCTTGCTCGACATCACGGTACATTGCAAGACACCAACTCCAGTATGTTCCGATCACGCCGATCATCGACGCGGCTATCACCGGTAGCCTAAGCAATACATTCGCGGCCAACAAAAATACGAATGGGACAACCGGCACTATGTGGCGCACACCGGTATTGAACTGCATCCGTCCGTACTGGTTTGCCGAACAAAAAACAAAAAAGAGAACAGTCAGCGAAAGCACAAACACGATCTCACGACGTTCAAGGAGCCGGCCGGTTTTCTTGAGCCACAATGGAACGAGAAATACCGCAAGAAGGATCGGGGCTGACGTGAATAGTCCGTAACGAAGCCCGAATGCCGTCTCGAGCAGCAAGTCAGCCTGTGGAAATGAAAACCCGCGATAGCCAAGCTCGGTAAAATTCGCAGGCGGCATATAGCTTTGGGCCGGAAGGATCGGATTCCCAAAGCTCGACCACTGATAAGCCATCAGCACAACAGCACACAATGCGATTCCTAAGCCAAATCGGCCCAGGTCACCGAACTTTCGCTCACCTGCCGGTGCCGCTAACCAGATCGCAAAGGCATATCCGCAAAGTGCAGCAACGGCGACCAGGCCGCTATAATCCAGAACGACCGTCCACCCTGTGCAAAGTCCGGCGAGAAGATAGAAAGGCTTGCTCGCAGCGTTTCTCGACCTTATCGGGCGCCAAAGCAGCACGAACGCGAACAAGGCAAAATCTGCGACGAGAGCATTCTGATTCAGCTGCGCCGTCCGGAAAAAGATCGGTGTTGCGAATGCGTAGAGCAGCGAAAGCAATATAGATACGCGCCGGTCGCCTGTCAGCGACAGGAATATCCAGAACATCGCTACAGCTCCCAGTGCCGAGATCGGAGCCATCGCGAAAGCCTGCATAACGCCCGCTGCAAGGCCTAATTTCACATCAAGATTCCGCTCTCGGGCCTTTTGCAGGAATTCCTGTGCGAGCGGGTAGATCGTGTCGTACTCGACCTTGTTCGGCGTCGGATCGCCTGCCCTTGCGGCATTCACTCTGTCAACAATTCGATCTGTCAGCGGGCGAAGGAGCCAATACGGAACTGCCCCGATGAGCGACGCACCGGGATTGTTGTTGATAAAACTTCCTCGCCCCGGAATCTCAAAAATGTCCTGATGAAGCCCGTTGTATTCCGAAACATCAAAGCTCAAATGATCGCCGAGACTTAGTGCCGGATAGATCTCGCGAACCGTATTTGTTGCAAAATGCAGCGTGAAGATCAGCCAGCATGTCAAAAATATACGAAACGCAATTCCGCGATCGGAATATCGTCGAAGAAATGAGCGGTTGTCGGGTTTCAAGGGCAACAAACAAAACTCAAAGCGAATCCAAACAACGGCTTCGTTTACCTTGGTGTCTCCGCTGCACCTCCAAAGAGGTGCCTATTTGCGTTCTCGATCATCGACGGAACGCCGAACAACGTTCGCTTTGCAAGCAGCCAGGATGATATCAAGACCGAAACTTCAGCAAAAAAGACTCCCGCAGCCGCTCCTGCCGGTCCACCGTTCAAATATCCGAACGGGATCAAGATGACAACCACCAATGCCCCGAGTGCGGAAGTAAACATCTCCTTTTTCTGCTGTCCGGCGGCAACGAGGCCAAATCGATAGTGTCCGCTGATCGCGGCTGCGATCCATGCACCGGCCAACCACTGCAGTGCGCTGGCTCCGTTCAGAAAACTTCCGCCATACGAGACCGTCATCATCGTCGGGGCGAGTAAGTACCACACCGAACCGACAACGACACATGCGGCGACCACGATCCGCATCGAACGTCGAATTAACCACCCGAACTGTTCCCGCCCATCGACCCAAGCGCGCGAAAGCGACGGGAGCAGATTGAAGTAGTAAAGAAAAACAAATGTATGAAGGGCGATGAAGATTCGCATCGCACCGGCGAAATAACCCGTGTCTTCAGCACTAGCAACGAGCCCCAGGATCAGCGTCGCGCCGAACATTCGGAGAACCCAGAAGCCTTGGCTCAACCCGATGGGCGTGCCTTCGAAAAAAAGCTGTTTCGAGATAGTCGGCTTGAACCAGACCTTTCCCGCGAAAAATCGTCGATACGCCCAAAGGCTGAAGATCGCTGCAACTGTCACCCCTGCGAGCTCTGCAAACCCGACAAAAACGAGATCATCGGCTCGCCTTACGAGCGTAATCACGACCGCGACAAAGACCGTCTGCCGTATTAGCTGGGTAATAGCGACAAGCTTCATCCTGTCATGCCCTTGAAACACCCACTGAAGAAGCAGCGGCAGCGTCCAAAGGCTAAGGCCGTAGGCTAGGACAAGCTTCAAAACACTCTCTTCCCGAACGAACGTGAAGGCAAAGGCGACGATCGCCGCGAAGCTCAAAGCAGCAAGGAGAAAGCGTGCCGACACGATCTCGGCTACGAATTTTCCCGTCGATCCCGGATCCTTTGCGATTTCGCGGGCTCCGTAAGAGCTGAACCCTTGATCGACGATCAAGCTGGCGCACATAAGAATCGCCGCCGACCATTCGACATAACCGAAGCCGGCCGGCCCGCAGATCCTCGCGAGGTAAGCGAATGCACCGAAGGTAATGACCTTGCTAAACGCTTCGGCGCCTACAAGAGCGACAAAATTCCTGAAAAGCGAGATCCTCGGCTTTGGATTCTCAGCAAGCTCGGGCATTTCAGGCATTGGCTTCCTTCGGCTCTTTGAAACAGTAGCCAACGAACTCACCGCAGGACCACCCGCAGAGGAGGAGGAAAGCGACCGGCAAGGTCGAGATCATTCGGCCGAACGTAAGTTGCTGTCGCCACATATTTCTAAAGCCGCGAAATAGCATCAGGGGCGGTAGCAAGGGTGAACCGGCGGCATAAAGAAGGCAGAGGATCTTGCTGAGCTCATTTGCCCTTGTCTCAGCAAAAACCCGTCCCCACTCGACCCGTTCACCCAAGGCTTTTCGAAGCGTCAAATGACGCCTCTTTTGAAATACGACCGGACGGTCATCCAAATAAAGGGTTTGCCCCTTTGAGAGCATTGCCCAATGGACCGTCGTTTCGTGGTAGGCGTCCTGCCATATCGCTCGTGTAGCTTCGAGAGCTTCGCGCTTGTATGCCACGTTAACGTCGGAAATGTAAGGAGCAGGTCCCGACTCAAAAGGGCGTCCGTACCTCCCGAAATCACAAAAATAGACTGCTCGGTTCAATACGGCATCCACACCGTTCTCTATCGCTCCACCGATCGCAAGATACGGCTGCTCGTGAGCTGCAACTATCTGCTCCACCCAATCATCTGCCGGTTGGGCGTGATCCTCCGTCATTGCAACGATCTGTCCTCGGGCTAAATTCAAACCCGCTGAGCGACGCCGGTCATAGAGACGGTGTTGATGCGACGCGATCTGCTCCGATTCCGCCGCTCCAAGACCGTCTATCAAATGGAAGGTCACCTCCGGAAACTCAGACGTCAGTTCACCGATCTCTGCGGACCATCTGTCAAAAGGCACGATGATTTCAGAACGCTTGGGGTCAAGCTGCGGACAAAGGTGAGCAAGGAGTTCCGCTGTCGCTTGCTTACCGCTGACGACCGTAATTACTACACTTAGCAGGATCTGAGGATCGTGAAGATTTTCGGTCATCAAATGGCGGTCGAGCCAACTCTTAAAGAACTGGTCGGGCGGGCGAAAAATGCAGGAATTTCCTCTGGCCGCCGACTTTGGCTGCCAAGAACCCGAAGGAAGCTGCTTTTGCACAGCAAAACTCTGCTCTTTATTCGGTCGCTATCTTATATCTCGGAATGGTGGATATGCATCAGAGAAAGCGACCATTGCGCCTTGTCGTTTTGTCCTTTGCGAATGCTTCCCAAGAAGTTCGGCAATTCATCTAAAACCCCTTGGTTCCGCTAAGTCGTTTTTCCGCAATGTCTTGCAAGCCCGAAGGCACCTCTGCCGATTTCGACGGGTTGGGCCCCACTCACATCCGCCCGAGCCAACAAATCAAGCCGTTTTGGCTTGAGAAGTGTTAAACACGGTGCTAAACTATTCTTCTATTTTGTGGAATCCCCCCTCGAATAGGTCTTTTTTATATTTGGGTCAACAGCTTTATTTTTGATCTTGACGCCGATTCCCCCTCCCATAGTTTGCACAAAACTGACGTAAGAAAGAGGTAGAATTCAAATGGATCGCTTTGAGTTTTTCCGCTGCGCACTACGCGTGCGCCGGATTGGGGTTTCGCCGCTAGGCTGCATCTTCCTTTGTTTGCTCTCACTAATATTTAGTTCGCCATTGATCGCGAACGATACCAGTTCCCGTCGGACCACCCAGGAAACCCTCGGCTCTGCCCCGCCGACAAGATTCGACTTTGACGGCGACCGAAAGGCAGATCTTGCCGTATTTAGGCCGCTCGAAGGCACTTGGTACATATCGAACAGTTCATCTCAGAATATGAGTGCATACCGCTTCGGCGCGAGCGGCGATCTACCTGTAGCAGCGGATTATGACGGAGACGGCAAAGCGGATGTCGCGGTCTTTCGCGCAGGCGTCTGGTATCGGCTCTTCAGCATGACGTTCACAGTAGATGCGGTTTCTTTTGGCGTCGCGGCGGATAAGCCGTCTCCGGCAGACTACGATGGCGACGGCAAAGCGGATGTTGCGGTGTTTAGGCCCTCAAGTGGTACGTGGTATCGCTTGTCAAGCAGCGACTCTTCGTTCTCTGCGATACGTTTCGGCACGGACGGAGACATACCTGTCCCCGGCGACTATGACGGCGACCATAAAGCCGACATCAACCTCTTTCGGCCAAGTGCAGGTACGTGGTATCGATTGAACAGCAGCGACGGTTCTTATGCCGCGATGCAGTTCGGAGCTCTCGGCGATCGCCCGATCCTTGGGGACTTTGACGGCGACGGAAAGTCCGACCTCGCAGTTTGGCGACCCGAAACCGGTGTTTGGTATGTCCAGAAGACCTCCGACTGGAGCTATTTTATTGCGTCGTTTGGGCTCCCAACGGATATACCGGTCGCCGCGGACTATGACGGCGACGGAAAGACTGACATTGCAGTTTATCGACCTGCTGATGGCGTGTGGCATCGCATCAATAGCAGCAACGGAAGCTATCAGGCGAGTGTCTGGGGGACCGGTTCGGACATACCGATCGCCGGCGACACACTTCCGGTACAGGGCACGCCGACATTTGCATGTAACTACTATGCGGCGCCAAACGGCGCACCGAACGGCAATGGCACGGCCTCAAGTCCTTGGGATCTGCAAACGGCCCTCGGGAAGACCACCGTTATCACGGGCGGAAAAACGTTATGCCTCAAAGGCGGAACTTACTTGGGCAAGTTCCGGTCGCCCCTTGTTAATGCCGTCGTGCGGAGCGCCCCCGGCGAATCCGCAAGACTCGACGGATACAGGACGACAACGCTGACCGCGGCCATCACGGCCACACAAACGAACTTTACGGTCGCTGACGCATCCAATTACTTGAACGGCGGCCCTGACAACCTGGTGATCGAAGGAGAGGTCATCAAGGTCTTTTCCCGATCGGGGAATACGATCACCGATTGCTTAAGAGGTGCCAGCAATTCAATGAATGGTGCGGAACCTCATGCGGCAGGTTCGACCGCAATTACCGGAGGCGATGTCTTGTACATTGAGGGTTCCGGCAGTACTTATCGAGACCTTGAGATCCTAAATAGCCGCCCGAGCCGCGACGGAAATATTGCGAATCAGGGTATCGGGCGAGGCAGCGGTGTGGTTGTTGTAGGTGCTGGCAACACGCTGGTAAATCTTGCCGTCCACGATAACCTCAATGGCATCTTCACGAGCAGCGTAAGCTCGAGCACCGAGATCTACGGTTGTCTCGTTTACAACAACGGTGTCCATTCTCGTGACGGTGGAACGGTCGAGAATGGGCATGGTCATGGTCTTTACCTTGAGAACAGGGCGGGCTATTCGCGAGTTTACGAAGATATCGTATTGAATAGCTTTAAGCTAGGTGCTCAGGGTTATGGTGTTACCGGGCCTTATGTAGGCGGCGATTTCGCTGGAAGCGCATTTGCGAACTCAGGCGCTCCGCTCGGCAAATTCGGCGACGTGAATGTTCGCAACTATAATTTGCTAGTCGGGCCTGACAGCCAACGCAGTGCGACGGCGATCGTTCGTAATTCCTACTTTTATCACCCCGCGTCTTCTATGGGCTATATGCTTGGCTTCGGGTACGGAGCTGGCGTGGATACGGGGACTATCACCGACAATTATTTTGTCGGCGGCGGTACCCTGCTTGCCACCGGCAACACAACTCACGCCACGATCACCGGGAACCACTTCTACAGTTCGCGGGCGGGCGCCCAATATACTCTTGTGGCTCCCGGTAGTTCCTACAACTGGAACTACAACACTTATGACGGTTCTATTGGCAGGAATGTGTTCGGCGTGGCTGGATCGTCATTATTTCAATTCGCCGGTTGGAGAACTGCGACCGGGTTCGACTCAGTGAGCAATGTGACATCATCTGCGACCCCCGACACGGTCATCGTCAGGCCGAACTCTTATCAGGTGGGCAGAGCGAATGTGATCGTCTATAGCTTTAGCGGTGCTACGAGCGTGTCTATCGACCTCTCATCGACCGGCCTCCTTAATGGTCAGAGCTACACGATCCGAAATGCGCAAAATTACAATGGACCCGCCGTCGCGTCAGGCACTTTCAACGCATCGAGTCCGACGATCGCAGTTCCGCTTTCGGGAGCGGCATTGACCGTCGCAA
>JRYD01007333.1_pt1 | contig 12622 bp, 10 predicted proteins | sample 235311 | NCBI WGS metagenome assembly JRYD01 (sample SAMN03074213, study PRJNA261472) | activated sludge metagenome | biome: Common Effluent Treatment Plant; feature: Wastewater; material: Activated sludge; isolation source: activated biomass in a lab-scale reactor treating industrial wastewater at... | reverse complement strand
GAAGCGGTCGATCTTGCCGTCCGAGTCGCAGGTGATGTCGGCCAGCACGCCCTTCCTGTCCGGGCGCTCGTCGAGCCGGTGGATCGGCATGATCGGGAACAGCTGCTCGATCGCCCAGCTGTCCGGCAGCGACTGGAACACCGAGAAGTTGCAGAAATAGATGTCGGAGAGGATTTCCTCGAGCCCCGCCAGCTCCTCGGGCGTTTCGCCCGAGCGGCGGCAGAAGTCGCGGATGCGCGCGCAGGTCGCCCAGAAGAGGCGCTCGGCGAGGCCGCGCATCCTCAGCGTGACGAGCCCGAGGTTGAACATCTGCAGCACCTGCTCGCGCGCGGTGAGTGCGTCGTGGTAGCACTCGACCAGGCGGCGCGCGCTGATCGCACCGTAGGCCTCGAACAGGTCCTGCACCGGCTGCGGCAAGGCATCGTCGCCGTCGTAGTCCGCGGCCGGGTCGCCGGACACGCGGAAGCGGTCGAGCGCCGAGCTGCCGAGCGTGTTGAAGATCAGCACGCTGTGCTGGGCCGCGATGGCGCGGCCCGACTCGCTGACGATCATCGGGTGCGCGATGCCGCGCGCGTTGCAGACGCTCGCGATGCGGTACACGACATCGTTGGCGTACTCGTCCACCGTGTAGTTCATCGACGAGGGGAAGTTCGTGCCGCTGCCGTCGTAGTCGACGCCGAGGCCGCCGCCGACGTCGATGTACTTCAGGCCCGCGCCGAGCAGCGACAGTTCCGCGTAGACGTGCGCCAGCTCATTGATCGCATCCTTGACCCGGCGGATGTCCTGCAGCTGGCTGCCGGGATGGCAGTGCACGAGCTGCAGGCAGTCGAGCATGTCGCGCTCGCGCAGCACCTGCACGACCTCGAGGATTTCGGTGATGAACAGGCCGAACTTGGATTTCTCGCCGGCCGAATCGCGCCAGCGGCCCGAACCCTCGCTCGAGAGCTTGACGCGCACGCCGATGCGCGGGCGCACGCCGGCTTTTTCCGCATGCTTCAGGATGAGGTTCAGCTCGGAGAAATTCTCGACCACCGGGATGATCGTGCGGCCGAGCTTGGTGGCGAGCACCGCCGCTTCGATGTAGCTGTCGTCCTTGAAGCCGTTGCAGATGATCAGCCGGTCGGACGCGCCCTCGGTCATCGCCATCACGGCGAGCAGCTCGGGCTTGGAGCCGACCTCGAGCCCGAAGCCGTGTTCGGCGCCGTAGCGGAAGACTTCCTCGACCACGAGGCGCTGCTGGTTCACCTTGATCGGGAAAACGGCCGCGTACGTGTTGCGGTATTCGTTCTCGGCGATGGCCAGGGCGAAGGCCTCGGCGAGGTGGCGCAGGCGGTGGGCGAGGATATCGGAGAAGCGCACGACGACCGGCGTCGTCAGGTCGCGGGCCCTGAGCCCCTGCACCACCTCGAAGAGGTCGATCTCGTGGGCCGCGGTGGTGTCGGGACGGACGACGACATGGCCGGCGCCATTGACGCCGAAGTAGCCCTTGCCCCACGCCCCCACCTGGTACAGGTCGGCTGAATCCTCGACCCGCCAGGCCTGGCCCAGTCCGGGCTTGTCAACGGCCATGAGCTGCTCCCGGAAAAAAAGCGGCGCGCACGATAGCAGATCACCCGTCGCCGGTCGCGACGGGCCGCGCGGGGTCGCGCACCCATTCGCTCCAGGAGCCCGCGTAAAGGCGGGCCCCCGGCAGGCCCGCGTGCTCGAGCGCGAGCAGGTTGTGGCAGGCCGTGACGCCCGATCCGCACATCGACACGAGGTCTGTCGCCGGTCGGCCCGCGAGCAGGGCTTCCCATTGCTCGCGCAGGGCCTGCACCGGCAGGAAGCGGCCGTCGGGGCCGAGGTTCGCGGTGAAGGGCCGGTTGCGCGCGCCCGGAACATGGCCGGCGACGGGATCGATGCTCTCGTTCTGGCCGGCGAAACGGTCGGCGCCCCTGGCATCGACCAGGCTGCAGCTGCCTTCCGCGCGCAATTTCACGACGTCGTCCGTCGTGACGGAGCGCGCGGCCTGCAGTTGCGGTACGTAGAGCCGCGGGTCGCGGCGGCGCACGTGCGTTTCGAGGGCGAGGCCGGCGGCGAGCCAGGCCGCCAGGCCGCCGTTCAGCACCGCGACCGCCTCGTGCCCGAGCCAGCGCAGCATCCACCAGGCACGCGCCGCGTAGGCGCCGGGACCGGCGTCGTAGCAGATGACCTGCACGTTCGAATTGATGCCCCAGCGGCCGAGCGTGATGGCGAATCGCTCGGGGTCCGGCAGCGGATGGCGGCCGCTGTGCGCGCCGGGCGGGCCCGACAGGTCGCGCTCGAGGTGCGCGTACTGCGAGCCCGGGATGTGGCCCGCGGCATAGGCGGCGGCTCCCGCATCGGGGGCGGCGAGTTCGAAGCGGCAGTCGAGGATGACGACCTCGGGACGGCCGAGCAGCGCGCCGAGCTGTGAGACATCGATCAAGGTTGAATACATGCGACAATTCTCGACTGAATCGGCGGCCACTACAATTCGGACATGATCGACGTCTACTGGGGCAGCGGCAGTCCATACTCGTGGCGGGTGCTGCTCGCGCTCGAGCACAAGCGGCTCGAGTATCGCAGCCACCTGCTGCAGTTCTCCCTGCAGGAACACAAGGCGCCGCACATCGTCGCGATGAACCCGCGGGGGCGCCTGCCGATCCTCAAGCACGACGACTACGTCGTGTTCGAGTCGGTCGCGGTGCTCTACTACCTCGACCTCAAGTACCCCGAGCCGCCGATCTTCGGGCGCACGCCCGAGGAGGCCGGCGTCATCATGCGGGTGATCTGCGAGTTCGAGGCGTACGCGGAGGACCACCTGATGAAGATCGTCCGCGCGCTTTTCGAGGGCGGGGTCAACGAGGAAAACGTCGGCGAACTCACGCGCGCGATGCTCGCGGTGGCGAGCGAGGCGCGCACGATCGAGGGGCGGCTGTCGAAGGGCGACTGGATCGTGGGCGATGCGTACTCCGCCGCCGACATGGTGATCTTCCCCGCGATCCAGGTGTTGCTGCGCGCGCTGCAGCGGCCGGGCGCCGGCGTGCTCGCCTCGCGCTTCCTGCCGGTCGAGGTGAACTATCCGTCGCTCGGGCGCTGGCTCGATCGCGTCGCCGCCCTGCCGGGCTTCGACCGGACCTGGCCGCCGCACTGGCGCAACGCCTGACCCGCGGCCGCGCGCTGGCCAGCGCGTGACGCGGTTGGTACCCTTCCGCGGATGAACGACAAGGTCTACATCGATTTCCCGGGACGCATCGTCCTCATCGGCTTCGGCAGCATCGGCCAGGGCGTGCTGCCGCTCATCCTGCGGCACGTCGGCATCCAGCCGGCGCGCATCTCCATCGTCACTGCGGACGAGCGCGGCAAGCAGGTGGCCGCGGAGTACGGCGTCAAGTTCGTGCAGGAGGCGCTCACGCGCGAGAACTTCCGCCGCATCCTCGACGTCAACGTCGGCCGCGGCGATTTCGTGCTGAACGTCTCGGTCGACGTGTCGAGCATCGCGCTGGTGAAGTACTGCTGGGAGCGCGGCGCGATGTACCTCGACACCTGCATCGAGCCCTGGGCCGGTGGCTACTTCGACGCCGGCCTGTCGCCGTCGCAGCGCTCGAACTACGCCCTGCGCGAGGGCATGCTGAAGCTCCGCCGGACCGTTCCGGGCGGACCGACGGCGGTCATCGCCCAGGGCGCCAACCCGGGTCTGGTGTCGCAGCTGGTCAAGCAGGCGGCGCTGATCGTCGCCGCCGACACCGGCCTGGACAGCGCCGTTCCGCAAGGTCGCGGCGAATGGGGCCGCCTGTTCCAGCGGCTGGGCGTGCGCGCCATCCATATCGCCGAGCGCGACACCCAGGTCGGGCGCCGGCCCAAGCGGCCCGGCGAGTTCGTCAACACCTGGTCGATCGACGGCATCCTCGACGAATCGGGCTATGTGCTCAACGACGTGACGGTCGAAGCGCTGGTCAAGCAGGCCTTGTCTCATGCGGAAGCCGGCGCCGACATCGTTGCGCCAAGCGACATGATGGACGGGCGCATCGGCGCGATTCGCGAAGCGCTCGAAGTCGCGGGCCACACCAACGCTCGCATCCTCGCCTATTCGGCGAAGTACGCATCGGGCTTCTACGGCCCGTTCCGCGACGCCGTCGGCTCCGCCGGAAACCTCGGCAAGGGCAACAAGTACACCTACCAGATGGATCCCGCGAACTCGGACGAAGCACTGCGCGAAGCGGCGCTGGATCTGCAGGAAGGCGCGGACATGATCATGGTGAAGCCGGGCCTGCCCTACCTCGACATCGTCCGCCGCGTGAAGGATCCCTTCGGCGCGCCGACGTTCGTCTATCAGGTGAGCGGCGAGTACGCGATGCTGATGGCCGCGGTGCAGAACGGCTGGCTCGACGAACGCGCCGTGGTCATGGAATCGCTGCTGTCGATCCGCCGCGCCGGCGCGGACGGTGTGTTGACGTATTTTGCGAAGAGTGCGGCGCGATGGCTGAGAGATACAAAGTGATCTGGTGATCAAGTGATCCGGTGATCTAGGCAAGAGGCTCTCTGGCCATGATCACTTGATCACTTGATCACTTGATCACCAGATCACCTCTTAACTGTGCTCCGCCACAGCGAGCCTCACCCCCGCCTGTCATAGCTGCGCCATGACGAACACCCGCCAACCCGATCGCTACGCCGTCGTCGGCTTCCCGGTGAAACACAGCTGGTCGCCTTTCATTCACGGCATGTTCGCGAAACAGACCGCACAGGCGATGACCTACACGCGCATGGAAGTCGCCCCCGAGGATTTCCAGCGCGAGGTCGAGAATTTCTTCGCGAGCGGCGGACGCGGTCTCAACATCACCGTTCCGCACAAACAGGCGGCGTGTTTGATCACGCGCCATCGCACGCCGCGCGCGGAGATCGCGGGTGCGGTGAATACGATCGCCGCCCAATCCGAAGGTCTGCTCGGCGACAACACGGACGGCGCCGGTCTCGTCACGGATCTCACGCGCAATCTCGGTTTCGATCTCGAAAATACACGCATCCTGCTGCTCGGCGCCGGTGGGGCCGCGCGCGGGATCATCGGGCCGCTGCTCGGTGCGGCGCCCGAATATCTCGAGATCGCGAACCGCAACGGCGAGCGGGCGCTGGATCTGGCCGAGGAATTCCTGGCGCTCGGCAGCGTGCGCGGCTGCAGCTTCGATGCCATCCGCAAGGAACCCTTCGATCTCGTGCTCAATGCAACTTCCGCGAGCCTCCAGGAAACCGTTCCGCCGATCCCACCCTCGGTCATCGGCCCGACGACGCTCTGTTACGACCTGGCCTACGGCAAGGGCGATACGACATTCACACGCTGGGCGAAAAGCGCTGGCGCCGGCCGTGCCGAAACCGGCTGGGGCATGTTGATCGAACAAGCCGCCGAATCATTCTTCTTGTGGCGAGGCGTGAAGCCGGAGACGAGACCGGTCCTGGAGGCGATTCGGAATCAGAGATAGGTGATTCAGATAGGTGATCAGGTGATCCAGTGATCAGGTGATCACGGCCAGAATGAAAGGCCGTCTTTCTTGCCGTGATCACCTGATCACTGGATCACTGGATCACCTGATCATCTAGTGCCTCACCCCACCTGCTTCATCCAACAAATAAGCCACACGCCGTGCGATCGCCGCATCGACGTGCGGCTTCTCGAAGAAATCGACAGCGCCTTCGCGCATGGCGGTGACTGCGGCGTGAACGTCGGACTCTTCACCGAGCAGGATGATTGGCAGCCCTTCGTGTTGCGCGCGGAGTCGACGCAACAGATCGAGCCCTGACATTCCCGGCAACGACACCTCGGTGATCAAGCATCCGTGGCTGCCGATGTGTGCAGCCAGGTAGCTCTCGGCACTGCCGTAATCCCGAACATCGATGTCGAGCGAACTGAGCAGAGAGCAAAGCGTGCGGCGTTCCGTTGCATCTGCTTCGATCACAGCCACGATTGGGCGGGAGCGGGCCACGAATTTAGCGAATTCACAAAAAAAGCGGCCACGGCCATTTGCCAAGAGACATCCAGTCCGCAGGGAGGATAGGGGGCGGGGGAAGCGCTTGTGGGCCGTGGTCGCATGGGCGGACATCTTTCGCCGCGGCCTTGTTCTTCTGAATTCGCACTTGTACCTAAGAAGCTCGCGCTTGCGCGCGAGCTTCGGCCAGCTGGGGAACTGGCTTGCTGGCTAGCTGGCCAAAGAAGAGAAAGACATCAAGCTTGATTCTGACTTCTGGCCAGCTCCCCAGCTGGCCCCTCTTCATCATCCGACTTCCAACACCATGCGCACCAGGTGCGCGAGCGACGATGCCTGCATCTTCTCCATCACGCGCGCTCGATGAATTTCGACGGTGCGTTGGCTGAGCTTCAAATCGCCTGCAATCACCTTGTTCGCCTTGCCGTGCACGACGAGATCCAGCACTTCGCGCTCGCGCGGCGTCAGGGTTTCGAGCCGCTTGCGAATGTCGTTGCGCTCGCCAAGCGCCGCGCGATTGTTGGCATCCTTCTCCAGCGCCTGATTGATGCGATCGATGAGGTCCTGGTCGCGAAACGGCTTCTGAATGAAATCGACGGCGCCCGCTTGCATCGCCTCGACCGCCATCGGCACATCGCCGTGCCCGGTGATGAAAATGATCGGCAGGATGGAGTGTTTCTCGTTGAGCTTCTGCTGCAACTCCAGCCCGGACATGCCCGGCATGCGGATATCCAGCACGAGGCATCCGGGCCTGTCCTCGCTGTAGGCGTCCAGGAACTCCTGCGCCGAGCCAAAGGTCTCCACTGCCTGTCCGACCGAGCGCAACAGCAGCTTCAGCGCATCGCGCACCGCCATGTCGTCATCGACGATGAAAATCGTGGCGCGCGCATTCGTACCATTTCCTCTCATAACTGACTCCCTGGAGTGGCCGGCACCGCCGGCAACGTGAAAAAGAATCGTGCTCCGCCGCCGGGATTCGAGTTGCACCACAGCTTGCCGCCATGCGCTCTGACGATGGAGCGGCTGATCGACAGGCCGAGGCCCGTACCGCCAGGTTTGGTTGTGAAGAACGGATCGAACAACTCCGCCATCGTCGCGACGTCCAGACCCGTACCGCGATCCGCCACCATGAACTCGACATCGCCTTCCGTATCGATGCGTGCGCGCAGCACGATCTCGCGGCTCGACTCCGGCACCTCCAACATCGCGTCGATGCTGTTGCGGATCAGATTCAAGATGACCTGCTGGATTTGCACGGTATCGGCCTGCACGAGCGGCACCTGCGGCAGCAGCTCGAGCATGATGCGGACACCGTTGTGCCGCGCATCGGTCCGCGCCAGCGTGAGCACGTCTTCGAGAATGCGGTTTGCCTCGATCTGCTCGCGGCGCACCTCGCGGTTCTTGACGAACGTACGCAGGCGGCGGATCACCTCGCCCGCGCGCAGCGCCTGCGTGCCGATCTGTTCGAGCGCAGAACCGATCTCCTCCGGCGTGCCTTCGCCTGCGGCAATCAAGCGCTGACACGCCTGGGCATAGGTCGCGATCGCAGTGAGCGGCTGATTCACTTCATGCGCAATGCCGGCCGCCATCTCGCCCATGGTCGAAATCCGGCCGAAGTGCGTGATGCGATCCTGCATCTGCCGCACTTCGTCTTCGGCGCGGCGACGATCGGTGATGTCGTGCAAGGTGCCGACTTGCCGCAGCACGCGATCGTCCGGGCTGCGGGTCGTCTGTGCAATATGGTGTACGTAGCGCAGCGAGCCGTCGGGATGGATGATGCGATACTCGATATCCATCGATTTCACGCCGGCCTGCAGCTCATCGCGCGCCTGTTGCCAACGCGCGCGGTCGGCAGGATGAACCATCGGCTCGAGATAGTCGTATACGCTGACGTAAGTATCGCCGTAGCGTCTGCCGAGAATCCGGTACAGATGCGGTGACCAGTAGTCCTCGAACTTGCCGTCGAAGTGCACGACGTAATTGCCGAGGTTCGCGATCTCCTGCGCGATCGTGAGCTGCGCCTCGCTGCGGCGCAGCGCCTCCTCCGCATTGCGCCGTACCGTGATGTCGCGAATGAAGCCGACGAAGCGCGGCGGCTCGGTCCCGTTCACCCGGCCCACCGCCAGCTCCGCGGAGAATTCGCTGCCGTCGCGCCGTTTGGCCGACAACTCCCGACCGATGCCGATGATGCGCGGCTCGCCAGCGTCGATGTAATGGCGCAGGTAGTCGTCGTGTTGGGAGCGATAGGGCTCGGGCAGCAGGATGTTGACCTTGAGCCCGATCACTTCCTCTTCGTTGTAGCCGAACATCCGCTCGCCGGCGTGATTGAGCAGCTCGATGCGGCCGTCATGATCGAACAGCACGACTGCGTCCACCGCCGCGTCGAGCACTGCCTGGAATTCGCGTTCCAGACGCTGTGCTCGCTCCTCTTGCGGCTCGGCGACGCGGAGTAAGGTCATACCGAATTCTACCCACGCGTAACCGACTATCGGCAAGGGGAGCGCGCGTAGGGCGGAGGGACTGCGTACAGCGCGTATTGCGCTTTTTGCAATGAGCTGACAGGAGGCGGACGTTGGCGAACTTTTTTAGTGTGAGCTCTTGGCTCTTTGGCAGCAGGACGGATCAGGGCTGCAAGCGGCGGCGCTCGCGAGCTTCCTTGATGAAACGACGCCACACTTGATACGAATCCCAGCCCGATGATGTGGACTCGGGTTCCGCGACGGTATCGTCATGGAGATCGCTGCCGATTTGATCCGCATTGGCAGCGTGCGTGTGTTCCAACACGTCCTGTACGGTCGAAATTTGCGTGGTGACGTTACTCATTCGGTTCGTTTCGTTAGCCTTCTCTTGATCCCCACAATCCCCACTCTGACGATGCTTATGTAATGTGCTATTGCTTTGCGCTCGTCCCGGCCCCGCAAAACTGTGACGGCATTCTGATTTCGCCAAGGGGAAGCCCGAGCGTGCACAGTTCTCACTTTTCAGCTTCCGCCGTGTCCTGAATCACGCTTGCAGCGATGTCGTGATCCCCAATGCGACGTAATGCAATGTGCACGCGGCACACTGCAAAATTATGTCTCACGCTATGCCTTGCGCAGATTGAGAATTGGACGTAATGCGGAAGGAGCGCGAAAGATACCGACGTTTGCAGGTATTGGCTAGATGGGATGTACCGCAATATCCACGCTGAAGCGTCGACATCAGCGTTGGAAATAGCGCGCGAGAAATTTATCGAAACTCATGTCGTCCGCACGCTCGATGGCTGCTTGGCGCTCCAGGGACTCTTCTGCTTGCGCGGCGAACTCCGCCAGACGCTGCTCGTTCGGCGGGTACAGCTCGAGAAAGTACGACTTGTGCGCCTTCGACATGCGCATGGCCAGCTCCGCGAACGATTCACCCGTCGAGCGCAACTCCGCGAGCGTACGCGCCGCAGGTGTGAGCGCTTCGTCACGAAGCTTCGCCTCTTGAAGCTCGAGCGCTGCGGCATAGGGTCGCTGCGCCTGGCCTTCGTCCAGCATCTCGCAGATGCCGCGCATCGAGTCGATGAGTTCGGCCGCCCACGACGTCATGCTGACCGCCCGGCCGCCGCGATCCAGCTGCAATCCAGGCTCGCGACCGCGGTGTGCCACGAGGATGTGATTCGCATCGAGCGCTTCCTGTTCGCTGCTCGCGATCGGCGGGCTGTCCTTGAGCACGCACAATGCAGCGAAGGCTTCGAGGAATCGCAGTTTCTGCTGATTCACGCCCACCGGATCGAATGCGCTCACGTCGAGCGCGCGAAATTCCACGTATTCGACGCCACCACGCTGCAATGCTTGCGAAGGGTGCTCGCCCGAGCGCGTGACTCGTTTCGGCCGAATGTAGCTGTAGTACTCGTTCTCGATCTGCAACAGGTTCGCGTTCAACTGCCGATATTCGCCGTCGACCTTCACGCCGATCTTCTGGTATTCGGGATGCGGCGTGCTGACGGCCGCCGTGAGGTCGCGCACGTACTCCTGGAGGCTGTTGACGGAAATGTGCACGCCCGCCTGGTTTTTATTGCGATAACCAAGATCGCTCATACGCAGCGACGTCGCGTACGGCTCATAGAGCGTTCCGGGCGTGAGCTCCCGCAAGGTGTGCTCGCGGCCTTTGACGAACGAGGCGCACAGTGCGGGCGAGTTGCCGAAGAGATAAAGAATCAACCATCCATAGCGCCGATAGTTGCGCAACAGCGCGAAGTACTGACTGGAGATGAAATCCTGATCGGCGCGTTTCGCCTGCAGGGCCTCGCCGAGCGCCTCCCAGAAGCGCGCCGGAAACGAGTAATTGAAATGCACGCCGGAGATCGCCTGCATCAATCTGCCGTACCGATGGCCGAGTCCGAGCCGATACACTTCCTTGAGCTTGCCGATGTTCGATCGGCCGTAACGTGCGATCGGGATTTCGTGATCGCCGCCGACGATGCAAGGCATGCTCGTCGCCCACAGCAGCTCATCGCCCAGATGCCGATAGACGAACTGATGCAAATCGCACAGGAACTGCAGCAGCTGCCACGACTCCGGAAAAGCAGGCGTCACCAGCTCGATGAGCGCCTCGGAATAATCGGTCGTGATGTAGTCATGCGTAAGGGTGGAACCCAATGCCGGCGGATGCGGGGTCTGCGCGACGTGACGATCGGGCGTGACTCGCAAGGATTCCTTTTCCACGCCCTTCAGGCCGCCCTGCATGACGCCGCGCTCACGCACATTGATGAGCGCGGCCAGACGCCGCTCGAAAGCGCGATCGATTGCGGACGCGCTCATGCGGATGGGAGCGGACAGGAATCCGCGAAGCTGTTGTAACGCTCGGGCAGCAATGAAGACTCGGAAGTGGTAGGCCGTTGAAGCCGCGGCAGTTTCCTTAGGGGCGTCGGGGGCGTCAAGCGTGGAGAAGCAGAGCTATTGGGCTCTGGCCGCCATGAACAAATTCTTCCGGGTCTTTTCTGGGCAAAGCCCAAAGCCTAAAGTCCAAAAGCCCTCAAGCCCTCTCGCCTCCTGGAGATCCCTATGCTCGTCGGCTCCGCGGTCAAGCGCGTCGCCATCATCGGCGGCGTACGCATTCCATTCGCACGCTCGATGGGCCCATATGCGGAAGCGAGCAATCAGGACATGCTCGGCTTCACTCTCAAGGCGCTCGTCGAGCGTTTCGACCTGCGCGGTCAGGTGCTCGGCGATGTCGCGGCCGGCGCCGTTCTCAAGCATTCGCAGGACTTCAATCTCGCCCGCGAATCCGTGCTCGACAGCGGGCTTGCGCCGGAAACGCCCGCCTTCGATGTGCAGCGTGCCTGCGGCACGAGCCTCGATGCGGCGATTCTCATCGGCCTGAAGATCGCGGCTGGACAAATCGAGTCGGGCATCGCGGCGGGCGTCGATACCGCAAGCGACGTGCCGATCGTCTATCCGCAGGCGTATCGGCGCTTGCTATTGCGAAGCGCGCGCGGCAAGACCCTCGGACAGAAAATTGCACCGTGGCTCGGTCTGCGGCCGACGCATTTCAAGCCGACCCTGCCGGCCGTCGTCGAGCCGCGCACGGGTCTTTCGAGGCCAAAGCTGCGAGCGCATGGCGCAGACCTGGCAGATCCCGCGCGAATCCCAGGATGCATTGGCGCTCGAAAGCCATCGCAACGCGGCGGCGGCTTACGAGGAGGGCTTCTTCGACGATCTGGTCGTCGAGTTCCGCGGCTTGCGGCGCGACCACAATCTGCGACCCGACACCTCGATGGAAAAGCTCGCGAAGCTGAAACCTGCCTTCGCACCGAACGGAACGTTGACGGCGGGCAACTCGACGCCGATGACGGACGGCGCTTCCGCGGTACTGCTCGCAAGCGAAGCGTGGGCGAAGTCGCGCGGCCTGCCCGTCCTTGCCTATCTCACCTACGGCAAGACAGCCGCGGTGGACTTCCAGGGCAAGGAGGGGCTGTTGATGGCACCGGCGTACGGCGTGCCGCGCATGCTGGCGGACGCAGGACTCGGATTGCAGGATTTTGATTTCTACGAGATTCACGAAGCCTTCGCGGCGCAAGTGCTGTGCACGCTCAAGGCATGGGAGTCCCCGGAGTTCTGCCGCAACCAGCTGGGCCTCGCCGAGCCGCTGGGCTCGATCGACCGCACGAAGCTCAACGTCAAGGGCAGCAGTCTGGCCCTCGGTCATCCATTCGCGGCGACAGGTGGGCGCATCGTCGCGACGCTCGCCAAACTGCTCGCGCAAAAGGGATCGGGGCGCGGCTTGATTTCGATATGCACCGCTGGCGGGATGGGAGTGATGGCGATCGTGGAGGGACGTGTTAAAAAAGCGGCGGCGGCTGATGGATGCCTGGCTGCACGGCAACGACACGGATGCAACCTCGATCCATCAACCGCCGTCCGAGGCAGCTGTCCGTAATGAGGGAACGTAGGACAGCCGGCCTACCAATCGGAGCGTCGCGATCCCTGGGAGGGGGTGGTAACGAATCGCGAGCTCCGATCAGTGGGCACAAAGGTCTCAAGGACTCGTTCCGTCGCTTCGAACCGCTTCATGCGATTCTTAATTCTTCTTGCGGAGCGCACCCTTTGATCTCAACCGGCTGCAATCGGTTGGCTTGGAGGGAGCGACTCGGTCCCCAGGGAAAGGCATCCATGCCCGTT
>JRYD01036899.1_pt1 | contig 12640 bp, 18 predicted proteins | sample 235311 | NCBI WGS metagenome assembly JRYD01 (sample SAMN03074213, study PRJNA261472) | activated sludge metagenome | biome: Common Effluent Treatment Plant; feature: Wastewater; material: Activated sludge; isolation source: activated biomass in a lab-scale reactor treating industrial wastewater at... | reverse complement strand
GTAACGGAACTAAAAAGCCGCGGAGTGGAGTTTTTAAAAGTGCCCAATAGTTATTACGATGATTTGCTCGACAGAGTAGGGCATATTGATGAAGATATAGAGCCATTAAAAGAATTGGGCATACTGGTTGACAGAGATGATGAAGGTTATTTGCTTCAGTTATTTAGTAAGCCGGTAGAGGACAGGCCTACACTATTTTTTGAAATCATACAACGCAAAGGCGCAAAGAGTTTTGGCAAAGGCAATTTCAAAGCATTGTTTGAAGCATTGGAAAGAGAGCAGGGGGCGAGGGGGAATTTGTAATAGAAGATGCCTTAGTACTCATGCAAACAAATAAGTTCAGTAATTTTTAAGTTATGATGGTTATTTCCAATGCCGCTGATTTATTTTTTGCGGTAATCTATTGGTTTTAGACTTCCATCTGCTGTGCGGATATAGGTTTCCACTCCACCAACAATATCTGTATTTTGTGCAGATACAGCCCACCAAATCCCATCTTCTTTTTTTCTAACGATAAAAGAAAAAACAGTTTTTCTTGCACCACCTTTTTCACCGGCGATTGGTGTTTGTCCTTCTAATTTCATTTTGGCGTGCACCACGGCTGAAGTATCAGACAACATCTTTGTTTTAAGATTAATGATGGATAATACAGAATCTTTNNTGTTCCACCATAACCCGACTACATTGATAAAGTCGGCATCTTCTTCAAAGAGTTCTGCCATTAAATCCGGCCTGCGTTGGTTCCAATTTTCTACAAATAGTTTTGGAATATCTTCCGGTGATTGTGCATTATTCATAAAACCTAATTTATTTTTTTCCAAAATGTTTTTTAACCATTGGAATTACTTTCGTTCCGTACAATTCAATTGTCCGCATTAATTCCTTGTGCGATGGGCCACCTACATCTAAATGAGCTACAAAACGGGTCAATCCAAATAGATCAATACTTTGAATAATTTTCTCTGCCACTGCTTCAGGCGCTCCCATAAACAAAGCGCCTTGTTTACTCATGCCGGCTTCAAACTTTGATTGGGTAAAAGGCCCACCGCCCCAGTTTCTTTCTTTAGCCAATTTATTCATGTGCCTTGAATATTCTGGATAGTAATCCGAAATCACATCTTCTCCGGTTCCTGCTACGTAAGTGTGAGAATGAATACCGATTTCCATTTTGTTTATATCATGTCCCGCATTCTTGTATAGTTCTTTATAATATTCAACCAGCGGCAAAAACTGATTTACTTCTCCTCCGATAATGGCAAACATTATCGGCAAACCTAATAATGCTGTTCGCTGAACAGATTGAGGCGTGCCGCCTACAGCAATCCAAACCGGGATTTCTCTTTTGGGTTGCGGATAAATGGTTTGATTTTCCAAAGCCGGACGAAACTTTCCTTCCCAGGTGAGAGGTTCATTCTTTTTTAGTTGGAGCAACAAGTCTAATTTTTCTGTAAAAAGTTCATTGTAATCATTTAGGTCTTGGCCAAAGATTTGAAAGGATTCAATAAAACTTCCTCGCCCGGCCATTATTTCTGCCCGCTCGCTTGAAAGCAAATCAATCATGGCATAATCCTGATACAACTTCACAGGGTCGGTAGAACTGAGCACATTTACGCCACTTGAAAGAATAATATTTTTTGTTACAGTTGATAATGCTGCCAACATAATTTCAGGAGCCGACACTACATAATCTTCCCTGTGATGTTCGCCCATGGCGAAAATGTCAATCCCCACTTCATCGGCTAATTTTATCTCTTCTACAATTTCTTTCAGGCGCAAATCAGGAGCCTGATATTTTTTTGTTTCGTAATGGTAACTCAAATCACCAAACATGCCTATTCCAAATTTCATAATTGTTTATTTAGTTTCTATTATCATTTTGAATTTCTTGCAATACTAAAAATCAGTATCGCTAATATGCTTGCGCATGTCATAACTGCGAACATTACAAATGGCATTAACATCCCCAATGATCCCACAACGGCGGTTATGATTGCACTCATGGCCATCATAAATGAGCCATTCATGGTTGAAGCAGAGCCTGACAATTCTTTGAAAGGAGATAATGCCCTTGAAACGGAATTAGGATAAATAAACCCAATGCTCAATAGAATGAAAAACAAGGCAATGACTACTCCTTCAAAAGGAAAACTTTGATTTAAATAAGTTATCCCAATGCAGAAAGTTTTACAACTTGTTTTACACCTAATCTTTCTGCTGCATTGATAATTTCTATTTGGGTTTTCCCAAAACCTGAATGATTGCCTGTTAATATAAACAAGCAATCTGTTCCGGCTTATATTCCATCTAATAACGAAGCATCGCTCACATCTGCCTGCATCCATACCACCCGGGGAATTTCTCTTACACGGCTAATGTTTCTCATTACAGCACGAACTGTTGCACCTGATTTTGATAATAAATCCACCAATTCACTACCGATGGTCCCTGTACTTCCGATGATGGTTATAATTTGTTTTCCCATGATTTAATCTTTCCAATAGTTATTCGCTTTAGCAATAGTTTGATAATGTATTGCTATAACTTGAGATGCGTTAATCAGAAATTCTGCGTTTCCTGCATATTCTTTTCTGCCAGCTTTTAACACTTCCATATCCGGTTGTGTATATTTAACGCCCATTCTTGCCAATTTGATGGCGAGTTCAAATCCTTCCTGCGGAGTTGCTGTTTGTAAGCTGTTTAACCAGTTGTCCATAATTTTTTGTTTTATTAATTGTTACCACGCAAACGGCGGTAGAAATTCGAGTTAATATTTTTGTTATGCTGGTTGGTGTGTAAACTCAACGTGCAAATCCAATTTGATTTCATCACTTACAACTGCGCCACCGGCTTCGATTAAATCATTGTACACCATTCCATAATCTTTACGGTTTAATTTTCCTGAGATAGAAAATCCGGCTCTGCGCAATCCATAAGGGTCGGTAATAACACCTCCAAACTCTACGGCTAATTCTATTGGCCTGGTCACATCTCTGATAGTCATTTCACCTTTTAGCACATAATCTTCGTCATTTTTCTTTTCTAGTGAAGTTGATTTAAAAATCAGGTTAGGAAATTCTTCTGATTTGAAAAAACTATCTGAACGCAAATGATCATCTCTCATTTTGTTTTTTGTGTTTACACTGCTTGTAACTGCCGAGAAAAAGGCAGTAGCATTTTCTATTTCTTCTCCATTTGTTTCAAGCCAAGATTCATATTGTTCAAACTCACCTCTGATTTTGGAGATGACCATGTGTCTTGCTGAAAATTGAATTTGTGAATGTACCGGATCGATGTTCCATTTAATTGTACTCATAATAGTTTATTTTAATTGTTTATAAAAAGGATTTATTTTTTTTAAGATATGATTATGTATAAAAATTGCTTTTTTGAATTTAAATATTGCGCTTGAGATGATGCAGCTATGATATTTTACTTACAGCATTCATCATCAATTGCTTGAATTATTGATAGCAAAAGTCGATTATTAAATACCCCTGTCCATTGACTTATGTCACAAAAAAGGAAACAGGTTTTTCGGTATTATTTTGAATTGCTGATATGTTTTCGAACCCGGCTGAGCGTTTCCCGGCTCATGCCGAGATAAGAAGCAATCATGTATTGAGGCACACGCTGTAAAATGTCGGGAAAGGTTTTTAATAGTTGGAGATATTTTTTGGTAGCATCAGTAGAGTAGGCTTCGAGTAGCCTGTTTTGTGTAGCCGCCAAACCTTTTTCAAGCAGTTTGCGATGATAATCTAAATAGAAAGGAGCTTTGATTAATAAATCATCCCATGCGCTTTTTGAAATAAAAAGAACTTCTGAATTTTCTAAAGCTTCTACAAAAAATTTAGTAGTTTCTCCGGAAATAAAACAACCCAAATCACCTGTCCACCATCCGGGCAGTGCAAATTGCAAAATATGTTCCGAGCCTTGCTCATCAATAAAATAAGTTCTGAACAATCCTGATTTTACGAAAATTGCATGATGTACCGCATCTCCTTCTTTAAAAAGAAAATCACCTTTTAAAATTTGTTTATTTTGAAAATAGCCATTCAACAGTTCGAAGTCTGCTTCTTTCAACTTTACGTATTCCTTTATTTTTTGAATAAGCAAATCATCCATTAGCATCCTTAATTTTTTGGTAGCTCAAATATCGCTATCTTTTTCATAGGATTTAATAGCAGCAATTTTAAACAGAAACTCCGGCCTGCCTTTTTGAAATTTCAAAATGCAATGTTGCTTTAGGGGGATTTTATTTAGTCGGATAATTAGTCTGACATTGTTATTTGATACTTATCCCTTTTTCACGAACTTAGTAAGAATAACAATAGTTTGCTCATTTATCTTGCCTTCTATTTGTTCTGTATTATCGGGTACCAAACGAATACGCTTTACAATGGTTCCTTTTGCTGCAGTAAAACTGGTTCCCTTTACATTGAGCGCCTTAGTAAGTACTACGGTATCGCCGTTTTGCAATTCATTCCCAAAAGCATCTTTATGTACTTCCGCTACTTCAAAGGCGCTTAATGCCCATTGCATTACAGCTTCATCTATTTCTACCGCCGAAAGGGTACCGGAGGCCCAGTCTTCATCTTTGTATTGGTGCAAAATTCTGTAACTTAATGATTGTACACTCGGCTCCGTATTCCAAATGCTGCCTTCCAGACAACGCCAATGAAATCCTTTATCTGTTGCTTCCATTGCATCTGCACAAATGCGGCAAATAGCTACCTGATTTTCAATTGCATCATCCGGTCTGGGCGATACTGTATATTCAATGGTAGCTTCTTCTGTACTGCATAGCTCACAAAGGCCGCCGCAACGTTCATTTAATTTTGCACTTATTGACATCTGATGGGGTTTAAAAATTTTGCAATATTAAGGAAACATTTATTGTGAAGGAGAGATTACTCCCATAGAAATAAGACTCGGGCAATTGCAAAAAAATCTTATGAAAAACAGATTCATTAATAAATCTGCCAAATGCTTAATTAAAGTATTGTTTTTTCAAAAAATCAGCAACCTTTTTCCGGTTCACTTTTGTTTACCTTTATCAACATATCTTTAAAACTATTTTAAACAATATTTTCGCATAAATTATAATTTGAGGCGTTGTAATCAGGAGCTATTTTATGAAAAATTTTTTTGGACTTTTATTGATATTTTTTGTTGGCGAAAGCATCATGGCGCAGCCACCTTCAAAAAGCGGTAGCACTTCGTATTCGTTTATCAATTATCAAAAAACTTTTGCAAGACCTCAGGAAGCATTAAAACGAAAGGAAGATACATTACAAAAACAGTTTGCGGCAGCAGGGCTTGCCTGGCCTGCAAAATATATTTATATCCGTTCTTTTAAGTTTGATGCACAATTGGAAGTATGGGTGAAGGATGAAATCAGCCAGCCGTTTACATTATTCAAAACTTACAGAGTATGTGCACTGGCCGGTACACTGGGCCCCAAAAGAATGGAAGGCGATTATCAGGTGCCCGAAGGTTTTTATTATATCAATGTTTTTAATCCACAGAGCAATTATTATTTGTCATTGGGGCTCAACTATCCCAATGCTTCGGATAGAATATTAAGCGATTCACTACGACCCGGCAGCGAAATTTTTATACATGGCAGCTGCGTTACCGTGGGTTGCATTCCTATTACCGATCAGCAGATTGATGAACTTTATATTCTGGCAAGCTATGCCAAGGATCAAGGGCAGGATTTTATTCCGGTGCATATCTTCCCGGTAAGGTTCAATAAAGAAAAAAGTGTAAAGTATCTTGAAACATTAACGAAAGATGATGCAGGATTAAAAAAATTTGCCGACCGGCTTGAAGATGCTTATGATTATTTTGAAAAATACAAGCAGTTACCGGTAGTGATGATAGGGCCAAAAGGAGAGTACTTGATTAATGATGCACCGCCAAAAAAACAAAAGGGTGAAGAGGTAGTAACAAAACAAGTCAAACCAAAAAGAATTCCCGTTGCACATATTGTACGATCAAATCTCAATCCGGCTTCAGCCGTACATCAATGGCCAAAGTTTGGAAAAGATAAAGATGACTTGATGAAGTATCTGGATAAATTAGGTAAAGAATTGGCTACATTCCTTCCCGAAGGAGTAACGAAATCATACATTCAGGTGGAATTTATTGTAGATAAAGATGGTGTACCTGTAAATTTTAAGATATTGAAAGGCACTACCGATGAAGACCTGATGGATGAACTGATAACCCGAATGGAAAAAATGGGACACTGGCAACCTGCACTGCTCAATGATAAACCGGTAGCCAAAAAAATGATACAAACTGTAACGGTTGAAAAATAATATTACTGCATCAATACCTGAATGGTAGTTTGTGTTTGTTGTCTCAATAATATTTTTTTATCTATAGTCAGCTTTTCAAATATTTCCTTATGAAAATGTCGTATGGTAAGCAATGACAGGTTTCTCATAACCTGTACATCCAGAAATGCAGATGCATCCAAAGCCAGCTTTTCTAATTTCTCTGTTCTGTCATCAAATACACATAAAAAACTAATGGCGCCATTCTGCGTTAGATTTGGTTTTAAATGCAATGATTCAAATAACTGGTACAACCTTCCAATATAATGCTCGCCGATAAATGAAAAATCTCTTGAACTCATTTGTAGCATCACCTGATTTTCTTTTAGTACAATGATGGGGGGTAGCTGATGTACCACTTTATTGTGAATGATGGTGCCTGCCAGTTCAGGATCAATAAAACTTTTAACAAATAAAGGGATGTTTTTATTTTGAAGCGGCTTTATCGTTTTTGGATGAATAATTTGCGCTCCATAATAAGCCATTTCTATTACCTCATTAAAATTTAATACAGGTATAGGTATAGCATCCGAAAATTGCTTGGGATCGGCATTCATTACACTTTCTACATCTTTCCATATCGTAAGACTTTCGGCGTCCAATAAATTGGCAAATACTGCTGCTGAAAAATCGCTGCCTTCTCTGCCCAGTGTGGTACTTTCATTTTCATCGGTTGCGCCTATAAAACCTTGCGTTAAAACAATATTATTTTCAGCAAAAAGCGGATTTATATTATCTCGCACATTGGCCGTGGTAATTTCCCAGTCTATGTCCGCATCTCTGAAATCATCATCCGTTCTGAAAACATCTCGTACATCTATCCACTTATTACTAATTCCTTTTTCGTTTAAAAAATGACTGACGATACAGGTTGAAAATAATTCGCCGGTACATACCAGTTGGTCATAATAATAATCATAATCTTTCACCGGTTTATCATGCAACAACCATTCGGCCTCTGTAAAAAAATCTCGCAGCTGATTTTCGCAGGATAAATAATGGGTTACCTACAGGTTTTTTGCTGTGTTGAGGTGTTGCCGTTTGATAGTGGCAAATAATTCTAATGCTTCAGCGTTTTTTGATTCATAAAAGGCGTTTACCACTTTTTCAAGGGCATTGGTTGTTTTGCCCATGGCCGATACCACAATCAGTAATTTTTCGCCATTATAATTTTGCAATATGTCAACCAGGTTCTGCACCCTTTCTACACTATTGACGGAGGCCCCGCCGAATTTGAAAACTTTCATTTTGCGCTTGAATTATTCCGTTTTACAAGTTTGCAAAAGTCGGGATTAATCGGTTATGAATTGCAAAATCACTTTACCGGTACATGCTTTCATTCTCTTAAATTTGCTTTGCAAAACTGGCCATTATGAATGTAAACCGTAAGGTACAAACGCTGGATGAATTTACCATTCAACAACTAAGAGATATCCCTAATGCTACCGGAGAATTATCTCATTTGTTGCGAAATATTGGGTTAGCAGCAAAAAGAGTGAATACTGAAGTGAATAAAGCAGGTCTGGTAGATATTCTTGGCGATGCAGGCACTGTNNAGCTTGACGATTTTGTTCCTTTTGATGATGCCAAAAGTGTAAAATCAAAATACGTTTGTGTGTTTGACCCCTTGGATGGCAGCAGCAATATTGATGTGAATGTTTCCATCGGCACCATCTTCGGTGTGTATAAAAGAAAAACACCATTGGGTACAGTGGTTACAAAAGAAGATTTCCTACAACCGGGCAATCAGCAGGTAGCAGCGGGTTATATTGTTTATGGTTCTTCTACGATGTTGGTATATGCCACTCGCAGAGGCGTGCAGGGTTTTACTTTAGACCCATCAATAGGTGAGTGGACTATGAGCCATCCGGATATTAAATGCCCGGAGAATGGGAAAATATATTCGGTAAACCATGGCAATTTTTTTCAATATGAAGAGCCGGTGAAAAAATATATTGATGCCTGTCAGAATAAAAACAAAACAAACGGCGGACCTTATACGCAGCGTTATATTGGCAGCATGGTAAGCGATGTACATCGCAATCTGATTAAAGGCGGAATATTTATGTATCCCGGCACTACCGATAAACCAAAAGGTAAACTCAGATTGTTGTATGAATGTAATCCTTTTGCCTTCATCATGTCGGTTGCAGGCGGCAAGGCTACCAATGGCAAAATCAGAATTCTGGATATAGAACCTACCGAACTGCATCAACGAACACCCTTATTTATTGGCAGCAAAAAAATGGTAGAGGAATTAGAAACCTATCTGAATCCTGCTACATAAAATATTGAACAAAGTTTAAACGAATAGATAACTAAATATGCCAAGTTCAATTATTACAGTAAAAAATCTGGTAAAAAAATACGGAAGCTTTGAAGCCGTAAAAGGTATTTCATTTGATGTACAAGAAGGAGAAATTTTTGGATTGCTGGGACCCAATGGTGCCGGAAAATCCACAACACTTGAAATTATAGAAACACTTCGGCAAAAAACAAGTGGCGAGGTGATGGTAGATGGTTTTANNAATTGATTGAACTTTTTTGTGGATTGTATAATCAGCAAGTAGATGCAATGGAGTTGCTCGATTCTGTTAACCTGAGAGAAAAAGCAAAGGCACAGGTAAAAGAGCTGAGTGGAGGCCAACGGCAGCGGTTTTCTGTAGCCACCACTTTAATAAATAAGCCACGCATTATTTTCTTAGATGAGCCCACCACCGGACTTGATCCGCAGGCCAGAAGAAGCCTGTGGGAATTAATAAGAAACATCAGAGAAAAAGGAACAACCGTTATCATCACGACACATTATATGGACGAAGCAGAATATCTCTGCGACCGGGTAGCGATTATTGATTCAGGAAAAATAATAGCGCTGGACACACCGGATAAACTAATTGATAATTTGGTAGCATCAGGATTTGAAAGACCCAAAGAAATGAAATTGGCCAATTTGGAAGATGTATTTATTCACCTTACCGGACATTCACTTAGAGAAGCATAATTATGAGCATACAAAACAAACTAAAAGCATTTATGAGCGGAAAAATTGAAGCACAAAAAACTGCAGGTGCCGCATTTATGGCCGAAAATATTTCGAAGCCCGGCGTAAAAGAATTGCCCGGTGGCATACAATATGAAGTAATCAAAGAAGGAACCGGAGCCATGCCGCTTGTTTCAGAAAGTGTAAAAGCGCATTACAAAGGAACCTTGCTGGATGGAAAAGAGTTTGACAATTCTTTTAAAAGAGGTCAGCCCTTTACAGCGCCTTTACGTGCCTTAATAAAAGGCTGGCAGGTTGCATTGCCTATGATGAAGGAAGGAAGTCATTGGCGGCTATGGATTCCCTCTGACCTTGCCTATGGCGATCGTGGTGCGGGCAATGATATTCCGGGAGGCGCAACACTTGTATTTGAAGTGGAGTTGCTGGAAGTTGTAAAGTAATATTTTCAAAATATGGATCCACGGTATCCCATTGGCGTATATGAGCCACAACCATTTTCTATTGAGCAAAAAATAGAGTGGCTGACTGATATCAAGTTTCTGCCTCTATTGCTGGAGCAGTCAATCCTCAACNNATCCGTTTTAAGCTGGGTTTGACTGAAGAAAACCCAACAATAAAGCCTTATGATGAGAATGCCTGGACAAAACTGCATGATGTAGAAAAATTGCCCATAAATATTTCTATTACCCTTTTACATGCCTTACACACCCGCTGGCACGAAGCATTGAAGTATGTAAGTGATGATGAATGTAATAACCGTACCGTATTTCATCCAGATCAAAAAAAGACCATGCGGCTTTGGTATCTACTGGGCTTGTATGCCTGGCATGGCAGGCATCATGTAGCTCATATTACTGCGCTAAGAGAAAGCATGAAATGGTGAAAAAATTTTCAAACAGATTTGCAAATGAAATGGAAAACACTTTCTTCTGAATATTTATTTAACGACCTATGGTTTAAAGTACGCAAAGAAAAATGCGAAACTCCGGGAGGAAAAATAATTGACCCATACTACGTTTACGATTTTTCGCCCTGGGTGGGTGCGCTGGCGCTTACCGAAGATGGAAAATTAGTAATGGTAAAACAATACCGACACGCTTATGGAGAAGTTGGCATTGAAATTCCCGGTGGCTGTGTAGATGCTACTGATCAATCGAATGAAGATGCCATCGCAAGGGAGTTATTAGAAGAAACCGGTTATCAGTTTTCATCTTATGAATACCTGGGAAATATATCGCCCAACACTTCCACCAATAGTAATGTGCTTCACATGTATCTGGCCCGGGGTGGCAGGAGCGTAGCAAAGCAAAACCTTGATAATGGAGAAGAAATTGAAATTGTAATTCTTAGCATTGTAGAATTGAAACAACTACTTCGTGAGAATAAAATAAAACAGGCCATGCACGTCAGCTGTATTCTTTATGCGCTGGAGAAATTGGGTGAGTTGAAGTATTAAGGCAAATGCAAAATTAAGTTTATTATGTTTTCAAATGTTGAAGCCTTTGGCCCGCCTCCCCAAATGGCCTCAATACATTGCGGATATACTTCGCCTACTAAAAAGATACTGCCACAAATAATGATCAAATCATCTTTTTTCGCATGTAGCGAAGTGGCGTACAAGGCCAGGTTTACATTGGAATAAACTTGGCCCCGAAGCTGATGCCTTGCCGCCTGTTTTTGCAATGCTTCCTCATCCAACGCTCTGGGTATTTGCGCTTTGGTAAAATAATATGTTGCATTTTTGGGGAGTAAGGCTAAGGCATTATCAATATCCTTGTCTTTCACCATGCCAAAAACGATATGCAAGTTTCGGTGCGGAGTAAGTTCAATTTGCTTTACCAATTCTTTAATGCCGGCTTCATTATGTGCAACATCGGCAATTACCAAAGGATCTCGGCTGTTTAATATTTCCCAACGGCCTTTTAATCCACTTATTTTTTTACTGTGCTGCAAAGCCTCCAGCAAATCAGCTTCGGCTATCTGCCAGCCCTGATTGCTCATTTGTGTTACGGCTTCTAATACGGTCAACAGATTTTTAGTTTGATAAAGACCGGTAAGGTCAAGCTGATATTGCTTACTGTCCATCTGNNGGCAAAAAAGATAGGGGCATTTTTTTCTAAAGCCGTTTTTTGAAAAACGTTTTCAGTTTCAATATTGGTTTCACCTATTACTATGGGAATTCCGTTTTTTATAATGCCTGCTTTTTCGGTTGCTATTTCAGCTAAGGTATTGCCCAGCATTTGGGTATGATCTGCGCTGATGTTTGTAATTACTGAAAGCTCAGGAGTTATAACATTCGTGCTGTCTAATCTGCCTCCCAGTCCGGTTTCAATAATGGCAATGTCCACTTTTTCATTTGCAAAATATTCAAAAGCCATGGCTACCGTTATTTCAAAAAAACTGGGTTCAATTTTTTCGATTTCTGGCTTTATACGTTCTGTAAAGTCAATAACAAATTGCTCAGGTATCTCCTTTAATCCACCACTATCGCCACTTAGTTTTATTCGCTCTCTGAAATCAAATAAATGTGGAGAAGTGTATAAGCCCGTTTTATAACCTGCTTTATGAAAAATAGCAGCCAGTATATGGCTGACAGAGCCTTTTCCATTTGTACCGGCTATATGTATAGACTTAAACTTTGATTGCGGATTTCCTAAAAACTCGCAAAGCGCCCATGTATTGTTCAGGTCTTTTTTATAAGCTGCGGCACCCATTCTGCTAAACATGGGTAACCGGGTAAATAAATAATCAATAGTATCCTGATAAGTCATGAGTACAAAAATAAGAAAGGGTGCCACGAAAATATCGGGCACCCCATCATCCGTCCGAAAATATAATTAGTTTACTTTAAAGTTGAATTGAACAGTCAACATGGATTCATGGTCGCTTTTATCAAATTTGATATTCTGCAGGTAACGCACTACGGCATCTTTATAAGCTGCACTTGTGTTTGTAGATCCTTTTGCAATGCTTAAAAATTTACCTACACCTTCTGGCGATACGCTGATGTTGGCATAGATAACAGCTTTTGCAAGATCACCATCAAAGGAATAGTAGCGTACAATTTTACGATCGCCTCGTACTATTTTAGGACCATTGCCTCCACCACCACCTGTACCATTTCCGCCACCAAAACCATTGCCACTACCACCACCTGCGCCATTGCCATTTCCTACGCCTGATCCATTACCACGGCCACCACTTCGATCAAAATCATCGGCTGTGCCACCGCCTTTACCTGTTCCGGCTGTTGTTTTGCCCATCACAGTTTTAGGATTGCGGGGGGCAGGTGTTTCTT
>JRYD01002083.1_pt1 | contig 12666 bp, 9 predicted proteins | sample 235311 | NCBI WGS metagenome assembly JRYD01 (sample SAMN03074213, study PRJNA261472) | activated sludge metagenome | biome: Common Effluent Treatment Plant; feature: Wastewater; material: Activated sludge; isolation source: activated biomass in a lab-scale reactor treating industrial wastewater at... | reverse complement strand
AGGACGCTCTTGAGCGCGTTGGCGAAGCTCTTCGTGTCGCTCCCGACTTCGCGCTGGTTCACTATGCAGTTCTTGTGGTCGAATACGTATTCTATCGGGTCTTCGATCGTGACTATGTGTTCGTGACGCTCTTTATTGACCTGATCGACGACGCTCGCGAGAGTGGTCGTTTTACCCGAGCCCGTGGGCCCTGTTACGAGAATGAGGCCACGCGGCTTTCTCGCAAGGTCGGCGAGAACCGGCGGCAGACCGAGGTCCTGGTAGCTCTTGAGGACGAACGGGAGGAGCCTGAACGCCCCCGCCACGGCGCCCCTCTGCGTGAATATGTTGCCGCGGAAACGCCCGAGGTTCTCGAGGCCGAAGGAGAAGTCGAGCTCCCAGTTTTCCTCGAACCTGTGCTTCTGCATGTCGGTGAGGACGCTGTAGCATATGTCCTTCGTTTCAGTCGGCGTGAGCGGCGGGTGCTTTACGGGCACGAGCTTGCCGTCGATCCTCAGCATCGGCGGGACGCCCGCCGTGATGTGAAGGTCGGAGGCTCCGTTCTCGACAACCAGTTTTAAAAGTTTATCTATTGCGAGTCCCATTTTTATGAGTTCTCCGATCAATCGTCGGCGGCCGTGTTCCTGACGACCTCTTCTATCGTGGTCACGCCCTGTTTTAACTTTTCGAGCGCGCTTTGTCTGAGTGTCATCATCCCCTGCCTTATGGCTTCGCGCTTTATTTCGAGCGCCGAGGCGCCGCTAAGTATGAATTCCTTGAGCTCTTCGTTTATCTCCATAACTTCGAACACCGCAAGGCGGCCCTTGTATCCCGTGCCCGAGCATGTTTTACATCCCTCGCCCGTGCCCTTATAGACGACGAAATCGGAGACGTCTTTAGGCGAAACGCCGAGGTCGATGAGCACCTGCGGCGGCACGTCCACCTGCTGTTTGCAGGAGTGGCACGCGACCCTGACGAGCCTCTGTGCGACGATGGAGTTAAGGGACGCAGTTACGAGGAACGGCTCGACGCCCATGTTGAGGAGCCTCGTTATCGTGGACGGCGCGTCGTTCGTATGGAGGGTCGAGAGGACGAGGTGTCCGGTCAGCGCCGATTTTATCGCTATCTCGGCCGTTTCGTAGTCCCTTATCTCACCGACGAGTATGATGTCGGGGTCCTGCCTGAGAAAAGACCTAAGACAGGAGGCGAACGTGAGTCCTATCTCTTCGTGTACCTGGACCTGGTTTACGCCGGGAAGGCTGTATTCGACCGGGTCTTCCGCCGTGGAGATGTTGACGTCCGTACGGTTAAGGTCCATGAGCGAGGAATAGAGCGTGGTCGTTTTACCGCTGCCCGTAGGACCGGTTATGAGCACCATGCCATAGGGCTGGTATATGGATTTCTTGAATACTTCGAGCTGCTGGTCGTAGAAGCCGAGCTTGGTAAGGTCGAGCTTCAGGGATTCTTTATCGAGAATCCTCATGACCACCTTTTCGCCGAAGAGCGTCGGGACCACGGAGACCCTGTATTCCATCGTCCTGCCGTGTCCGAGCTTTACCTTGATTCGGCCGTCCTGGGGCAGCCTTCTCTCGGCGATGTCGAGGTTGGACATGACCTTTATCCTGGATGTGACGGCGTTCTTGAGCTTTAGCGGCGGGCGCATGATGTCGTAGAGGACGCCGTCGATTCTGTACCTTACGCGAAGGTCCTTTTCGTAGGGCTCGATGTGTATGTCGCTCGCGCCTTTCCTTATCGAATCCATGAGGAGGTGGTTTACGAGCTTTATGACCGGGGCTTCTTCGGACGCCTTTTCGAGGTCGTTTATGTCGATATTTTCCTCGCCTGTTAACTCCAGGAGGACATCGTCGAGGTCGCCGAGGAGCCTGTCGACGGCCGCCGTGCTTTCGCGCGCCTTCTGGGCATCCTCCCATTCCTGCTGGGAGCCGTAGAACCTTTCTATTGCGTTACGGATGGACCTTTCGGATGTGACCACGACTTCGATGTTGTTTCCGGTGGCGAATTTGAGGTCGTCTACGGCGAAGATGTTCGACGGATCGGACATTGCGACGACGAGCGTCGAACCGGATTTGCTTATCGGAATGAGCTTGTGCTTTATCGCCGTTTCCCTCGATACCGACTTTAATATATCGAGGGATATTTCGAACTGGTCGAGATTGATGGCGGGAACGCCGTACTGTTTGCTGAGGTAGGCGACGAGCTGGTGCTCGTCTATGTAGCCGAGATTGAGGAGGGTTTCGCCCAGCCTCTTGCCCGTTTCTCTCTGTTCCTGTATGGCCGTTTTCAGCTGATCGAGGTTAATGACGTCTTCCTTGATCAGTATGTCGCCCATCTGTGCGCTTACTCGTTGTTCCTTCATCGGCTTGTCGTCAATCCTTTGCCCTCGTATTTTAGGCCCCCTGCGCCGGAACCTCCATGCCTTTACTCCGGAACCCCGGCGTCAGGCGAATGAGTCAGCCGGATCGCAAAAACCTCAAGGAGCGAGAACGGGATTAGGGAGCCGCGAAGATATTTCGGGCCCTGGCGTAAAGCCGCGTGACAGATTTTGCCGGGAATTGCGCGACCAAGACACCACAGCTATATCCCATTTATAATCTGCCCCCTTGATTTCACCCATCCTATGACATTGTATACTGTTAATATGTTTTAATGTCAATCCATACCGACTGCGCAATATATTATGATATTTTAGCAAATTATATGCCAAAGTTCCTCATTCTTCTTTAACTAATCTAAGTTTCTATAATAACAATAGATTATAGCGCCGCGGCTGGCAGACCATTGTATAACCCGTTTTAAAAATGACAAATATTGCTGAAAATAGTACTCAAATTGTCACAGGTGCAGTGTTTCGAACAGTGGATTGTGCACTCTTTGAGGGGAGCACGGAACGAAATTTGGGCAGGCTGTTTTCGCCTGGGTCGGGAACGAGAATAACAGGTGATGAGAATAATCCGGGTCAGGTAGAATAAACGCCATGTCGGAAGCGAAAATTGTTATAGCCGGCGGCGGGCTCGCCGGTGTGGAGGCCGCGAACCAGGCCGCTAAGGCCGGTATCGGCGTCAGGCTCTACGAGATGAGGCCCGGCTCGATGTCGCCCGCCCACAGCACGGGGGACCTCGGGGAGCTCGTTTGCAGCAATTCACTTAAATCGGATTCGCTCGAAAACGCGAGCGGCATATTAAAAGAGGAGATGAGGAGGCTCGGATCGCTCGTCGTAGAGGCGGCAGACAGGACGAGCGTCCCTGCCGGGAAGGCCCTTGCCGTGGACCGGGTCAGGTTCGCCGAGTACTTAACGGAGAGGATAAAAGCGAACCCGCTCATCGAGCTCGTGAGGGAAGAGTTCACCGACATACCCGGGGAGCTTACGAGCCCGCATATAATCGCGACGGGGCCGCTTACGTCGGAGGCCCTTTCGGAAAGGATAAAGAAGATGTCCGAAGGACCGGACCTTTATTTTTACGACGCGATATCGCCGATAGTGGACGCGGAGTCGATAGATTACTCGAAGGTATTCAGGGCGTCGCGGTACGAGGACGGGGAGACCGGAGAGGGGGATTACCTAAATTGCCCCCTCGACAGCGAGGAGTATTACAGGCTCACCCAGGAGATCACGGACGCGGAGAAGATAGAGACGCGGGACTTCGAGAAGGGGATTTATTTCGAGAGCTGCCTTCCTGTAGAAGTCATAGTCGAGAGGGGGGTCGATACGCTGAGGTTCGGGCCGGCCAAGCCCGTCGGCCTCAAGGACCCCCGGACGGGGAGGACGCCGTTTGCCGTGATCCAGCTCCGGGCGGAGAATGCCGAGGGGACGATGTTCAATATCGTAGGGTTTCAGACCAAGCTGAGGTACCCCGAGCAGAGGCGCATATTCAGGATGATCCCCGGGCTCGAGAACGCGGAGTTCATGAGATACGGGAGCGTCCACAGNNTACATAACCGACGCCGGCATAAAGAAATTCCAGCCGATGAACATCAATTTCGGGCTCTTTCCGGCCCTTCCGGGGAAGGTCAGGAAGGCCGAGAGGAAGGGGGCCGTCGCCGAGAGAGCGCTATCTGCGATCGGCGGTTTTGCCCGCGCGGAGGAGAGCGAATTAAGTCAATCACCAGCGCTGCTTATGGGCGAAAGCTAAGGCTCGAAAAATGCGGCCGCGAGAGGCTTTCAAACCTTCAGGGAATTCATAAACTTTACTTGACATTTATAATAAAGTGGTCTAATTTTTACATTATGCTTCAGAACAGGGCAGAAGTCAGTCTTCCGGATAAAATATACTTCCGTATAGGTGAAGTAAGCGATTTCACGGGCATCAAACCGTACGTGTTAAGGTACTGGGAGAGCGAGTTCGAGGAAATTGCGCCTATCAGGAGAAAGTCCCAGAGGCTATACGACAGGGAAGCGATCCACACGATCATAAAGATCAAGAATATGCTTTACGATCAGAACTTCACCATAGCCGGGGCGAAGAAAAAGCTCAAGGAAGAGGCCAGCCAGAAGCGGGTCAGCACGAAGGTCAACGTTCTGCTGCATGAGATCCTAGGCGAGCTAAAGTCCATAAAGCAGAATCTTGGATGAAGGTTCGTTTCCCCCTTTATAATTCAGGGTATCCAGTTTAATCAGGCGGGGTGTAGCGCAGCTTGGTAGCGCATCGGCATGGGGTGCCGAGGGTCGCCGGTTCGATTCCGGCCACCCCGACCACGATACTTTTCAGTGAAAAGTTAAAGCGTTTACGCATACGGCACTTGCCCCGTGGGGGTAATTGTGTATTTTCTATTGTTCCAGACAGGCCGAGCCTTTGCCGGAAACAGTCATGCCGCCCACGATACTTATATCTAACGACGACGGAATAAATTCGGAAGGCCTTCACAAGCTGCATGAAACGATGAAGGACCTGGGCGAGGTGTTCGTGGTCGCCCCCGACAGGGACCAGAGCGCCGTCAGCCATTCGCTGAGCCTTTACCGCCCGCTCAGGATAGAGCAGATATCGGATAACGTTTATACTGTGGACGGGACGCCGACGGACTGCGTCAACATAGCGGTGAACGGAATACTCAAGGACCGGAAAATCGATATCGTCGTCTCGGGGATAAACAAGGGTGAGAACCTGGGGGACGACATAACGTATTCGGGGACCGTGAGTGCGGCGATGGAGGGGGCGCTTCTGGGTGTGCCGTCGATCGCCGTTTCGCTCGCGACGAAGGTGGACTTTAATTTCGAGGCGGCGGCTTATTATGCGAAGCTCGTAGCGGAGTATGTCCTCCGCTCGAATCTCCCGCCGGCGACTATACTTAACGTGAACGTGCCGCACATGCCCAAGGGCGACATAAGGGGCGTTCTTGTTACGAGGCAGGGAAAGCGCGTCTACGGCGAGCCGATAGTCGAGAAGGTGGACCCGCGAGGGAAGAAGTATTACTGGATAGGGGGGTACGAGCTCGGATCGGTAGATATAGAGAACTCGGACATAACGGCCGTCAAGGACGGGTACGTGTCTGTCACGCCCATAAGCCTCGACCTTACTGATTACGGATTTCTTGATAAATTGAGGGGAGACCTGCCCGAAAGGCCCTGAGCATGATAAGAAGAATATACGACTGGGTTCTGGGATGGGCATATACGAAGTACGGGGTGCCGGCGCTGTCCGTCGCCTCGTTCGTCGAGTCGTCGATATTCCCCGTTCCGCCCGACCCGCTGCTGATGGCCCTTTGTATGGGCAGGCCAGAGAGGTCTTTCAGGTACGCGGCCATATGCTCGGCGATGTCTGTCCTGGGAGGGATATTCGGGTATCTCATAGGATGGGCGGTGTGGGAGATTGTCGACGATTTCTTCTTCGCCTACGTTTTCAGCCGGGAGTCGTTCGAGTTCGTCGGGACGCAGTATGAGAATAACGCGTTCGTCGCCATCCTCACGGCTGCCGTCACCCCGATTCCGTACAAGGTTTTTACCGTTACCGCCGGGGTGTTCCAGATAAGCCTGGCGGCCCTGATAGCGGCCTCCGTTATAGGAAGGTCGGCGAGGTTCTTTATCGAAGCGGGGCTTATATATTTCTTCGGTGCGGAAATAAAATCCTTCATAGACAAGTATTTTAATTTATTGGTTACACTTTTCTTTGTTCTTCTCGTTCTCGGACTCATCGGCGTCAAATATTTATTTTGACAAACCCCCGCCGCGCAGGAATTTTAATCTCCCCATTCCCGCCGAAACACTGAAAAAGTTACGGTGGCCATAACGTATATGTTATCCTTCTACGTCCGGAGGCAATTAAAATGAGTGATTTCTATCAGTCAGGAACAATTTCGACACTTCACAGACTCAACAGGAACAACGTTTCGCAGCTCGAATCGGAGCTCGAAGAATTTTGCGCTACGCGGCCGATTGCACTGGTTCTCCCGTGCCTTTACTCGGAGCTCAAGAGAAAGGCCCTGAGGGACATATTGAAGAAGCTCAAGGACGTCAGGTACCTGAACGAAATAGTGATAACCCTCGGAAGGGCGAACGAGGACGAGTTCAGGCACGCGCAGGAATATTTTTCGATCCTGCCCCAGAACTACAAGATAATCTGGGACGACGGGGAGAGGATGACGTCGGTGTTCAATCTCCTTAAGGAGAACAGGCTACACGCCGGGGACCCCGGGAAAGGAAGGGCCGCATGGATAGCGTACGGCTACGTCCTCGCCGGAGAGGAGAGCGAGGTGATAGCCCTTCACGACTGCGACATACTGACTTATTCGCGGGAGCTTCTGGCGAGGCTCTGTTATCCGCTCGCGAACCCGAATATGGATTACGAGTTCTGTAAGGGCTATTATTCGAGGGTTACGGACAGGATGTTCGGAAGGGTGACCCGGCTGTTTATATCCCCCGTCGTAAGGGCGCTTAAAAAGATATTCGGGCACCTGCCGTTTCTGGAGTACCTGGACAGTTTCAGGTATCCGCTCGCCGGGGAGTTTTCGATGAGAACAGACCTCGTGAGGGTGAACAGGATACCGGCGGACTGGGGGCTCGAAGTGGGCTCGCTGGCGGAGGTGTTCAGGAACGTTTCGCTGAAGAGGGTGTGCCAGGTCGACCTCGCGGACAATTACGACCACAAGCACCAGGAAGTATCCCCCGACGACCAGAAAGGCGGGCTTTTGAAGATGTGCGCCGATATATCGCAGTCGCTCTTCAGGACGCTTTCGTCCGAAGGCGTGATATTCTCGGAAAGCCTCTTTAACACGCTTCTAGTCACCTACCTTAGAATTGCGCAGGATACGATAAAGATGTACGAGGACGATGCGGCGATAAACGGCCTTTTCTTCGACAGGCACGACGAGGGGCTTGCCGTGGAGACGTTCGCGAAGGGCATAAGGATCGCGAGCCACCAGTTCCTCGAAGACCCGCTCGGCTCGCCTCTCATCCCGAACTGGAGCAGGGTCACTTCGGCGATCCCCGACATACTCGATCAGCTGAAGGACGCTGTAGAGAAGGACAATGCCTAGGCTGGTTCTTTTCACGGACCTCGACGGAACGCTTCTCGACCACAACACATATTCGTTCGCGCCCGCGGCCGACGCTCTCAAGGCGCTGAAAGCGGAAGGCGTACCGGTTATTTTCACGACGAGCAAGACCAGGGCCGAGACAGAAAAGTGGAGACGGCTCGCGGGGAACTCGCACCCGTTCATTTCCGAGAACGGCGGCGCCATATTCGTCCCGGAGGGATATTTCGGCGGGGATTTCGCATACGACAGGAAAGAAGACGGGTATCTCGTGATCGAGCTCGGCGCCTCGCACCGGGAGCTCGCCAGGGCGCTCGGGGACATACGCCGCGAGACCGGGATAGAGATAAGGGGCGTCTCCGAAATGGGCGTCGAGGAGATCATGAAGCTCACCGGGCTCGGCGAAGAGGACGCCGGGCTCGTACGCGAGCGGGAATACGGGGAGCCGTTCGTCGTCGGCGGCGGCAGCGAGGCGGAAGAAACCGTCATCGGCGAGATCGAAAAGCGCGGGCTCAGGCACACGCAGGGCGGAAGATTCCACCACATACTCGGACGGAACGACAAGGGGAAGGCCGTTTCGATACTGAAGGGGCTGTATGTGAAGGAATGGGGAATGGTCGAGACCGCCGGAATCGGGGACAGCCTTAACGATCTTCCGATGCTGGAAGCGGTGGACATACCGATACTCGTCCGGAAGCCCGGCGGGGGATACGACGAGAGGATCGATATCGCCGGGATGGCGATCGCGGACGCCCCGGGGCCCTACGGATGGAACTCCGCGATATTAAAGCTGATTGTCAGCTTTAGTGAAAAAGAGCCCTGAGAACAATAGAATCGGGGAACACCCAGTGGTATCATTATAATCCGTGAGGCAGATACACATAAGGCACAAGCGGCGGAAGAGACGGGGAGATTTGCTGCCTTTTATTATCGGCTCCGTTCTGTTTCACCTTCTACTCCTCATATTCTTCGTCGTATACCAGCTGGATATTGCTCCGAAGGTCGCCAAGGAGGAGAAAAAGCCCGAATTCATCGAGATAACGGACATACCGGTCCCGAAAGAAAAGGAAACGAAGCCGCCCAAGGAGACGAAGCGTCTTGCGGAGAGGTCCCACGACGCGCCCGAGGAAAAGACGCGCGACAAGTTTACGAAAAGAGCCCCTTCCGTACCCGCCCAGCCCGCGCCTGTGCCCCCGGCACCCAAGCCGAAACCCCAGGTAAAGAAAGAAAAACCCGTCGAGAAGAAGCCGGAGAAGAAGCCCGAAGCCAAGGTGGCCAAGCGCGAGGAAGTGAAGAAACAGGTTCAGAAAGATGAGCAGCTGAGAAAGGATGCGCTGGCGGCGCTCCCGCGTGAAGAGCTCAAGAAGGAAACCACCACAAGGGAGCCGGCGCGGGAAAAGACGCCGACGAAGGACCCTTCCGAGATAACGAGGGAGGACCTTTTCAGCGGGGTCCCGAGCACATTCCCGCAGGAATCGAAGAATACGCAGGATTACCTCGGCGCCAGGGACGTTAACAAGAAAGAGGATACCGTCGAGCTCAGCACGACGGAGTATAAGTACATCTCCTACTTCGCCAAGCTGAAGAGGCAGATAGAGGGCGTCTGGGGATATCCCCAGGAATCGCGCATGAAGGGAGAGCAGGGCCAGCTGTATCTCGTCTTCACCATAAAGAGGAACGGAGACCTGGCGAATATAGAGCTATTGCGGTCCTCGGGATATGCGCGGCTCGACCAGGAGGCGATGAGGGCCATAAGGGCGGCCTCGCCGTTCGCGCCGTTCCCCGAAGCGTGGGGCTCGCTTGAGACCCTAAATATAAAAGCCACGTTCATATACGAGTTCGGCGGGTTTATAAGGTAGGACCAATAACTAGGACACGATTACGCCCGCGCCGCGCGGACGTTTTTTTACTATCTCGCCTATAACCGAGGCCTTTTCCTTCATGCCGCGGAGCTTCTTCAGCGCCGCGTCCGCAGTTTCGGAAGGCACCACGATTATCATCCCGACGCCGCAGTTGAATGTACGAAGCATCTCTTCGCGGTCGACACGCCCTTCCCTTTCGATGAGCTCCATCACGGGGGGCATCGTCCATTTGGAGGAATCGAGCGAGGCGGCGCACCCCCCGGGGAGGACGCGCGGGATGTTTTCGAGAAGGCCGCCGCCCGTTATGTGGGCCACGGCGTTTATCTGAAAGTCGCGCCTCAGCTTGAGTATCGTTTTGACGTATATTCGGGTCGGCTCCAGGAGCTCCTCGCCGAGGGAGCGCGGGAGCGGCCCCGGCTTTGCCCCTAGCTTGTATTTTTTCTTGTCGAGGAGGACTTTCCTGGCAAGGGAGTAGCCGTTCGAGTGAAGGCCGCTCGACGGGAGGCCTATCACGGCGTCGCCGGCCTTTACGCGGGAGCCGTCGATGATGTCGTCCTTGTCTATGATCCCGACGGCGAAGCCCGCGAGGTCGAACTCGCCGCTCTTGTAGAACCCGGGCATCTCGGCCGTCTCGCCCCCGAGGAGCGCGCACCCGGCCGCCTTACAGCCCGCGACTATGCCTTTTATGATCTCCGCCGCTTCTTTGGGCTTTAGATTCGAAGTCGCCAGATAGTCCAGAAAGAAGAGCGGCTCCGCGCCGCATGCGACGAGGTCGTTTACGTTCATGGCGACGAGGTCTATGCCGACGGTGCCCAGCTTCCCCGTCATGAAGGCTATCTTGAGCTTCGTACCGACGCCGTCTGTCGCGGCCATGAGTATCGGCTTTTTATATTTGCCTGAGGGAAGCTCGTAAGCCCCCGAGAAGCCGCCTATTTTGCCGAGGACGTTTTTGTTGGACGTCGATTTCGCGAGCGGTTTTATGAGCTCGACGAAGAGGTTGCCGGCGTCTATGTCGACCCCGGAGCTTTTGTATGTTGTCTTCGCCATGACGGATTTGAAAGATACCTGAGGGGCGGGGTTTGTCTACGCGCGCCCGGGCGAGAAAGCACCGCGCCCGGCGGCAGGATTCCACAAAGCGAGAAGCTCCCGATTTCGGCCGGTGACTAAGATTGTCCCCGCTATGGATTTCCAAAAAATTTATATAATGGTATTATTTTCCGTCGAATTTTTTCGGGACGGAAGGATTTTATCCGATAAGGCTTAATAGATGACTTTTCAGGAACTGATACTTTCACTCCAGAGCTACTGGGCTAAAAAAGGGTGCATCATAGTGCAGCCTTACGACACCGAGAAGGGCGCGGGTACGTTTCACCCCGCGACTTTTTTGAGGTGCCTCGGCCCGGAACCGTGGTACGTGGCGTATGTGGAGCCCTCGAGGCGCCCCACAGACGGACGGTACGGGGAGAATCCGAACAGGCTCCAGCATTATTATCAGTTTCAGGTGATAATAAAGCCGTCGCCCGATAATATTCAGGAGCTATACCTCGACAGCCTCCGGCATCTGGGGATAGACCCGCTCGCGCACGACATAAGGTTCGTCGAGGACGACTGGGAGTCGCCGACGCTTGGCGCGTGGGGGCTCGGGTGGGAAGTGTGGCTCGACGGTATGGAGATAACGCAGTTTACGTACTTCCAGCAGGCGGGGGGCATAGACCTTAAGCCCGTTTCCGCCGAGCTTACGTACGGGACGGAAAGGATCGCCATGTACCTCCAGGGGGTCGAAAGCGTTTACGACCTCGAATGGACGAAGGGGGTTACGTACGGCGAGATACACCACAGGGACGAATACGAATTTTCGACTTATAACTTTCAGGAATCGGACCCGGAGATGCTCCGGGACCTTTTCGATAAATTCGAGGCGGAGTCGAGGAAGCTGGCGCAAAAAGAGCTGCCCCTTCCTGCGTATGATTACTGCCTTAAATGTTCGCATACGTTTAATCTACTGGACGCCCGGGGCGCCATAGGCGTCGCCGAGAGGGCGTCATACATAGGAAAGGTGAGGGCACTCGCAAAGATGTGCGCCGAGGGATACTTGAGACAAAGGGAGGCGATGGGATATCCCCTGGCTGTAAAAGATCCATGGGCAAAGAGCTGATACTGGAGATAGGGACAGAAGAAATTCCGGCGGGATTCATGAACGACGCGATAAGCAGCCTGGCTTCCATAGCGACGAGGAAGCTCGGGGAAAGCGCCGTTCCGTTCGAGGCGGCCGAGGCCTTCGGCACGCCGAGGAGGCTCGTCCTCAGGATAACGGGGCTCGCCGAAAAGCAGGAGGACAGGTCCGTCGAGTCTTACGGACCGCCCGTCAGGATAGCGTTCGACGCGGATGGAAACCCGACTAAGGCGACCCTCGGATTCGCGAAATCCCAGGGCGTGGACGTGGGAGAGCTCGTCCGAGTGAGCAGGGACAAGGGCGAGCTTCTGGCGGTGATAAGGCAGGTCAAAGGACAAAAAACCGACGCAATACTCAAACAGCTGTTACCAGAAATAATCACATCAATACCTTTTAGAAAATCGATGAAGTGGGGAGACGGGGACGTAACATTCGCAAGGCCGATAAGGTGGATCCTCGCCGTTTGCGGCGGGAAGACGATTTCATTCACGATCGGCGACGTGAAGAGCGGAAACAAGAGCCGCGGGCACAGGTTCATGAGCCCCAAGCCCTTTAAGGCCGCCGGGTGGGAGGACTACTCTCGCGGGCTAGAAGAGGGGTTCGTCGTACTCGACCAGGAAAAGAGAAAGGACGCTATACGCGGCGACGTGAGAAAGCTTGCGGAGTCTATAGGCGGGACGGTGGAGGACGACCCGGAGCTTCTCGAAACGGTGAACTATCTCGTCGAATATCCGGTGGTGCTGAAGGGGGACTTCGAGAAGGATTTCCTAGAGCTCCCGAAAGAGGTTCTCATAAGCGTTATGAAGAACCATCAGAAATACTTCGCCGTGTTCTCGAAGGCGGAGCCGGAGAAGCTTCTGCCGCATTTTATATTCGTTTCGGGGACCAGGGTAAAAGACGGAAGCGTTGTTTCGAAGGGGAACGAAAGGGTAATAAGGGCGAGGTTTACGGACGCGAGGTTCTTTTACGACGAAGACAGGAACGCGGGGCTCGAATCGCGCCTCGAAAAGCTCGGGGGGATGGTTTTTCTCTCGGAGATAGGGAGCTACTACGACAAGACGGAAAGGTTGAAAGAGCTCGCGGGCGTGATAGCGGAATCGGTCGGGCACGAAGAGGCGGCCGCCGACGCGGTGCGCGCTGCGGAGCTGTCGAAGGCCGACCTCGCAA
>JRYD01000643.1_pt1 | contig 12697 bp, 16 predicted proteins | sample 235311 | NCBI WGS metagenome assembly JRYD01 (sample SAMN03074213, study PRJNA261472) | activated sludge metagenome | biome: Common Effluent Treatment Plant; feature: Wastewater; material: Activated sludge; isolation source: activated biomass in a lab-scale reactor treating industrial wastewater at... | reverse complement strand
CGATCGTCGTCGTCTTGCCGGCGCCGTTCACGCCGACCACCAGGATCACGAACGGCTTGATGACGCGATCCAGCTCGAGCGCAACCGCGGCCGGCCGCACGACCTCGAGCAGCGCGGTGCGCAGCGCGGCGAGCAGCGCCTCGAGATTGCCGAGTTCCTTGCGCTGCACCTGTTTGCGCAAGCCGCCGAGAATCCGCTCCGTCGTTTCGACGCCGACATCGGCAGTGATCAGACGCATTTCGAGCTCATCCAGCACGGTGTCGTCGATTCGACCGCCGGGGATGAGATTCGCAAGGTCATAAGTGAGCCACGAATCGCCTTGGTTCAATTTCGCGCGCAGGCGCTGGAACAAACCTGGTTTCGCGGGCTCGTTGGCATCGGTGGCTTTCGATTTGAAGCCAAACATGGATCGCTCGCACGGTGAAAGGCGCGGGATTCTAGCAGCAGGCTGCTGGATCTTCGTCGGCAATCCGATCCCTCGCGTGCGCCCGCGGTATGCTCGCGCCGATGACGCGTCACGCCAAGCGCCCCAATCAACTGCCGAACAAGCTGCGGATCATCGCCGGCCGCTGGCGCGGCATGCCGATTTCGTTTCCGCCGCAGGCGGAATTGCGCCCGACGCCCGATCGCGTGCGCGAGACACTCTTCAATTGGCTGCAGCCGGCGATCGTCGATGCGCGCTGTCTCGATCTGTTCGCGGGCAGCGGTGCGCTCGCCTTCGAGGCGCTGTCGCGCGGAGCGCGCGAAGTGGTCTGCGTCGATCGCGACCGGGCCAATGTGTGTCACTTGACGGATACGGCGCGGCGTCTGCAGGCGCACGGCTTCGAGGCCATTGCAAGCGATGCGATGGATTATCTGAGCGGTACACCGCGGGCGTTCGACATCGCTTTTCTCGATCCGCCGTATGCATCGAACGTGTTGCAGGGGGTGCTGCCACGGCTGGCGCAAGGATGGCTCGCACCTGGAGCGCTCATTTATGTGGAGGCGCCTGCCGAAGCGCGCCTGCCCGAGCTGCCGAGCGGATGGTCCGTCCACCGCAGCAGGCGCGCGGGGCAAGTCGGCTATCATCTGCTGCGCGCATCCAACTGACCAAGAGGACCTCCCATGCCTGGCGNNCGGCTGGTATCTTCGAGCGCGTCGTCGTCGCAGTCGCGGCGAACCCCGGCAAGGCACCCTTGTTCACGATCGATGAGAGAGTCGAGCTCGCGCGCCAGGTGCTCGGCGACATTCCCAACGTCGAAGTCACCGGCTACTCGGGCCTTACCGTCGATTTCGCGAAGCAACATGGCTTGAGCGTCGTGGTGCGTGGTCTGCGCGCCGTGTCCGATTTCGAGTTCGAGTTCCAGCTGGCGACGATGAGCCGCCACCTCACCGACAAGGTCGATTACGTTTTTCTCACCCCCACCGAACAGTTCAATTTCATCTCCTCGACGTTGATTCGCGAAATCGCGAGCCTCGGAGGCGATGTGAGCCAATTCGTACATCCGATCGTGAAGGACGCGCTCGCGCAAGCCTGGGCCCGCCGCCGCGCGATGGAAAAAAAGAAGTGAGCATGGGAGCTCGCCCCGGCGTCATTTTATTTCTGACACTGTGCGCAAAAGTACGTCGAGCGCTGTCCCTGAACGCAATGGCGGATGGGCGTGCGACACACGCGGCAGGGCTCGCCGGTGCGCTCGTAAACGTAGAGTCGCTGTCTGAAATAACCCGGCATGCCCTCGGCATTGACGTAATCGCGCAGCGTCGTGCCGCCTGAGCGGATCGCTTCCCGCAGTACTTGCTTCACGGCTTTGGCCAGCGCTGCGAATTCTTTGAGCTTCAAGCGGCCCGCCGCGCGCCGCGGCCGAATGCCCGCGCGAAACAGCGCTTCGCTCGCATAAATGTTGCCCACGCCGACGACGATCTGACTGTTCATCAGCAATTGCTTGATCGCGACGCGGCGGCCCTTGGCGGCGCGTGCGAGCGTCACGCCATTGAAATCGGCTGACAAGGGCTCGGGTCCGAGATCGCGCAACAGGGGATGCTGCTGCGGGTCATCCGCCGTCCACAGCAGGCAGCCGAAGCGGCGCGGATCGTTGAAACGCAGGCATGCGCCCGAATCCAACACGATGTCGACGTGATCGTGAGCGCGTGGCGGAGTCGATGCGGGTAGTACGCGCAGGCTGCCGCTCATTCCCAGATGGACGATGAGCGTTCCATTCGTCAGCGCGAACAACAAATATTTTCCTCGCCGCTGCAACGCACGCAGCGGCTGGCCCGCCGCGGCCTCGATCAGCTCGTTCGGTACGCGCCAGCGCAGCCGAGGCTCGCGCACCTCGATGTGAACGATGGTGCGGCCGACGATCAGCGCTTCGATTCCGCGGCGCGTCGTTTCGACCTCAGGCAGCTCGGGCATGTGAGACTCCGTTCAAAGTGTGCAGTGCACGACGACAAAACTATTACGGAACGCGCTTGCATCGCACGGGTCGATGTTGGCAGCCTTTAGCTGCTCGGTTGAATGCCGAAGGCCGTGTCGTCGTCGTTGTCTTGTGTGTAGGTTAGCCTGTGAATCTCGATCTCTTGTACGGAATTCTGAACCTCGATTTCTGGGGCTATGTGCTCGTGACGTTCCTGATGGTTCAGGTGACTTTCATGGGCGTGACTCTGTATCTCCACCGCGATGCCACGCATCGCAGCCTGGATTTGCATCCGATTCTGCGGCACTTCTTCCGTTTCTGGTTGTGGATGAGCTCCGGCATTCTCACGCGCGAATGGGTTGCCGTGCATCGCAAGCATCACGCCCGCTGCGAGACGCCGGAGGATCCGCACAGCCCGGTGATCTTCGGCATCAAGAAAGTCCTGCTCGAAGGCGCGGAGTTGTATCAGGCCGCGGCACGCGATCCCGAAGTGGTCGAGAAATATGGCCGCGGCACGCCGAACGACTGGATCGAGCGCAATCTGTATTCACGTTATCGCAACGCCGGCATCGTCGCGATGGTGATCGTCGATCTCATCCTGTTCGGTGTTCCCGGCATCATCATCCTCGCGGTACAAATGCTGGCGAATCCGCTGATGGCCGCAGGTGTCGTCAATGGCATCGGCCATTGGTGGGGTTATCGTAATTTCGAGTGCCCGGATGCCGCGCGCAACATCGTGCCGTGGGGTTTGCTCGTCGCGGGCGAAGAGCTGCACAACAACCACCATGCCTTCCCGAGCTCGGCGAAGTTCTCGGTGCAGCGCTGGGAATTCGACATCGGCTGGCTTTATATCCGTGTGTTTCAGGCGCTGGGTCTTGCCAGAGTGATCCGCGTCGCCCCGCAGGCGCCGGCTGCGTCCACGCCAGATGCGCTCAGGGCGCCGCGCAAGCACGTGGATCTGGAGACCGTGCGCGCGGTCATCGTCAATCGTATGCACGTGCTGCGCGACTATTCGCGCAGCGTGACGATTCCCGTGTTTCGCGAGCAGATGCGCGTCGCGGGCGGCAATTTGAGCCGCCGCGTGAAGAAGCTGCTCGTGCGTGAGCCGGTGCTGCTCGATACGAATGCGCAGTCCAAGCTGCAGCAGATCCTGGAGACGAATCAGGCCTTGCACACGGTGCACGAGTTCCGCGAGCGGCTGCGTGTGCTGTGGAGCGGCGCGAACATGAGCAACGAGTCGTTGCTGCAGCATCTGAAGGACTGGATCGCGCAAGCCGAAGCGAGCGGCATCCACGTGTTGCAGGATTTCGCCGCGCGCCTGCGTGGCTATGCGATGCAGCCGGCGTAGGGAGTTCGTGCGACGCACGAAGGAGAGCAGGGGCGCCGCTGCGCGGCGTGAAGCTCTTACGAAGCTCTTACAATTCGTATTCGGTCATTTGATCTTCGCTTCCTTGTAAGCGACGTGCTTGCGCACCTTCGGATCGAATTTCTTCACTTCCATCTTGTCCGGGTGCAGACGCTTGTTCTTGGTCGTCGTGTAGAAGTGTCCGGTGCCGGCGGTCGAAACGAGCTTGATCTTTTCGCGCATGGTTTTACTCCTGCAGCGTCAAACGCGAACGCCCTGGGCGCGCAGTTCGGCAACGACTTTATCGATGCCCTTCTTTTCGATCGTCCGCAGACCGCGCGTGGAAACGCGCAGGCTCACGAAGCGGCGTTCGCTTTCCATCCAGAAGCGCTGCACGTGCAGGTTCGGCAGGAAGCGGCGGCGACGCTTGTTGTTCGCATGGGACACACGGTTGCCCGTCATCGGGCCCTTGCCGGTGATCTGACAGACTCTGGACATAGCGATTCCTCGAGACGGACCGGCCTGGAAGCACCCAGGGGTCCAAAAATGAGTCGCGCTTTATACCAGAGGAATGGCGCCTGGCCAACTGCGGGCGGACTTTCCCTCATAAGAGCCCCCGTTCGGCGAACGATTCGCAGGCGCCATCGCCGACCACGAAGTGGTCGAGCAGCCGGATGTCGACGAGCGCCAGGGCTTCCTTGAGGCGGCGTGTGATCAATTCGTCGGCCTGGCTCGGCTCGGCGATGCCGGAAGGGTGATTGTGGGCGAGGATCACGGCCGCGGCATTGCGNNCAGAACACCTCGTGCGGCAGGTCCCGCAGGCGCATGCGGAGAAATTCCCGGGTCGCGCGGGGATTGGACAGCGCCGAGCCGGTCGCCATCAGCTGCTGGTAGTGCCGGCGCGCCAGCTCCAGAGCTGCCTGCAAGGCGACATACCGGCTCGGTCCCAGCCCCGGTGACTCGCATACTCGCTCCCTATCCGCCGTCATCAGGCTGCGCAGCGAGCCGAAACGAACCAGCAAGTGACGGGCGATGTCGAGGGCGCTTTGGCCTCGGGTACCGGTGCGGATCAGGATAGCGAGCAATTCCGCCTCCGATAGCGCATGCGGCCCCTGTTCGAGCAGCTTTTCGCGCGGGCGTTCGGTGGCGGGCCATTGGCGGATGGACATGAAGCTCTCCCTGCATGACGACAGCGGCATTCTGGAAGGTGCCGAGGCTGAGTAGTCAGCGAAAATCCCTCGGATTCGTCCCCATATGGTGCAAAGGCGCCTGCAATCGGCGCTGCGGGTGCCCATTCCACAACGTCCATTCCGCAACGGAATGGGGGTATCGCGCTCTGGTTTGCCGGTCTTGCCGGGCCCGGCCCATAATCCGGCGCCATGACCGCACAGCCACGCAAAATCCTGCTCGGCGTCACGGGCGGAATCGCCGCTTACAAAAGCCCGGATCTCGTTCGGCGTTTGATCGAGCGAGGCGCCGAGGTCCAGGTCGTGATGTCGCGCTCGGCACAGCAGTTCGTCACGCCGCTGACGTTCCAGGCCGTGTCGGGCAGGCCGGTCCGCACGGATCTGTGGGATGAATCGGCCGAGGCGGCCATGGGCCATATCGAGCTCGCTCGCTGGGCCGACGACATCGTGATCGCGCCGGCCACCGCCGAATTCATCGCCCGGCTCGCGCACGGCTTTGCCGGCGACTTGCTGACGACGATTGCGCTGGCGACATCCGCGCCCATCGTGCTCGCACCCGCGATGAATCGATTGATGTGGGCGAATCCCGCGACCCAGGCCAACGTGAAGCTGCTCAAAGAACGAGGTGTGCGCATCCTGGGTCCGGCGAGCGGCGAGCAGGCCTGCGGTGAAGTGGGTCCGGGCCGAATGCTCGAGCCGAGCGAGATTGCTGCGGAGCTATTCGTCGATGCGCCGTCGAATCTGGCGCTGCAGGGTCTGAAAGTCGTCATCACCGCGGGGCCGACTCGCGAGCGCATCGATCCGGTGCGATTCATCAGTAATCGCAGCTCCGGGAAAATGGGTTACGCCGTGGCGGAGGCGGCGCGCGATGCCGGTGCGAAAGTCGTGCTCGTCAGCGGCCCTGTGCAGATTCCGGTGCCGCGCGGCATCGAGCGCATCGATGTGGAAAGCGCCGAGCAAATGCTGAGTGCCGTCGAGCAGGCGATCGTCGATGCGGACATCTTCGTCTCGGCCGCCGCGGTGTCCGACTATCGCTGCGCCGAGATCGCCGGTGAGAAGATCAAGAAGACGAGCGACACCATGACGCTGGCATTGACGCGCGCGCCCGACGTGCTCGCGACCATCGGCCGCAGCGCCAAGCCGCCGTTTCTCGTCGGCTTCGCTGCCGAGACCGAAAACGTCGAGCGCAATGCGCTCGCGAAATTGGCCGGCAAGAATCTCGACATGATCGCCGCCAACAAGGTCGGCGATGGCCTGGCGTTCGACAAGGACGACAACGCGCTGAGCGTGTACTGGCAGGGCGGCAAGCGCGAGTTATCGCTGACGAGCAAGAGCGCGCTCGCGCGCCAGCTCATCGAGGTGATCGCCGAGCGTTACCGCGTGCGCGCCGCCGGCGCGGCAACTTCGATCGCATCGCTTCATGCCGCCCGCTGACGGCGCCGTGCCGTTGCAGGCGCGGCAGAAGCTTCAGGTTCGCGTGCTCGATGCGCGCATCGGCCGCGATTTCCCGCTGCCTCAATACGCAACGTCAGGCTCGGCCGGTGTCGACCTGCGCGCATGCCTCGATGCGCCGCTGGAGATGAAGCCCGGCGACACCCAGCTGATTCCGTCGGGCATTGCCATCCATATCGCCGATCCCAGTCTTGCGGCGCTCGTTCTGCCGCGCTCCGGTCTGGGGCACAAGCACGGCATTGTGCTCGGCAATCTTGTCGGCCTGATCGATTCGGACTACCAAGGGCAGGTGCTGGTATCGGTATGGAATCGCGGCCAGTCGGCGTTCACGATTCAGCCCGGCGAGCGCATCGCGCAGCTCGTCGTCGTGCCGGTCCTGCAAGTGGAGTTCGAAGTGGTGAATGAATTCGTCGCCACCGATCGTGGCGCCGGCGGTTTCGGCAGCTCCGGAACGAGGTAAGGCAGGAGTCGGCAGTTCGAGGGTCGAGAGCTGCGGGGAACCGTCATACCGGCAAAAGCCGGGACCTCAACCTACCGGATGCCCTTCAATTCCTTGAAGCGCTTGATGTCCTCTGCGAACGAAGCTTTGACCTGGGCTTGCTCCCGCTTGTTCTTCGCCAATGATTCGCGATACACGCGCTCGCCGTTCACGATGTTCACGAGCTCTTCGGCGAGATGGTCGGGCAGCGGCGGTGCGTTGGGCTTGTCGTTATAAGGCTTGAAACGGGCGATCTGCTGCTGCACGCGCGCCTGGCGTTCGTGCAGATTCTTGATGTTCTGCTCCGTCACTCGATACTGCGAAGCGAGCAGTTCCACCCGTTGATCGCGCAATCGCTCGATGTCCGCCACCGTGAGATAGGTTTCGATCAGCATGCGATCATGCTGCTCGCGCGCCGCGCGTTCCTGGCGGATCTTTGTCTCCGCCGCTTCGCGTTGGATCCGCGCAGCCTTGGTACTCTCGCCTTCGATCATCCGTACGAGCATGCCCCGATCGTTGAGCACTTCGGTGTCGAACCCGGCGCAGGCGGCGGGGAGGCTGTCGCCATAGTGGGTCTGACCCGATCCGTCTTTGCAGCGATAGAACGCTTCGCGGTTGCCCGACTTGCTTTGAGCGTGCACGCACGCAGTAGCCAGCAGCGCCGCGATTCCGATCGCAGCCAGCCCATGTCGTGATCGAACAAACGACGGTTTGGGCATCGGTTTGCGTGTCAGACGATCCAATTTCCCCCCGAAAAATGCCGCCCTATTGTGCAGCACGTCCTAACACGGTCAACAAAAAAGGCCCGAAGACGTGAACCAGCGCCGATTTGGCGCCTCATACCCCGTACGCCGCTCGATAGGCTTCGAGCGCACTCGATTGCGCGGCATCGCCGCTGCGTTGCGCGTGTGCGATGAGGTCCGCCAGTCTGGCGATGCTGATTACCGGCAAGCCGATGTCCTGCTCGACTTCCTGGAGCGCCGAGCGCGCACCCTGGCCGCGTTCCTGCCGGTCGAGCGCGATGACGACGCCCACGGGCGTCGCGCCGGCCTTGTGGATGATGTCGACCGATTCGCGAATGGCGGTTCCCGCCGTGATGACGTCATCGACGATGAGCACGCGCCCCGCGAGCGGCGTGCCGACGATCGTTCCTCCTTCGCCATGATCCTTGGCCTCCTTGCGATTGAAAGCCCATGGCGCGTCGCGGCCGTAACGATCGGCGAGCGCGATCGCCGTCGTCGTCACGAGCGGAATGCCTTTGTAAGCAGGCCCGAACAGCATGTCGTATCCCAGGTTCGATGACTGGATGGTCTGTGCGTAATACCGGCCTAGCTCGGCAAGCGCCCGGCCGGTCTTGAACAACCCGGCATTGAAGAAATAGGGACTGGTGCGCCCGGACTTCAGCTTGAACTCGCCGAAGCGCAGCACGCCGAGCTCGAGGCACAGGTCGATGAACGTTGAGGACATATCGAAGGCGATGGACGATAGGTGGCGGATGGCCGGGCAATCCTCCTCTCTAGCGCCAGTGGGGAGTCAGGAGAGGGCGTGATGGAAAACTAGCACAGGGCATGACGGGAGACGTAGGCACCTTTTGCTATCTGCACCCGTCTCTCGGCTTCTATACTTTCGCGATGCAAATCGTTCAGACGATCGCGTCGCTATCGCGATCCGCCGCCGCTTCGATACGTCATCGCACGCAGCGATGCTCCAATGTCAGGAGCACGACAGCATGAGCACGTCCGTGAATGCGCCGCAGGCGCAACGCACCGGATGGTTGCAGGCCGTTTTGGTGTATCGCCACCCCAAGGTGCTGGCGATGCTATTCCTCGGTTTTTCCGCTGGCCTGCCGTTCATGCTCGTGTTTTCCACCTTGTCCGCCTGGCTGCGGGAAGCGGGCATCGAGCGCACGGCGATCGGCATGCTGTCGTGGGTTGGCCTGGTCTTTACGCTCAAATTCTTCTGGGCGCCGATCGTCGATCGTGTTCCTCTGCCATGGTTGACGCGCGCACTCGGCCGCCGCCGCAGCTGGATGCTGGTCGCGCAAATCGGTATTGCGATGGCTCTCGTGCATCTTGCCGCCAGCGATCCGAGCGCGGGAACGCTGCAACCGATCGCCTTGGCGGCGCTGATGCTTGCATTCTGCTCGGCCACGCAAGATATCGCGCTGGATGCCTGGCGCATCGAATCCGCACCGGTGGCCATGCAAGGGGCAATGGCCGCGGCGTATCAGCTCGGCTATCGGATCGCGATCATCGTAGGCAGCGCCGGCGCGCTGTGGATCGCGGCTGACGCAGGTTGGAATGCCGCTTATCTCACCATGGCGGCGCTCGCGACGATCGGCATCGTTACGACTCTCGTCATTGCAGAGCCCGAAGTCACTACATCTCGTGGCTTGTTCGAGCAGGAGCGGCGCGTCGTGAGCTTCCTCGAAGAAAAGGCCCATTGGCCCCCCGCGCTACGCAATGCGGGAGCCTGGCTTACCGGTGCGGTCGTCTGTCCCTTCCTCGATTTTTTTTCGCGCTACGGCGCAGCGCTTGCCGTCGCGATACTCGTGCTCGTATGCACGTATCGATTGACCGACTTCACGATGGGCGTGATGGCCAACCCCTTCTATCTGGATGTTGGGTATAGCCTGAAGGAAATCGCCGCGGTCGCGAAGTTCTTCAGTTCCTTCGCGACGATCATCGGGGTACTGGTCGCCGGCGTGATCGTCGCGAAGCTCGGTCCGCTGCGATCGCTTGCTGTCGGCATCGTGCTCACGATCGTTTCCAACTTGGCCTTCATGGCGCTTGCACTGCTGCCCGATCCGGGGGCTGTCGCCCTGGCGCTCGTCGTGAGCGCCGACAACTTCTCGATGGCGATCGCCGGCACGGCTTTCATGGCCTATTTGTCGAGTCTGACGAGCTCGGCGTACACGGCGACGCAGTACGCGCTGTTCAGCTCGCTATACGCCCTCCCAGGCAAGCTGCTCATGGGGCTTTCGGGGGTATTCGTCGATCATTTCGGCTATCCGGCATTCTTTCTCTACACGTCCGCATTGAGCCTGCCTGCCGTGGTCATGCTCGTATGGCTATGGAAAGTGGCGCCGGCAGGGCTGGGTTGGCGACGCGGGGTGGAGGCGACGGCGATAAAGTGACGATGAGGCGCACCTGGAATATTTGTCTGCTGCGCGATCTCGACGACCCCGGCTCACGCGCCTTCGAGATCGGCGAAGGCAATTGGCCGCTGCGCGGATTTCTCGTACGGGACGGCGATCGAGTCTTTGCGTATGTGAATCGGTGTCCGCACGCCGGCCACCCGCTCAACTGGCGAGCGGATGAATTTCTGACGCAGGACAAAAGCTCGATCATGTGCCGTTCGCACGGCGCGATTTTCGAGCGCACCACGGGCGAGTGCATTGCCGGGCCCTGCACAGGGCAATCGTTGCGCGCGCTGCGAGTACGCATCGAAGATGGAATCGTCATCCTCGATGCAGATGAGGATCTCAGCGATCTCGTTTGATTTCGTCATTCCGACGTCCCACGGGATTCCCGTTGCGGGATTCCCGTTGGTCAAAAGTCGGAACCTCTCGTCATCCCGATTTTCATCGGGATGACGAGCATCTACGGATGACGGATATCTTCAGAAATCGCGCGGCGCCGGCCATTCCGAGTAGCCGGATGCTTCGCTGCGATCCAGGCTCGTCAATGGATCGGCCCAAATCGCCGTCGTACTGATCTCGCGCTCAGTTTCGTAGTCTTCCGGCTCGATGTCCACCGAGCCCGTCCAGTCTTCAGGCGCCTGCGCCTCTTCGAATTCCTGTTCGTCCCAAGACTCGAGGTCGAACTCTTCGACGGTGCCGTCGAAATGCTGTACTTCGATCGTTCCATCGTCGCGATCGATCGCGACGACCTCGAACAAGGACCCGTTGGTTCGGCGATACCAATCGCCCACGATAGGACTCGACGACGTCATGATTCCCTCCATACGGTGTGGAAAGCGGTCCCTGCGCGAGATGCATCCTTGCGCGCATTGAGTCGGAACTTGTGTTCGTTTTATGCCTGTCGTCGTGTGGATTCAAGAGGGGTTTTTCTGCGCAGCATCATTTGCGAATCCGCAAATCGACGAGGCGACGATGGCAGAGTTCTTGCTGCTGGCTGCGTCGTTGCCGCCTGCTTCATTACCGGCGGCGATACTCTAGATCCCACACGCCATGCCCCAATCGATGTCCGCGTCTTTCGAAGCGCGTGAGCGGCCGCTCCTCGTTACGCGGCATGAAGCCGTTCGTACCGGCGGCATTGATGAAATCGGGCGATGCATCGAGTACTTCGCGCATCTGTAATGCGTAATGTTCCCAATCGGTCGCCAGACGCAGCACGCCGCCGGGCTCGATGATGCGCGCAAGCGCGGCCGCAAACGGCGGCTGAATCAAACGGCGCTTGTGATGACGCTTCTTGTGCCAGGGGTCGNNACGCCAGGACGATGCACTTCGATGCCCACGCAATCCATCTCGGGATGCCGTTGCGCGAACGCGAGCAGCGCTTCGCCGGCGCCGAAGCCGATCTCAAGCATCCTCGGCGCAGTGCGCGCGAAGACGGCGTTGAAATCGATCGCGCCGGCCTGGGCCGCCAGGCCGTACTTCGGCCACAGCTCTTCCATCGCGCGTTGTTGAGCGGCCGTTTCCCTGCCTTGGCGCAAGACGAAGGTACGAATGCTGCGACGGCGCAATGTTTCGCTGGGATTGTCGGGAGTGGTCATGGTTTCTCTCCCTCTGCCTGAAGTAGAGGGCTTAGGGAGACTCTCTTGTTCGTCATTCCGACGTCCCACGGGAATCCCCGTGGGACGTCGGAATGACGAGTAATTCAGAGCTTCCTTAGGTAACGGCGCGGCCTCAACTCTGCGCGCGCAAATGCTCGAACAGCAGCCGCGCCGATGTGGGCAGATCGCCGTTCGTTCGCGAACACAGGAACAACTGTCGCTGCGCCCACGCATTCGTGAGCGGCACGACGCTCAGCGCAAGTGAACGAATGTAAGCGGTCGTCGCGGCGCGCGGCATGATACTCACGCCGAGCCCCGCCGCCACCATGGCGCACGCGGCATCGAAGCTGGTGACCTGAATGCGCCAGTTGAGCGTCGTGCCCGCTTCCGTCGCTGCTTGAGTGAGGAGTCGATGCAATGAGCTGCCCGCATGCAGCCCGACGAACGGCAATTGCGCGGCGTCGTTGAAGTCGATCGATGTCCGCCGCGCGAGCTCATGATCGTGCTTGACGATCAACACCAGCTCGTCGGTTCTGAACGGCAGTGTCGTGAGCCCGTCGATCAGCGGCAGCTCGCTGACGATGCCGAAGTCCGCGGTGCCATCGGCGACGGCGGCCGCCGTGTCGGAGCTCACATGCTCTTCCAGATGCACATGAATATCCGGATGCGCGCTCGCGAACGACGCGAGCGCGCGCGGCAGGAACTCGACGATTGCCGAGATGTTCGCGAATACGCGCACGTAGCCGTGAGCGCCGCTCGCATGCCGCCGCATTTCGCTGTCGAGCTGCGTAGCGTGATGCAATAGAACGCGCGCGCGGGCGAGCAGGGCATGGCCTGCCACGGTCAGCTCGACGCCTTTTGCGCCGCGAACGAGCAGCGAGGTGCCGAAGTTGTCTTCCAAATCGGAAATGCGTTTGCTCACCGCCGAGGCGACGGTATGGGATCGCTCGGCCGCACGCGCAATGCTGCCGGCGTCCGCGACCGCGACGAACAATTCCAGATCCCTCAAATCGAAGCGCACGGTTGATCGAAGCCTCTTTGCGTAGTTGCCGCCGCGGCGGCGGCATGAATAGAATCCGTCCGGGCGCGGGTGTAGTTCAATGGT
>JRYD01007860.1_pt1 | contig 12718 bp, 8 predicted proteins | sample 235311 | NCBI WGS metagenome assembly JRYD01 (sample SAMN03074213, study PRJNA261472) | activated sludge metagenome | biome: Common Effluent Treatment Plant; feature: Wastewater; material: Activated sludge; isolation source: activated biomass in a lab-scale reactor treating industrial wastewater at... | reverse complement strand
AGGACGCACGCCGCCGCCTCGAATTCGCCGACGGAGCAAAGTCCGCTGCTGCTCTCAACGAACTCACAAAACAAATAGCCGAAACTCAGAAGTCATTCGAGAGTGCGTCGGCGGCGAAGCCCAAACGCACGGTCGCGTATCGTGCGGCAAGGGCGGTCGCGGGGCTTCGCGACACGTTGAAGCGTTGGTACACCTTTTATAACGGCTACGATCCGAAATTCACGTGGTGGTGCGAATCTCCTTACAAGGCGGCGGACGAAACTCTCGACAAATATCAAAAATTCGTAACGACCAAGCTCGTCGGCATCGCTCCGGACGACAAGACGACGATCATCGGCGACCCGATCGGCCGCGAAGCTCTCATCGAAGAGCTGCGGTTCGAGATGATCCCGTACACGCCCGAGGAACTCGTCGAGATCGCGAACAAGGAGTTCGAATGGTGCATCGCGGAATTCAAAAAAGCGTCGCGTGAGATGGGCTACGGCGACGATTATATGAAGGCGATCGAGGCCGTCAAGAAGACCTATGTCGAGCCGGGCAAGCAGCCGGAACTCATACGTGACTTCGCACGCGAAGCGATCGACTACGTAAAGAAGAACGACCTCGTTACCGTTCCGCGTGTCGCCGAAGAATCGTGGCGTATGGCGATGATGACGCCCGAACGGCAGCTCGTCGCGCCGTTCTTCCTCGGCGGGGAAACGATCCTCGTCAGCTATCCGACCGACACGATGACGCAGGAGCAAAAGATGATGTCGATGCGCGGCAACAACCCGCATTTCTCGCGTGCCGTAACGCATCACGAACTCATTCCCGGCCATCATCTGCAGGGATTTATGACATCGCGATACAAGCCGTATCGACGGATGTTTAGCACGCCGTTCTGGATGGAAGGATGGGCGTTGTATTGGGAATTCCTGCTTTGGGATCGCGGTTTCGACAAGACGCCCGAGGACAAGATCGGTGCGTTGTTCTGGCGTTCGCATCGTGCGGCGAGGATCATCTTCAGCCTAAACTTTCACCTCGGCAAATGGACGCCCGAGCAGTGCGTCGATCTTCTCGTGAACAAGGTCGGGCACGAACGCGAGAACGCGCTCGCCGAAGTTCGCCGCTCATTCGCGGGCGATTACGGCCCGCTCTATCAAATGGCGTATATGATGGGCGGACTGCAGTTTTACGCGCTTCATCACGACCTCGTCGATTCAAAAAAGATGACCGACCGAGCGTTCCATGACGCGATCCTAAAAAGCGGCCCGATCCCCGTCGAGATGGTCCGGGCCACGCTCACCGACACCAAGCTCACTCGCGACTACAAACCGAACTGGCTCTATTACGATCTCGGGAAGTAGGGCCGTGTCTGTAGCCCGCACCGTGTCTGTAGCCCGCACGTGAGTAAGGGCTCAGGCTGGTCAAGATCCAACGTTGGGCCCTTACTAACGTGCGGGCTACAGACACAGATCCGCGGCTTGCTGTATCTGTATCCGTGCTCGCCATTTCTTGCGTCCCCGAAGGGGACNNTAAGGGTCGAACAAACGAACGCCGCGATGGCTCCCCTTCAGGGAGCGGAAGATATTGCGGATCGTGACCCAGGGTTTCACCCTGGGCTATTATCTTCGTCACCTACGGCGACGAGAACGACGACACCTTTCAGCATTTCAAGATCTTTTCGCGACAATTCGCGGAAATGCCCGTAAATATTGATGTTTGTGGGGAATTGGACAGAAACTGGTCGTGATTCTACGGCGTTGAGTGGCGATTTTACGGCGTTGAGTGGCGACTTTACAGCGTTGAATCACGACTTTACAGCGTTGAGTTTGAGTTGCGACTTTACAGCGTTGAGTTGCGACTTTACAGCGTTGAATCGAGACTTTACAGCGAATAAGCGAGACATTACGGCGAATATTCGCGACCTCGCGGTGTAAAACCGCGATATAACCGTGAACAAAATGCGGATTTTTGCGTAATATTAGACGAAAATTATGAAAAAGAATCTATTTATCGCGAAGGTTGCTCTTACGATCTTCGCCTTTTCGGCGTTTGCGGCGGCTCAGGCCGTTGCACCGGCGGGCACGGTCAAGGAACGCGATGTCCGTGCGGCAATGTACTTTCTTGCGGGCGACGCGATGCAGGGACGCGGTTCGGGTACGAAATTCGAACGGATCGCGGCTGAATACATCGGCTCGCAATTTATGCAGTTCGGCCTCGAGCCGGCGGGCGAAGTCGGGTTCGACGGGAAACCTACGTTCGTGCAGACGGTCGAAGCACCTCGACGCGAGATGCTGACCGACCTTACGATCGACGGAACCTCGATCAAACTCGGCGATGACCTGATCGCTTTCGCGATCGCAGGGAAGGAGATCAGCGGTCCGATCCAGCACGCAAAACCGGGCGACAAGGCGGTGAAAGGCGCGATCGTCATCTTGTCGATGTCCGCTGATTCGAAGTACGAGAACGTTCAAGGTGACATACGCCAGATGAGCCGCGACGGTGCGGCCGCCGTCATAATGGTCGAGACGACCGAGATGAGGGCCAATTGGGCGGAGGTCGCAGGCCGCAAGGCGTCTTTAGGGCGATTCGGCACGCTGCTCGCGGTTTCGACAAAAGGAGCCGAGGAACTCGCGAAATTCGCCGAAGGCTCGACCGTGACGCTCAAGGGAACGTTCGAGGCTGCGGCTCCGACATACACCTGGAACGCGATCGGCAAGATCACCGGCACCGACGCGAAGCTCGGTTCGCAGGTGATATTGATAAGTTCGCACCTCGACCACCTCGGCGTTCGCGACAATGCTCCGGGCGATGACAAGATCTTTAACGGCGCCGACGACGACGCTTCGGGCACGGTCGCTGTGCTCGAGGTCGCGCGTGCTTTGGCCGCAGGTAAAAAGCCGAAGCGGACGGTCTACTTCGTTTGTTTCGGCAGCGAAGAGGCGGGCGGGTTCGGCGCGGGGCATTTCGTCAAGAATCTGCCGTTCCCGCAGGACAAGTTCGTGGCGAACCTCGAATTTGAGATGATCGGACGCCCTGATGCGAAAGTTAAGCCGGACGAACTTTGGCTCACAGGCTACGAGCGTTCGAATCTCGGCCCCGAACTTGCGAAACGCGGAGCCAAACTCGTCCAAGATCCGCACCCGGAAGAGCAATTCTTTCGGCGCTCAGATAACTACACGCTCGCACGGCAGGGGATCATTGCCCACACGGTCTCAAGCTTCGGTCTGCACAAGGATTATCACAAGGCGAGCGATGAGATCAAGACCATCGACTTTTCGCATATGACGCACGCGATCAATTCGATGGTCGCACCGATCCAGTGGCTTGTGAATTCGGATTTTGTTCCGAAATGGAATGAGGGAATGAAGCCGTAGGAACCGGAATGCGGACGCCCCTGTCCGCCTCGCCGCGAAGCGGCTTCGAATGCGGAAAGCGGAGTGCGGAGTGGCAGGCGCTCGAAGAAGTGCCGACGCAATTCTTCGAATGTCTGCCATCTGTGTCAGTAGCCCGCACGTCAGTAAGGGCTCAGGCTGGGTTCATAATAATGTTGAGCCCTTACTGACGTGCGGGCTACGGATATGTCCGGGGATCTTATTCCGTAAATTCCAAGACGAGGTCTTCTTCGCAAAAGTCGAACTTTGCGGGTTCGGATTCAGATTTATCGGCGAAAACTGCCTTTACCCATTGAGTGCAGCTTTCGCTGTCAGTTGACGAACTCCAAACGAGCGTAACGGTCTTGCCTGCACCGATGCCGGCCCCAATGTCGAAAGGTTTGTATTTCTGCCCGCTCTCGGCGACCAAGATCTTGACGATCCGCAGATTGCTCTTGTTAACGACCTTGAACGAATACTCGCTGTCCTGAGCCTTGCTTACCGTAAAGCCGGCAAGAATGATCGCGACCGTGAGCAGTCCCATCCTGACGAATTTGCTCTGCAAATTCATTTTATTTGTCCTCCAGAACCATTTTGAAATAGAGTCAACGCAATTGCGTTCGACAGAGTTTAGCTAGGAAGTGCAAAAATAGCAATCGCTGAAACTGCGATAACGAAAAGGCTTTGGTCCGACATAATGCGGGCCAAAGCCTTCTGTTTCAAGGTGCCGTACGACCGGGTCGGCTTATCCTTTCGATTCCTCTAAACGATATGGTCTGCGAATTTGAAGCCTACCAGCGACAGCGGAATAAAGATCACGAGGCTCACGAGCACGAACCAGATCGGTTGCGGCCAGACCGTTGCGGTCGCGACCGAACCTAAGCTCAGCAATGCACCCACGACGATCGCGAGTGTCGCTCCCTGGCTCCAGCGTCTTCCCATTTTGGTTGCGATGAACCCGCCCGCGAACGCGGCGATCGCATAACCGATCGCGACCGCGACGAACGCGATCGTAGGATACGTTTGCATATAGGCTGCCATATCGCCTCTGCGAGCGTATTCGATATTGACGGGCGGCAATGGCGGAAAGATGGTTGCGATCATATAGGCGATCCAGATCACGGCGACCGCCGCCACCATTGCAGTTACAATTGCGAGTATTTTCCGTCCCATTTCATTCCTCCATTCATTGAATTAGCGAGTCCGCATACCTCTGGTTTACGCCCGAATGACATCAAATGTCAAGAATTTCCTTCGGCGCGCTCAATTATCCTTTGCCGGATTACTCCTACATATTAAAATATCACCTGCCTTTTTAGCCCCGGTGCACGCTTGCATTGGTGCGGGCTTTTTCTTTGATGACACCGGAACGCTGGCGCGAGATCGAAGACATGTTTCACTCCTGCTTGGATCAAGATCCGGCGGAGCGCAAGGCCATGCTCGATGAGATCACTACACGCGATCCGGAGCTTGCCAAAGAGGTCGATAAGCTGCTTGCGCAATTCGAGCAGGCCGAAAGTTTTATTGAAGAGCCGATAGCTGCAACCGCCAAGCGCGAAGTCCTCTCATCTCTATTCGACGACAGTGACCTCGACCCGCTGATCGGCAAGACCCTCGGGGCGTATCGCATCGAGCGTGAAATAGGCCGCGGAGGAATGGGCGCCGTTTACGAGGCGACCCGTTCAGATGGCGAGTTCCGCCGCAAAGCCGCGATCAAGGTCGTAAAACGCGGGGTCGATACGGACTTTGTTCTACGCCGCTTTCGGAATGAACGGCAGATCCTTGCCGCTCTTGACCACCCGTACATCACACGCTTGATCGACGGCGGCACGACCGACGACGGCCGTCCGTACTTTGTGATGGATCTTATAGACGGCGAGCCGCTCTATGCATTTGCCGACGGGAAGCGTCTTTCCCTAAATGACCGTCTCCGGCTGTTTGCGAAGATCTGTCAAGCGGTCGAGTATGCTCACGAAAGACGCATCATTCATCGCGACCTTAAGCCCGGAAATATTTTCGTCGCTTCGGACGGTTCGCCGCGCCTGCTCGATTTCGGCATCGCGAAACTTCTCGATGCCGATCTCGCAAGCGATACGCTGCAGCCGACGGCCACGGCGATCCGGATGATGACCGTCGATTACGCAAGTCCGGAACAGGTCCGCGGCGAGGCCGTTACGTATGCGTCGGATGTTTATAGCCTCGGGGTGATCCTCTACGAACTTCTCTCGGGGCGACGTCCATATCGCGTTGAGAGCCGCAATTCACTCGAAGCGGCAAAAGCGGTCTGCGATCAAGAGCCGCTGCCGCCGAGCCAGGCCCTGGACGATCAGACCCTGCAAACACCTAAAGTACGAAGCTCAGCTGCCGATTCGACCGGCCGTGAACTCGCCGAGAGCCGCGGAGGAAGCCCGACCGATATTGAGAATATGTTGGCGGGAGATCTCGATAACGTCGTGTTGCGGGCGTTGCGCAAAGACCCCGCCGAACGCTATCCATCGGTCGCTGATCTTAGAACGGACCTCGAACGATATCTCGGTGGCGATAAGATCGATATCACACCGTTTGCCTCACTTCCCAAAGAAGAGCGAAGAGACGGATCGAAAGTGCTTGCAGTGCTGCCGCTGAGTTTTCTTGCTTCCGGCTTGGATGCTGAACCGGACGAGGAATCCGCCTACTTGACGATCGGGATCGCGGACGCGATCATCAGCAAGCTCGCCGGCATCAACGGCCTCACGGTTCGTCCGACGAGCTCGATCGCACGTTTCAACGGAAAGACGCTGAACCCGCTTCGTGTCGGTCGGGAGCTTGCGACCGACTTCGTTCTAGACGGCCGAATCCGAAGATTCAGCGGCCGCATTCGTGTGTCGTTCCAACTCTTGGAAGTCGGGAAAGGTGCGGCCATCTGGGCGGGGCATTTTGACGAAAGCACGACGGACATACTGGAACTCGAAGATGCGGTCTCCGAGAACGTCGTCAAAGTCCTCACGCCGAAGCTTACGGGTGCGGAAAAGCGCCGCGTAGCACGCCGTGGAACCAATGACGCCAAGGCCCATGATGCTTATCTTCGTGGACGTTTCTATTGGAACCATTTCACTGGATCTTCGATCGGGATGGCTCTGGAGGGCTTTCAGGAAGCGGTCGAGATAGACCCGAATTACGCTCTCGCCTATGTCGGTATCGCTGACTATTATATGTGGTCCGCGATCTACGGCCTCACACCCTCTGGGACGTCTCTGGATCGTTGCGAAGAGGCAGCCCGAAAAGCCATTGCGATCGACGATCGTGCAGGCGAGGCGTACGCAACTCTTGGACTGGCGTTGTGCTCACGGTTCGATTACGAGGAATCGGAAGAGTGTTTCAAAAAGGCATTAGAGCTGAATCCCGGCTATTCGCTCTCGCATGAATGGTACGCCGCCTTACTAATCTCGACTGGAAGGGGTGACCAAGGACGTGAAGAAATGGAGGTCGCCAGCAGGCTGGATCCGCTTTCAGTTCGGACGCAGGTGCTTGTAACTTGGTATTTGTACCAACTCCGCGATTTCGATCGTGCACTCGAGCGTGCAAGGGAGATAGTGCGGCCCGATCCAAATTTTGCTCAAGGTCAAACTCAGCTTGCGTACATTGCGTCGCAGGCGGGCTTCTGCGAAGAAGCCTTGGCCGCAGGTGAGATCGCCGGCCAACTGGCACCGGCTTTGTCGCTCGCAACATTTGAGCGTGCCTGCGTTTTTGCCTCTTGCGGCCAGCCTGAACGCGCGGCCGAATTGCGTGATGAACTTGTCGAACGGGCCAAGCACGAGGATGTGAAGCCGCTTTTCTTAGGCTATGCATCGCTTGCTGCAGGTGATAAGGCGGCTGCGGCCGAGTATTTCAAACAAGCGATAGCCGAATCTGATCCGTGGCTTGTGTGGTTTCCGACAGAGCCGCGTCTTGATCCGGTCCGCGACGATCCGGAGTTCGCACCGGTCTTTGCGGCTCTTCGAGAGAAGATCGCCGGCCGCCCGAGGCGATCGGGAACCTCGCCGGAGCGGGACCGCAATACCGCTGAGGCGTTTCACCAAGCAGAAACGCAGATCCACGGACTCCATCGCACATACGCCACGAAACTGAAGATCGCGGGCCTTGTCGCCGCATTGGTGATCGGCATTTTCGGTATCCTGCATTTTGCGGGCGTTTTCCGCTTTCAGCGTCTTTTCAGCACTTTTAGCGGCCAACCGGTCGTCGATGTCGGCAAGACGGTTGCCGTTCTGCCATTCCGTAACGAAACGGGCGACCCCGCGAATGATTACCTTGTCAGCGGTATGGCGGATTCTATCGCCGGGACTCTCGGGCTCTTTAACGAACTTCGTGTCATCTCGCAGACAACGATCGACAAACTCGGTCCGAATGCTGCACCAGTCGAAGCCGGCCAGAAGGTTCGAGCCGATACCGTGATCGTCGGTGTGGTTAGTAGTGAGAAGAATAAACTTACCGTTAACGCCGAGGTGGTAGATGTTGCATCGGGCAGCAAGGTCGCGGAGTTTGTTTTAGCCGAATCGCCTGACAGAATGTCTGAGCTGCAAGCGGGTTTGCAGACGCGTCTTCTTAAGACGTTTGGTATTGGTGGACAGACAGATGCGGCAAAGCGTGGCTACACCGAGAACGGCCTGGCCTTCGATCTCTACTTGAAAGGAGAGTACGATCGTCATCGCTCTACACCTGCCGGAATTTCGGCGAGCATTGAGAATTACAAAAAAGCGGTCGCTGCCGACCCCAATTACGCCCTTGCCTTTCAGGGCACTGCACTCGCGTTTCGATCAGCTCCGGCTTACGGGGTTTTGCCGCCGGAGGTGGCATATCCAAAAGCTCGAGAGGCAGCAATGACAGCTCTTCGGCTTGATCCTACGCTCTCGACGCCTTATGTTACGCTTGCGTCCATCCAGGCGACATACGATTGGGATTTCAAGGGCGCCGAACAACAGTATCTTGAGGCGATACGACGAGCTCCGAACAGCTCCGAAGCTCACTATTCGTACGGCAACTTTTTGGTCGCGATGCAGCGGACCGATGAGGCGATGCACGAATATCGGATCGCCCAACAGGCGGATCCGCTGAACCTGAATGCAGCGACCAATATAAGTTGGGCGCTTTACGTAGCCGGACGCTATGAGGAAGCGACCGGGCAGATCACGCAGGTGATCGAGCGGGATCCTGGCTTTGCGAGAGCATATTTGAATCTGGGCGAGATCCAGCAGCAGCAAGGAAAGTATGCGCAGGCAGTAGAGTCGGTGAAGAAGGCTTTTGAGCTTTCGAAAGACCCTTTGACCGAAATGGCTCTTGGGCATGTATATGCGACGGCGGGAAAGAAAAAAGAAGCGCTTGCCATCGTGCTTTCACTCGAAGAACGAGCGCGAAGAGGCGAGGTCTCGCCCTTTTTGCCAGCGGTCGTTTACGCCGGGCTAAATGACAAGGACAAGGCATTTTACTGGCTCGAAAGGGCGTACCAGCAGCGTTCCAATTGGCTGACTCTGCTGAAGGCAGGACATCGCCTGAAGAATCTTCACGGCGACCCGAGGTTCGACGATCTCCTCAAACGCGTCGGATTCGCTGCTGAAGAATAACGAAACGGTGAACCGCCGTTTTGGGCGATTCACCGCTTTTGCTTACCTCGCTCCTATCTATTTACCGATCGCATTTACGATCGCCTGAGCTGCCTGCTCGACGACAGCAGAGATTATGTCATCTCCGTCGGCCTTCGCCTTCGCTTTGAACGTCTGGGAAAGCTTCGGTGAATTGTCCGCCGTCGAGATCAGCTGAACCTCGAGTATCAGCGAGTCTTTCGACTTCACGTTTCCTGAAACATTCGCAGCCGAGACGATGGCGGTTGTAGCCATCTGGCCGGCGATGTTCCCGATGGTACTGCCGGTGTGACCGATGCCGGTCTGCCCGACGACCGAACCGAGCATCTTGCCGAATCCGCCGAATCCGCCACCGCCTTTCTTGTGCGAAACGGTCGCATTCAATACGAGATCGCACTGCTTTTCACGGGCCTCCGACGATGCGGCCGAGGGAAGCTTTGCTTCGAGCAGAACTAGCTCGACCTTTGTCCCTTTAAGGAACGTGCCGAACGTATTTGCGATCGCAAGCGCGAGATCATTGGCCGAAATTCCTGACGCGACCTCTCCCGTCCGCACGCCCGCAAGGCCGATCCGAACGGTGCCTTCTTTCTTTGGCCCGAGCTCGCCGCTCGATGCCGCAGACATTGAGTTGGCTTGCTGAATATTCGAATTCAGGCTCGAAGACTGACTCGGGCCGTTCGACATCGAAGAATTCGAGTAGCTTGATGCCGAACTAGAGGCCGAGTACATATCAGCGGCGTTCTTGACCTCACGATAGTCTTTGGGTACTTCAAAGAGTGCCGGGTCGAGTGTAGCCTTCGAGAGTTCCATGACCTCGTTGACCGACGAGAAGAGCTCTTTGCCGGACTGGTCGAAGGACGTCATCTTCTGCCAAACGGGATAGCCGGTCTTTCCGGATCCGAGCGTTTTCGAGACATATTTGTCCGTACAGCCGCCGTTCATCGCCGAGGGACGCGGCACGTATTGCCTCTCCTGCGAGCACTGCAGGGCGAATTCGGCGTCGATCACCCACATATCCATTTCCATCTTCGTCTTTGTAGGATTGCAGGCGTCGGGCGATGATTCCATTACGATCGTCTGGATGATGTGCCGTGCCGTATAGCCGAACATTTGCTTCCGTTCGCCGGTGTCCTTCGTGGTTGTCGTCACATACATCGTGCCGCCTTTTTTTGCCGGTATCGGTTGGCCGGGCGTGGACGCCTGTGTCGATGAACTGCCGTCCTCGTAGTAAGTGACGACATAGGTTTCGGTCGCGGAGTTCATCTGAACATCCCGCCTGAGGTCGCATTGCGTGAGCGAGATCATCATCCCGTTCATCATTTCCGTGCGGCTGCGTTTGCCCTTGATATAGGTCGTGTTCTGGCTCGACTGGCCGCTCATCGTCTGTCTGGTTGTGATCTTTACGTCGGCAAATGCTGTTGCCGAAAAGCAAAGGATCGAGATAAGTATGAATAGCTTTTTGGTCATTTCCGTTCCCTCTAAAGTAAATATGAATGATCTAACTTATCGGCATTTTCTTTTTCGCCGTCACTCTATAAGGCGAGGGCGGGACGCAAAAAGTATCACGAGGCGATCGTCTTTTTTTCGGTCCGGAGAGCAGGGAAAACGGGGAACCGGACCGTATCCTTCATTTGAAGAAGCACGGTCCGGTCTTATTGGTGAGCCAAATGGCAGGAAATATTATGCGGCCAGTCTTTCGTGATGCTCGGCGTACTTCGGCGGCATCGGCATCTGAATGAACTCTGCCCAGAGTTCGGGTTTTGTAATGTTGCGATAGATCTCGGTCATTTCAGGAGTGTTTACCTCGAGCAGGAACCTGTTCTCGATCCAGATCTCAATAAGCTGAAATATTCCGCCGGCACGATTTGCGGTAAGGCATCGCCAGCCCTCACGTTTGGCGATCGCCTTGATCGCGTCCTCATCAAGGGGCGAGTTGATGTTCACATGGACCGAGCTGAAGAGAGAGGTTTCGTTGCCGGCAACGAACGTCGCTTCGAACTCGTCTGTCGGTGTTTGTATAGAGAAGTTCTCTTGCTCAGGAAAGCCTTCGCCCGGGATTACGTTCACATCCAGCGGCACGCACTCGATAATTGAGCCTTTGTCGTCATCTGCGAAGGCTACGTAGCCGCCCGGACTCGGCGGAAAGGGAAATGCCACGCCGCCCCAAAGTTCGGCGATGACGTCGGCGGCGTGTTTCGGATCGTTAACGCCGATTGAAATATGATTGATCATTGCGGTATCTCCTATCTATTTATGATCTGAGAACAAAAGATCGTTCCCATCACTTGAGATAGGCGAAACACGCCAAGAAAAAGTATCAGGAGTTTTTTGCGAGGCGTCCGTAGAGCCACGCTTTGGTCATCTTCCAATGGCGTTTTACGGTGATAACGGAGACGCCGAGCACTTCCGCCACCTCGTCCATCGTCAGGCCGCCGAAGTAGCGCATCTCGACGATCTGAGCTTTTAGTGCGTCCATTCTCGCGAGCTCGGTCAACGCATCGTCGAGTTCGATCAGTTCCGTCGTTTCGTCTGATGCCTTATCGATCTCATCGTTGAGCGTTAAGATGTGAAATTCGCCGCCGCGTTTGAAGGCATTGCGGCGTCGTGCGTGATCGACGAGGATACGTCGCATCTGGTTTGCCGCAACAGCGACGAAATGTGCCTTATTTTGCCAGCTTATTTGGTTGATATCGACCATCTTCAGATAAGCCTCGTTCACGAGGGCCGTCGGCTGCAGCGTGTGGTCGGAGCGTTCCTGCCGCAGATAGCTGCCGGCCAGGCGCCGTAATTCTTCATAGACAAGCGGCAGCAGGTCGTTGACCGCGTCTCTGTCGCCATCCGACAATCTTAGAAGTATCCCAGTTACGCCGTTCGTGTCCATAAAAGCCAAGATCGCTTAGGAGAGCAAGATATCTTAGAATAATAGAACTTTACGCTCAAGATTCTCAATATGTTCTGTTACGAAGTTACTGCGGCCGTTGAGGATCGGCTGCGGGCTGAATTTGAGGACTACATGCTCGCAAAGCACATCGCTGAGGTGCTGGAGACGGGCTGTTTCGTCCGTGCCCGGTTTTCGCGAAGCGGCGACAATTATTCGACCGCTTACATGGCGCGCGACATGGCAGAGATCGACCGCTACCTGGAGAATTTCACGCAGGCGATGCGCGACGATTTCATGGTGCACTTTCCTGCCGGCATCGAACTCTCACGGAGTATTTACGAAGAGTAAAGGGAATAAGCTGCGATGCATCTGATATTCTATTGGCATGCTCGTTCTTGGAATCGAGAGTTCATGTGATGAGACCGCAGCTGCTGTCGTTCGTGATGGCCGCGAGATGCTCTCGTCCGTCATCCATTCGCAGATCGAATCGCATAAGGCTTGGGGCGGCGTCGTGCCGGAGATCGCTGCACGCGAACATCTCATCAAGATCGAGCCGGTCGTTCAAAAGGCATTGGACGACGCAAAGATCTCCCCTTGCGAGCTCGACGCTGTTGCCGTCACGCAAGGGNNGTTCACTCTTGGTCGGCGTGTGCTATGCGAAAGCTTTCGCCTACGGGATCGGCATACCGATCGTCGGTGTCAACCATATCGAAGGTCATGTTTTTTCCGTTACGCTCGAAAATCCGCCCGTCGAATTTCCAGCTCTTGCGTTGATAGTTTCGGGCGGCCACACCAATATCTTTCATATCCCTGAACCGGGCGAATATCGGATCGTGTCGCGGACACGCGACGACGCAGCGGGCGAG
>JRYD01006628.1_pt1 | contig 12718 bp, 12 predicted proteins | sample 235311 | NCBI WGS metagenome assembly JRYD01 (sample SAMN03074213, study PRJNA261472) | activated sludge metagenome | biome: Common Effluent Treatment Plant; feature: Wastewater; material: Activated sludge; isolation source: activated biomass in a lab-scale reactor treating industrial wastewater at... | reverse complement strand
GAACTGCCCCGTGTTCTCGGCATTTATCCTGAAGTACGTCGAGAGCTCCATGGGACAGCGGACGCCCTTGGGCACGTAGACGAACGAGCCGTCCGTGAATACCGCGGAATTGAGCGCGGCGTAGAAGTTGTCGTTACGCGGAACGACGAAGCCGAGGTATTTCTTTACGAGCTCGGGGTGCTCCCTTACCGCTTCGGAAATGGAGCAGAATATGACGCCCGCTTCGGCGAGCTTTTCCTTAAACGTCGTTATGACGGATACGCTGTCGAAAACGGCGTCCACAGCCACGCCCGCCAGCATCTTCTGCTCGTCGAGCGGGATGCCGAGCTTGTCGTAGGCCTCCTTGATCTCGGGGTCTATCTCGTCGAGACTCTTGGGCCCTTCTTTTTTCTTGGGAGCGGCGTAGTAGCTTATGTTCTGATAGTCTATAGGCGAGAATTTAACGTTGGCCCAGCGCGGCTCCTTCATGGTGAGCCAGTGCTTGTAGGCCTCGAGCCTCCATTCCAGAAGCCATTCAGGTTCTTCCTTTTTATGGGAAATCAGGCGGATCGTGTCTTCGTTGAGCCCCTTGGGCGCTATTTCCTGCTCGACGTTCGTGAAGAATCCGTACTTGTATTCCTGTTCCGCAAGCTTTTCGAGGTCAATGCTCATAACTCACTCCCCTAGTTGATTTTTGCCGTTCCTTCACCCTTGAGGATATCTTCCAGCGTGGTTTCCTCAAGCAGCTTTATCATCGATATCTGCACCCTGTCCCATACCGGGAGCTGCGGGCACGATTCGTGGAGGCGGCATATAGAATCCTTTTCCATGCAGTCGACCATTCTTATCTCGCCCTCGATCGCCTCGTAGATATCCCTGAGGCTGATTTCGCTCGGGGCCTTACGGAGGGTGTAGCCGCCGTCAGGACCCACGCTCGATCTTACGAGCCCTTTCTTCACCAGCCTCCGCATGATCTTGGCGAGGTAATTAAGAGGTATGTACTGCTGCTCCGAAATCTCGCGCATGCTGTGCTTCGTCACCGGTGCGTGTCCCATGAAGGTCAAAGATCTGACCGCATAATCAAGGCTTTTTGTAACCTGCATTTTTTCTGTCTCGTAATCTGGATATCTTGTATCCGGGATATGCTGATTATTGCATGGTAAAAACTACCAGCTAGCAGTTTGTGTGTCAATTAACCCCGGCCCATATACCCTTCGTTTAATATAACGGAAGCTACGTTTTATTAAAGGCTGGAGGGGCCCCGGGCCGTAAAAAACGTTGACCTGGCCGTAATTTAAGGTAAGATAAATAAGTTTAATATACGCTCTAATTCGAATTTATGAGACCGAATTTTTCATTTTTGATACTGACTCTTTCAAAGTGAAGCGCCTGAAAACCGGTTCTCCACTTGAAAACAAAAATCAATTTCCGGGAGGGAGAAACCATGCCGTTCGAATTACCCAAACTTCCATATGCATACGATGCCCTTGAGCCTCATATAGACGCGAGGACAATGGATATCCATTACAACAAGCATCATCAGACCTACGTAAACAACCTTAACGCCGCAATCGAAAAGCACCCCGAGCTCGGCGGAAAGAGCGTCGAAGAGCTCGTCGCCGACCTGAGCGCGGTGCCCGAGGATATAAGGACAGCCGTCAGGAACAACGGCGGCGGGCACCTGAACCACAGCCTTTTCTGGCCCATGATGGCGCCGAACGCGGGCGGGAGCCCGTCGGGCGATCTCGCGGCGGCCATAGACAAGGCCTTCGGGAACCTCGATAACTTTAAGGGCGAGTTCGCCAAGGCCGCGACCGGAAGGTTCGGAAGCGGATGGGCGTGGCTCGTGGTGGATAAGGGCGGAAACCTCGCCGTCACCTCGACGCCTAACCAGGATAACCCGATTTCCGAGGGGCTTAAGCCCATACTCGGGCTCGACGTGTGGGAGCACGCCTATTACCTCAATTACCAGAACAGGCGCCCCGATTACATCACGGCCTGGTGGAACGTAGTAAACTGGGAGCAGGCGGCTTCCAACTACGCTTCGTCAAAATAGCAAAATAGGTTGAATTAATTTTTGGAATTTGATAGAATTGGCGGTAACCGGAAGACCGTACAATTTTTGTCAGCTGGGACAAATGTTGGAGAAGCTACGGGCTGACTGAATTAAATAAGTAATATCAAGCTGTTAGCGGAAGAGGATTGTATAACCATAATGCTCTGCTCGACTTGTTCTGTTTTTCAGGGGGTAGTGTAGTTCTCCCTCTCCGAGAGTCCCGCAGGATTACCGGACACTTACGACGATGAGTGATCGGCGCTGGTATCCTGAGGCCGCATAAACCTCTTACCAAGGATGAAATAATGGAGACAAAATATAACGAGTTCGATGAAAGTGTGTCTGTGGGTGAATATGGTGAATTCGGCAGTGAAGACGGCGAAATAACATCCCTCAAATTCAAGGAAGGGTACGAAAACGGGGACGGCCACGAGGGGAGTTACACCGCAGGCCGCAGAAAGCAGAAACAGTCGGACGAGACCCCCGACGAGCAGCTTAGACTACTATACGTATATTTCAAGGACATGTCGGTAGAGCCTCTTTTCACGGCCCAGGAAGAGGTCGAAATTTCAGCCAAGATTAAAAAATGCGAGGCAAGGAGCCGGGAGATCGAACAGCTCGTCGAGCGGCTCAGCCTGGGGAACCTTAAGGTCCGTGTGCCGAAGGGACGTTCCAATGGCAGGAGCGCGGCCAAGGCGGACATAGAAAAGAGGATAAAGAGCCTGAGCGCATTCGTGAGGGTTTATTCCGAGAACGCAAAAAGGTATAAGCAGAGGTTCGTAAAGGCGAACCTAAGGCTCGTGATCACCATATCAAGGAAGTATATGGGAAGGGGGCTCCCGCTTTCCGACCTGATACAGGAAGGGAACATGGGCCTCATGAGGGCGGTAGAAAGGTTCGACCACAGAAAGGGCTTTAAATTTTCGACGTACGCGTCGTGGTGGATCCACCAGGCCATTTTGCGCGCCCTTCAGGGGCAGACGAGGACTATAAAGGTGCCCGTATATCTCCTTGAGCAGGCCAACAGGGTGTACAAGGTGAATTCCCTTCTGGCCAAGAAGCTCGGACGGAAGCCCACACCGAAGGAGATAGCGCGTAAGTCGGGTATTTCGGTGGAAGTGGTGAAGCGGATTTTAAGGTCCACGAAGGACGCGATAAGCCTCGACACCCCGATACTCGACGGCGAAAAGACCACACTCCTCGATTCCATAGCAGACAACGACACGGTAATCCCGGATTCACTCGTAGCCAAATCCGACCTCACTGACAAGCTGAGGCAGGCCCTTACAATGCTGAACCCGAGAGAGGAAGAGATACTCAGGCTCAGGTTCGGGATAGACCAGCACAGTACCTATACCCTCGACGAGATAGGGCGGAAGTTCAACCTTACCCGCGAGAGGATAAGGCAGATCGAAAAGGCAGCACTAGGAAAGCTCGCAAGCTCGGAGATAAAGGACCACCTCGAAAGCTTCCTCAGATAAGGGGCGGGTAACCGGCGCAGCTCACGGCGTAATTATCGATGCTCCCGAGGCCGGCGGTTTCTGGCCGGCTCGCCTGAAATACAGTTCCCGGAGGGAATGCCGGCCGGCTTCCCGATCTTCACTTTACAGAGATATTAATAAGCGGCGGTAGAGAATACTTTCGGCGGAAGGGGTCAGCCTTTCCGTACGAGCGTTCGATGCGCCCCCTAGTTTAGTATGCCGCCTATGAACGCGCCTATGATGAGCGGGATAACGTTCGACGCGACGAGGGCGAACGCGCCCGCACCGGCCACCATGCCGATGAGCGGCGCACCCGTGAGGACCGAAGCGAAGAAGAAGAGAAACACGCCGAGGAGTATCGCCGGGAGAAGCGCAGCGATCATGGCGTTACCGACGCCGCCCGATTTCTTCCCGCCGACTATGCCCGCGATAAGGGGCCCCACCGTCGGCACCCAGAAGAGAAGGATCGAGATAACGATCATCCAGAAGAGTCCAGCCAGTATGGTTCCCTTTTGTTCGCTTGCCATGTTCTGCCCGATACCTCGTTTTAGAAGGAGTTAATATTAAAATAGCCAATAAAAATAAAAAGCCCAACCTCCTTCGGAGGCCGGGCTCTGTTGTTCATGGTTTATTTGTTTCCGGGCTGCCGGCTTAGTCGCACTTGGAAAACCCGCAGCTCCTGCACGTCATGCATCCCGCCTCGAAGGCGAGGGCGCGGTCGCCGCAGTCGGGACAGCGCTCGAGGTTGAGGTCGGTGACCTTCCTCGGGGCCGCGGACGTTTCGGCATAGCCGCTTTCGGAAGCCGGCGCGGAAACGAAGTGCTTCTTCAGCACCGTGGCTATAGCGTCCGGAATGGACATGACGAGCTTGCCTTCGGAGAATACCGGCGAAGAGCCGCCTATCCCTTCGAGCTGCTCGACGACGTCCTTAACGCTTATGCCGGAGCGGAGCGCAAGCGAAACGAGCCTGCCCGTGGCCTCGGCGTCGGCCATCGTGGAGTATCCGGACTTGCCTATCTGAACGAATACCTCGAACGGCCTCCCGTCGTATGTGTTTATAGTGACGTACAGATTCCCGTAACCCGTTTTAATGACCTCGGTAAAGCCTTCGAGGTATGGAGGCCTCTTTATGGGCTTTATCTCGGGCATTTGGGTTGGACGAGGGGATGAGATGGGGTTGGGGTGATGGGTTTTTTTCATCCCCTCGTCCTGGGTCTGGGTCGGAAGATTTTTTTCGTCTTTGGATTTCTGCTGGGCGTTCGCCTGGTCTTCTGTGACCAGAATGCCCTCTCTCGAGCCTTCCCTGTAGACGGTGATGCCCTTGCAGCCGAGCTTCCACGCGAGGAAGTAGACATTCTCCACTTCGTCTAGCGTGATGTTCTCGGGGAGGTTCACCGTGCTGGAAATGCACGAGTCTATGTGCTTCTGTATCGCGGCCTGCATCCTGACCCTCATCTCGGGCTTGATCTGATGCGAGGTTACGAAGGTGTCGGGCAGCTCTTTTTCGCTGGTCAGGCCGAATTTCTCGAGGTATTCGCCCACGAGCGGGTGGTATACCTTGAACTCGCCCTTGGAAAGGGATTTGGAGCGCCTGAAATAGGAGAGCGCGAACATGGGCTCGACGCCGCTCGTCGTGCCCGCGAGAACCGAGCCGCTCCCAACGGGGGGAACGGTCAGTATGCAGGCGTTCCTGAGGCCCTGCTTCTTTATCTTGGCCTGGACCCTCTCGTCCACGGTCTTTACGAAGGGCAGGTTAATGTGCGTATCGCGGTCGTAGACCGGGAAGGTGCCCTTTTCCGTAGCGAGGTCCGAGCTGGCTTCGTATACGGTGTTCTTGATGTGCTCGAACATCTTGTCGGCGAATTCGACCCCCTCGGGCGTGTCGTACTTGATGTTGAGCTTGGCGAGCATGTCGCCGAAGCCTGTGAAGCCGACGCCTATGCGCCGGGAGTGCGTCGAGGCCTTGGTCTGGTAGCTGAGCGGGTGCTTGTGCATGTTGTAGTCGAGCACGTTGTCGAGGAATCTCACGGAGTACTGGAACGCCTTTTCGAGCTTCTCCCAGTCGATGGCCGCGTCCTCCGTGAACGCATCCTTTACGAACGGGGAGAGGTTGATGTTGCCGAGGCAGCAGTTGCCGTAGTCTTCGAGGGCCTGCTCGCTGCAGGGGTTTACGCCGTTTACTTCCATGCCGCCGTATTCGGTGGGGGAGTATCTCTTGACGGCGTCCCAGAAGATAACCCCGGGCTCCGCCGACGCCCACGCGGACTTCACGAGCTTTTCCCAGATGTCGCGCGCGCGGACCGTTTTTACGTATTTAACTTTTTGATTCTCGAAGGTGAGGTCGAAATCCGTGTCCTGTTCGACGGCCTCCATGAAGGCGTCTGAAATCTTGATGGAGATGTTGGCGAATTTGACCTTGGACCTTTCGTCGTCGTTCTTTACGTCTATGAATTCGAGTATGTCGGGGTGATCGACGTTAATCGTGATCATGAGCGCGCCGCGCCTTCCCGCCTGGCCTATCGTGCCGGTGGTCGTGGAAAGGAGGTCCATGAACGAAACCGCGCCCGTGGAATAAATTGCGGAGTTGTTTACGGGAGAGCCCTTGGGCCTTAGGATGGAGATGTCCGTCCCTACGCCGCCGCCGAAGGAGTATGTGCGCGCCGCTTCCTTACACCATTCGAAGATGCCCTCGATGGAGTCTTCTTTTATGGGCATGAAGTAGCAGTTAAGGAGCGTTGCGCGCCTGTTCTGCCCCGCGCCGAAGAGGATCCTGCCGCCGGGGATGAATTTGAAGCTCGAAAGGAGCCAGAAGAAGTTGTCTTCCCATTCCTTTTTGAGCTCTTTGGACTTTTCGGGCGATGCTATTTCCCTCGCGACCCTTCTCCACATGTCTTCGGGGGTGTGCTCTACTATTTTGCCGTTCTTGTCGCGAAGGGCGTATTTTTCGTAAAAAACCCTTGCGCGGAGGTCGTCGCCGCCGAAGGCTTCGACCGTTTTCGCGGGAATATCCATTATTCCTTCTTTAAACGGGACCTGTTCTTCGACTTCTTCAGCCTTTTGAGTGAGGATGTCTTCTTCCTGCATGCCGTTATCGAGTGGGGTTGTGCTGTGGCCGTTTCCGTTGGTCTCTGTAGGGCTGAATTTATCAGAAGCCATTAATACATCCTCCTTTTAATTTTACTGCCGTTAATCTTAAGTTTACTACGGTTAATCCCGTTGTTCATCCCGTTTGCTGCATTATATCTTGTATTGCAATCAGCTAAGACCACAATATATTGTGATAGAAGTATTGTCAAGACTGTTTTTCTCTCGTGCGCATTTGAGGCCGCCAAAATCGAATAAATACGAAAGGTTAAACTCCAATAAAAATTTTTTTCTCTGTAAAAATTAATGTCGGCCAAGGGGTTCTGGCACGATTTTAAAGCTCATTTTCAAGCCTTTTCGGGCTGCTTTCGGGTGATTTCGGGCTGTTTGTCAGAGAAACCGCAAACTGGAAATAAAGCGTGAGTCTCATACTAACATTTCCCGGTTTTGTTTACAAGAAGCGGGCGAAAAAATTCTGAAAAAGTGGTGGACCTAATCGGTTCAGATCGGTGAAACTGTGGGAATTAGATATACTAAGTGGCATGGATAACACAGAAAATACGGATGAAACAAGGCAAGATGCGGTGCTCGAATACTGGTTCGGGGATTTAAAGGAAGGCGAAGCGCCCACGGACGAAGTTATTGCAAGGTGGTGGGGGAAGGACCGGAAAACTGACGATTATATACGCGAGAATTTCGGCCGCGGCCTGGAACAAGCGGCCCGCGGGGAGCTGGCCCGCTGGGAGGAAACACCGCGCGGGACGCTCGCGCTTATAATCGTCCTCGACCAGTTCTCGCGGAACGTGTACAGGGACGACCCGCGCGCCTTTGCACAGGACGGGCTCGCACTGGAAACCGCCGGGAGGGGCATCTCGAAGGGGTTCGACAAGGGGCTTCATCCGGTGATGAGGGCATTTTTCTACATGCCGTTCATGCATTCCGAAGACATGGCGATGCAGGAGAGGTCTCTCGAACTGTTCCGGGGGCTCGAAGACGAGTTCAGCCACGTCCCGGACGTCTCGGAGATGCTTTTCAGTAACAGGGACTTTGCCGAGAGGCATTACAATATCGTCAAGCGGTTCGGGCGGTATCCCCACAGGAACATGGTCCTCGGGAGGGGATCGACGCCGGAGGAGATAGAGTTCTTAAAGGAGCCGGGGTCTTCGTTCTAGAAAGCGCACCGGCCAGCTCAGGCGTAGTGCGCGATGACCCTCTCTATTTTGCCCGCGGAGTTTACGGCCATGAATTCGGCCCCTTCAGGGCCGTTTGGTCGCCGGTATAAAACGAGTATGCTGCCGACCCCCGCGTAGACTTCCGTCAACTCGAACCTGAGGTCGGGAAAGGCCGCGAGTCCTTTCTCGAAATAGGCCCTCAGCGCATCCTTGCCGGTTACTACGCCCGATTCGCCGCCCAGCAGCTTTACGGCGATGGGAGACGTCAGGACTACGTCGTCGGAGTAATGGGACATTATGGAATCGAGGTCGTGGCTGTTCCACGCATCTATCCATTCGAGGGCAATTTCGCGGGCCTTATCTTGAGAGATCATTTTGGGATATTACCCGGGTTTTCAGGCTCACGCACGAAGAGCCGAGAACCTGGACGGAATGTTCGAGGAGGCGCCCTCGGGGCACCCCCTCGTTATCGTTTAAAGTCTTGCTTCTATCTTGCTGAGGATGTAGCGAGAGAGCGTTTCGTCGCCGAAGGTTCCCACCCTGATCGTGATTTCAGTCAGGTTGTTCCCGACCCTCTTGAGGCTTATCTTGACCGTCTTGTTGTCGGCCGTTTTGGCTTCGAGCTCGCCCGAGACTGCGTCGTGGATCTTGTTTATGACGAGGAACTGAAGCTCGTCTACGGCGCCTTCGGTGGCTTTCCATGCCTTGTCCATGGATGCTTCTTCGGTGGCTTTGAGCTCGCCCTTTATGTAGGCGACCGTTCCCGCGCCCGCTACCGCAGCGCCTCCCACGGCGGCGGCCGCGAGGCACCCTGTGAGTATAAGCGGCGAGGCCGCGATAAGAAGTAAAAGAATGAGCTGTTGTCTCTTCATGAATTCCTTGCCTCCATGGGTCTGAATTATTGTTACGAAACCGCGTGGAATTTATCGGATATTCAATTATATCCGGGTATAGATGATAAACGCAACCAAAATCGTCACGCCCGGATCAAGGAACATGGAGACCGCTTCTGATCCGCGGCGGGTAAGTGGCCCCGGGACGTTGCCGAGACGCGTCAGGTATCGTTTTGCAGCCGGTTTTGAGCCCGCGCGCGGCGGGATTGTTTTAGTCTCCGGGTTTTCAAAAAATGCTTTTTGCAGTAAAAATATGACAGCATTCTTTTATATCCGCCGTTTGAAATATCTCTTAATCCGCCGGATCCCTGGGGGGATCCTTTTCCGAAGGGGGCCGTTCATGAAGAGACTCTTTAAAGAGAATCACCTGCTTGCAGGAATTATCGCCGGCGTCATACTGGGTAGCCTCGTCGGCTCCTTGTTCCCGGAAACGGGCGTAAGGCTGGGCTTTTTGGGGACGCTCTTCCTGAACGCGCTCAAGATGATAGTGATCCCGCTAATCATCGTATCCATAACCCTCAGCATAATGAGCATGGAGAATTTCGGCAGGCTCGGACTTAAGACCATCGCCTATTTCGCCGTGACCACGGGCATCGCGGTAACCATCGGAATATTTGTCGTCAACGTAGTTCATCCCGGCGCGGGGACGGCCGTCCTGTCCGGGGAGATGCCGGAGATGGTGAAGTCCAAGGAGAGCATGAGCATAATCGACATACTGGTCGAGGAGTTCGTGTCTCCGAACCTCTTCAGCTCGGCCGCCGATTTCGACATACTCCCGCTCATCATCGCCTCGATACTTTTCGGGGCGGCCTTCGCGAGTCTCGGGACGGACAAGAAGCCGCTCGTCGAAATATTCTCGCTCCTAGACAGGGCGATAATGAAAATAGTCCACTGGATAATGCTCTTCACACCCATCGGCATATTCAGCCTGATAGCCGAGCGGATAGGGATCGCGGGCGGGGGGAGCCAGGTCTATCACCTCGCGATGGAGCTCGGGAAGTATATCTTCTCCGTTGTGCTCGGGCTGTTCATTCACGGCGTCATAGTCCTGCCGCTGATCCTGTTCCTGTTCACGAGGCGAAGCCCTCTCGGGTACGTGTCGAAGATGGGCAAGGCTCTTTTGACGGCTTTCTCTACGGCGTCCTCTTCTGCGACGCTGCCCCTTAGCATGGAGGCGGTCGTCGAGGAAGCGAAGGTGAGCCCGAGGGTAGGGCGGTTCGTCGTTCCGATGGGGGCGACGATAAACATGGACGGCACCGCGCTTTACGAGGCGGTGGCCGCCATATTCATCGCACAGAGCTTCGGCATAGATCTGAGCATTATCGAGATGGTGGTAATTTTCTTCACCGCGACGCTGGCGGCCGTAGGGGCGGCCGGGATACCCGAGGCCGGGCTCGTGACGATGGTGCTCGTGCTGCGCGCCGTGGGGCTCCCGCTCGAAGGGATAGGGCTTCTCCTAGCGGTGGACTGGCTCCTCGACAGGTTCAGGACGACTGTGAACGTATGGGGGGACTGCATAGCGGCCGCGGTTATAGACGCGTGGGAAGGGCGGAAATCGGGGCCTGGTGAATGACCGGATGCGGTCCGCCGCTAGAGCGATTTGGCCTCGAACGTGTTACAGGCCTCGATGTCCCCGGAGTCGAGCCCCTTCTTGAACCATCTTACGCGCTGCGCGGAGCTTCCGTGCGTGAACGAGTCGGGGGTGACGTGGCCCTGGGCCTGCCTTTGAAGCCTGTCGTCGCCTATGCTGCTCGCGGCGTTGAGCCCCTCTTCTATATCCCCTTCCTCCAGAATCTGGCGCGACTCGTGAGCGTTGTGCGCCCATACGCCGGCAAAGCAGTCGGCCTGAAGCTCCTGCATGACGGAGAGCCTGTTCGCCTCGGTTTGACTGGACCTTTGCTGCGCCTTGTAGACCTGCTCCGATATGCCGAGGAGGTTCTGCACGTGGTGGCCGACCTCGTGCGCTATGACGTAGGCCTGCGCAAAGTCGCCGGGCGCGTTGTACCTGTTCTTGAGGTCTCTGTAAAAGGACAGGTCGATGTAGACCTTCTGGTCGCCGGGGCAGTAGAAGGGCCCGACGGCTGACTGCGCGTATCCGCAGGCGGATTCCACGGCGCCCGAAAACAGGACCAGCGTCGGCTCACGGTACGAGCCGTTATACTGTGCGAATATCTCCGTCCAGGTGTCTTCGGTGTCGGCGAGAACGACGGAGACGAAGTCGGCGAGCTCCTGATCTTCCCCGGATATCGGCTGCTGCTCGTAGTAGGAGGACTGGTCCACTCCCGTAGACGATATATCGCTAAGGAGCTTGGACGGGTCGGCGCCCAGGAGGACGGCGATAATTATGATGACGATCAGTCCGAGCCCTCCGCCGGCGGCGCCCCGGCCCCCAAGCCTTACGCCCCTCCTGTCCTCGACGTTGGTGCTCCTGCGGCCCATTCTCCATCTCATGGCTTATTCTCCCCGAAGTCGGCTTTAGAATTCAAAAATTAACATATTTTGAGGGCCCGGGCCACAAGGTATTCTGATATAATCCTGACGGGTCAGGCATATGAAAACGAAGGCGCTTTTATCGTGGAGCGGCGGCAAGGACTGCGCGGCGGCTCTCAGAAAGGTTCTCGCCGAGGGCAGGCTCGACGTGGCGGCGCTCGTGACGACAGTTACGGCGGGGTACGAGAGGATAAGCATGCACGGCGTGAGGGTGGAACTACTCCGCGAGCAGGCGCGGGCTCTCGGCATCCCGCTCGAAGAGGCTGTAATCCCGCAGGCGGCGACGAACGAGGCGTACGAGGCCGCCCTCGAAAGCGTTCTCCTACGCTATAAAGTGTCCCTCTCCAAAATTGTTTACGGGGATATATTCCTCGAGGACGTAAGGAAGTACCGTGAGGAGCATTTGCGGCGGCTGGGGTTCGAGTGCGAGTTTCCGGTATGGGGTATCGATACGGGTGAGCTTGCGCGGGAGTTTATAGAAGCCGGGATGCAGGCCGTCGTCGTGTGCGTGGACGGCGAGGCGCTAGGCGGGGAGTTCGCCGGGAGGGAATACGACCGTGACTTTCTCAGCGACCTTCCGGCAGGCGTCGACCCCTGCGGGGAGAACGGGGAGTTCCACACGTTCGTTTACGACGGGCCGATATTCAGCCGGGGGGTTGGGTTCCAAAAGGGCGAAGTCGTAAAGAGGGACGGCAGGTTTTATTTCCGGGAGCTTCTGCCCGTCCCCGAGAAATGAAGTCCTTTCCCTCAGACCTCGATTATTATCTTGTGCGAATGGGGTTTTAGTTTCTTTAGGAACTTGTCCGTGAGCATGGAATCGGGGACGTTCCTGAGGACGACAGTAGAGCTGAACATCCTCGCCGTCTCTATTATCTCGTCCATGCTGCCTTCGTATTCCGACGCGTCTATGGAGACGCCGAACCCTATATGCATGAGCTCGACTGCCTTCGATTGTTTTTCTTCGTTCATAGTACACCGCCTCGTTTTTTGGACTTAATAATGTATCGGAATTCAAAAAAAGAAAAGCCCGGTTAGATTATTTTCAGCGGGGTTATATATGAAGAGAAGACCTGAGCCGGAGCTTATGACCGAAGCGGAGCAGGTGGCCGCATACGGGAACGCGGACTTCGAAGAGCCGCATTCGCAATTCGTGAATCTCCTCCTGGAACGTATGCCGAGGGGTGTGGATGTTACGCGGGCGCTCGACCTCGGGTGCGGCGCGGGCGACATCACATTCAGGATAGCCGCGGCCTTTCCCAATGCGCTGGTCGATGCCGTTGACGGCTCGGCCGAGATGCTGAAATTCGCCGCAGGGCTCCTCGTACAAAAGCCCGGGCTTTCGGGGAGGGTAAGATTTATCCGGAGCATGATCGGGGATTTCGAGCCCGATGGTGAATACGGTCTCATCGTAAGCAACAGCCTGCTTCACCACCTGCCCGACCCCGCTATCATGTGGGATGCGGTGAAGCGGTTTTCGTCGCCGGGGACGTTCATATTCGTCATGGACCTACACCGTCCGGAAAGTGAGGGAGAGGCGAGAAGGCTAACGGAGCTTTATGCATC